>Ga0256830_1002076_pt1 | contig 13504 bp, 9 predicted proteins | sample 128326metaG_FD_190537 | JGI IMG/M metagenome (GOLD analysis project Ga0256830, IMG submission 190537) | Hydrothermal vent microbial communities from Lau Basin, Pacific Ocean - 128-326 | ecosystem: Environmental > Aquatic > Marine > Hydrothermal vents | place: Pacific Ocean: Lau Basin | collected...
GTTCAGCACCGGCTGTACACCCTTGTTCTTGAATGCCGAACCACAGTAGGTCGGAAAAAAATCGAGCGCGATCGTCCCCTTGCGGATACAACGCTTGAGGTCGTCGACCGACGGCTCGTTACCCTCAAGATACTGTTCCATCAAGTCATCGTCCTGCTCGACTGCCATCTCGATAAGCTGTTCACGCCACTCTTCGATCTTGTCCGTCATGTCTGCCGGCGGTTCCTGGATCTCGTACTTGGTCGGATCACCGGAAGAATCCCAGACCCAGGCTTTGCGTGTCAGCAGATCGACGACACCAACGAAGTCGTCCTCGATCCCGATCGGCAAAGTCATTACCAGCGGCTTGGCTCCCAGCACATCCTTGATCTGTTGCACGACCCGGTAAAAATCAGCGCCCATCCTGTCCAGCTTGTTGACAAAGATAATACGCGCGACCTCCGACTCGTTCGCATAACGCCAGTTGGTCTCCGACTGGGGTTCTACGCCACCTGAACCACAAAACACCCCCACGCCGCCATCGAGCACTTTCAATGAACGATAAACCTCGATGGTAAAGTCCACGTGTCCAGGGGTATCGATAATATTCAGGCGATGGTCATTCCATGTACAGGATGTGGCGGCTGACTGGATAGTGATCCCACGTTCTTGCTCCTGCTCCATAAAGTCAGTGGTTGCGGCACCGTCATGCACCTCACCTAACTTATGGATTTTGCCGGTTAATTTCAGAATACGCTCGGTAGTTGTGGTTTTACCAGCGTCCACATGAGCAAAAATACCTATATTTCTATACTTTGTTAAGTCAACCATGTTCCTGTTACCTAGCGTTTGTCGATTATCTGAGAGATCCGTAGTACAACCCGCCTGACGGACGCAGAACACAGACCCCGCCCAAGCGGGCGCCTGTTCTGTGAACGACGGGCCACAAAGGACCCGTACAAAAGCCTGCTTTTATAAAACAGCCGCGCATTATAGCCCAAAAGAGGTGAAATGTGCAGAAAATAGCATTCCGCTGGCAAATCCCGTACCGGTTTTGACGAAGTGCCGTGGCTTTACCCCGCATTTCTCACCACCGTTCGTAGCGAGGCGGAGCAAGAGTGCGGCATGGGTGGCGTTCACGACCAAGGTACACGGCCAAGGCAGAGGGACGTTGTACGCATCAACACCACGACAAATCGAAGGGTATCACGCGATTCTTCTTTTACATGCCGGTTCGCTGGCAGGCCGTCGCAACGGGAAGTGATAATAAAATCCGGATTGGCACCCTGCAGTTGCGAAGAACGATATCCATCCATGATTAATCAATCTAATAGCCAGATAAAATATCGCACAGCATCAACGACCCGTCTTTTTACCGCCGTTCGCAGCAGGCTTGATGTCAATGGGCCGTCGCAGCAGCCGTTTCAGGAGTTACACCCTCTTTTGTCCGGGTGATGCCGCAGCAGGTATTCGTCGTCATTCAGTTTGCTGATCGAAAATCTGGCCTCCAGATCGTTGCCACTGTAGCGCAAAACAGTGATCCCGGTCAGCTGCCCGCCTTGACGCTGCAGCCTGAACTCGTACCTGTAGCCTTCTATCGATGTCGATTTATGACCGCTCTTTGACACCGGAAACGTCAGGCTGGCAGGCAGCTGGAACAATTTACGGGACACCAGGTAGGCGTCGAGCATCGTGATCCCGCCAATGATCACGTGCCCCTGGTGCCACTCACATCCGCCGGTATATTTGTACTGTGTATTGTCCGTCCGCACCCTGGCCGCCACCGACTCGAGTTTCTTGGTGTATTTTTCAAAACCGGTATCACCGACAGCAGGCAGCCCGGATAGAAAACCTGAGAACACATAACCGGTCAACACACCGTATTTGACCTTGACCCAATGCCCACGAATCCCGTCCACCGAAATCGGTTTGTCCTGTATCGGCTGACCCAGCACTTCGACCGTTCTGCCATAGTAGATACTGGTCAACTTGGTCGACTCCAGGCTTGGCGCCTCACGCAGGCTGAGTCCTTTTTGCGCGTGAATCACCAAGTGATCGTTCAAGGTAAACCGGCGGCGGTCATGCAAGCCGGTAAGCGCCATTTTCGCTGCCAGCGCTTTCTTGTCCCGTTCAGAACCGCCGTTCGATACCAGCTTGCCGAACTCGATTTTCTGCTCCGGCACCTTGGGCTTGGTCGCCGAATCGGCGGCCTTAGGCTTTGCCGGCCTGTCGGTCACCATCACCTTGATGATGCCGGCGATAACGATAAGCAACAGCGCGGCGCCAAACACTGCTGCAATCTTGCCGAAACCGGTTTTTTTTCGTTGCGGCAACGGCTGTTCGGTGGTTGACACAGGCTTTGGGATCTTTTTCGCATCGAGAATCTCCGGAATCCATTCGCCAATACTTTGCGGACGCTTTTTTTCATTGACACTGATCGCCCAATCGATCTTGTCCAGAAAAGATTTACTGAAATTCCCCCTGAACCGCTTTACCGGTTCCAGCGGGTCGCTGCGCTTGTTGTTGATCGCCAGTGTACGTGAAACCGCATCGGCAATTTCGGCGTCGTTTTTTCCACTGATACAACGATACATCACCATCCCCAATGCATAGATATCGCTCCAGGGACCAAGCAGATCGGTCGTCTGATCATACTGCTCAGTCGGCGCATAGCCAGGGGTGATAATGGTAGTGATACTTTTTGTTTTTGCTCCTACCGCCTGCCGTGCCGCGCCAAAATCGACCAGCACTGGAATCTGGTTGGTACGCATGATGATATTGGCAGGTTTTACATCACGGTGAATATAACCGGCCTGGTGTACGACTGCCAGCCCGCCTGCAAGCTGCGCAAGTAAATCCACCAGTTCCTGCTCACTGAACACATGGCCGCTGTCGAGCAGCTCTGCCAGTGTCCGTCCCTCGATATACTCGAGTACGATATAGGCGGTATTGTTCGCTTCGAAATAACGATACACCCGGTTGATATTCGGGTGGTCGAACTGTGCCAGAATACGTGCCTCATCCAGAAAACGGTCACGTCCCCAGGTATAATCCATTTCATCGCGTGTCGATTTCGGCTTGACGGTATTGCCCTCGAAACGGACTGCATTTTCGTTCGGCATATACTCCTTGATAGCAACCTTTTTTCCGAGATTGACGTCCTCTCCCAGATAGGTGATCCCGAAACTGCCGATCCCCAGCACCTGTGTGATGCGGTACTCATGTAACGCTGTTCCCGGAGCGAGTGTATGCGGATATTCTCTGTCTGCCATAATTAGTGTTTTAGTAGACCAGGCTGTAATCAACTCTCTGCCTAAGATAGCAAATATATGCTTGACAATATACCGTCACCAAGGCGATCAGCACTTTTTTGGGCAAGAATTACCCATACCGGCGCCCTCAAGAGTACAGGAACAGACAGCCCGCATTTCTCTCCACCGTTCGTCGCAAGACGGCACAAGGGTGCGGTATGGAAGAATCGCGTGTGGAAGGATGACCGCGTGATGCGATACGATTTGTGGTGGTGCCAGCCCGCATTTCTCACCACCGTTCGTCGCGAGACGGTGCAAGGGTGCGGGATGGGTGGCTTTCGCGACCGAGGAGCGCGCAGGCAAGCAGGGTGCGTTGTACGCACCACCACCACGATAGAACGCATCGCATCACCCGAAGATGCTTTGCTGGCTCGCCGACCGAGCGAAAGCCAGTCAGGCCGTGCCATGGCGCCGTCGCAGTAAAAGAGTGGTGAGAAAATGCGGGCTAGCCGTGCGACACGGCCTGGCCCCAGCCGACACCACCCACCACCGCCTCGGGGTGCAGTCGATGCACCTGGTGTTCTATTTCCGCCACCCGGCGCTTGGGTACGTCGACGACCAACAGGATCTCACCGTGTTTGAGTGCCTGGCTGAATTCATCCAGGTGTACATTGGGAACCCTGCTGACAAACAAAAATCCCGCGAAAAAACTTGCCAACAACACTATACCCGCTACTACCGCCGACAGTGCCGCACCGATCAACAAAAAGAAAATAAACGCGGTCAATACAACGAAAAACAGAATCAGGTTCGCTGTCCAGTAGATTTTTTCGCTGTGGCCGGATACCTGGCGTGCAGTCCCTGGATCCATAGACGGTAACATTGAAATATCGATACCAGGGTTGGCCACGGCATGCATCTCGCTGCGTGCGATGCCCTGTCGCTCCAACTCCTCGACGACCCTGCTGGTATGCGCTGTGTCGGGAAACAGAAAATACAGGCGGCGGTACATCATTTCATGTCTCTCCCAGGTCGCTATTGCTCGTTGCCTGTCTTATCTATAGAACAACCGCACCACCGTTACCAATACAATCCGCTTATACAAGGGCTCGGTACCGCTGCAAGTGCGCCTATAACCTGGATTTATGAAAAAACCAAGCCGATCATAACAACCGTTTGATTTTTATAATAAAAATAACAGCCCCATCCTTTTCTCGTTGAAACAGGCACTTACCGGTATTGTGTGTAAAGTCCCAGTGCTCTACTATAATTTAATCAAGCTTATTTAGGACGATCGCCAAGCTGCACCTGTCGCCTCCGGGCATACCTGCAAGGGGAATCCTGGCAAGCCGTACACTAAACACGCAGAACAGGCTGCGCTCCGACAGGCTATACAGCGTGTGTTCCGGCTCCCGGCGACCGCGAGGTATCCAGTGTTGTGCAAAGTCAATGATTATCCCAGGAAGCCCTGACATCAGAGCGCCTGGACAATTACCCAGGGAAGCCTTGATCCGGCTGTCATAGACAATACTGCAGTTGAGTGATTATGCCGACAACCACCGGACAGACCAAAACACGACACAGTATACGCCGTCTTTACCTGTATATTGCCGTCTTCGTCACCTTGTTTTTATTGTTTGCCACCCTGTCGCTGCAATATTACGTAGCGTACAAATCCAACACCAATACCAGGAAACTCGAAGAGCATTCAAAAATCCTGAAATATGTGTACCAGCTGCGTTCTGCGATCGCCAGGGGCGACAATATTCTGAATGATCACCTGCTGTCGTCTTCGAAAAGCACGATCGACAAGTGGGACCAGCAGTACCGCACCATTACGGTGACATTGAAGAATCTTCAACACTCGGCCTGGTCAAAAAGAAAAGAGAACAGAGCCCTGATCCAACTACTGCGCCAGGATCTGGCACAGCTGAACACCATCACCAAGGACCTGATCAGCATCCGCATGAGCTTTACTAAGCAATTCCCTGCAATCTACTACGGCCAGGTCAAAATGCTGCCCCTGCACCGGAAATTTCTCAGTAACTCGCAAAACGCGCTGAGTGAACTCGATGCCGACAGCCCTGATCCCTATACACGCTCGCTGTACCAGCGGCTGAATACCGCACGCTGGTACTGGATTCAGATCATTGCCAATTTCAGAATGTACCTGATCAACCGGCTTGCCTCCTTATCGGTCGAAGCGCTGGAGAGCCAGATAAAAGATATACACACTTACCATAAAGTGCTGCAGCAGACACTGAACGCCATACTGCGTGAAGCCGAGCGTCCCGAAAACACCAAGGACTTGGAGCTCGAGGTGCGCAGCGCAATCGAGAACATGCTGACAGCAAGCAACCAATGGTATGGCTACTTCAGGAAAACCGTCGCATTGAATGCCAGCAGGCGCTGGCGCACAGACCGCATACTACGCACCGAAAAACTGCAGCCGCTCAAACAGAAAATCGATGCGCGCCTGCAGGAGCTGATCAGCGCAATCGACAGCCTGTCCAGAAAAAGCCTGTACAATGTTGCACAGACCGCTGACGACATAGTCAATACGCTGTGGTTGCTTTCACTGCTGGGCCTGCTGAGTATCGTCGCAGCCTACCGCTACTTCGATTCGCGTGTAATCCGCCCGGTCTCCAATATTACCAATGCACTCAAAGCGGTGGCGATGGGTGACAAGGACATCGATATACCCGACAGCCACTTCCTGGAGACTGAAAACCTGATCCAGGCGTTTTCACACATGCGCATGCAGATCCACCTGCGCGAGGAAATGCTCGAACACCAGGCGCTTCATGACCCGATGACCAAGTTGCCGAACAGGCTGCTGCTGGAAGAACAGATTCATACCAGCATGCACGCGACAGATGCCGGCAAGCCACTGACACTGCTGCTACTCGACCTGAACGACTTCAAAGACATCAATGACTCTCTAGGACACAACATCGGAGACAAAGTACTGCAGCAGACAGCGAAAAGACTTCTTTCGCAGCTGCGCGACACGGACATGGTCGCCCGTCTTGGCGGCGATGAATTCGCTATCCTGCTGCCGGATACGGACGCAAAGCAGGCGACGGTCATTGCCGGGAAACTGGCCGGCACGATCAACAAGGTCTTTGCGGTAGGAGAACACTCATTGTATATCGGCGCAAGCATCGGTATCGCGGTCTACCCCGACAACGCCAACTCACCTGAGTCGCTGCTCAAGGCAGCCGATGTCGCGATGTATGTCGCCAAACGTAAAGGGCATGAATACTCCATCTACAACAGCGCCTTGAGTGAAAACACTTCTGGAAACTTTATCCTGATCGACGAGCTCGGCGAAGTAATAAAAAAAGGCCAGCTGGAACTGCTGTATCAGCCAATCCTCGACACCAAAACCGACAAATGCGTTGGGGCCGAAACAGTGTTGCGCTGGCAGCACGAAACACTGGGGACGATCTCGGCACTGGATATTCTGACTACTGCAGAGCATCAAGGGCATGGTGAATCGCTGTTCAAGTGGATACTGCAGAACGCATTCGACTTCCTGAGCCAGGCAGGCGAAGTACTTGACAAGGATTTTATGATCAGCGTCAAGCCTACCCTGTTGAACCTCAAGAATGCGGAATTCACATCGACGATTACTTCGATGCTCGAGCAGAGCGGCACCGCGCCACGACACCTCCTGCTGGAGCTGCCGGACAACAGTATTCCCTGTAACAACCGGATCGTGCTTGAAAACCTGAAAAAAACCAGTGACCTGGGGGTAAAGCTTGCAATCGGCAACTTCATCGCCGGACCACTTTCGCTTGAAACCCTGCAGCGCTCACCGGTCGATATACTCAAGATAAATGGCGACTACATCAATGCTGTTCCGCAACATAAAAAGAAAACCGTGCTGCTGCGTGCCGCAAGCCGGCTTGCCGCCGAGATGGCGCTCAAAGTACTTGCCACCGGTGTCGAGCATCAGGCAGCATTGGACCTGCTGAAAACCATCGGCACCGACTACTACCAGGGCAACCTGGCCAGTGCCCCACTGTCTGCACAGCAGGCGGTACATTGGATCGAAACCGCCGCAGGCCGGATGCGGACCTTATAACACTTCGTCCACGACCTCGATCCAGTGTTTGACCGGCACCTGTGCCCTGCTGGCCAGATGCATCTGGCAACCTATATTGGCCGTCACGATCAGCTCCGGCACCGACTCCTGCAGTGCCGAAAGCTTGCGCTCGAGCAGCTGTGCCGACAAGCCGTGCTGCAGAATCGAATAGGTTCCGGCAGACCCGCAACAAAGGTGTGCATCCTGAACGTGGCCAAGCACGAACCCCGCGGCTTCGAGTATTGCTTCCACGACACCGTTCAATCTTTGCCCGTGTTGTAGTGTACAAGGGCTGTGAAAAGCCAGGCGCCGGCTTCGCGCCTGGCCGGAAAACAGGTCGTTGCGCTGTTCCTGGAGTACCAGTTTACTGATGAACTCGCCTAGATCCTTGACCAACGCCACGAGCTGCCTCGCCTTATCGGCGTAGTCACGATCATGCCGCAACAAATACGCATAGTCTTTCAGCATGACTCCGCACCCACTGGCACTGCTGATGATCGCCTCGATCCCGTGCTGCTGTACCAGTACCCACCAAGCATCGATATTTCTGCGCACGAAGGACAATGCCTCGTCATGCGCGGACAGGTGGTAACTGACCGCTCCACAACAGCCTTCGTCCTGTGAGCTCAACGCCTCGACGCCAAGCTTGCGCAGCACGCTGGCCGCGGCGGCATTGGTCTGCCTGGCGACGACACTTTGCACACAGCCGTCGAGTAACAAAACCTTGCGTTTCCCGTCTGCACCGGGCATGCGCGTGCGAGGTCCGGGGCTTCCGTCCACGGCGGGAAGCTGTGCAGCCAATCCCCGAGGCAGCAGCCAACGCAGGCTCCTCGCCAGGCCAAGCAGCAACGAAAAACGCCGTGGATAAGGCAGAATCTTACGCAGCAGCCAACGCATTACCCGCTGTATGGGTGGGCGCCTGACGCTGCGTTCGACCAGTTCACGGCCGGTATCGAGCAGGCGGGTATAATGTACCCCTGAAGGACAGGTGGTCTCACAGGCCCGGCAGGTCAGGCAACGATCCAGGTGACGCATCGTCGTGCGGCCTGGCCTCTCGCCCTCGACCACCTGTTTCAACAGATAGATACGCCCCCGGGGCCCATCGAGTTCATCGCCTAACAAGTTATAAGTCGGACAGGTCGCATTGCAGAACCCGCAGTGCACGCAGTTCCGAAGTACGGCTTCGGCCTCCTCGATCCCGGCCACCGCCCGATATTGCTCACTGATACGCGTCTGCATAAAAACTTCCTACAAGTCCGGATAAAGCCTGCCGGGATTGAAGATCCGTTCCGGGTCGAATGCCTGCTTCAGCCGCCGGTGAATCGGAACCAGGCGCGGATCCAACGGGTGCAACACCGTATCGATACGCTGCCGGTCGCCGCGATAATACATCGCATGCCCCGCGACCGCCTCGACCTGGCGGCGGACAGCGTCCGCCGACGCCGTGCTGCGCAGCCAGCGCAGTGCGCCGTTCCATTCATACAGCCACTTGCCAGGCAACGCCAGTGGTTTGCAATCGGACGGCAGAGACAGCCGCCACAACGGCCCGGTATCACCAAAGAACTCATGCTGCTTGTCGTTCAAACAGCGCCAGAACGCCTCGCTGTCACTGACCGCCTGACCGCCAAGCCGGCGATGCGTATGCGCCAGTGCGGCACTGCTCCCGGACAAACGTATCCACAGTGTGCGTTCGTCGAAACAGCTCGCAGACAAAGGATAAGGCTGCTGCAGCCAGCGGTGCAACATGGTGATCGACTCTTCGACACCCATCTCGTAGGCCAGGGTCATCTCAGCCTCTGGTTTCGGCAGCACCTTCAATGACACCTCGAGTAACAGCCCAAGTGTCCCCTGTGCACCGGTCATCAGCCGTGACACATCATAACCCGCCACATTCTTGATCACCTTGCCGCCGAAGTGCAGCAATTCACCATTGCCATTGATCACCCTGCAGCCAAGCACGAAATCCCTGGCCGCACCTAGAACCATACGCCGCGGGCCGGACACATTGCAGGCAATCGTCCCGCCGACACTCGCCCGGCCACCAAAACTGCTCGGTTCGAATGCAAGCATCTGCCCGTTCTCATCCAGCAGTTGTTCAAGCTGCACCAAGGGGGTACCGGCACGGACGGTAACCACCAGTTCGCTCGGATCGTAGTCTACTACCCCTGTATGTACCGTTGTCTCCAGCCGCCGCCCCTGCACCCGGTGCCCATAGAACTCTTTGGTGCAGTTGCCTGTTATCACCAACGGCGTTCCTGCTCCGAGCGCAGCCTTGACCTGTTCCTGTAATACCACGCTGTGGTCCATTGTCTGAGCGTTGGATGACATGAAATGACTCAGAAACGCTCCAGCCCGGGAAACGGCAACCGGCCCTGGTGCACATGCATCGCACCCAGTTCTGCACAACGGTGCAACTCAGGAATGGCCTTGCCGGGATTCAACAGACCATCCGGGTCGAATGCAGACTTCACCGCATGAAACTGCGCCAGCTCCGCGGCATTGAACTGCACACACATCTGGTTGATTTTCTCCAGGCCCACGCCATGCTCTCCAGTGATCGTGCCGCCAACACTGACACACAACTCGAGTATCCGTCCCCCCATCTCCTCGGTACGCTCGAGTTCACCAGGCTTGTTGGCATCATAGAGTATCAGCGGATGCAGATTGCCGTCGCCGGCATGAAACACATTGGCAACAGGCAAACCGTACTCGGAGGACAGCCGCGCTATCTCGCGCAGTACTTCAGGCAGGCATCTACGCGGGATGGTACCGTCCATACAGTAGTAATCAGGACTGATCCTGCCGACCGCCGGAAACGCCGCCTTACGTCCCTGCCACATTCTCCGGCGCTGTTCGGCACTCTCTGCACATCGCAAGCCGGTCGCACCGGCCTCGGTCAATACCCGGCGGACCGTCTCCAGGTGCGCATCGACCTCGGCCTCGGTACCATCCAGCTCACACAACAGAATGGCCGCGGCATCACGCGGGTAGCCGGCATGTACGAAATCCTCGGCTGCACGGATCGCCATCTGATCCATCATCTCCAGGCCGGCCGGGACTATCCCCGAGGCAATGATCGCCGCCACGGCATTGCCAGCTTTCTCGACTTGATCGAACGCGGCCAGCAACAAGCGGGCGGATTCAGGTTTTGGCAGCAGCTTGACTGTGACCTCGACGATGACTCCGAGCAAGCCTTCCGAACCGGTAAAAAGCGCCAGCAGGTCATAACCCGGCGTATCAGGTCCCGGACCACCGATCGTCAACAAGTCACCATCGATCGTTACGACCTGCAGCTGCTGGATGTTGTGCACGGTCAGACCATACTTCAAACAGTGCACGCCACCGGAATTTTCCGCAACATTACCGCCGATCGTACAGGCGATCTGCGACGAAGGATCCGGCGCATAGTACAGCCCCAGGTCACTGACCGCCTCGGAAATCGCCAGGTTGCGCACCCCGGGCTGCACCCTTGCAATCCGCTTGTTGGCATCGATTTCCAGGATCCGGTCGAATTTCGCCAGTCCGAGCAACACCCCCTGCGTATCGGGCAGTGCGCCCGCGGACAAGCCGGTGCCGGCACCGCGCGCTACCACGGGCAGGCTCAACCGGCGGCACAGGCGCATGACTTGCTGCACCTGGTCTATCGTATCTGGCAACACCGCAAGCAACGGCAGACGCCGATAGGCGGAGAGAGCGTCACATTCATAGACACGCAGATCTTCTGTTTGATAAAGAACGCTCTCGGCAGGAAGTATGGCCTGAAATTCCCGGGCCAGTTTTTCCCGTCGGGCATGGAGCTCTGTTGTATTCATTTTCCTGTAACGACTGCAAGTGACAGGACTATACTACACGGGTTTACACGGGTTTTCACCTGTGTAGATGGGGATCGATATCACGGGGCCGTATTGCAGCGCTTCTGCCGCGGCGGCCCAGTGGCATGCCCCCCGGCTGCGTCTCGCGCCTTATTTTACCTTGGCAAGAATCTCATCACGCTGGCGCTCGAGAATCGACCGGATCAGCCGGTCGACTGAACCCGGGTCATTCTCAGACAGCTTGGACAACTCACATTCGAAAAAAGCCTCCAGCTGCTGTACCGTTCTGATCTTGGACAGATCACAATTGGCCATCAAGCCAAGGCTGTCTTCCACCGGGTTCAGGAAACGAATCCTGTTACCCAAGCGCAGAAAACGGATTGAATTAAGTTTCTTTACCATATGGAAACCTGCTCAACTTCCAGCTAGCGCCCGCACGGGGCAACGACGAAATCAGCACTGACTCATCAGAACCTGCAGTCAGTATAGCAAAAATCCACTTGTCAGCTGCTGCTGACGAAACAATGGCACAGCGTCAAAAATCAATACGACTTTACTCTATACTAAGACTAAGGGCTGACTACACATCCCGGCCCGGAATTTGCTATAACCATTAAGAACGCGTAGACAAAACCTTTACAGACAAGCTTACTGGTCAACCGATGATTTCAAGATTCTTTTTTCACTTGCTGGGACTATGGCGGCGCACGCATACCCGCAAATTTCTGGAAGTACTCAAATACCTCGAGATCAAGCTTTTAAAAAAGCACGCCAGCACCTATTGTTACCATACACCGTCACATGTGTTGATTGAGTTGACCACGCGTTGCAACCTGCGTTGTAAATGGTGCAACCAGGCAAATCCAGAATGGCAAAAGAAATACGGCCACAAAGACATGGCCTTTGCCGATTTTGAACGTATTATCGTTCAGCTCAAAGGCGCCAACCGCCTGCTGCTGTACAATATAGGTGAACCGCTGCTGTACAAACGGATCTTTGACGCCATCAAGCTGGCCAAGCAGTACATCCCCGAGGTTCGTCTGACCAGTAACGGGTTACTATTGACGGCCGACGTTGCAAAAAAGCTGCAGCAGGCCGGCCTGGATATGCTGCATATCAGCATCGACTCCCCCGACCCGGTCTACATGCAGAAAATCAGGGGCGCGGACCTGAAGAAAATCGAAGAAAACATCCGTATTTTCGGTGAAACCTGCGATATACCGATTGAAATCTGGGTCGTGGTCAGCGAAGAGACCCTCGAGACACTAAAACAGCTGCCTGCCTGGGCCAGCCAGTTCAAGGCGATAAAGCGTATTCGCTTCCAACTGCAAAAAGGCATGCACTCGGTCGAGATCACTGGTTTCAACCCGCTGGCGTCACTCGAGGTCTACCAGGCGTTTCAGCGCCATATCGATCGTGAATGTAAACAACTTGGCATAGCCTCCAATATCTACGAGTTGCCCTTCTATCCCCGGGGCTACCACCAACGTCAGGCAAAGGGTATATGCCAGGCACCCTTCACACAACTGGTTTCCATCAGTGTCCGTGGGCAGATAAATCCTTGCTGCACTTATGGTACATGTGACTTGGGCAATGTGTTCGAGCTCGGGTTTAAAGGCGCATGGAATGGAGACCAGATGCGTGCCTGGCGTAACGATATGCTGCACCAGCGCTATTGCGAATATTGCTCAAACTGGTGCGGCTATAAACAGCATGACACCAGCGCCAAGGGCAAATCGGTGCAGACAGTGATCATGCCGAACCAGGGACGTTAGGCCGCCTTGCTCACCACTGTCCTGCGACGAACGGTGGTGAGCAATGCACAGGCTAGGGCTTGATGTACAAATAGCCATGCTGCTGCAGATTGATAAGCTGTGCAACACCGGACGGAACCAGCTTTGCATTCGGGTCGATGCTGGTCTTCGGGATTTTTTTGTTGCGCACCGTATTCGCACAGAGTTGAAATGTCACTCCCCTGCGCGCAAGGCTGCGAATCGCCACGTCAAAGGGCCTGCCTTTGCGGTCCTGTGTTCCCATCACCAGCGCATAGGCACCGCTCGAGTGCGCTACCGCGACAATCTCGACATTGTCCTGTCCAAGAGCATTCAGGTGATTCTTGATATTGCGCAGCACACCATGTGCTGAATTGACGTCGTTGAGATGATAGACCACCTTTTGCTTCTTAAAACCATTCTTTGCGTTGTTTTTTACGAACACCGAGCACGCTGGCATTACCAGGCTGATCAACAACACCGATAACAGTAGATGGGATGATTGCTTGAACATGATCGCCTCCTGCTTATATTTATAATTTATTCAATTCGAGCCGGCCTGACAGTCCATCGAAACCCCGTTGTCTCCCTGACCACTTG
>Ga0256830_1002077_pt1 | contig 13496 bp, 10 predicted proteins | sample 128326metaG_FD_190537 | JGI IMG/M metagenome (GOLD analysis project Ga0256830, IMG submission 190537) | Hydrothermal vent microbial communities from Lau Basin, Pacific Ocean - 128-326 | ecosystem: Environmental > Aquatic > Marine > Hydrothermal vents | place: Pacific Ocean: Lau Basin | collected...
GGTGGAAGTGGGTGACAACGTCACCGTAGGTCATCGCGTAATCCTGCACGGCTGCAGAGTGGGCGATCACTGCCTGGTGGGCATGGGCTCCACGATCATGGATGGCGCCGTGCTGGAGCCGTTCGTATTGCTTGGCGCCGGCAGCCTGGTGTCGCCGGGAAAGGTGCTGGAGGGCGGGTATTTATGGTTAGGCAGCCCGGTGCGAAAGGTGCGGCCGCTATCGGAAGATGAGCGCAAATGGATCGAATACTCCGCGCAGCATTACGTGGACCTGAAGAAGAAGCACGCGGTCTGAATTCGGTGCACCGACCAGCCAGGCCCGAGAACAGACCGACAGGATATCGAAATCGTGACCTGGAGCGGGCGGCCACGCATCGCATCTACGAGGCCGACAGCTCCTTGCGAATCTGCTCAATCACGGGCGCCGTCTCCGGCCGCACTCCGCGCCAGTGAAAGAATGACTCCGCGGCCTGTTCCACCAGCATGCCCAGGCCATCCAGGCGTGTTTCGGCGCCGCGCTGCTCCGCCCAGCGCATGAAGGCGGTAGGTTCGTTACCGTACATCATGTCATAGCACCAGGTACCGCTGGTGCAGCAACCGTCTGGCAGCGGCGGAACTTTACCCTGCAGACTGGCCGCGCTGGCGTTGATGATCAGGTCGAAGTGCATGCCGGCCAGATGCTCGAAGCCGCCGCCTTCGACCGGGCCGAGGTCGCGGAAATCCGCGGCCAGCTGTTGCGCGCGGCTGGCCGTGCGGTTGGCTATTTGCAGTTTGGCCGGGGATTCCGCCAGCAGCGGTTGCAATACCCCGCGGGCCGCGCCGCCGGCGCCCACCAATAAGACGTTTTGTCCGCCAATGTGGCCTCCGTGGTTACGTAGGATGTCGCGCACCAGGCCCACGCCGTCGGTGTTGCGGCCCAGCAGTTTGCCATCGTCCTCCACCAGCAGGGTGTTCACCGCGCCGGCCTGTCGGGCCTCCGGGCCGAGTTCGTCGGCCAGCTCCCAGGCCTCGCGCTTGAACGGGACGGTGACGTTGAGGCCCTTGCCGCCGTTGGCGAAGAAATTGCCCACTGCCTGCGGGAAGCCGCCGGGATCGACCTGTATCGCATGGTAGTGGATGCGTTGCCCGGTCTGTCGGGCGAAGGCGGCGTGGATCTGTGGTGACCGGGAGTGGCTGATGGGGTTGCCCATCACCGCGTAATTGTCGGCGGGCCTATCGAAGTCGAACAGGGAGGACATGTCGGCGTTCCGGGCTGGTTACGAGAAGCTGGCCTTCAGCGCGAAAAAGAAAATGATCGACAGCACGGCGCCGGCCGGCAGGGTGATCACCCACGACATGAAGATGGTGCGCACCACGTTGAGGTTCAGCGAAGCGATGCCGCGCGCCAGGCCCACGCCGAGCACCGCGCCCACCAGGGTGTGGGTGGTGGAGATGGGCAGGCCGGTGCCGGAGGCGATGACCACGGTGGTGGCCGCGGCCAGTGTTGCCGCAAAACCGCGGCTCGGCGTGAGTTCGGTGATGCCGGTGCCCACGGTGGCGATGACCTTGTGGCCGTAGGTCACCAGGCCGATGACGATGCCGCCGCCGCCGAGCAGCAACACCCAGAGGGGCAATGGCGATTTCTGCGCCAGCTCGCCGCCGCTGTTGACGATGCTGATCACCGCCGCCAGCGGGCCGATGGCATTGGCCACGTCGTTGGAGCCGTGGGCGAAGGCCATGGCGCAGGCGGTGACCATCATCAATACGCCGAAGATCTTTTCCACGTTGGTGAAGTGAAAGTCTTTGTCGGCAGCGGGGTCGAATTTCAGCTTGGCGATGAGGAACTTGCCGATGATCATCACGATGAAACCACACAGCGCGGCGATGACGAGGTTCTCCGCGGTGTCGAGTTTGATGCCCACGTGCTTCAGGCCCTTCATCAGCGTTACCAGGGCGATGATGAAACCCACCGCGAAGATGTACACGGGCACGTAGCGCTTGGCATGCTTGAGGGGGTCGGTGGTACCGAGAATCAGCTTCTGCACGCTGAGAAACAGCGCATAGGCGATGCTGCCGGCGAGCAGGGGAGACACCACCCAGCTGCTGACGATGGTGCCGATCTTGCCCCACTTCACCGCCTCGATGCCGATTCCCACCAGGGCGAAGCCGACGATGGCGCCGACGATGGAGTGGGTGGTGGACACCGGCCAGCCGAAGCGCGAGGCCACCAGCAGCCAGATGCCGGCGGCCAGCAGCGAGGCGAGCATGCCGAACACCAGTATCTCCGGCGTGCCACTGACACTGCCGGCATCGATGATGCCCTTGCGAATGGTGGCGGTGACCTGCCCGCCGGCGAGAAAGGCGCCGGCAAATTCAAAGATGGTGGCGATGATGATGGCCTGCTTGATGGTGATGGCCTTCGAGCCCACCGAGGTGCCCATGGCATTGGCGACGTCGTTGGCGCCCACCCCCCAGGCCATGAAAAAACCGAACACGCAGGCCAGCGCGATGAAGATGAGTCCGTACTCCACGATCATGTTGTGTACCCCGCCTAGCGCGCCAGCATCAGTTCAAGACGGCTGCCGACACGCTGCGACAGGTCACCGAGGTCGCCGATCCAGTCGATGATGCGATACAGGAACATCACCTCCACCGGGTCGATCTGTTTTTCGATGGCGAACAGCGCGGCGCGGATTTTCACCTGGATCTTGTCGGTGTCGCTCTCGATCTCGTCGAGTTTCTGGATCATCGCCTCCACCAGCGCCACCTCGTTGCCGCGGAAGCCGGTCTCCACCAGCTCGTCGAGTTCGTTGATGGCCTTCTGCGCCTGTGCCGAGGCGTCGATGGAGCGCTGAATGAAGGCCCTGAGCAACGGGCCGAAGTCGTCGGGGAAGCTCATTTGCCGGCCGGTGATCAGCCCGGCGATGTCCTTGGCCTTGTTGGCGATCTTGTCCTGCATGGTCAGCACCTCCAGCAGGTCGCGGCGGGACACGGCCATGAACAGGCTCTTGGGCAGGTTCAGGCGCAGCTCGCGCTTGAGATCGTCGGCGGCGTTCTCCAGGCGGGCGATCTCCTGCTGCTGCTTGCCGGCCTCATCCCAGTCGCCGGCCAGTACCGCGTCGAAAAACGGCAGCAACTGGGCGACACAGGCCTGCACGCTCTCCATGTGCTTTTGCAGGGGACGTACCGGCGAAGCGCCGAACATGCTGGAAATGGTGGTAAAGGCCACGATGACTCCTTTGGACGCCGGGGCGGCGGTCGGTTGTGTCGGTTGCTTATTGTTGTAATTTGGTGACAAGCGCTGCCGGCCCGACATGATAGCGCGGTCGGCGGGTTTCGGGAACCGACCCCGGTTCCTGTGGAATATGTCATAAAACGGTAACATTGCCCCGGTTTAATGTCTTTCAATAGAGGATTTGAAATCCCACGCTGTTAGGCGGCATCGTTGCTTTTACAGCCTCTCCCCTTGAGGGGAGAGGGACGGGGTGAGGGGTGAATATGCACCGTGGTCGAAACTTGAACCCTCTCCCAGTCTTGGGAGTACCCAAAGGGCATAAAAGGGGACATTCGGCCGCATGGCCGATCAATCCGGCTTTTAGCCGTAACACGAAGCCACCGGTTTGGCCGGTGGAGTATTCACTGTGATCACGACATACGCAGCGGGTCCCTGGCATGAGCAACAACACGATACTGGTAGTGGAGGATGAGCCGGCCATTCGCGACATGGTGGGCATGAGCCTGGAGCGTGCCGGGTTTCACTGGCTGGCCGCCGCCAGCGTCGAGGAGGCGCGCGGCCTGCTGGCCGACAATGCGCCGGACCTGCTGTTGCTGGACTGGATGCTGCCCGGTGCCAGCGGCCTGGATTTCGCCAGGCAGTTGCGCCGCGACGACAGCACCCGCGATCTACCGGTGATCATGCTCACCGCGCGGGATGCGGAGGAGGACATGATCCGCGGCCTGGAGGGCGGGGTGGACGACTACCTGACCAAGCCCTTCTCCACGCGCGAGCTGATCGCCCGCATCAAGACCGTGCTGCGGCGCAGCGGTGGCGGTGACGAGGCCCCGATCCGGCTGGGGCCGCTGACCCTGGAGCCGTCCAGCCACCGTTTGCGGGCCGGTGAGCAAAAGGTAGAGCTGGGGCCGACGGAGTTTCGTCTGCTACAGTTTTTCATGCGGCACCCGGAGCGGGTATTCTCCCGTGAGCAGTTGCTCGACCGGGTCTGGGGGCGCAACGTGTTCATCGACGATCGTACCGTGGACGTGCACATCCGCCGCCTGCGCAAGGCGCTGGAGCCCCATCAGGCCGCGGGCCTGGTGCAGACGGTGCGTGGCGCCGGTTACCGGTTTTCCGTGCAGGACTAGTCCGCGCCCAACACCCGACTTAACCGACTCAGGATTCAAGCCTTGTCCCATCCCTGGATTCGCGAATTTTGGCGCATGGCCGCGGTGTTCGGTGGCGCGTTGTTCACAGGCTGGCTGCTGGGCGCGCCCCACGGCGTATTCACGCTGGCGCTGATGGCCTACCTCGGCTGGTATGTCTACAACCTGTACCGGCTGGAGCGCTGGTACGACCGGCGCAAGAAGACCGAGCCGCCCAGTGCGCCGGGCATCTGGGGCGAGGCCTTTCAGCACATCTACCAGTTGCAGCGCAGCAATCGCCAGCGCAAGAAGCGCCTCGCGGCGATACTGTCGCGCTTCAAGGAAAGCACCGCGGCGATGCCCGACGCCACCGTGGTGCTCACCGAGGATGGCTACATCGAGTGGTTCAACAAGGCCGCCAAGCGCTACCTGGGTTTGAAGACCAAGCATGACGTGGGTCAGCGCATCGACAATCTGATCCGTCATTCCCGCTTCAGCGAGTTTCTCGCGCGTGGGGATTTTTCGGAGCCGCTGGAGATGCCGTCGCCGCTGGACGACCAGCGCCACTTCGCGTTTCGCATCGTGCCCTATGGCAACAAGCAGAAGCTGCTGGTGGTGCGGGACGTCACGCGCATCAAGCGGCTGGAGCGCATGCGCAGCGATTTCGTCGCCAATGTCTCCCACGAGCTGCGTACGCCGCTGACCGTGGTCTCCGGATACCTGGAGAACATGGCTGCCGATGACAGCGGGCAGGCCGGGCAATGGGGCAAGTGCCTGCAACAGATGCAGGGGCAGACCCGGCGCATGACCCGGCTGGTGGAAGATCTTCTGACCCTGTCGCGGCTGGAGGACGAGGACAGGACCGTGGTGCGCGACCCGGTAGCGGTATCGGCGATGCTCGCCTCGCTGGTGGAGGATGCGCGGGCCCTCAGTGGCGAGCGCCGGCACGACATCAGCCTGGAGTGCGACCAGGGCCTGTGGCTGCGGGGCAGCGAAAAGGAACTCGGCAGCGCGTTCTCCAACCTGTTGTTCAACGCGGTGCAGTACACGCCGGAGCGGGGGCGGATCACGGTGCGCTGGTATCGCGACGGCGACGAGGCCTGTTTCGAGGTGCAGGACGACGGCATCGGTATCCCGATCCGCCACCTGCATCGACTCACCGAGCGATTCTACCGGGTGGACGCCGGACGCTCGCGCGAGCACGGCGGTACCGGCCTGGGGCTGGCCATCGTCAAGCATGTGCTGGACCGCCACGAGGGCTGGCTGGGCATCGAAAGCCAACCGGGCAGGGGCAGCGTGTTCCGCTGCGTGTTTGGCGCCAAGCTGGTGCTGCGGTGTGACGCGGCGCCGGCCGACGGTACCGATATCGCGCTGTCACCGAACTGACACGGGCCTGTCACATTGCTGTCATGTTTGCGCGCGATACTGCGCCGGACGATGAGTCATCCCCATTTCAACCTGCTGGAGTCACCAACGAATGATTAAGACGCGATTCTTTCTGAACACGGTCACCGCCGCGGTTGCCGCGAGTGCGCTATTCGCCGGGGCCGCCTTTGCCGGTGCCAAGCTGGACCCCGATCTGCCCGAATACCAGCGTGCCAGTGGCGTGTCCGGCAACCTGTCCAGCGTGGGTTCCGATACCCTGGCCAACCTGATGACCCTGTGGGCCGAGGAATTCAAGCGCAAGTATCCCAACGTCAACATCCAGATCCAGGCTGCCGGTTCCTCCACCGCACCGCCGGCGCTGACCGAGTCCACCTCCAGTCTCGGCCCCATGAGCCGCAAGATGAAGAGCAAGGAGGTGGCCGCATTCGAAAAACGCTTTGGCTACAAGCCCACCGCGATCCCGGTGGCCATCGACGCGCTGGCGGTCTACGTGCACAAGGACAACCCGATCAAGGGCATGACCATTCCCGACGTGGATGCGGTGTTCTCGTCCACCCGCAAGTGCGGCGCCAAGAAAGACGCCGGCAAGTGGGGCGACCTGGGGCTGACCGGTGCCTGGGCCAACCGCAAGATCCAGATCTACGGCCGCAACTCCGTGTCCGGCACCTACGGCTATTTCAAGAAAAAGGCCCTGTGCAAGGGTGATTTCAAGAACAACGTCAACGAGCAGCCGGGTTCCGCGTCGGTGGTGCAGTCGGTGTCCACGTCGCTCAATGGCATCGGCTACTCCGGTATCGGCTACAAGACCTCCGGCGTGAAGGCCGTGCCGCTGGCAAAGAAGCCCGGCAAGCCTTTCGTGGACGCGACCCCGGAAAACGCGGTTAACAAGAAATACCCGCTGTCGCGTTTCCTGTATGTCTACGTGAACAAGCACCCGAACAAGCCGCTGGCCCCGCTGGAACGTGAGTTCCTGAAACTGGTGCTGTCCAAGGTGGGCCAGCAGGTGGTGATCAAGGACGGTTACATCCCGCTGCCGGCCAAGGTGGTGAACAAGGTGCTGGCAAGGATTCAATAGGGCCGGCGATGGTACGCAGCCCCGCCTCGGCGGGGCTTTTTCGTGGGCGCAGGATTTACCTGTGGGGGTAGTGTTTGCGTCGTCCGAAAAACCACCGGTAACCCGTCGCTGCGGCAACCAGGCCCGGGGCTTTTGGGGTGTCACAAAACTGTCATATTTCTCGCTTATCATCCGCGGATGCCTGACAGTACCTCCCCAAAGTCCGCCGCACGCTCGGTGTTGCCGCCCACCGACAGCGTGCACAATCAGCGCCGTCGCCGCTGGCGCATGTTCAAGGACAGCAGCGCGCGCTATGGCGTGGCGCTGGGTGGGCTGAGCGTGATCGTGGCCATCGTGCTGATCTTCTTCTACCTGCTGTACGTGGTGTTGCCGTTGTTCAGCGCGGCCGATGCCGAGCGGGTCGCGGAATATGATCTGCCCGGCGGCAACGCGGGTTCGTTGCATCTGGCGATGGAGGAGCAGGCGGAGATCGGCTTTCGCCTGACCAGCGCGGGCGAGGTGGTGTTCTTCGACCTGGCCAGTGGCGAGCCGATGAAGGAAATCCCGCTGGAGTTGCCGGCGGGTGCCGAGATCAGCAGCTTTGCCGCCGGCGAGCCGGGTCCGGCGCGGTTCGCGCTGGGGCTGTCGGATGGCAGTGCGCTGATCGCGCGTCATGTCTACCAGGTGAGCTATCCCGATGACCAGCGGTTGATCACGCCGGTGGTGGAATACCCGCTGGGCGAGGAACCGCTGGAGATCGACGAGGATGGCGAGGCCCTGACCCGGATCGCGTTCCAGGATGGCGAGGAAGAGGCTACCGTGGTTGCGCAGACCGCCGACGGCCGCCTGCTGCTGACCCACTTCACCAAGGAAGAGTCCTTCATGGAAGGCGAGGCGCCCGAACTGGAGCGCGAGCAGGTGGTGGTGTCGTTCGCCGGCCAGCAGGACGACGAGGCGGCCATCGCGCAGCTGCTGCTCGACAAGGAGCAGCGCAACCTGTACGTGATTCGCGCCAACGGCGGCCTAGTCCATTTCGATGTTACCGACAAGGCCGAGCCGCGCCAGGTGCAGCAGCTTAACCTGGTGGATGCGGGCCTGCAGGTGACCTCCGTGCAGTTCCTCACCGGCGACATATCCCTGCTGGTCGGCGACAGCAGCGGCCGCGTGGTGCAGTGGTTCGAGGTGCGTGACGAGCGCGGCAACAAGACCCTGAATCCGATTCGTGAATTCACCGAGCAGTCGCACCCGGTCAGCGCGCTGGCCCCGGAGTTTGCGCGCAAGGGGTTCATCACCGCGGATGCCAGTGGCGAGATCGCGATCTATCATTCCACCGCGCAGCGCCTGTTGCTGCAACAGCGGGTCAGCGATGTCGCGGTCACCGGGCTGGCCATTGCGCCGCGCGCCAACGCGATGCTGGCCGAGGATGCGAAGGGGCGCCTGTCGTTCTGGCGGGTGGAAAACGAGCACCCGGAAATTTCCTGGTCCTCGCTGTGGGGCAAGGTCTGGTACGAGAGCTACGACGAGCCGGCGTACGCGTGGCAGTCGTCTTCCGCCAGCGATGACTTCGAGCCCAAGCTGAGTATCACGCCGCTGGTCTACGGCACCATCAAGGCGGCCTTCTACGCGATGCTGCTGGCGGTGCCGCTGGCCATCTGCGGCGCCATTTACACGGCCTATTTCATGGCGCCGAAGATGCGCCAGATCGTCAAGCCCAGCATCGAAACCATGGAGGCCCTGCCGACGGTGATCCTCGGCTTTCTCGCCGGGCTGTGGCTGGCGCCGATGCTGGAGGCCAACCTGCCGGGCATCTTCAGCCTGCTGATCGTGGTGCCAATCGGCGTGCTGGCGTTTGCCTTCGCCTGGCAGCAGCTGCCGGCGCGCATTCGGCACCTGATTCCCGAGGGCTGGGACGCCGCGTTGCTGGTGCCGGTGGTGCTGGTGCTGGGCGCGGCGTCCTTCGGCATGAGCGGCACCCTGGAGGCGGCCTTGTTCGGCGGTGACATGCGTGCCTGGCTGCACGACGAGCTGGGTGTGGGCTTCGATCAGCGCAACGCGCTGGTGGTGGGCCTGGCCATGGGCTTCGCGGTGATCCCGACCATCTTCTCCATCACCGAAGACGCGGTGTTCAGTGTGCCCAAGCACCTGACCTTCGGCTCGCTGGCGCTGGGCGCGACGCCCTGGCAGACCCTGGTGCGGGTGGTGATCCTGACCGCCAGCCCCGGCATCTTCTCCGCGGTGATGATCGGCATGGGCCGCGCGGTGGGTGAGACCATGATCGTGCTGATGGCCACCGGCAACACCCCGGTGATGGACTTCAGCATCTTCGAGGGCATGCGCACCCTGTCGGCCAACATCGCGGTGGAGATGCCCGAGGCGGAGGTGGACAGCACCCACTACCGGGTGCTGTTCCTCGCCGCGCTGGTGCTGTTTGCGTTCACCTTCGTGTTCAACACCCTGGCCGAGATCGTGCGCCAGCGGCTGCGCGAAAAGTACAGTTCCCTGTGAGGTGGATGTAATGCGTTCCTGGTTCAAGTCCGGCAACCCGTGGATCTGGCTCACCGCCAGCGCGGTGAGTGTGAGCCTGATCCTGGTGTTCGGCCTGTTGCTGCTGATCGCCGCGCGCGGCCTGGGGCATTTCTGGCCGGCCACGGTGTACGCGTACGATTACATCAACCCGGACCAGAGCACGGTGCGGCTGATCGGTGAAATCCAGGACGAGGAAGTGGTCAGTGCCCAGCGCCTGCGCGATTCGGGGCTGAATATCGAGGGCGATGCCGAGGTCACGCGCTACCTGCTGAAGACCGGCAACCGCGATGTGGACGGCGCGGACTTCCGCTGGATACTGGCGCCGAGCATCGCCGGCCAGCAGGCCCCGGAGACCCTGATGACCGTGGAGCGCCGGGAATGGGGCAACCTGTACGGCTATCTCGATTCGGTGCAGGAAAACGGCCGGACGGTGGCCAGCGGCAACGAAGCGTGGGCCAGTCTGCAACAGCACCTCGCGCGTTCCAACGCGCTGTTCGCGAAGATCCGCCAACTGGAAAAGGGCCGCATCGGCTCCATCAACTACAAGCTGGAGCGCCTGCGCCTGAAAGAGCGCGGCCTGGAGCTGGACGGCAACACGAACCCGGCGCCACGGCAGACCATCGCCGACGAACGCGCTGCGCTGAAGGCGGAATACGCGGCCCTGCAACGGGAGCTGGGTGACCTGTACACCGCGATAAACCGCGACCAGATGACCGTGATCGTGTCCAGCGGGCAGACGGTGACGGTGCCGCTGGCCAAGGTGGTGCATGCCTATCGGCCCAATGCCATGTCGTTGTTCGACAAGCTGGGCTTTTACCTGGCCAAGCTGTGGGAGTTCGTTAGCGACGAGCCCCGCGAGGCCAACACCGAGGGCGGTATATTCCCCGCCATCTTCGGCACCGTGATGATGGTGATCATCATGTCCATCCTGGTGGTGCCGTTCGGCGTGGTGGCCGCGGTGTACCTGCGCGAGTACGCGCGGCAGGGGCCGTTGACACGGCTGATCCGCATCGCGGTGAACAACCTCGCCGGGGTGCCGTCCATCGTCTACGGTGTATTTGGCCTGGGCTTCTTCGTGTATTTCCTCGGCGGCAATCTGGATCAACTGTTCTTCCCCGAGGCCCTGCCGGCGCCGACCTTCGGCACCCCGGGCCTGATGTGGGCGTCTCTGACGCTCGCACTGCTGACGGTGCCGGTGGTGATCGTGGCCACCGAGGAGGGCCTGTCGCGCATTCCCAAGTCGGTGCGTGAAGGCAGCCTCGCGCTGGGCGCCACCAAGGCCGAGACCCTGTGGCGCACGGTGCTGCCGATGGCCAGCCCGGCCATCATGACCGGGCTGATCCTGGCCATCGCGCGCGCCGCCGGCGAGGTGGCGCCGCTGATGCTGGTGGGCGTGGTGAAGCTGGCGCCGTCGCTGCCGCTGGATGGCGACATGCCCTTCCTGCACCTGGATCGCAAGTTCATGCACCTGGGCTTCCACATCTACGACGTGGGTTTTCAAAGCCCCAACGTGGAGGCAGCACGCCCACTGGTGTACGCCACCGCGCTGTTGCTGGTGCTGGTGATCGTCGCGCTGAACCTGGCCGCGATCGCCATTCGAAATCGTCTGCGCGAAAAGTATCGCGCGCTGGAACAATAACGGGATTCGTGAGCTATGAGTTCGACAGACGCAACACCCACCCACGCCATCGATATTGCCAGCATCGGCCCCGGCCGGGCCGCGCGGGCGGAGGCTGAAGCCACCTGCATCGAGGTGAAGGACCTGAGCCTGTTCTACGGCGAGAAACAGGCCCTGCACGGCATCAACATGGTGATTCCGAGGCAGCGTGTGACGGCCTACATCGGTCCCAGCGGCTGTGGCAAATCCACGCTGCTGCGCTGCATCAATCGCATGAACGATCTGGTGGACGGCGTGCGTATCGACGGGCAGATCCTGCTGGACGAGCAGGATATCTACGCCAAGTCGGTGAACGTGGCGGACCTGCGTCGCCGCGTCGGCATGGTGTTTCAGAAGCCCAACCCGTTCCCGAAATCCATCTACGAAAACGTGGCCTACGGCCTGCGCCTGCAGGGCGTGAAGGACCGACGCACCCTGGACGAGGTGGTGGAGAATGCACTGAAGGGCGCGGCGCTGTGGGACGAGGTCAAGGACCGCCTGCACGACAGCGCGTTTGGACTGTCCGGCGGCCAGCAGCAGCGACTGGTGATCGCGCGCGCCATCGCCATCGAGCCCGAGGTGCTGCTGCTCGATGAGCCGGCATCGGCGCTGGACCCGATCTCCACGCTGAAGATCGAGGAGCTGATCTACGAACTGAAGGACAAGTACACCATCGTCATCGTCACCCACAATATGCAGCAGGCGGCGCGGGTGTCGGACTACACCGCGTTCATGTACATGGGCAACTTGATCGAATTCGGCGATACCAATACCTTGTTTACCAATCCCCGTGAAAAGCAGACGGAAGACTACATCACCGGTCGCTACGGTTAACCGAGCAAGAGGTCACCCATGGAAACCAAGAATTTCAGTCATCACATCTCGCGCCAGTTCAACGAAGAGCTGGAGGACGTGCGCAACAAGGTGCTGGCCATGGGCGGCCTGGTCGAGGAGCAGATCGAAAATGCCACCGCCGCGCTGGTGTCCGGTGACGTGGAACAGGCCGAGGCGGTGATCAGTCGTGACTACCAGGTCAATGCGCTGGAAGTGGCGGTGGACGAAGAGTCCATCCAGATACTGGCGCGGCGCCAGCCTACCGCTGGTGACCTGCGACTGATCGTCGCGATCATCAAGACCATCACCGACCTGGAGCGCATGGGCGACCAGGCCGAGAAGGTCGCGCGCATGGCCATTCATCTTTCCGACATGGAGCGACCGAAGAACCAGTACGGCGAGCTGGAACACCTCAGTGACCGGGTGCGCAAGATGTTACGTGGCGCGCTGGACGCCTTCGCGCGCATGGACGCCGAAGCCGCCGCGGAAGTCGCCCACCAGGATCTCAAGGTGGACAGCGAGTATGACGCGATCATGCGCCAGATGATCACCTTCATGATGGAAGACCCGCGCAACATCAAGCGCACGCTGGACATCATGTGGTCGGCCCGCGCGCTGGAACGCATCGGCGACCATGCGCGAAACATCTGTGAATACGTGGTGTACCTGGTGAAGGGCAAGGACGTGCGTCACATCAGCCTGGAAGAATTATCCAAGGAAGCCAGCGACTAGCGGTACTACTATTGAGTGCTGAGTGCGAAGGGTGGGCACGTTTTTGTGCACCCGAGTTATCGCCTTAAGCTCCTTCCTTCAACCACTGCGCCGCGCGCTTGGCAAAGTAGGTCAGGATGCCGTCGGCACCGGCGCGCTTGAAGCCCAGCAGCGATTCCATGATTACCGCCTTTTCCTCCAGCCAGCCGTTTTGCGAGGCGGCCATCAGCATCGCGTATTCACCGCTGACCTGATACACGTAGGTGGGCGCACCGAACTGGTCCTTGACGCGGCGCACGATATCTAGATAGGGCATGCCGGGCTTGATCATTACCATGTCGGCACCCTCGTCCAGGTCCAGTGACACCTCCCACAGGGCCTCGTCACTGTTGGCCGGGTCCATTTGATAGGTGTATTTGTTGCCGGCGCCGAGGTTGGCCGCGGAGCCTACCGCATCGCGGAACGGGCCGTAGAAACTCGACGCATACTTGGCCGAGTAGGCGAGGATGCGGGTGTGGATGTGGCCGGCGGCCTCCAGCGCGTCGCGAATCGCGCCGATGCGGCCGTCCATCATGTCCGAAGGCGCCACCACGTCGGCGCCGGCCTCGGCGTGGGACAGGGCCTGCTTCACCAGTACTTCCACGGTTTCGTCGTTCATCACGTAGCCGCTGTCGTCGATCAGGCCGTCCTGGCCGTGGGTGGTGAACGGGTCCAGCGCCACGTCGGTGATGACCCCCAGTTGCGGGAAGGCCGCCTTCAGCGCGCGCACCGCGCGTTGCGCAAGGCCGTCGGGGTTGAACGCCTCGCGGGCGTCCAGGGACTTGGCCTCTGCCGGGGTGACCGGGAACAGCGCAACCGCGGGCACCCCCAACGTCACCAGTTCACCCGCCTCCTTCAATAACTCGTCGATACTGACCCGTTCCACGCCGGGCATGGACGGTACGGCCTCGCGTTGTCCCTCTCCTTCGAGCACGAACATCGGGTAGATCA
>Ga0256830_1002078_pt1 | contig 13492 bp, 7 predicted proteins | sample 128326metaG_FD_190537 | JGI IMG/M metagenome (GOLD analysis project Ga0256830, IMG submission 190537) | Hydrothermal vent microbial communities from Lau Basin, Pacific Ocean - 128-326 | ecosystem: Environmental > Aquatic > Marine > Hydrothermal vents | place: Pacific Ocean: Lau Basin | collected...
CCTCAAGTCCCGAAAAGTGGCCTGAAGGGGCCTTCTCGGCTCGGTTGTTGCGTTATGAAGGTGCTTCATCACCCCGGCCCGCAAACCGGGGATGGGGCCTTATTGTCTCTTGTTGTCAAAAGTCCAAAAAGGAGTGATTCCCATGAATGCCAAACTGCTTTTCCTGCACGCACTCTCTCCCTTGCACGCAGGCACCGGCCAGGGTGTTGGTGCGATTGATCTGCCTATCGCGCGGGAGAAGGGAACTGACATCCCCATCGTGCCTGGATCGAGTGTGAAAGGTGTGCTGCGCGATGCCTGCGATGTCTCTAAGCGCACCCGCATCTTCGGCCCGGATACTGCCAACGCTGCTGCTCACGCTGGGGCGATTCAGATTTCCGACTTGCGTATGGTGGCGCTGCCCGTGCGCAGCTTAGCAGGCGTCTTCGCATGGGTGACGTCACCACTGCTACTCCAACGTCTATCCCGCGATGCCCAGATGGCTGGGCACGAAAGCCTGCCTTCCACACCCTGGATCAGTGATACTGCAGGATGCTGCGTAGCCAGCCAGAGCGCGTTGAGACTCTCTTCTGGAGATGTGGTATTGGAAGATGTAAAGCTCACGCCCACCGATGAAAACGCTGATGGCTGGGCCGAGTGGCTAGCCAGAGCAGTTTTCGAGGATGACTGGCAAGAGGCTTTCAAAGCACGCCTCTGTATAGTGCACGATGACGTTATGTCTTTTCTGTTGCAAACCGGCACAGAGGTAACGGCACGCATTCGCCTGCAGGATGAGAAGAAAACTGTCGCCAAAGGAGCCCTGTGGTACGAAGAAGCGCTGCCCACTGAAAGCTTACTCGTAGGTCTGGTAGTAGCTGCCCCAGTGCAAGTGAACAACTCTGTCGTCCAGCCAGAGGAAGTCTTCGAAACCGTAGCCCAACTGGTCCAGAGACCACTCCAGATCGGCGGCAATGCCACCGTCGGGCGCGGCATCTGCTGTCTGCGTATGGTGGAGGTGAACAATGCTAACGCTTGAACAACAATTCGCCCGAACAATTTACGCACAGATAGCCCGGATTGAACCAAAGTCACAGCAGGCTAAAGAGTACGGCAGCATGGCACACAAGCTGCCCGTACTGATTCGCCAGGCCGGACTAGCACAAGCGTTAGCCTATGTCTCAGCACGCGGGAAACCGGGGGCGAAGCAATTGCTGGATGATCTGGCCATGACCCTCGGGCTTGAGGGAGGTAATCGGGGAGAACAGTTACTTGCCCGAAGCCGTGAAGCGAGCCTACTTGACTATATGCGTCTGACCCGAGAGGCAATCATAGCACTCACCTGGTACAAACGCTTTGCCCAGTCAATGCTGGGTATCGGGCCTACAGAGAAGGGAGACTGACTATGCAAGCACGACGAAACGACCTGCGTGGTATTCAACTAGAAAAGCCTCTGCTTCCCCACACAAGTCTCTGGTTAGACAAATTTCTGCCTGAGCAGAGCGAACAGGGTGGAAACAACGTCTACAAGCCACACTTTAAACAAGCGACCACCATTCCTATCTCTCCGCTCTACCACGACTTCTATGCACGCTGGCAGGCCATGCTCGACACCGTAAGCGCACACATAGCCATCGCCACTGCGCGCGGCCGTCTTGTTGTCGGCCTAGGGGCAGACAGCGTGCTCGAAAATGCCATCACTCTACACCGCACTTACGGCGCGCCCTACATCCCAGGGAGCGCCTTGAAGGGACTGGCAGCACACTACGCTCATAACCACCTCGATCATCCGGATTGGCGGAAAGGCGGCCAAGCGCACAAGATCCTTTTCGGCGATACTACCTCATCGGGATACATGACGTTCCTCGACGCGCTCTATGTGCCCAAAAGCGCACCAGACGACAGACCACTGGTGATCGACGTGGTGGCTGTGCACCATCCCGAATACTACCGTGGCGAAGGCAAACCTCCTGCTGACTGGGACAGTCCCAATCCCGTGCCTTTCGTGAGCGCCCGTGGAAAGTTTCTGATGGCCTTAGTCGGACCAGATGAATGGGCAGAGGCCACTTTCCAAATCCTGGCGCTGGCGCTTGGCGAGATCGGAATTGGTGCAAAGACTTCCAATGGATACGGGCGGATGGAACTGGAAATCCTGGGAGACCAGAGAGGAGAAGAGCAATTCGGCTCAACGTCAAAATATAATGAAGTGGAACGCTTTCGCCAATGGCTAGCAAATATGGCAATCAAGGATGTAGCTGGACAAATCCACGGTGTTTATGAAGCGTGGAAGAGCCTCGAAGCTGCCCCAGAAGTCAAGAGAGCAATCGCGCAAGCTATTCTGGACAAGATTGAGGAAGCAAAGCGAACAAAGAAAACGTCAAAGAAAGCATGGTATCAGGAACTGGTTGCCTTTGTAAAGAGTACCTCGATAGATGGGGAGTAACTGACCATTGAGCTTGCATTTCGCAGCTTAAGAACCATACGTCAAGGACCGAATAGAGTGAACGACTCTTCCACCTGCTCCCCAATGTGCAAATATGGTGATATGCAAGCCCAAAACCTATGTATATGTGCTCAGGGAGGTTCTTCTAATGAAAACGATGATCTTGCTAGTCGGTGAACAGCCTGTGCCCAACTTATTGCCCGTACATCGTATTCGTCCTGATGCTGTTGTCCTCGTCTACACACCGCTTACTAAGCAAAGGGCGCAGAATCTAAAGAAAGTAATTGCCGTAGACCAATGTTATATGTGCGAGGTAGATCCTTACACAGTTCCAATAACACAGAAACAGCTTGAGCAGTTCCTCCAAGAAAAATGCTCTGACCACACCCTGGTCTTTAACGTCACCGGAGGCACAAAACCAATGGCCTTTGCGGCTTTCTCGATTGCACAAAAGCACAATGCTCCGTTGGTATATCTACAGACCCAAGAAGAGCAAAGTCTATTGTACGAATATGAGGTTGACAATTGTTCCCTGCGCTTAAAGGCCGGTACACCTATTTCTCTGCCACCATCAGTCACCATTAAGGATTATCTCACTCTCTATCTAGGGGATTACCAAGTTGCAGGGTTCGAGAACGAGTTTGAGAAGGCCGTATACAATGCCTTGCAGCCTTATGTGGATGAAATCCTGGCAGGAGTAAGGAAAGGAGGAGCACTACAAATTGATCTAGTGATTCGATGTGGCAATAGAGTGGGTATAGCCGAGGTCAAGACTGGCGGGAAAGCTGGAAAAAAGGAGGGAATAGATCAATTGAACACCGCTGGTGGACGAGAGTTTCTTGGTATATACACAAAAAAGTTTTTAATTGTGGATAGACCTTGGGACACCCTCTCTAATCTGCGTGAGTTGGCCGAAGCGCGAAGCATCACTGTTGTCGAGGTTCCTAGTTATGGAAAGAGAAAGGAGATTTCGGAGGAAGACCAGAGGGTATTGGTTGAGAGAATCCAACAGGTCCTACGGTGCTCCAGGGACTAACACTGCCCCATCAGCGTCAGACCCCCTGCTTCCCCTGCCAATTGCCTTAGATCTCCGAGGTCTGCGAGACCTCGGAGATCTGAGGTGCAAGCCACCATCAGGAGGACACAGGATATGCTGAATTTAGAAGCTCTCCAGGTCATTGATCGGGTCGAGGCGGAGGACGGTACGGTCGTTGAGGTCGTCCAGTACCCCGAACTCAAGGGCTCCGCCGACGTTCGCACGGCGGAGGTCCTCTTCTTCGCCAACCAGAGCGGGATGCGCCTGAAGATGGTCCGCATCCGGCTGAACGGCTCCTCCGTCCGGGTCGAACCGGGGGCCCTCTACTTTATGAAAGGCAATCTTACGATGAAAGCCAGCACCGGAGGCGGGCTGCTCAAGGGGCTGGCCCGCAAGATGGTCTCAGGAGAGACCTTCTTCGTGAACGAAATCCACGGCCGGGGAGAGGTCTACCTGGAGCCCACCTTCGGCCACTTCCTCCTCCACCACATCAGCAAAAAAGAGGGCGGGGTGATTGTAGATCAGGGACTCTTCTTCGCCGGGACGGCCGGGCTCGACATCTCGGCCGTGGCCCAGAAACACCTCTCCTCCGCCCTCTTCGGCGGCGAAGGGCTCTTCCAGACGCGGATCGCCGGCTCGGGGGTGGCCGTGCTCTACTCCCCCGTCCCCAAAGAAGAAGTGATCCGCTACGAACTCGCCGGCGACCGGCTGGCAGTAGATGGGAACTTCGCCCTGATGCGCAGTGAGAAGGTCGCCTTCAAAGTGGAGAAGAGCAGCAAGAGCTGGATCTCCACTGCCGTCTCCGAGGAAGGGTTCCTCCAGGTCTTCGAGGGCACCGGATCCGTCTGGATCGCCCCGACGCAGGGGATCTACGAGAAGCTGGCCCGTCCGGAGGGGTTGCGGGCGCTGGCCGGGCCGCCGGGGTCCATCCAAACCCAGACAAAGAGCTCGTCGAAGAAACGGTGAGCCTGCATTCCCCTGCCGTTAAAGGACCTTCTCTGCCGCCGAGACGCCGAGGGCGCAGAGGAATCTCCGGGTTCTCTCGGCGTTCTCCGCGCCTCGGCGGTGGAAAGAGCGCCGTCGAGCGGGCCGGCCCGATAAGGGAGAACCGCCCACGCCAAGCAGCCAAGGCCCTCCTATCCTCGGCCCGACCTCGAAATGCAGGACGCAGAGAAACACCGAGCAAGACCACACCCCCACGGATGTGGGGGTATCGTTGTGGTACAATAGCAGAGAAGTCTCTCGGAGCGGAGCAGCGGGCGGCCGACCGCTCATCCGTCCTCACGCCTAGCGGCGAAGCGTCGTATCGGCAATCTGTCGAGGTGATGGAAGATGGCAAACAACAATCCCCCCCAATCCCTGGACGACTGGGAGCGCGAGCTCCGGCCCCGTATGGACCGCATCGAGCTGATCGGCGAACTGGACCTGTCGGAAGCAGAGACGGCCGCTATCGGCGACCATATTCGGACACGGATCCGCGTTTTGGGCGCCCGACGGGCCACCCGGCAACTCCGGGAGCGCTACCCCTGCACCTTCGTCACCTACCTCGTCTTCCAAGGCATCTACGGTTACGAAAGCGGCGACTACTGGTCCGCCGTCTGTCGGGCCACCGGGCTCCCCGACGATCCCAACCACACCCGGGAGTGGGGCTGGCTTTTCGAGACGATTGTGAAGAAGCTGGGGCTGTACCACGAATTCCCCGGCCACCGCTACGTGGGGGCCATCCTGGGACACGGCGGCATCCCCAAAGCCTCCCTTCCCGATTTCTTCGAGCACATGCTCCAGCCCTCCGTCACCAAGCCGGAGTTGGCCGGCCTCCCCACGCCGGAACTCATCTCCGAGTGGGTAACCCGCTCACCCCGTCACTTCGTGGACAAACCCGTGCTCCGCTTCCTGGAGCGCGGGGAGCGGGTGGCCGAGGAGTTCGTCGAGCGGTGCCGCCGGATGGCTGCCGACACTTTGGAGAAAGGGGAGGTGCCATCCGCAACAGAGGTTGGGCTCCCCACCTTCGTCGTAGAGCACTATCGGCGATGGGTAGAGGCTCCCCATCGGCCGGAGCTCAAATCTACGACCGGACCGCGCTGGCGCCGTCCCCGCCTCTTTCTGGACCCGTGGGGCGACGGCGTTCAGATTCACCTCCCTGCTCAGCAAATCCCCGAGGCGTCAAAGGGGGCGGAGGTGCGATGGGAGGTGCAGATGGGGGAAACGGTTCCCCCACAGCTCGTGCCCGTCCGGCTCCGGCCGACAGAGCGGGGTTGGGAGACCGAGGAGGTCTTCCTTCGCCTCCCGCACCCCGCGCCAACATACCGCTGCCGGCTCCTCGTGGGCGACCAGCCCCAGCGCGAGTGGTCCCTCAGAGGGCCGGATGACGACCATCCGTGGCTCGCCTTCGACGCCGAGGCCGGCCGCCAGTTGAACTCCCGAACGCGCCTGCCGGCCCGCCCCCTCTGGCTCCTGATCGCACCGGAGGTGACCCTGGAGGCTGTGCCGCCCAACCCCCTCTTCATCCGAGAGCGGCTGCCGGAGCTTCCCGGAGGCTGGTACGGGTGGCAAGCCTACGAGGTGGACCTGGCGCGTGTTACCTCGCTCATCCTGCACTCCCCCCAAGGAAATCCGAGGGTCTCCGTGCGTCAGGAGGCCACACCCCTCCGGCTCAAGCTGGTAGGCGGCAGACGGTGGTCTCCCCCCGACGCAACCGTTCCCCTTTACAGCGGCGAGCCCCCTCGCCTGCGCATCCCGTGGGTGCAAGATGCCGATCCCCGTCAGCTCTCCCGCTGGCGCCTCGAACTCCGGCCCGAGGGGAGGGCTCTGCCTGCTGAGCCCGTGCAGACCACCTTCGAGGCATTGGCCGACCGGTTGACCTCGACGCCATCCTCCGGGAAGCCCGCGTCTCAGAGAGCGCTGGAGCTCCCCCTGACCCATCTGTTGGGGGAGCGCCCCATAGGACGGTATCGCTTGCGTCTGCGCGATCCACGGGGCCGCAGCGCCACCCTGCGCTTCGGCATCGTGCCCTATCTGCGCATCACCGGCCACGAGCCCCTCTACCTGCCCGATCCCCAACAGGGCGGCCCCCGGGTATCGCTTGTCGTGGAGACCGATGCCTGGACGAAGGCAGAACTCCGATCCCCAAACCCCGATCTGGGCTTAACCCTGGTGGACCGTGGTAAGGGAACCCACCGCTATCAGGTGAAACTGCCCCCCGACTGCACGGAGATTTCCCTGCGCTTGGTACGTCGCCTTCCCCAAGAAGACTCGGTTTCCTTCTCCCTGCGGATTCCCATCCACCGCCTGCGCTGGCAGTTGGTCCTCCACCCGGACTCGGCCGTCTCCTCTCCCTGGCGCGATCGGACGGTCTCCGTCGGCCTGGATGAGTTGGCGCAGAGCGCCTCGCCCTACTTGCTGGTGGACCTCCCCGGCCCGGGGATGGGAGCCCGCCTGCGGCTGCACCTGCTGGACGCCGACGACACCCTCCTCTCTCTGCCAGAGGTCCCCCAATCATCCCGCCGTCCGTCCCGCTCCCGCCGCTTCGACCTCCGCCTGGTCCAGGACACGCTGCGCCAATCCCGGTCGCCGGCGATCCGGGGTGAGCTGATCATCGAGGGGCTGCCGGATCGGGAGGGGCCGGTGACGCTGCCGGTGCTGCACTTCGCCCGCGGCATCCACGTGGACCGGGTGCGCGTCACGCGCCGGCAGGAAGGGGGGAAGACTTACGTGGACCTGGCCTGGGAGCCGGAGGTTCCCCTGAACAAGCGCCGCGTCCGCCTCTGGCCGCTGACCCGCCCCTGGGCGAAACCGGTGTCCGTCCCCATCCCCGACGCGGCCCGATCCCGACATACCTTCTCGACCGAGGATGAGGTCCTGCCGGCGGGGGAGTACCTGGTGGAGTTCACCGTGGATGATCCCTGGGCTCCCCGGCCGGCGCCGGAGCGACCTCCCTCCACCGACGATGGGGGCCTCCGCGTCCGCTTGGGGACCTTGGAGGAGCGGCTGGCTTGGCTCGACGCGGCCATCGCCCGCGAGGGGGAGCGCTTCGACTACCTGGGCGAGCAAGCTTTGCTGTGGCAGGCTCTGGGCGACGAGGCTCAGGTCGCCCAGACCTTACGACGCTGCCTGGCCCGAGCCAAGGATGCCCCAGCAGACCAGGTGATCGCTCTGGCCGGCGCGTTCAACGATCATTCCATCGCTGATGCCCTCCGATCAGGCCTCTATCAACCACACCGGATCTGCGCTGTGCGAGAAGCCCGCCAAGCCGGGCGGCTGAGCGATCCCGACTGGCAAGCCTACCTGAACGGACTGCGCCGGCACGCCCCCCAACTCCTGGCCGTCCCCCAAGCGTGGAAAGTGCTCCTCGAAGTTTCGGATGAAGGGGTCCGCCAGGCAGCGGCACGACAACTCATCGTTCACAAGGATCTCGCCGGCCTCGAAGCGCTCCTGAAATGGGTCAGAGAAGGCGAACTCTCCGAGACCGCGGCCTTGGAGACCTTGGAGAAAAACCTGGACTTTGCCGCCCGCGCCCTGGGGGCGCGAGCTGCCGATCCCACCGCCTTGCGCTTATTGAACGGCCTGGCTGCGAAGTATCCCGGCCAGGTGCCCATCCTCTACGTGCAGCGGGGATACTGGGTCCGCTGCCAGGTCGGCTGGGGGCGCATCGAGCGCATCGAGGACACAGACGGGCGCGAGGTCCCCTACGTCCATCGGAAGGAACTGTCCTGGGGCTACCGGCTGTGGATCGCGCTGCGTCCTGACGAGGACGCAGAGCTGGTGGTGCTCGACTTGGATCGGGGCGAAATCCACTTTCTTCTCCCATCCCGACACTATCTCTGCACCAAATGCGGCCAGTTCGCCGCCCGGAGGCACGGATGGATCACCGGTCGCCACGAGCGGTCCGCCCACGAAGGGTGGCATCCTCGATTCCTCATCTTAGAGACCCTGTTCCTTCCCCAGCAAGCCGATCTCCGGTTTGCGATACGGCGTCCATCCGACATCTGGCAGTGAAAATGCGAGGAGGCTGACGATGCCCCAACCGATTCACCCGCTGGAGGCCGCCCGGCGCATCCGCGATGACTACGTCCGCTACCTGCGCACCACCTACTTCTTCCGCGATGAGGCCCTGCGCCGTCAGTTCGTGCAAGCCCTGGAATCCCCCGGCTTCCTCGTCCAAGGCCCCATCCTGGAAGCGTCCCCTCCCTTCCGGCGAGGCCGCTCCATTGCCGAGCTCATCGCCGAAGGAATCCTACATCCTGACTTCCGGGCGCTCTGCTCGGAGGCACTACCCCTGGATCGGCCTCTCTACCTGCACCAGGATCGCGCCGTCGAGAAGGTCGTGGCCCAAGGACGCAACATCGTCGTCGCCACCGGCACGGGCAGCGGCAAGACCGAGGCTTTCCTGATCCCCATCCTCGACCACCTGCTCCGGCAGCGGGAGCGGGGAGAACTCCAACGGCCAGGGGTGCGGGCGCTATTGCTCTACCCGATGAACGCCCTGGCCAACGATCAACTCAAGCGGCTGCGCCGGGTCTTGGCCGCTTTCCCGGAGATCACCTTTGGCCGCTACACGGGGGAGACCAAGGAGACATCCCACGAGGCCGAGGCCCTCTTCCGAGAACAGTTCCCCGAAGAGCCCCTCCTGCCCAACGAGCGGATCAGCCGGGAGCAGATGTGGGAGAGCCCCCCCCATATCCTGATCACCAACTACGCGATGCTGGAGTACCTCCTGCTCCGCCCCAAGGACAGTGAGTTCTTCGACGGCGAGACGGGGCAGTTCTGGCGCTTCATCGTGCTGGACGAGGCCCACACCTACAACGGGGCCCGGGGGATCGAGATCGCGATGCTCCTGCGCCGCCTCAAGGACCGGGTGGTGCGCAGTGAGCCGGGCCGTCTGCGTTGCATCGCCACCAGCGCCACGCTGGGGCAGGGCCGCCGGGATTTCCCGGATGTGGCCCGCTTCGCCAGCGCCCTCTTCGGTGAACCCTTTGAGTGGGACGCGCACGACCCCCGGCGCCAAGATGTGGTCGAGGGCGTGCAGGCGGAGATGGCAGCCCTGGGTGCGCTCTGGGGAGAGGGCACCGACGCCCTCTACGCCGACCTGACCACGGCGATTGCCCGGGGCGAGCCTCTGGACCGGCTGGCCCAGGTGGCCGTGGACCAGGGCGTACCGGTATCGGTCGTCCAGAAGGCCCTGGAAGCCGCCGGCCGCGAGGAACAGGTCCGCGATGCCACAAACCGCTTCCTGTATGAGTTGCTGCGGGGCGACCGCCGCTTGCACCGCTTGCAGGAGGCGCTGTCGGAGCCCCGCGACCTCTCCGAACTGGCCGACGAGATCGCCCCCCACGGGGCGCCGGATGCCGTCATCCACCTGGTGCGGCTGGCCGTGCGAGCCCGTCCCCGGCCCGATGCCGTCTCCCTACTGCCGGCCCGCTACCACCTCTTCGCCCGGGCACTGGAAGGAGCCTTCGTCTGCCTGAACCGAGATCATCCGGCCCACGCCGAGGCGAAAAAGCCCTATCTCTTCCTGAGCCGCCACGAGGTCTGTCCCCACTGCGGTGGCCGCGTCTTCGAGTTCGCCGCCTGCCCCCGCTGCGGCACGGCTTACCTCATCGGACGGGAGGGGCGGGGGCCCTCTGAGGAGGACCGCCGCTACCCCGTTTTGCGCCACCCCATCACGACCGTCGAGGATGTCTCGACCGGCCTGATTTACTTCGTCCTGACGGGAGAGGTGCTCCGGCCCGACGAGGATGAGGCCGTGGTGATGGGAGAATCCGTGGAAGCGCTGGAGGGGGAACGGCTGGAGCCCTACACGGTCTGTCTGGGATGCGGTGCCCTCAGCCCGGGCAGGGAGAAGCCCCCCTGCGACTGCCCGGCGACCACCCCCATCGCCCGCCTACAGCGGGTCGTCTCCGAACCGGCGGGGAAGCCATCGGGGGGGCTACGGCGCTGTGTGACCTGTGGGGCCAGGCGACACGACGGCGTCGTGTCCCGCTTCCTGACGGGCCGGGATGCGCCGGTGAGCGTGCTGGCCACCTCGCTGTACCAACTGCTGCCCCCGGCCGAGGAGGGCCGGGCCTCGGAACTCCCCGGTCAGGGCCGCAAGCTCCTCGTCTTCGCCGACAGCCGGCAGGATGCCGCTTTCTTCGCCCCCTACCTGGAGCGCACCTATAGCCGAATCCTGCGCCGCCGCCTCATCCTGAAGGCGCTGACCGAGGACCCCGGCGGTCGTACCGGTCGTCTGCGGCTCCAGGACCTGGTGCCCCGGGTGCTGGAGGAAGCCGAGGAGGCCGGCGTCTTCACCGCCGGCCAGAGCTTCGACGAACGGACCCGCCAGGTAAGCCGGTGGCTGATGCAGGAGTTCATCGCCCTCGACTACCGCATCGGTCTGGAGGGGCTGGGGCTGCTCCACTTCCGCCTGATCCCTCCCCGGGGTTGGACGCCTCCCGCCCCCCTGCTGGCTCCGCCCTGGAACCTGACCGACGGAGAGGTATGGGACCTGCTGGTGGTCCTGCTCAACACCCTGCGTCGGCAAGGCGTGGTGACCTTCCCACCCTATGTGGATCCTCGCGATCCCGCCTTCGAGCCGCGCAACGTGGAACTCTTCGTGGGGGAGTACGCCATCGCCAAGCATTGGGTGTTGGGCTGGTTGCCCAAGCGGGGCAGCAACCGACGGATGGATTACCTGGTGCGGCTCCTGCACCGTCGGGCCGGCCTCCCCCCGACCGAAGCCGAGGCTGTCGCCCGGGGGACGATGCAGGGGCTCTGGCGCCACCTCACCGATCGCGCCTCGCCGTGGCGCAGCCACCTGTCCGTCGAGCACCCTCCCTCGGCCGGCGTGGCCTACCGCCTCAGTCACCGCTTCTGGGAGTGGGTGCCCGTGACCGAAATGAACCTCCCCGTCTACCGTTGCAACCGCTGTTTCAACGTCACTTACGTGAACCTGGACGGCGTCTGCCCGACCTACGGCTGCGATGGGACCCTGGAGCGGGTGGACGGGCAGGCCGGGGCCTGGGAAGGGAACCACTACCGCCACCTCTACCGGACGCTAACCCCCATCCCCCTGAGCGCCGAGGAGCACACCGCCCAGTGGACCCCCCAGGCGGCCGGGGAGGTCCAGGACCGCTTCATCCGGGGAGAGGTCAATGTCCTCAGTTGCTCAACCACCTTTGAGCTGGGCGTGGATGTGGGGGACCTGCAAGCGGTGCTGATGCGCAATGTGCCTCCCACCACCGCCAACTACGTGCAGCGGGCCGGACGGGCCGGGCGTCGAACCGACTCGGTGGCCCTGGTGCTGACCTATGCCCAGCGTCGGTCCCACGACCTGACCCACTTCAGGAACCCTCGGCGGCTGGTGGCCGGTTCCATCCGGCCGCCGGTGGTGGTCGTCGCCAACGAGAAGATCGTGCGTCGTCACGTCCATTCCGTCCTGCTGGGCGCCTTCTTCCGCTGGGCACGGGATCACCACGGGCGGCTCTTCCCCACGGTGGGGAGCTTCTTCGCCCCGGAGGATGGGGAGGTGTCCGGGCCGGAGCTGCTGAACCGCTACCTGCGCCAGCGCCCCCGCGCCGTCCAGGAGGCCCTGCAACGCATCGTTCCCCCCGAACTGAAATCCGTCCTGGGGATCGCCGACTGGGGATGGTTGCCCCGGTTGACCGACGAGAAGGGGAAGGGGATCCTCGACGCCGTCGTCGAAGAAGTCCTCGGCGACCTGGCCCAATACCGGGAATTGGAGCAGGAAGCGGTACAGGAGCGCAACTACCGTCGTGCAGAGCACTTCCAACGGGTGGCGGCCACCGTGCGTCGCCGTGAACTGCTGGGCTTCCTGGGCGCCCGCAACGTGTTGCCCAAGTACGGTTTTCCCACCGACGTGGTCGAGTTGCGCACCCACCACGTCTATCGGTCCGAGGCAAGGCGGGTGGAGTTGCAACGGGACCTGCGCATCGCCATCTCCGAGTACGCGCCGGGGGGAGAGGTGGTGGCGGCCAAGCGCATCTGGGTCGGCGGGGGGCTCTACCGCAGGTCGGGCCGCGAATGGCAGGTCGTCCATTACGCCGTTTGCCCCCAATGCGGCCGCTTCCACCGGGACCTCCGGCCGCTGAACAGGCGATGTACCGTCTGCGGAGCGGACCTCTTCGGTTGGCCTCGGCGGCCCGTTCGGTTCGTGATCCCTGAGTGGGGGTTCCTGGCCAGCAGCAAGACCCGCGATCCGGGGGAGCGCCGGCCCCAACGCATCTACGCCTCGCGGGTCTTCTTCTCCGAGTATGTGTCGGAGGGGGCAGGGGGGGGTGCCGGCTTGGAGGAGGTTCCCCGGCTATCGGGCGAGGCCGTCCGGGTGGCCCGACGTTACTCCCGCTACGGCAGGCTGGCCGTGGTCAACGCCGGTGTGGGCGGCGCAGGGTTCCGCCTCTGCACCCGCTGCGGATGGGCGGAAGCGGCGCCCTCGACGAGGCCCGGACGGCGCTCGCACCGTCAACGGTCTCACACCAATCCGCGCACCGGACGGCCCTGTCACGGCACCATCGAGACCTATCACCTGGGCCACGAGTTCATCACCGACGTGCTGGAACTGCGCTTCACAGGCCCCCTGGCCCCGGCCGACGACCGCGACCTCTGGCTCTCCACCCTCTACGCCCTGCTGGAGGGGGCCAGCGAGGCGCTGGGCATCGCCCGGGATGACCTGGACGGGACCCTCTACCCCTACCGGGTTGGCTCACCGCCGGCCTTGGTCCTCTTCGACAACGTGCCCGGCGGCGCGGGCCACGTGCGTTGCATCGCCCAAGCCCTTCCCCGGGTCGTCCAGGCGGCCTGGGAGCGCGTGGCCCGCTGCGAGTGCGGTGAGGAGACCAGTTGCTACGAGTGCCTGCGTAACTTCTACAACCAGCACGTCCACGACCGGCTCCGCCGCGGCCGAGCGCGGGACCTCCTAGGGGTGTTGATAGAGAGGCCGGGATGAACACGCCGGAGGTGTTGATCGCCACGCTGGGAACCGAATCCCAGGTCGTCACCCTCTCCCTCCTGGAACTGGAGCGGATGGGGTTCGACGTTGGGGA
>Ga0256830_1002079_pt1 | contig 13491 bp, 12 predicted proteins | sample 128326metaG_FD_190537 | JGI IMG/M metagenome (GOLD analysis project Ga0256830, IMG submission 190537) | Hydrothermal vent microbial communities from Lau Basin, Pacific Ocean - 128-326 | ecosystem: Environmental > Aquatic > Marine > Hydrothermal vents | place: Pacific Ocean: Lau Basin | collected...
GGCATCGCGGGCATTAACACACAAGTTCATTACCATTTGCTGCAATTGCACAGGTTCCATACTGATATTGATGTGTTCATCATCAGGTGGAGAATCAAACGTCAACTGAAGGCTGGCCGGTAAAGTGGAATGCAACATTTTCACTGTCTCCCTGATTAACGGCCGCGGGTCCAGGTCTGTCATATCTGCTTCATTGTTCCGGCTGTATGCCATCATCTGCTGAATCAGGTCACGTGCCCGCTCACCCGCTTTGTAAACCTGCTCCAGATACTCTTGTAGTTTTTCCTGTCCTTCGCCCACACAACGGGTCAGTGCCAGATCGGTATAACCATTAATGCTGGCAAGAATATTATTAAAATCATGCGCTATACCTGCTGTCAGCTGGCCAATAGCATCCATCTTTTGTGCTTGTTGCACCTGCTTTTCCATACGCTGATGCTCCAACTTGAGTCGTTTGTATTCACTGACATCCTGAATATAAACCGATACACCCTCTGGCGAAGGATACACATATAAGGCCAGCCAGCGATTCAAGGGGGCGTAAAACTCTTCAATCCAGACCCGGTTTTGCTCTTGCATAGCCCGACGCAAATGCACCTGAAAAAAACTGGCGACATCCGGCATGACATTCCAGATACACTCTCCGCGTAACTTATACCATGCAGTATTAAAAATATTGGCGGCAGAAGGATTAACATAAATAAAACGCCATTGATCGTCCAGCGAGAAAAAACCATCGCTGATACGCTCCAGCGTTTCGTACATCTGTTCACCTTGACTTTGTGCCATTTGCTCTGCCTGCAAACGTTGCAATTCCAGCGCAGCACGCTTGGCGGCAACACGCATTAAAGCACTCTCTATTACGGCTTCTTCACAGGACTTATCATCAATAGCAAACAACACTCCGATGCCATAACCATCACTGTTAAGCAAAGGCTTCCCCCGATAACTGACTGCTCCCATATCACGCAGCAAAATATCATCGGGATAACGCTCCACTACTTGTTCGGGAATAATCAACGGTTCACGCTGTCTACAAATATCATCGGAAGGTGTGTCTTTCAGAGCATACGCAAAAAGTTCACCTTCATGGCCCGTATCCCAGAAACCCAATAACTCAATATCACCACCATTTTCAGAAATTTTGCCCACTCCGGCCCAGCGCACTTCCAGGGCTTCGGCTACAGATTTGGCGATGTAGTGAAAAACATTCCTGGCTGGGTCAGCAACGGTCAGCGCCTCCAGTGCATCCACAAGACGCTTGCGTTCAGCAATGTCACGCACAATGGCAATGAACTGGCCTGCGCCGCCATGTTCCGGGAAATATTGCAGAAAAAACTCCACTGGCACCTGCTGTCCTGATTTGTGCTGATGCACTGTCTCAAAAGTAAGACTGTCTACTTCGCCGTTTAACAATGGCAAAAGTATTGTGCGAAATTGTTGCTCATCAATCTCTGGCCTGATATCCACCGGACCCATCATTAATAATTCAGGTTCGGTATATCCGACCTGTTCAACGGCTCCCATATTCACATAAGTAAAAGAAAGATACTCAGCATCAAAGATAAAAACACTATCGAGTGTCTGATCCAAAAGCTGTTTAAATTTGCTTAAATCACGCCGTGATAAAACCTCCTGGGTAACATCCGTACGAATGGAAATATATTGTTCCGGTTTACCCTGGTCATTAAACACAGGCATGATGGTGGTCTGTACCCAGTAATCACTGCCGTCCTTACGGCGATTTTGAATCTGCCCTTGCCAAGTCCCACCCTGAGCAATAGTGCGCCACATACCACGAAAAAATTCCGGCGGATGATTGTCCGATTTAATAATGCGGTGATTAACTCCCATCAGTTCATCCCGCTGGTAACCACTGACTTCGCAAAATTTATCATTGGCATAAGTAATTATGCCAGCCACATTGGTGACAGAAATAATGGCGTGCTGATCAAAAACTTTTTGCAGAATTTCCAGTGGTGCCAAACCCAGCCTCGGCAGTTCGGAACTCAATATGCGATTTTCAGAAGCCATATTATTCCTTCCAGGTCAGCGCACCAGTACGCTGGATATTTTCAAATACTTCCGTTCCCATATCACGCTCCTCACCAACGCTTAACAGCAGGTCATCCGGTCGCTCTTGCAAAATTTTCAGAAACAACCCCGTCAGTTCAGGATCACGCCAGCCACTTTCCACTTCCCCGGTCAGAATCAGAGTAATTTTTTCAATACTGAATGCAGATTTATAGGGTCGCGCATTAGCCAAGGCATCATAAATATCAACCAATTGGAAAACCCGGGCCAACAGTGGAATATCCTCACCCTTTAAACCGTCCGGATAGCCACTACCATCCCAGCGTTCGTGGTGACTGCGCACAATAGGCTGGGTTAATTCCATACTTTTCAGACCACGCAATAACTCATCACCAATAATGGTATGTTGACGCATCACAATCCATTCCGCATCGTTTAACGGCCCGTCCTTAAGCAGAATACTGTCTGGAATGCCCAGCTTGCCAATATCGTGTAATACGCCACCTCGACGCAATGCGGTCAGTTCTTTCGAACTCAGCCCCATGGCCTCACCCATTACCACTGAAATATGTGCCAGACGCGAACAATGGTTACCGGTGTGTTCATCACGCGCCTCCACCATGCGCGCCAAAGCAAATAATAACGTCTCAGCATTTTCCAGCTGATCAGTGAGCCGTTTGTGCGTAGCCAGATTATCGGTACGTGCCATCAACTCCATAGGGCTATAAGGCTTATGAATAAAATCATTGGCCCCCGCCTGCAAGCTTTTTAACAATTCCATACGGTCATTGGTACCGGTCACCATAATCACTGGCAACAATTTCAAACCCAGGTCATTGCGAATCTGCCGACACAGTTCATCACCGTCCATACCCGGCATGCGCTTGTCAGCCAATACCACATCAAATTCTTCTTCACGTAATTTATCCAATGCTTCTTCGCCGTTACAGGCTTCACTTACACAATAACGAGAGCCGCTCAAGACTTCTTTTTCCAATTCCCGATGCTGTTTTTCATCATCAACAATAAGCACCTTGAACGGTTGCTGTATTTTAGCCAAAGACATCTTATTCCCTCAATTAATGTCAGGTTATCGCGCCAGAGTGCGCGGTTATTTAGGTTTTAACTACAATAAAATGTTACCTGCTGATTATTTTTATTCTGGCAATGGAAGATATTTATTGCTGTTTTCCCTAACTATAAATATTAGTTATTTTTTTCTATCGCTCTCAACCTACCCAATACAATAACGTTAAATAACTGGGTTTTATCAAGCGGCTTGGCCAGACAGGCTTCAGCACCTGCCTCCATGACCTTGATCATATTCTCAGGCGTATGATAACCCGTCATCACTATCACCCTTGTACCACAGGTTTCCGGGTTCTCCTTGATTTTCCGGCACACATCAACCCCTCTGATACCCGGCATCATTAAATCCAACAATACGGTATGAGGACGAAAGACCTGTAATTTCTGTCCGGCTTCAAAACCATCATTTGCAACTTCGGTTTGCACCACACCCGGCAGACTTTGCAACAGCTCCACCAAAAACCCGGAGAGTTGCTCGTCATCATCCACGATGAGAATGCGGTGTGCGGCATCGTCACCATAAACAGGGTTAACGTGTGTAACCAATGATTCATTTGCAGGCATATACTGAGAAGCAAACCGTTTCAGCTCATCTTCCGCAAAACGCCGATGTCCCCCTGGGGTTGTCACAAAGTTCAATTTTCCTGCCAATGCCCAATGTCGCAAAGTAACCGGAGAAATCATCAACAGGGTCGCAGCTTCGCTCGGCGTCATATAACGAACCTTGTTTGAAGATTTGTCCATCGCATTTTCCCGCTTATTAAAATAACCCTGAACAATAGCCTGTCAAACACTAGACCAGACATGACAACGTTTCAAACGATTATAACGATTTTAGCGATTTTATTATTTGCAGCGAACACATCACCATTTGTAAGGCCTTTTTTAGATAAAGAGAAATAATGCAGATCACGGACAAAATACCCTGTTTTATAGGTCAAAAAATGCCTGAATCTTGCACATATCCCATACATCTGCTAACTAAAACAATAAATACGCAACCAGGGAATTTCAAAATGCCCATTGATTACGAAGAAAAACGCGATTTTATTCGCATGAATACCGAGCATGTTTTGCAATTTAGGAAAATTAGTTCGAATGAAATCCAACAAGGAGTCTGCTGCAATCTTAGTGCTACGGGCATTATGTTTACTACTGAGCAGGAAATTTCGCCGGGAACGGAACTGGCGGTCACGATAACACCACAAAATTCCGTGACATCACCATTCGACGCGACAATAACAGTAGTACGAACACAAACCAATGCTATACCATCACGGTACACCATTGCCGGAAGAATCACTTCGATACGGTAAATGCAGGTAATCCGGACTATTCAATTTGGAAAAATTGTATTTTACAGCCCTGGGAAGTCAGATTTTGCAATTTGCAAAAAAGTTGACTGAATGAGGTTCAACAAGAACGTTTACGGTAATAAAAACAGTATTCACACAAAATCAATGTGTGCGTCCCTCGTAAAAGGCCACCACTGACAAGATCATTTCGATTCAATAAATTTCAGTTCAGACTATTTGCATAGAAAAACAGCATAATGCACAACAAAACTCAGGGTTCAAAACGAATCACATCTCCAGGACTCAACCTGGTCGTGTCCGAGTCCAGCTCTCCCACTGAAAAAAGCCGTTGCACCTGAGTCACCACCAGAATACTGGTGGGGCTTTCCGAAAAACCCAATGCCCGCTGCCCCGGCAAGTCATTCACCGCAGACTGACTCAACTGAAAAGTATTCAGCACATCACCCACCTTGATGTTGGCCGCACCACCAGCATCAAGAAACACCTGCCTGCCCTCAGCGCGAATCACTCGTGCAGTAAATAACTGTGAGCTAAGATCATTAACCAACATGCCCACCAATTTATCTAAAACGCGATGAATCCGCTGACCAAAAGGTGAGGCATAAAACTTATCATTCAATACCGGCAAAGTAGTGGGAAAATCAAACAGCCCGGCATCCACTACTGATTCGTTAAGCCGATGACGTGCTACTTCGCTACCGGTAATGCCATCATGCACAATGACATCCAGTTCCAGATGTCGCACCCGCGCACCCAGTAAATGTTTAGTAATGCCCATATCACGAATCACTCCACTCACCACAAACTGTGCTCCCAGGGATTCCGCAAATTCTGTAGCTAACTGCCCGACTTCCTGTGCTGCTGGCAAGGCACCCAGAATACGCCCTTGCGACATCACATTGTCATCATTCAGCGGTAATAAATACTGTGAAGCGTCAACGGTCCGCACACGCCCATCCACATCCAGGCGACGTTTCAGTTCGCGGGCAAGCGCAATTTCAATATTAGGCAGATCGGAAATCTGGGCACGATCCATCACATGAAACTGGGTAATCGCCATCTTGCGGCGATATTGAGCACTCAAACCGGAAGGGGCTGCTGATACTTGCAAACGGGCATTACGCACTCCGGCATTAGTACCCATAGCACGATTTGTCACCGCAATCGCACCCGGCACCTGCGCCCGAATGCGCACGTAATAATTAGTCTCGTCTGTCCACTCGTCGAGGATCACCACATTGGTGACATTGCCCCGCGCAGTAAAACGGACATTATCCGAGACTACCCCACGGGACGACACCACCGTGGTGGTGGAAACCTGGGCATTAGACTGCAACAGTGCTTGTCGAATGGCATCCTGCAAAGCCAGGCGTTTCGCCACACCTACCGGGCCATTAATCGGCGAAGTGCCTTCCGCCTCTACTGCCTGCGCCTGCGCCGCGCCCAGCAACAACCCGGCCAATAACAATCCTGCACACCACACAAAATACGCTTTCATAAACCGCACGCCTGTCATCACGCTAACTCCTCCAGCCTGTCATCGGCAACACCACCGATGGCAAACGATCAATTACTGCCGCTAGCGGCAAAAAGCGGCAAAATCTTTAGTGATTACACGGGTTTAAGTCTCTCCACAAACCTCGTAACCATACCCCGAAAAAATACCGCAGAGCCTTGTAAACACTAAAGAAATCCCGCTAATACGCCGCTGTAGCAAGGACAGAGACTCACCATGAAATCTTGTACATGCTACTGAATACACTATCCGTGCCAATACACTGCTCATTGTTACAGCGAACAGCGCAACAGGCCGTGTTGGTCATCATATTGCTTTGCGGTATCAGCGGCGTCACCATGGCGGGCATGCAGCACTATCAGGCTCCACTGGGGAATGTGAATTGGCAAACCTCATCAAAAAAATTACATTGCACGCTGAGTCACGACATCCCTCTTTATGGCACGGCCACTTTTACACAAACCGCTGGCCGTAAACTGGAATTTAGACTGACAGTAAAACGTCAGGCCAGTCGCAACAGAGACCGTGCTCATTTACGCTCTCTACCGCCTGAGTGGAAGCATCAGACAGGTGTAGTGGACTTGGGTGAAATACCCATACACAAAGGCAACACACCGTTTCAACTACAGGAAGACTTATCACGCCGCATGCTGGCTGAATTACAACAAGGCATGTTCCCTACTTTCAGTTATCGTGACTGGGCCGATGCCCGTGACGAGGTTACCGTCGCCCTTCCCGGCATTAATATAAAACCGGTACTGGATGAATTTATCACCTGCCTGACAAACCTGCCGGTTTATAAATTTTCAGACTTTAAAGACAGCCTGCTGCACTTCGCCTTCGGCAAAAGCACCCTCAACAAGAAAAACCAAAAACGTCTTGATGAACTGGTACGCTACATCAAAACCGACCCACAATTGAAATACATTGATATCACTGGCCATACCGATGATATAGGACGACGACGCAGCAATGACAAACTCAGCCAACAACGCAGCCAAGCGGTAAAAAACTACCTTATTTCCAAAGGTGTTTCACCACAACTGTTTAAACTGAAAGCCCTCGGTGAACGCAGCCCAAAGGCTAGCAATCGTACCGATAAAGGTCGTGCGCAAAATCGCCGGGCCATGGTCAGGCTGGTCAAATAAAACACCACCCCATAAAAGGAAAAATCATGAGCCGCAAATGGCAAACTGTTTTACTCGCAATTCTTGTGACCGGGCTGACAGCCTGTTCCGAACAAACATCATCAGAAAAAACCATAACGGAAAAAGAGCATTTTTTGACTGAAAAGCTGGAAACCATTAAAAAAGCTGAAACAGTGGAAAAAATGATTCAGGATGCTGCTACGCAACAGCGGCGTAGCATCGAGGACCAAGGCGGCTAATACAATGACGAAGCCTGCGTAATATCAAAAACTCTCGAACAATCGTTCCAACGCATTGGGAGATTATGTTGTCGTGGTACTGACAAGTGGCGAGTTATAAACGCAGAGAGCGCAGAGAAAAACACTAAAAACGTTGCGCCCTCTGCGTCAAATACCCGGTGATTTTTAAAACAGGTGTTTTTAATACTTAATTCACATTTGAGACCTGTTTAACATCAACCATTAAGTGAACAAATCACATATTTCTACCCTGCAAATAAAAAAGCCTCTAATAATAGAGGCTTGATTATATGTTGTTACAAAATTGATTCTGGGTGACGTTTAAAACGGAATATCATCATCAAAATCACCCATGCCACCCCCAGCCGGTGCGGCGGCTGGCTGCTGTTGCTGTTGCTGCTGCGGAGCAGCGCCCGAGGACTGACTGGGAGACTGGTTGAAGTTTCCACCACCTCCTCCACTGCCACCACGGCTATCCAGCATTTGCATTTCGTTGGCAACAATCTCGGTGGTATAACGATCATTACCACTTTGATCCTGCCACTTGCGAGTTTGCAATTTGCCTTCGATATAAACCTTGGAGCCTTTTTTCAGATATTCACCCACAATTTCTGCCAAACGCTGAAAAAACACCACTCGATGCCATTCAGTTTTTTCCTTTTGTTCACCCGTGCTTTTGTCTTTCCAGCTTTCACTGGTGGCTATCGTGACATTGGTCACGGCACCACCATTGGGCATGTATTTCACTTCGGGGTCCTGCCCCAGATTACCAATTAAGATAACTTTGTTCACACCCCTCGATGCCATAGATTCCTCCTAACTCAGTGTTTATAAGGGCTACAAGATAATTTTTTAAAGCTATGACTATAGGTTCTTGCAACCGAAAAACTCTATGCCTTCTTGGACCCTGACAAGCCCACCAACCTAGAGTATCGAATCGCGTCAGTATACGCACTAACCTCGTCTTTTGCGATGCCCATCCAGCGTAAATGGCTGGGGCGCCTGGCCAAACAGCTCACCCACGAAGTGGTCATCGACCACGACTTTGTGAATCGCGCCTTTGCCGCCAATGGCGGGGCCAAACAACTCAATAAAATTCTCAGCCAGCAACTCAATGAAGTAGTAGCCACCCTGTCAGCGTCACTCTGGGACATTGCAAAATAAATAATAATCCTAAATTAATCAGTTGGGCCGTTGCGAGAGCGGCTAATGTGCTCAAGATCAATGACTTTTTCGGTTATTTTGAATGAAAACGTATCACCCATACGGTGAGTTCAAAATGTTCGAAAAAGTCCTTGAGATTGGGTGCATTAGACGTTCGCAGTAGGTTCAACTGATTAATTTAGGATAATCCCTGTCAGCTCATCTCACTGGAGACGCTCGAACTTGCACTACAGCGCGGGGCATACTAAGCTGTCCTTTGTCCGAGGACTGCGGACATATAGACCGGGATCATGAAAAGCCAAGATATTGTCATTCTGCTGAAACTGGCGCTCCTCCACCGTCGGAGCGCCGCTCAACTGCTGCCCGAAAATGGCCGCGCCGAAGCATTCAGTGCGCGCGGCCTGGAAAGCTCGCTGAACATCAGCAAAAGTGAAGTGAACGCCTCCATCAACCGCAGCGCCGACGTCAGCTTGCTAATCAAAGATCGAAACAGCGGCATCCCCAAAACAAACGTCAACGCACTGCTGGAGCTGATTATTCATGGACTGAAGTATGTCTTTCCGGTGAAACCCGGCCCTCTGGTTCGAGGAATGCCGACCGCAGCAGCGGCCCCGTCCTGCAAGAAAAGCTGGTGAGCATGGATGAACACATCCATGTGTGGCCCGACCCGAAGGGCAACGAGATAGGTCAATCGCTGAAACCCCTGTTCAAAAGTGTTCCCGATGCTGCCCGGCGTGACCCGGAACTCTATGACCTGCTAGCGCTGGTAGACGCCATCCGCTTAGGTAATCCTCGCGAATCCAAGTTCGCGCAACAACTGCTGGAAAAGAAACTTAACACGTAATGGATGTGCCACAACAAATGTTGGAGATGCTGCTGCCAGTGGCAGCGCAAACTGCACACAAGAGGATTTACGCAGCACATGGAAGACGACATCATCTGCCGCATGCGACTGGGAGACTTAAAGGTTGATTTAATGCCCGACGACGAAAACATCCTCGGCTTCACCAACCGCTGGTATCGCAGCGCGATTACGCATGCCGAACCCTATCCGCTCAATGAATCGATCAGCATTAATTTGTTTATGCCGCGCGCCATTGTCTTTTCTCCTGCTTGTACACTGTTTTATTCAAAAAATAATTAACTGCCTTGCTTCTCTGCCTTGTCAACAAATTCGTCATTCGCTGAAAAGGCTTTAAGTGCTTCGCGATCCAAAGCATGCAAATCCACTTTCAGATAAGCCACACCATCCTCGGCAATCACTACCGCTTCGGCAACACCGGTCACTCGGGTGAATTCACCCACCAGGTGTCGTGCCCGTTCTTTGCTGATGGGCCCCACCCTCACCAAATGGCTGCTGAGATAACGTGGGCTTTGCATGGTAGCAGCCACCAAAAACCACACAGCTGCCATCCCTGCGCATAAACCAAATACGGCCTCAAAACCCATGGCACCGTACAACCAGCCACCCAGCACACCGCCAAAAAAGGCACCCAGAAACTGTGAGCTGGAATACATTCCCATGGCGGTGCCTTTGTTGTCAGGCGAGACCATTTTCGCCACCAGTGAAGGCAATGAGGCCTCCAGCACATTAAACGCGGTGAAAAAAATGAACAACCCCAGCACAATACTGGTAATCGAGTTGTAACCAAACATGAAAATCAGCTGACCTATGCCCAACACCAACACCGAAGCAGTAAACACGGTTTTCATGCGACGCTTTTTCTCAGCGATAATAATAAATGGCACCATTAACAGCATGGCAAAGACCATCACTGGCAGATAGATATACCAGTGCTGCTCGGCGGCCAGCCCTGCGTGATCACGCAACGCCAGTGGCAGCACCACAAACGTTGCCGTCAGCATCATGTGCAATATCATGATGCCAAAATTCAGACGCAGTAGTTGGGGATCACGAATCACGTTTTTGAGCTGGGCCGGCACGGTCTGCGCGTCACGGTGCAATACACTGCGCACCGGGTTTGGCACCACAAAATGCAGCACGGCAATGGCCACCAGCGCCAGTACGGCGGTCAGCCAGAAGATGCCATCTACGCCAATCCAGTTGCTGAACAACGGCCCCATCACCAGCGACACGGCAAAGGCTACGCCAATGCTCATGCCAATAATAGCCATGGCTCCGAGACGTTTTTCTTCGCGGGTGAGATCTGCTACCAGTGCCATCACTGCGGCAGCAATAGCTCCCGCACCTTGCAGTGCCCGACCAAAAATCACGCCATTCATGGTATCTGCGGTGGCCGCTACTACGCTGCCAATAGCAAAAATAATCAGGCCGAGAATGATCACCGGTTTACGGCCAAAGCGATCCGAGGCCATACCAAAGGGAATCTGTAATGCCGCCTGGGTCAGGCCGTAAATGCCAATAGCCAGGCCGATGAGCGCGGGCGTATAGCCGTCCAGCGTTTCTGCATATAACGCAAACACTGGCAGGATCATAAACAGGCCCATCATTCTCAGGGCATAAATACCGGCCAGGGAAAATACGGCGCGACGCTCGGTGGGGAGCATGGCGTCGTCTGTTGTCGTTTTATGGGTGCTTTCAGATGTAGAGGATTGCGTCACTGCGATACTTGCTCAACTTAAATTTATTGTTGCTGGTTTTTGCGTCGTTCAGACAGAACGGCGTATGATATCAGGTTTGCGTTCCGCCGGAAAAACCCGCGCGCCGTTGCAACCCCAAAAAAACGCCAACACGAGATGTCGCCAGCATGGATTTAATACGTATTCAGGGTGCCCGCACCCACAACCTCAAAAATATCAACGTGGAATTACCACGGGATAAACTCATTGTGATTACAGGGTTATCCGGCTCAGGCAAATCCTCTCTGGCTTTTGATACCATTTATGCCGAGGGCCAGCGCCGCTATGTGGAATCACTTTCCGCCTACGCGCGCCAGTTTCTGTCGATGATGGAAAAACCCGACATAGATCATATTGAGGGATTGTCCCCGGCTATTTCCATCGAGCAAAAATCCACATCACATAATCCCCGCTCCACCGTGGGCACCATCACCGAAATTTACGATTACCTGCGGCTGTTGTTCGCGCGCGCCGGTGAACCGCGCTGCCCTGAACACGATGCCAGCCTGGAAATGCAAACCATCAGCCAAATGGTGGATCAGGTGCTGGCTCTGCCGGAAGGCACAAAAATCATGTTGCTGGCACCTGTGGTGCGCAACCGCAAGGGCGAGCATCTCAGCGTGTTTAAAGATTTGCGCGCCCAGGGTTTTGTGCGTGTGCGTGTTAATGATGAGCTGTTTGAACTGGACGGTGTACCAGAGTTGGATCTGCGCAAAAAACACAGTATTGAAGTTATTGTGGATCGGCTTAAAGTCCGTGACGATCAACAATCACGACTGGCCGATTCCTTTGAAACGGCACTGGCACTCACCGATGGTATTGCTTCAGTGATGCTGATGGATGATGCACAGGGTGCGGACGGAGAACAGGAGCTGTTGTTTTCTGCCCAGTTCGCCTGCCCACAATGCGGCTATTCCCTGCCGGAACTGGAACCTCGCATGTTTTCCTTCAATAACCCGGCCGGTGCCTGTGGCGGTTGTGATGGCCTGGGGGTAAAACAGTTTTTTGATGCCGAGCGTGTGGTTCGCCATCCGGAGTTATCCCTGCCTGCTGGCGCTATACGTGGCTGGGATAAACGTAATGCCTATTACTTCCAGATGATCAGCTCGCTGGCAGAACACTACCACTTTGAGTTAGACACGCCGTTCCATGAATTGCCTGAAAATATTCAGCACATCATCCTCAATGGCAGTGACACGGAAGAAATCGAATTCCGTTATTACAAGGACAGGCATAACAATAACGGCACGTTCACCAGCCGTACCCATGCTTTCGAGGGCATTCTGCCCAACATGGAGCGCCGTTATCACGAAACCGATTCCAATGTGGTGCGCGAGGAGCTGGCAAAATATCTCAATACCCGCTCCTGCCCTGATTGCGGCGGTACGCGACTGGCCAAAGGCCCGCGTCATGTATTCGTCGCACAATCAACACTGCCTGAATTAACCGCGCTACCCGTCGGTCGGGCACAAGCCTTTTTTGCTCAACTGAAGCTAGAAGGTCATCGTGGACAAATTGCCGAAAAAATTGTCAAGGAAATCGGCCAGCGACTGGATTTTCTGGTCAACGTCGGTCTGGATTATCTCTCCCTAAACCGTAGCGCTGATACTTTGTCTGGTGGTGAGGCGCAACGCATCCGTCTTGCCAGCCAGATCGGTGCTGGTCTGGTGGGCGTGATGTACGTCCTGGACGAGCCCTCCATCGGTTTGCATCAACGCGATAACCAGCGTCTGCTCAACACACTCACTTACCTGCGTGATATGGGTAATACGGTCATCGTCGTCGAACATGATGAAGAGGCCATCATCAGTGCGGATCATGTGCTGGACATCGGCCCCGGTGCTGGTGTGCATGGCGGGGAAATTGTTGCACAAGGCACGCCGCAGGAAGTCATGGATAATGAAAATTCGCTGACCGGTGCCTATCTGTCCGGACGCAAAGCCATCGCAATTCCTGAACAACGCACTCTGCCGGATGCAACACGACAAATCCGCATTTTCGGCGCGTCGGGTAATAATTTGAAAAATGTGAATGTGGATATCCCTGCTGGACTGATGACGGCAGTGACCGGCGTGTCAGGCTCCGGTAAATCCACACTCATTAATGACACGCTGTTCCGTTTTGCCGCACAGCAAATCAACAACAACCCGGAAGCACCTGCGCCGATGGAAAAAATAGAAGGGCTTGAGCAATTCGACAAAGTCGTGGACATTAATCAAAGCCCTATCGGTCGCACGCCGCGCTCAAACCCTGCCACCTATGCAGGTCTGTTTACCCCCATTCGTGAATTATTTGCCGGCACCCAGGAAGCGCGTACGCGCGGTTACACACCGGGCCGTTTCAGTTTTAACGTCAAAGGTGGCCGTTGTGAAGCCTGTCGCGGC
>Ga0256830_1002080_pt1 | contig 13491 bp, 11 predicted proteins | sample 128326metaG_FD_190537 | JGI IMG/M metagenome (GOLD analysis project Ga0256830, IMG submission 190537) | Hydrothermal vent microbial communities from Lau Basin, Pacific Ocean - 128-326 | ecosystem: Environmental > Aquatic > Marine > Hydrothermal vents | place: Pacific Ocean: Lau Basin | collected...
AGAAATTGACTATGTTCAAGAAGCCGAAAATACGCGCTGGTTCTCAGAGAATCTTAAACTACCCAATATACGCATCCCAAAAACTTATCCTCAATTCAGTAGTAAAAAAGTATTGGCTACAGAATATATTCAGGGAAAACACCTGAATCAGTGGTTAGCAGAAAAACCAGATCAGGCCACGCGCAATCACTATGGTCAATTGTTGTTTGATACGTTTTGTTATCAACTTCACGAATTAAACGTATTGCATGCTGACCCGCATCCTGGAAATTTTTTAATCTGCGATGACGGCAGCATTGCCTTAATTGACTTTGGCTGCATTCAACGCCTGTCACCTGATTATTCAACGGCGGTTACCCGCCTGTTCAGCCGCGACCAGCAACAAATCTATCAAGCGTATCAGGGACTGGGCATCATCAGCAATCAGTTATCTTTCGATAAATTTACAAACGATATTTTTCCAGCAATAGAGCCTGTACACACATGGATGTCAGCTCCCGGTATCGAGAAAGTCTTTAACTTTGCTGAATTCCCTCCTATGCCGCAGAAAAAACTGTCATCCATGAAGGAATCGATTAAAGCTATTAACGGCATACAACAGGATCAAGTGTATTTTGATAGAAGTTATTTTGGCTTGTTGAGTATATTGCGAAAAATGCAGGTGAAAATTGATACGCGGATGTTAGGAATGCGCAATTAATCGGAGTCCTGATTGACCGGCGCATCATTCTCATGGTCCTGGGCTTTCACAGGCCAGGCATTGAGCACGGCTTTTACCAGGGTCGCCAGCGGAATCGCAAAAAACACGCCCCAAAACCCCCATAAACCACCAAACACCAGCACAGCAACAATAATTGCGACGGGGTGTAGATTCACCGCTTCAGAAAATAACAATGGCACTACTACATTGCCATCCAGCGCCTGAATAATGCCATAAGCTAACATCAGATAGGCAAATTCCGGACCCCAGCCCCACTGGAAAAAGGCGATCATCGCCACTGGAATGGTCACTACTGCGGCCCCGATATAAGGAATGATCACTGACAACCCCACCAGGGCACCCAGCAGCGCGGCGTAATTCAGCCCCATTAAAATAAACACGATATACGCGGCACCACCAACTATGAGAATTTCAGAAAATTTACCGCGCACATAGTTGCCAATCTGCTGATCCATTTCTGCCCACACCGTGGTGGCCAGTTCACGCTGCTTTGGCAAATAAGTTGCAAGCCAGCCGAGGATCAGTTGTTTGTCTTTCAAAAAGAAAAAAACCAGCAGTGGCACCAGAATTAAATAAATGATCAGAGCGATCAGTCCCGGAATAGACGACAGAGAAAGTGACAATACATTTTGGCCCAGGCTTGCCAGTTCGCCACGAATGGTATTCATTATTTCACTGACCTGTTGCTCCGAGACAAACTGTGGATAGCGTTCGGGTAATTGCATCAGCATTTGTTGCCCGGAATCAATTTGTCGCGGTAATTCCTGCACCAGCTGTGCAACCTGGGCGTACAACACTGGAATCAACCAGAGCATCAAAAACAGCAGAACAATAATAAAAACACAAAAAACGATCAGTACCGAAAATATGCGCCGCAGCCCTTTACGCTCTAACAGTGCCACTATGGCTTCCAGCAAATAAGCAATCACTACGCTGGCCAGCAGTGGAGCCAACATACTGCCCCAGTAAATGACTACAAAAAAACCACCCGCCAGCAATAACGCCAAAATAATTGCCTGGGGGTCAGAAAAATTTCGCAGGTACCACTGGCGAAAGATATTCATGATTTTTCCTGTGTGGAGGATTCGCTCAGTGCTGCTTGCTCATCAAGCAGTTCCTGATAAAAACGCGCAAACAACGCTTCCAGGTCATCAATGACTTCGTCCACTGCCCTGCCTTGCATGACATGTTGTGTCATCAATACCGATGAATCATTAAGCAATTGCGGTTTATCCAACATGGAATAGCTTACAGACAGGCGTTTGAGGGCTGCAACGATGCTTTCGTTTTCGCCTCGTGGAATAGGTTGCGGTTTAGGAATAGGTTGTGGTGGTTTTTCGCGCTGCCGGGTAAGCAGAAACTCGCCATAGGCTTGTAAATTGTCCTGCTCTGCCGGTGCCAGTTTTTTGAAGACCAATAACAGCTTTTTTTCAGCCGGGCTCATATTTCTGCCCTTTTGTGTTCCACGTCAAAAGACCCAGGGGCGGCCAATCATGCGTTGTCGGCTTTATGGCTTTCACAATAGTTGCGTGCGAACTCCAGCAGTTCATCCATGGCACATTGGCGGAATTTGTGTTTTTGGTGAACAAATGAAAAGGGGCGTTCCAATGGTGGGTCCAGATCCAGCACTTCTATCGACCCCAGCTTGATTTCTTTCAACAGCGTCGCCCGAGAAACAATACTGACACCAATGCCAGCTTCCACAGCGCCTTTGAGTGCCTCCAGACTGCCTAATTCCATCATGATGTTGAGTTGACCCGGGTCCACACCAGACTCTTTAAGATAATCCATAATGACTTCGCGGGTGCCTGAGCCTTCTTCACGACAAATAAAAGGGTAAGCCAGAATAGCCTGCACTGGAATTTTGTTACCCAGCTTGCTCAGCTCATGCCCTGGTGGTGTGATAGCCACCAGACGATCTGTGCGGCACGGTTCCACCGCCAGATTTTTATTGTTCACCGGGGCTTCCACCACGCCCAGGTCAATCACATTATTTTCCACCATGGAGACAATACCGTCCGTATTGGATACCTTGAGACGAATATTGACATCGGGATATTTTTCTTTGAAGTCACCCAGTAATGCGGGCAGCATGTATTCTGCAATGGTGGTGCTGGCACCGAGAATCAGCACACCGCTGATTTCACCTGTAAGTTCGCGCACACTGTTTTCCAGTTCAGCATAAATTTCAAAGATTTTTTCCGCATGGAAATATACCCTTTCACCAGCTGCGGTAAGGCTGATTTTGTTGTGGGTACGATCAAACAACCGGGTATTGAAATGCTCTTCCAGCTGGCGTACCTGAAAGGTTACTGCCGGTTGCGTCATATGGAGGGATTCGGCAGCTTTGGTGAAACTTAACAAGCGCGCCACGCTATAAAAAACCTGTAATCTGCGGTCAGCCATGATTGAAATATTATTCCTCTACTATCGGATGATTCTTGAAATAGTAGCAATTAAACAAAGTAATACAAATATTCACATAATTTATCGACTGATGCGATATCTCCGTGTGGGTGGTTTTGTTTGCTTGTGGCACACGAGATATTTGAAAAACTACTGATGTTTATACCGAAATGCATAATACATCACCGGAATGACCACTAAGGTCAGTAGCGTTGAAACCAGAATGCCAAAAATCAGCGAAATAGCCAGACCACTGAAAATAGGATCATCGAGAATAAACAGCGCTCCCAGCATGGCAGCCAGACCGGTGAGCACAATCGGTTTGGCACGCACCGCACCAGCACGCAGCACCGCCTCTTCAAGCTCCACCCCTTCGCCAACCTGTTGCTGAATAAACTCCACCAGCAAAATAGAGTTACGCACAATAATGCCCATCAATGCAATCATGCCGATCATTGAAGTCGCGGTGTATTGTGCGCCCAACAATGCATGCCCTGGCATTACGCCAATAATAGTCAGTGGAATGGGGGCCATAATAATCAATGGCACAAGATAAGAGCGAAACTGCGCCACAACCAGCAAATAAATCAATATAATGCCCACGCCGTAGGCAATACCCATATCACGAAAGGTTTCAAACGTGACCTGCCATTCGCCATCCCATTTAAGACTGTATTCATAGGGATTTTCCGGCTGCGCAAAGAAATATTGCGTTAATGAGCCGGTGGCTGTTTGAACGTGCTCATCCAGTTGCGCGGCAATGTCAAACATGCCGTACAGCGGGCTATCCAGTTGACCTGCCAAGTCACCCGTGACAAAAACAACGGGTAACAGGTCTTTGTGATAAATGGCCTGCTCACGAGTGCTGTGCTCTATTGTGACCACATCGGACAAAGAGACCAATGCACTTGCCTTTCCACTGAGATTTTCATGTGAGTCTGCTCGCAATTTCAGTGACATCAATGAGGCAACTGCGCCTTTATCAGCCACGCTGAATTCAATACGCACCGGTACCGGATACTTTACCTGCTCGCTGTGTAAATAACTGACATCTTCACCATTTAGCGCCATGGCAATGGCCGACACCACATTTTGTTGGGAAACACCCAGTAAAGCCGCTTTGGTTCGGTCCACTTTCATGATCAGTCGTGGCGCTTGCGTTTCCACGCTGTCATCCACATCCACCACGTCTACTGTATTTTCAAAAACGCTACGCACCTGTTGGGCGACCTGCCGTTGCCCGTCATAATCAATACCGTAAATTTCTGCCACCAGTGGTGCCTGCACAGGTGGGCCCGGCGGGACTTCCACGACTTTCACATTGGCGTTAAGGCGTCGGCCGATTTCCATCAGCGGCGCACGCACCGATGCGGCTATTTCGTGGCTCTGGCGCTCACGCTCATGTTTGGGTGCCAGGTTCACTTGCAGATCCCCCACATTGGCACCCTGGCGCAAATAATACTGACGCACCAGCCCGTTAAAATTAATCGGTGAAGCCGTACCCGCATAGGCTTGATAATTCTCCACTTCTGGTACCGTCACCAGATAATGGCCAATCTCGCGCAGCACTCGCGCTGTTTCTTCCACACTGCTGCCTTCCGGCATATCCACGACAACCTGAAATTCAGATTTATTATCAAACGGCAACATTTTCAGCACCACCAGTTTAAATATCGGCAAGGCAACAGAAATACCAATCAACAGCACAACAGTACCTAACAATAACCAGCGATTCTTTCGCCCGCTGTTACCACGCAGCATCGGCCCCATAAAACGCTGAAACAGGGCAAACAACTTGCTGTTATTTTTTTCACTGGTTGTTTCTGTGTTATCCGCCCCACGTTGCCATTTACGGTGCAGTAGTTTGTAAGTCATCCACGGCGTCACCACAAAAGCTACGGCCAGCGAGATCAACATGCCCATACTGGCATTGATGGGAATGGGGCTCATGTATGGCCCCATGAGGCCGGTCACAAAGGCCATGGGGAGCAACGCGGCAATCACGGCAAAAGTCGCCAGAATGGTAGGGCTACCGACTTCATCCACGGCCAGCGGAATGATTTCCCGCAGACTTTTATTGCTCATTTTCATATGACGATGAATATTTTCCACCACCACAATGGCGTCATCCACCAAAATGCCAATGGAAAAAATCAGCGCAAACAATGATACCCGGTTAATGGTAAAGCCCCAGGCCCAGGAGGCAAACAGGGTAGCCGCCAGCGTAATCACTACCGCCGCTCCGACAATAATGGCCTCACGCAGCCCCAGCGTAAACAGCACCAGCAATACTACAAAACCAGTGGCAAACACTAATTTTCCAATCAGTTTTTGTGCCTTGTCATTGGCGGTGGCACCATAATTGCGAGTCACCGTGGCATAAACACCATCCGGCACAAACGTGCCTTTTAATTGCTCAAAACGCTTGATGACGTTGTTGGCTACGTCCACCGCATTCACACCCGGTTTTTTGGCAATAGCCACCGTCACTGCCGGGTGGTCACCCTGTGCATCACCTAACCAGACGTAGTGCTCCGGCTGGTCGGCACCCAGACGCACGTCAGCCACATCGGACAAACGAATAGGCCGGCCATCACGTACCCCCACCACCAATGCACCCACTTCTTGCGCGTTAGACAAAAACTGTCCTGCATGTACCTGAATTTCCGTGTTTTCACTGACCAGCTGCCCCGCATGTTGTGAGCGGTTGGCCATTTGCAAGGTACGTCGCAAATCATCCAGCGCGACACCGTAACCCGCTAATCGTGCGGCATCCGGCAACACCCGCACTACCCGGTCTGCACCTCCCACGGTATAAATATCCCGAGTACCCGGCACCCGCTTCAGTTCAGCTTCAATAGCGTGCGCCACCTGTTGCAATTCATAAGCACCCGTGGATGTTTCTTCACTCCACAACGTTAGAGTAACAATGGGCACATCATCAATGCCCTTGGGTTTGATTATCGGTTGCCCGACACCAAGATTTCTGGGTAACCAATCCTGATTAGAATAAATCGCGTTATACAGACGCACGATGGCCTGAGTACGGTCTTCACCCACTTCAAATTGCACGGTAAGCACCGACTGTCCCAAACGGGAGACAGAATAAACGTGTTTGATGCCGGAAATTTCCGAAAGAATCTGCTCGGCGGGGGTACTTACCAGTTGCTCGACTTCCTGTGCGCTGGCACCGGGAAAGGCAATAAAAATATTGGCAAAAGTCACATTGATTTGTGGCTCTTCTTCACGCGGCGTCACCAGCACAGCAAACATGCCCAGCAACAAACCCACCAATGCCAGCAAAGGCGTGATTTCAGAGAGCAGGAACGTTTTGGCAATACGGCCGGATAAACCCAGTTTTGTATCCATTTGTGCTATTCCCTACTTCATGCGCTGTGTTTTCAACAGCGCTCCCGCCTTCACCGGGTTCAGCGCCACCTGCTCCCCGAGCGTCAGCCCCGCCAGCACTTCAACCGATTTACCCGCAGTCTCATCCGCAAACGACTGACCAATGCGCACAGCACGAAAACCCACCTGCCCCTGCGCATCTACCACGTACACCGCCGTCACTTCACTGCGATGCACTACAGCACCAGCAGGCACCAGCAAACGGGGTTTTTCACCCACCACAAAATACGCCTTGGCAAACATGCCGGGGTAAAACCCGGCGGGCACTGATGATAACTCTGCACGCACCGTAAAATTATGACTAGCCGCATCGGCATAGGGATAAACCGTAATATCTTTACTGATAACAGGCTCAGCACGATCAATGCTGATACGCACCTCACCATGTTGGCGCACTGCGGCAACCATTGACTGTGGCACACTCGTTGTCGCGCGTAATTTTGCCAATGAAAACCCCGTCATCAACGGCGTCCCCGGGCGCACCCGCTCACCCACATTGACGTGACGCTTCACCACGATGCCTGCATAAGGTGCGCGTACCACGGTGTATTCCAGTTGCTGCCGTGCCTCTTTAAGATCAGCCTCTGCGGCCTTCACCCGTTGTTCTGCCGCTTTGAGATCAGCGCTACTTTTATCCAGCGCTGATCTGGCCACCAGCTTGCGGGCAAACACGGACTTTATACGGGTATGCTCGGCCTGCGCCTGGGCCAGACGTGCAACCGCTTCCTTTTGTCCCGCCTCAGCGCGAGCCAGCCCGGCCTGCTGTTCCTTGTCGGTGAAACGCAGCAAAACATCCCCCTGCGCCACCACATCATCCACATCAAAAAAGATTTGCGTAATACGCCCCGTGGTTTCGGCCGCCAGAGTCGCTTGATGTACCGCTTCAATCAGCGCATCGGCAACAAAAATATCCGGCTTCACCTGTTGCTCAACCGTTGCCACAGCCAGCGACTCGGCGGCAAAAACAGGCATCGACACCCATATCCACATCAGCAAAGCAGCGACCCCCCATTGCCACCGATACCGGGACAAAATCATCCGATGTTTCACCATAACCCACACTCCCTGCAAACAATAAACGGGCGCGGCCACCGCTGCCCTCAGCAAAATTAAATGAATCAATAGCGTAGCAGTTTATTTTATATTAGAAAAGTCTAATATAAAAATTGGGCTGAACTCAACCCAGTCCGTATACTCGAACAATTATTAAGTTCATTAAGTTCTCTCACCCTTTGATATGCGCGCAACAGGATGACCATGCAGATAAAACGTTTATTGCTCACAACAACGGCCTTGCTGGTGATTGTACTACTGGCAGGCTGCGCTTCGCCGTTTATGGTACAGGTCAGCGCCATTGCAGACCCCAAAGCCAGCACCGGCAACACCCGCTACATATTGCTCAATGGCAACGCCGAAGGACAGGAGGACGATCTCTTTTTCCGTGAATTCAGCGCCTATTTCACCCCCATACTCGCTGAAAAAGGCTATCACCGTGTCCAGTCCCGCGAAGATGCCGACCTGGAAATTTTCTTCCGTTATGCTATTTCTGAAGGTCGCACCGGTGTAAACACCTTCGCTCGCCCCATATATGAAACTATTGGTGGTAACACCATCAATATCACCAGAACCCGGACAGATAACGCGGGGGCAACCACCACCACGCGCAGCACCGTATACGTCCCCCTGCGAACACTCTACGTTGGCACTGCCATCGAAAATCGCAGCTACACCCTGTACACCAGCAGCGCCGCACTGGAGGCTTACAAAATCAAACCGGCTGGCAAAATCCTTTGGAAAACCCTGATGAACACCAGTAGCGAAACCAACGACCTGCGCACCACCATGCCCGTCATGGCCGCAGCTGCCGCACCTTACATCGCCAGCAACAGCGGAGCCGCAAAAAAAATCCGAATCAAACGAGATGACCCAAGAATTAACACGATCAGGAAAAATGCGGGGCAGTAACTTTTCAACAGCTTGGGAACGCTCGAACAATAACTGTCGCTTTTTGGTTGGGTAAGTTGGGTAAAGAGCAATACAGGTTGAAAGGACTGATGCTCTTCCCTTGACCTTTTGGTGGAACCGCTACGCTTGTTCCACCCGGCTTTACCTTGTATTTGAGGAGAAGGAACAAACAAACCATTCCTCCTGATTCTGACCTGTTTCCGACCTGGATTATGAATACGCCAACGTCAGTGATGTACGTAGGTAGGTAGGGTGGAACAAGCGTAGCGGTTCCACCAGAGTCTTGTTGTGCATGCCCAAAAAAACCGAACCCGCTCACCAATGAGACAGTTATTGTTCGAACGACCCTTAAGGTGCCTTAAGGGACATGCATGCAATAACGTCCCTAATAAAAAACAACGAAATAAATTTTCTGAGTGGTATATACACCCTTGGTGTTTGAGGTTTAGATATTATATCTAACACACACCAAAACCCTAAATTTCCAATGCTACGAACATGTTGCACAGCTAGCAAAAATTTACAGTTTTTGAATACAGATTAAAGATCGAAAACCCGGTGTCGATGAAATGACATTCAGTAGACAAGTGTACTCGGGCACATGACCGATACAGTACACAGAAAACACATGCTCACAAAGCAATTTTTGTGGAAATACCCGGTAGCATAGTGATATACAATAACGAAACTATTTATTTAAACAGGGCTGACTCATTAATAACATACAGAGACCAAGGATTAGAATTAACGAAAAAGTAGTCGTAAAAACCAAATACCTTCAGAAAAGGCAGAGAAACCCGGTTATTCTTAATCTAGAGTCATTTGATTTCTCACAACCACAACATAATATTAACAAACAGGAGCAAAACAATGTCAACGAATATTTCACCACTTACTGAAATCAAAGGATTTATTGGCGCATGTCTGGTAGATTCTGATACTGGCTTGGTAATGGTATCCAAGGACACAGGCAGGCTGGACATGGAGCTTGCTGGTGCTGTAAATGCCGAAGTAGTAAAAGCAAAGCTAGCAGCAATTCAAACACTCAATTTAAAAGAAGAAATTGAGGACATTCTGATCACTCTTGGGGGACAATTCCACTTAATCCGCCCGCTCGCGAAAAACCCAACAATTTTTATCTATGTGGCGCTAGATCGGAAATCTGCCAACCTCGGAATGGCCCGCATACAGGTTAAAAAAGTTGAGAATGATATTGTTTTTTAAGGATTAAACCACCACCATAAATATTTAATTTATATTTCACCGCAAAGGAATGCGAAGACAAGAATTTATTTTCCTTTGCATCCGTTGCGGTGAAAAACTTTTACCGTCAACATGCCTCTGTTATTGGGGTGCCATAATTAGTGACTCCGATATATACCCTCCTACCTCCTCGGTTTTATTTTTCGACATGCATTCGATAAGAAAAAAATCACAACCTTGACATTTTTATGTGCTATACCCGTAGCATTTGGGATTTAGGTTTAAGTGTGCGTCATATTTTCTTCATGGCGAGGCGAAATGACGCGTAATAGTCGTTCTATTGCAAGGAGTTTCAACGCGGCCATTTTTCCTGGGCAGACCCTCCATACAGTCAATCGCATTTATTTTCCGCAGAAGTCCGCCCTGACAATAACGGATAAGTGATTCGTAGTGACAATGCCATTTATCAGGCTAACCACCTCAAAATAAAACGCATCAAACTGAGTAATAACTTTGAAATTTCAGGTAAAAAATGCGCATAATCAAATAACTGGCAGGCTTTAGGAATAGAGCACAATAACTTATATAAGTGGCATTCTGATTGGGAAAAAGTGCGGGACACCTTCTGGGGTACAAATAGTCGCCCTTATTTAGAGGTTTTGTGACTGAAAAACAGGCACTACAGTAGGTACTTTAGGCAAAGATGGGTTGAAGCAGAGATGCCAATTGTATAAGTTATCGTGATCCATTCCCTTAGAAGACATCACATCACTTAATTTGAGGATAAGACCATGAATAATGAAACCGATTTTGATTACGGCCCCTTAACAGGCTTGACGGGCACCTGGAAAGGTGACAAGGGAATTGATATCGCGCCAGAACCGGACGGTGTCGAAAATAACCCTTATTATGAAACCATTACTTTTGAACCCATCGGTGACGTTACCAACGCAGAGTCACAAATTTTAATGGCACTACAATATCGGCAAGTAGTACGCCGTAAGTCCACTGACAAAGTATTTCATGATGAATCCGGTTACTGGATGTGGGACTCGCGCAGCGAAACCATTATGCACTCGTTCACCATCCCCCGTGCGGTTTGTGTGTTGGCAGGAGGGAAACATACCGGATCAAAAAATAAAGATGGTAGTGTGACACTGGAAGTTTCCGCCAATGTTGATGACAGTCAGTGGGGTATTATTCAGTCACCCTTTATGCAAGACAACGCACGTACCACAGAATTCCGACACCACATCACTGTGGGCAATGGCAAGCTATCCTATTCAGAAACCACCATCGTGGATATTTACGGAAAGATTTTTGAACACACGGATGACAATGACTTATTGTTGCAATGAATTGTTGCAATGAATCAAAAAACACCAACCATTGTCCCGATAACACCTGAGCAACAGCAGCAGGTGATTGAACGCACTTCTGAGTTATTACAGCAATGTCAGCACCACTTCGGGCGGGCGTTCAAGTCGATTGATGTCCGCTTCGATTTGCGAGGCAGAAGTTCAGGCATGTATGTGCTAAAACATAAACAACGCTACCTCCGCTTTAACCCGTTCATTTTTGCAAAATACTTTGATGACAGCCTTGCGACCACCGTGCCTCATGAAGTCGCACATTATGTCTCAGATATTTTGTTTGGCATTAAAAACATCCGCCCCCATGGAAAAGAGTGGCGAGCTATTATGCACAAGCTGGGAGTGGAGCCCAACGTCACAGGGAATTATGATCTTTCGGGAATACCGATCAAGCAGCAACATCGTTTTTCTTATGTCTGTAGTTGCATGACACATCAGCTGACGACGACCCGGCATAATAAAATAATCACAGGAAAAGCCCGTTATTTTTGCCAGAAGTGTGATCAGCAATTAAACCCAAAGAGAGTAACCCAGGGGGTTGCCGTAGCACCATAACAAACCCACAAACTCCATCGAGATTGCCTCCCCGTTGATTGCTATCTCAACATGACCGATATGAAAACTTGATTTCATTTACAGAGGTTATTAACAGCCCTTGATATTTTTTTACTTTAAAAACCAAAACAAATAACACACTGATCCTGATTGCTATTTATTTATTTAATTCATTCATTGATGACACAAAACCCGTTACCAAAAGGGTCTGCACAATAGGCAATAGAACCCCAGTCGCCGCTATCCCCTCCTTCATGTGCCCCTCCCAATTTCAGTATTTTTGACACAAGCTCATCGACGTTATCACAGATAAAATCCAAGTGAACAGGTGTCCAATGACGCTCATAGTCACGAACAACACTACTTGACACGAGAGGCTTTGTTCCAGGCTCTTTTTCTTGCAAATATATATCGGAGTTTTCTACAGAAAGAACAACCATATCAGAACCCTGGTCACGAACTTTTTTACAGCCAAGTGCTTCAATATAAAAAGCCTCTGCTTTTTTCAAGTTTGAGACATCAATACTCACTGAAATCTTTATCATGATATATTTTCCTTTAAGTTCATTTTTTGTTCGATTTATGTATTTTCAAAAAAAACAGTACACAATAATTGCCACAGGAAAAACTGCCTTTATATTTTTTATGTTGACATTAGTTTCAGATTTTTATGCACTCTGAAATGCTAATTATATATCAACCCTACTGACAACGTATTGTCAGTAGTTCAACAGTTCAATATACAGAATCACTAATTATGGTGCTAGACAGAATCTGTATATTACATAATTACGGACTTCGTATTACTGTATAATAAAACAGCCTATTTCTGAATAAATTCCACACATATAACAGGGACGCTAACACATGGGTGCTAACAGGTCAAAAACAGACAACACTACTGTCAGATTCCGGGGCAACACATTGAATTTATTCAAAAATAAGGCATTAAGGGAAGCACCTGTTGCCGGTACCTATAAAACAAGAAAAGCAGTATGCTCAGGCCTGCCTTGATCAAAAACTGCACACACATGCACTCGGGCCAGCTACCCGTTTTTGGAAAATGAAGGCAAGAATACCTAGCTAAAAAACTGGCCGTTCATTCAAACTGTCGATGTTATACAGAAACTGAAACGCGCACGAAATAACATCCAGCGCCTGGAATTCCCCCTGAAGAAAGGGGGCAAGTATCAAGCTGGCTGTTAGTTAGTAAAAAATGACCCTTTCAGACATGCTTAAACCTAAATTAATCAGTTGAACCTACTGCGAACGTCTAATGCACTCAATCTCAAGGACTTTTTCGAACATTTTGAACTCACCGTATGGGTGATACGCTTTCATTCAAAATAACCGAAAAAGATCATTGATCTTGAGCACCTTAGCCGCTCTCGCGACGGCTCAACTGATTAATTTAGGTTAAACCACTCGAAATGAAAGTTACGTATAAAATTTGAGATTAATTTCGCTAAATTAGCGGCTAAAATAAAGCATCAATATGATACTGCGTCCTTTTTTCTAGCTGAATCTCACACAGACGAGAAACCACATGATTACTCTAAGCCGCAAATAAACGTTCTACTTTAAGCTCTTTACGTTTCTTCTCTGCTTGCCATAGATCGTACTGAGACTGCTGGTTTAACCAACTTTCTGCTGAAGTACCAAACGCTAAAGATAAACGAACAGCCATTTCAGGACTAATTCCTGCACGACCATTTAGTATGGCCGAAAGCGTTTTACGCGAGATCCCCAATGCTTCTGCTGCCCTGGTGACACTGAGATCCAGGGGCTCTAAACATAACTCCTTCAATATTTCTCCAGGATGGGGGGGATTGTGCATTTTCATAAAAAACCCTCAATGAT
>Ga0256830_1002081_pt1 | contig 13480 bp, 9 predicted proteins | sample 128326metaG_FD_190537 | JGI IMG/M metagenome (GOLD analysis project Ga0256830, IMG submission 190537) | Hydrothermal vent microbial communities from Lau Basin, Pacific Ocean - 128-326 | ecosystem: Environmental > Aquatic > Marine > Hydrothermal vents | place: Pacific Ocean: Lau Basin | collected...
ACGCCGCGCGGCGTCCGGTATCCCGGATCTCTTTCAAATTGCAGGCAGATGTAGACGGAAAGCATGTAGAATAGGGAAGTCAGTAACAGTAGGCCGACAGCCTCCGGAATCCGGTATCGGAGGTCGTCCAATCCGAGCAGGCCTGCGAGGAGGATTTCCAGGGCCACGGCGCAGGCCACCAGCCGGACGGCGTTGTAGCGAGTGTTCCGGCTCCGAGTGGTTCGACTCAGCGGCAACGCAAGCTCATGTTAGCAATGATCGCACCCGTCGGACTGGTTGTTGCGGATTCCTGGGTCGAGCGGATTTCGCGGACCTTCTTCGACGACACGTTCGCCGGAATCCACCAGCTCCAGTGGTTCGACTACGCCATCCTCATCCCCTACTTCACCGCCTTGGCCATCCTCGGATTCTACGGCCTTCACCGCTACATCACCATCTACCGTTACTGGCGGTACAAGAAGAACTTGCCGTTGACGCCGCCGGAACGTTTCGACCAGCCGCCGCGGGTCACCATCCAGCTCCCCATCTACAACGAGCGCTTCGTCGTCGGCCGCCTCATCGAGGCCGTCTCGCGTATCCGTTACTCGCGCGACCGGCTCCAGATCCAGGTCCTCGACGACTCCACCGACGAGACCCGTGTTATCGCCCGGCGGCTGGTGGAGGAATACCGGGCCCGCGGCGTGCCCATCGAGTACCACCACCGGACGAACCGCCGCGGTTTCAAAGCCGGCGCGCTCGAGGAAGGCCTGCAGTCGGCCACCGGTGAGCTGATCGCGATCTTCGACGCCGATTTCGTCCCGGACCCCGGCTTCCTCGAGAAGACCGTGGACTACTTCACCGACCCGAAGGTCGGCCTGGTCCAGACCCGCTGGGCGTTCTTCAACCGCAACTACAACCTGCTCACCGAGGTCCAGGCCATCCTGCTCGACGGCCATTTCATTCTCGAGCACGTCGCCCGGTGCGCTTCGGGGCTGTTCTTCAACTTCAACGGCACCGCCGGCGTCCTCAGGCGCAAGATGATCGAGGAGGCCGGCGGCTGGCAGCACGACACGCTGACGGAGGACTGTGACCTCTCTTATCGGGCGCAGCTCAAGGGCTGGAAGTTCCTCTACCTGCCCCATGTCGAAAGCCCGTCGGAGCTGCCGGTGGAGACTTACGCCTTCCAGGTGCAGCAGGCCCGCTGGGCGAAGGGCCTCACTCAAGTGGCCCTGAAGCTGCTGCCGGCGATCTTCCGCGCCCCGATCTCCTGGCGGCACAAGCTCGAGGCCTTCTTCCACCTGACGCCCAACGTCAGCTACGTGCTGATGATCCTCGTTTCGCTCCTCGTCTATCCGGCGATGGTCGTCCGTTTCTATATGGGCTGGCACGAGATGCTGCTGCTCGACGTGCCGGTGATGGGCGCCGCCTTCTTCTCGATCGTCGCCTTCTACGTCTTTGCCCAACGCGAGCACGACCCCCGGAATTGGAAGCGGTCGATCGTGCTGATGCCGATGGTGATCGCCGCCGGCATCGGGCTGACCCTGATCAACTCCAGGGCCGTGCTGGAGGCCGTGGCCCGGTTCCAGACCGCCTTTGCCCGCACCGCCAAGTACGCCTTGGCCGGCGACCGGAAGCTGCAGCCCGCCGTCCAGGTCTACCGGCGCCGGAGCGGCTGGCTGCCGTTCGTCGAGATCGCCTGCGGGCTGGCGTTCCTGGCCGTCGTATACCTGGCCATCGACAGCTACAACTTCCTCGCCGTCCCCTTCTTGGTGCTGTTTGTGGCGGGCTATCTATGGTCGGGGATTTCGACGCTGGCCGACGAGCTCCGCGCGCGGCTGCGTTGGGAGATGGAGCGCGAGGCGGCGCCAAGGCCCGAGACGATCGCCTGAGCGCCCGGCGCCCTCTCCGGCGGACCGCGGCCGCCTTCGTCCGCGACGCCGATTTTTTCAAGGGCCGCTATCCGGCTGCAGGGCCGGCTCCTCGGCGCGCCCCTCGCCCGCCTTGTCGATGGCGATCCGAGCCGCGATGGGCCCGATGATCTCCGAGATCGTCACCGCCGCCAGGATCACCGTCGTCACGTTGGGGGCCAGATCCGGATAGCGCTTGTCGATGGCCAGCGTGAGGCCGATGGCCAGGCCCGCCTGGGCCATCAGGGCGAGTCCCAGATACCGTTGGACCGTCTCGTTCAGCCCCGCCTTCTGCGCCCCCACCTTCGCGCCCACCAGCTTGCCGGCCGCCCGGGCGGCCACGTAGACCAGCCCGGCCACGCCGAGCGACTTCACCAGCGACAGGTCCAGGTCCGCCCCGGCGATGACGAAGAAGATCGCGTAGAAGGGCGGGTCCGTCCGGCCGATGGTCATCAGGATGCGCCGGGTGTGGGCCGATAGGTTCGCCATCGTGGCGCCGACCGCCAGGCTCGCCACCAGGGTGGACAGCTCGAGCACCATGGCCGCCCCGACGCACAGCAGCACGCAACCGGTGAACAGGATCAGCACTTCGCCGTGCTCGGTCACCCGGGTGGCCCAGGCCGCCAGCAGCAGCCCCACCAGATAGCCGAGCGCCACCGAGCCGACCATCTGCCAGACCAGCAGGTAGCTCGAGCGGTAGAGCGTCGCCAGCACTTCGCCGCCGCCCGTGGCCATGCTCAGGTCGATCACCGTGGCGGCGATGGCGAAGGCCGTCAGGCAGAACAGGTTGTTCACCCCGATCACGCCCACCAGCGTGTCCGTCATCGGCCCCGAGGCGTTCTGCTCGCGGATCACCATCAGCGTCGAGGCCGGCGCCGTGGCCATGGCGATCGCCCCCAGCAGCATGGCGACTTCCCAATCGAGCCCAAGGAGCAGCATCGCCGCGCTCACCAGCGCCGCCGCCAGAATGCTTTCGCTGGCCGTCACGCGGAGCACCGCCGGCCCGGCGTCCCGGATCCGCCGCATCTCGAAGATCGAGCCGATCGAGAACAGAATCAGCCCCAGGGCCACCTCGCTGAAGACCTCCAGCGCGGCGAGGTTCTCGTGGCTCACCCAGCCCAGCCCCGACGGTCCCACCGCGACCCCAGCGAGGATGTAGCCGGTCACCTCCGGGATCCGGGCGAACTTCACCAGGTGTCCGGCGGCCAAGGCGAACAGCAGGATCAGTCCCAGCGAAGAAAGCTCGTTCATGGCCGCAGGAACACTCCGAACTTGCGGGGGCCGCGCTCGATGGCCAGCCACACCGGCCGCTCGCTGCCCGCGGCCAGGGCGCGGTTGGCGGCGGCGAGACTCCGCGGGCGCCGGCCGCCGACGGTGAGCAGCCGGTCCCCCGGCTTGAGGCCGGCGCGGTGCGCCGGACTGCCGGGTATGACGTCCTCGATGCGCAAGCCCCGTGCGCGCGGCTCCAGCAGGATACCGGGTTTCTCGGCGCTCAGCGTCGCGGGAAAATCGCCCTGGCTGGCGGGCAGGGTCATCTGGACCGTACGGCCGACCCGCCGGACCGTCAGCTCATAGGTGGGATAGGCGACCGGCAGCGTCAGCCGGCTCAGGTCCTCGAGCGTCGCCGCCGGCGCGCCGTCCAGTTCCTGTATGACGTCGCCGGGCAGCAAGCCCGCCGCATCGCCCGGCCATCCCGTCCAGACCTCGAGCACCAGCAGCCCCTCGGCTACGCCGAAATACTCGCTCGTCTCCTCGGTGAGGGGCTCCAGACGGAGCCCGTAGTAGCGCAGCAGCCGGCCTTGCAGGCTGTGGGCCGCTTCCAGGACACGGTCGATCGCCTCGGGAGTGAAAGCTTCGAAGCCGTCGCCGCAGCGGACGACCACACCCAGCAGGTTCCCCTGCAGATCGAAGATCCCGCCTCCCGCCGTCGTTTCGTCGAGCGGGATGTTCGTTTCCACGATGTTGGCGGTGAAGTCCCCGCATTCGACGGCGACCACGCCCTGAAGCGTCCCGGGGGCGTAGAGATGCCCGCCGTCGCGCCGAGCCGCCACCTGCAGCACCCAACTGCCCTGGGGCAGGGACCGGGCGGCGGCGCGGAACACGGGTTCGTAGCCCGCCTCCTCCGGCAGGCGCATGGCGCTCACCGGGTAGTGGACCGAGACGACGTCCGGCTCCAGCCGGTGCGGCCCCGTGATCAGCTCGGCGGCCAGCGGAGCTTCCGGACCGCGGCTCACCATCGTCCCGTCCCCGCTCCAGACCACCGCGCTCGCCTCCAGGCCCCGTACCCAGCGCACCGCCGGCATCACGTCCTTGGCCACTCGGGCGAAGTAGAAGGTGAGGTCTTCGAGGTTCCGCCGTTGCGCCGCCAGTTGCAGGCGCAGCATCTCGGTCTGCGAGATTGTCACCTCGGGCGCCGGGGCCGGCTTGAACTTGCCGCCGACGATGAGAATTCCCCCGGCGATGACGCCGAGCAGCGCCACATACCTGCGTTGCGGGGGGCGGGAAGGCATGGGTCGGCCGTCGCTCTGTGCCAGTATCGCAAATGCGGGCTGGTTGCGGGCGCCCCTGCTGCGGAGCGCTCAGGTCCTCAGCGTCTCGACGATCTCCGCCGCCGCTTTGCGAGCCTCATCGACGGCTCCGCGGGGGAAGCTGATCGCGCCCACCCGCGGGTGCCCGCCTCCGCCGTAACGCTCGCAGATCTCGGCCAAATTGTGCTTCAGCGGTTTCTTGGCCCACGGATTCGAGCCCACGGAGACCTTCGTCCGGAAGCTGGAGTGCAACACCGAGACGGTGTAAAGCGAGTCCGGGAACAGGTAATAGGGGATGAACTTGCTGTAGCTCTGCAGCGGCTCGTCGGTCAGGTCGAAGAAGACCACCGTGCCGTCGAAGCGCGCCTTCCTGCGGATGATGTCGATCGATTCCACGTGCCGCTCATGCAGCGGCTTGTAGATCTTCTGGATGGACGGCTCGGCGATGATCTCCTCCAACTTGCGGTGGCGCATCCAGCGGATGATCTGTTGTACCGTCTCGGAGTCCTCCACCCCCTCGATCACCAGCACCAGCTTCGTCGCCGCGCTGCGCAGCTCGACGGCCTCCTCGGGGCTGGCGTACTGGGCGCCGTCCACGATGTCGGCCCAGCGGACCAGTTCGTCGAGATCCGGCGCCTCGTAGCCGAAGCGCTCCTTGGCTACGGTGGCGATGAACTTCGTGCAGGACTTGAACTCCGGGTCCAGAAACTTCCGCCCCGAGCGGTCCCGGCGAAAGTGCTCCTCGTCCTCGGTGTTCAGGAACGCGCTCTGGTGGTGGTCGAACCACCAGGTCAGCTTCGGGCTCGAGGAGTACTTGAAGTCCACGATCGCGTTCACGTCGCCGTCGAACAGCGACTCTTCGAAGATCTGCGAGGCTTTGTGCGCCATGCCGGTGTAGAGGAACTCGGCGCCGGGGTAGAACTTGGCTTCGACGAACCGCGTGAAGAACGCGGCGGAGGCGGCCCCGTCGAAGCAATGATCGTGGTAAAGGACTCTGACCCGCATCAAATCCGAGAAGGATAAAACCCATTAGATTGCCTGAAACGAACTCGAAATGCAAGCCGAAGACCATCCCCCGCCACGGGAGCTCTGGCGGACGGCTGCCGGGTCGACAGCCGTTTCGATGCGCGTTTTGCCAAACTCGACGACTTCGCATAGAATAGAGGCGGGAGCGCTGCTGGGAGCTGGGCAGTCATTCGTAATCATCACCGGCGCTTCCCTCAGCAGGCAGGAAACAGATCGGCCCGTGGCGTCGCTTCCGCGGAACCGCCCGCGTAAGCGGAGCATGGCTGGATTCATTCGTCTTTTTTGTCAGCTCGGCCGGGCGCCCGACCCGCCCGGCGGCGAAGGAAGGACGGCCATGGGAACGATCGTCACCGATACTCCAGCGAAGCCTGCGGGCTTCGAGAACGGCGGACCCGAGGAATATCCGTACCCGGGCATTCCGACGACCACCGACGGCGCCGGCAGCGTCGTCTGGGTCGAGACCCATATCTCGCAAGGGGCCGGGGCCTACCCGATCACCTCCTCGACAACCATGGGCGGCGGCTTCCAGGCCGCCGTCGCCAACGGCAAGCGCAACCTTTGGGGCGAGCCCCTCATGTTCATCGAGCCGGAATCCGAGCATTCCTCGGCCACGGTCTGTGAGGGCTTCGCCTTGGCCGGCGGCCGCGTCACCAACTTCACTTCCGGACAGGGCCTGATCCTGATGAAGGAGGTGCTCTACACGATCGCCGGCAAGCGGTTGCCGGTGGTCTTCCACATCGGGGCGCGGGCGTTGACCTCCCACTCGCTCAACGTCCACGCCGGCCACGACGACGTCGTCGGGGTGGCCGACTGCGGTTGGGGAATCGTCTACGCCCGGAACGCGCAGGAGGCCGGCGACTTGGCGCTGATCGCCCGGCGGGCGGCCGAGGACTCCGAGACGCCGTTCCTGAATGTCCAGGACGGCTTTCTCACCACCCACACCATCGAGAACGTCCGGCTGCCGGAGCCCGAGCTGATGAAGCGCTTCGTCGGCTCGCCCGCCGAGAAGCTGCGGAACCTGATGGACCCGGCGGTGCCGCTGATGACCGGCGTCGTCCAGAACCAAGACTCCTACATGAAGGGCAAGATCGCCCAGCGGGCCTACTATGACCGCGTCATGCCGTGCCTGGAAGCGGCCATGGCGGAGTTCCACCGCTTGACCGGCCGCCGCTACGGCCTGGTGATGACGTACCGCCTGGCGGATGCCGAATACGCCATCGTCGGCTCCGGCTGCATGATGGAGACCGCCGAGGCGGCCGTCGATTGGATCCGGGAGCACATGGGCATCCGCGTCGGGCTGCTGCATATCACCTGCTTCCGGCCGTGGCCTTCGCGGCAGATCGTCGAGGCGCTCCGCCATGTCCAGGCGATCTCCGTCATCGAGCGCCTCGACATCCCGCTGCAGCAGTCCAACCCGCAGCTCTGCGAGCTGAAGGCCTCCTTCGCCGACGCCATGGCCGGCGCGCCGGGCTATCCCGAGATCGACCGCATGCCTCGGTTCTACGGCGGCTCGGCCGGCCTGGGCAGCCGCGACGTCCGACCCGGCGACTTCATCGCCGTCGTCGAGAACATGCTCAGCGACTCGCCCAAGCATTACTTCAGCCTGAACATCAAGCACGAGACGGCGCTCGAGGTCCGCGTCGATCCCGACGTCCGCGCCCCCGGCTCGTTCTCCATGCGCGGCCACTCGGTGGGCGGCTACGGATCGGTGACCACCAACAAGGTGATCGCCACCATCGCCGGCGAGGTCTTCGGCCTCGACGTGCAGGCCTATCCGAAGTACGGCTCCGAAAAGAAAGGCCTGCCGACGACCTACTACCTCACCGTCGCCAAGGAGCACATCCGCACCCACTGCGAGCTGGCCCACGTCGAGTTCATCGCCCTGAACGACGTCAACGCCTTCAACCTCGGCGACGTGCTCAAGGGGCTCTCGCACGGCGGCACGGTCTTCACCCAGAGCCACCTGACGGAGCCCGCCGAAATCTGGGACTCCGTGCCGCCCTGGGCCCGAAAGCGCCTGCGCGACAAGGACGCGCGCTTCTTCGCTCTCGACATGGTCACCATCGCCCGGGAGTGCTCCAGCCGGGCCGATCTCCAGCAGCGGATGCAGGGCATCGTGCTGCTGGGCGTCTTCCTGCGGGTCACGCCCTTCCGGGAACGGTCCGGCATCGGCGAGGACGAGCTCTTCCGCGGCGTCGAGAAGTCGCTGCGGAAATACTTCGGCTCGCGGGGCGAGCAGGTGGTGCAGGACAACCTGCGGGCCGTGCGGCGCGGCTTCGCCGAGGTGATCGAAGTGCCTCGGGAGGTGATGTTCTCCAACGCGGAGGCCGACGAGGCCGCCGCCGACTTGAGGGTGGTGCAATGACGAATCCCACACCGGCTGACCTGGCCGCCAAGCAGCAGGAGATCCGGGCGCACATCGTCGATCCGGACGATTTCAACGACCGCGTTGTCGGCGCCTACAACCGGGGCGCCGGCGAGCAAGAGCTCGAAGCCGACCTCTACACCGCCCGCAGCGTGATCCCCGCCGGCACCGGCGCCCTGCGCGACTTCAGCTACATCGCTCCGGAGATCCCCGAGTTCCTTCCGGAGAAGTGCGTCGGGTGCATGGAGTGCGTCACCCAGTGCCCCGACACGGCGATCCTGGCGAAAGTCGCCGAGCCGCAGACGCTCGAGGAGAAGCTCGCAACCATCGAGAACGGCGAGCTGCGCGAGTCAGTGGCCGGGCAGTGGGTGGAGACCAAGAAGTACTGGAGCGTGCTGGAGCGCAAGGGCGTCGGCGGCGGCAAGTTCGGCATCTTCATCGACCCGACCAAATGCAAGGGCTGCGCCGAGTGCGTCGAGGCCTGCGGGGACCACGCGGCTCTCAAGATGGTCCGGAAGAACCGCGAGAAGCTCGAGTGGTACCGCCGGGCCTTCCAGTTCTTCAAAGAGATGCCGGAGACGCCCAAGAAGTTCATCAACGAGCGGGCGCTGGCCGACATGATGCTCGCCGAGCGGTCCCTGCTCTATGTGGGCGGGGCCGGCTCCTGCATGGGCTGCGGCGAGGCGACGGCGCTGCGGATGATGCTGGCCGCCACGGGGTTCGTCTACGGCCCGGAGAACATCGGCATCGTCGCCGCCACCGGGTGCAACACGGTCTACGGCTCCACTTACCCCTACAACCCGTTCCTGGTGCCGTGGACCAACTCGCTGTTCGAGAACGCTCCGGCCGACGCCATGGGCATCCGGGCCCGCTGGGATCAGATGGGCTGGCGCGACAAGCGCCTCTGGGTGCTGGGCGGCGACGGGGCAATGCTCGACATCGGCTTCCAGTCTCTTTCCCGCATGCTGGCCTCGGGCATGGACATCAAGGTGCTCGTGCTCGACACCCAGGTCTACTCGAACACCGGCGGGCAGGCCTCCACCAGCTCTTTCCACGGCCAGAACGCCAAGATGGCCTTCCACGGCAAGGCAATCCCGGGCAAGAGCGAGTTCCGCAAAGAGCTGGCCAACATCTGCATGATGCACCGCAACGTCTACGTGGCCCAGACCACGCCGGCCCACGTCAACCATTTCTATAAGGCGGTGATGGAGGCCAACGAGTTCCCGGGGCCGGCCATCGTCAACTGCTTCACTACCTGCCAGCCCGAGCACGGCGTGGCCGACGATATGGCCGAGCACCAGGCCAAACTGGCGTGCAACTCCCGCGCCTTCCCGATCTTCATCTACGACCCCCGCAAGGGCGAGCGCATGAAGGACCGGATTAGCTTGACGGGCAATCCGGCCGTCAAGGAGGACTGGTATAAGCACCCGAAGACCGGCGAGCAGATCGATTTCATCTACTTCGCCCGGACCGAGGGCCGCTTCGCCAAGCACTTCGACAAGGACGGCAACCCGTCGCCTGAGCTGCTGGCCGCTCAGCAGGAGCGGCTCGAAAACTGGCGGCTGCTGCAGGAGCTGGCCGGGCTGCGCTGATGCGGTCCGGGGGGCCGCCGGACCGCTCTGCGTCGGGCCATGCGAGAGCCGCGGCGGGAGAGGATCTCCCTCTGTTTCAACCACTTAGCTGCCTACTGGACCCCTCTGGCCGGGCCTTCCGGGGGGATTTGACCACTCCTCGGCCCGTTTGGTATTATTGAATTGCGGGGTGGAGCAGTCTGGTAGCTCGTTGGGCTCATAACCCAAAGGTCGCGGGTTCAAATCCCGCCCCCGCAACCAACCTTTTTCTTTTTCCCTCGATCATCCAGGCGCAAATCCTCTCTGTCTCCGGTCTCCGCAAGCCTGTCTGACCGCTCCGCGTCGGACATTCGGCCGGCTTTGCAGTTCACCCCACGCGGAACCTATGGGCGCGTACACTGGAGAGTTTCGACGGCTGGACCTGGGGCCTGATTGTGTCGTGGCCCCGTTCGCCGCCGTCCCCCGGAACCCGATGCCCGAACTCGAAGCATGGCAATGGCTTGCCGGCGCCTCCTGCGCCTTCGCCATCGGCGTGGCCAAGTCCGGCGTGCCCGGCGTGGCCATCTGGGCGGTGCCGGTGATGGTGCTGACCGTCGGCGATGCCCGGCTGGCCGCCGGCTGGCTGCTGCCGATTCTCTGCGTCGGCGACGTCTTCGCCGTCAGCTTCTGGCGCCGCCACGCCGATCTCGGGCAATTGCTGCGGCTGCTGCCGTGGGTGGTGGCCGGGATGGCGGGAGGCGCCGCGGCGCTGCTGCTCGAGGAGCAGGTGCTGCGGAAGATCGTCGGGACGATCATCTTCGCCATGCTGGCGCTGCACGTTCGGCTGCGCACCCGGCCGGAGGCCGACGCGGGAGTCGTTCACCCTTCGCACTACGGGGTCACCGCCGGTTTCGCCACCACGGTGGCCAACGCCGCCGGCCCGGCGATGAACCTCTATTTATTGGGCATGCGGCTGCCGAAGCAGGCCTTCCTGGGCACGGCGGCGGTCTTCTACCTGGTGATCAACCTCACCAAGATCCCCATTTACTACTGGCACGGGCTGTTCAGCCGGGAGTCGCTGGCCTTCGACCTCATGCTGGCGCCCGCGGCGGCCGCCGGGTCTTTCGCCGGGCGCTGGGCGGTGGAGCGCATCCCCCAGCGGTTCTTCGACGCCGTCGTGCTCACCTTCACGGCAGTGGCGACGGTGCTGTTGTTCCGGTGAGGGCCGGCGTCGCGGACGGGCGGCCTTAGGCGCGGGCCGCCCGTCCGACAGCGCTGCTCAGAGCGGCAGAATGCGGCCCAGGCCCTGGTCAACAGCGCGCTGGAAAATCTCGACGCCGACCACGACGTCCTCGACACCCATGCCGATATTCATGTCGATGATCAACTCGTCGTCGCTTTCCCGGCCGGGTTTGAGGCCGGCAACGACCTCGCCGATCTCGGCGTGAAGCGGCGGCAGCCCGTGCTCGAGGTAGCCGACCGTCATGAAGTACTCCATCTCTTCGAGGCTGTCCACCAGGAACTTGTCGGCGCGTTCCAAAGTCTTCCATTCCCAGTAGCTGTCGAAGTCCACCGGCAGCAGCAAGGCTCCCGGTTCGATCCACTCGTCGCGGACCTGAGGGTCGGGTTTGGTGAGGATAGCCGTGGCGCTGACCACCACCTGCGAGCCGCGGACCACCTGCTCGGGCCCGTCGCAGGCCACCAGTTCGGCTTCGGTTTCCGGCTGCAGGTCTTCGATCAGCTTCCGGGTGACCTCCGGGAAGCGGTCCGTGATCTTGATCTTGCGCAGCTTCGGCAGCGCGAGCGGCAGGAAGCGGACGTGCTCGCGGCCCTGGATGCCCGCCCCGGCGATGCCGATCTCGGTGGTCTCGCTGGGGGCGAGGAACTCGCAAGCCAGGGCCGAGACCGCGGGGGTCCTTTTGGCGGTGACCCAGGTAGCGTCCATGATGCACACCGGCCAGCCGGTTTCCAGGTCGTTGAGAATCATCAGCGCACTGGTTTGCGGCAAGTTGCGCTGCCGATTCTCCGGAAAACAAGCCACCCACTTGATGCCGCAGGCCCGGGCCGCCGGAACCCACGCCGGCATGGCGTGCATCCGCGTGTTGGGAAACGGACGAATCCCAACCTTGGCGGGCATATCAACCCGCTTACGGCCATGTTCAGTGAGAGCGGTGCGCACCAGCCCCAACACCTCGCGCGTGGTGAGGCCGACGGACTCGACCTCTTGCCGCGTCAGATAGAGAGCTTCTTTACCTCGTTTCAGTTTCATTTCCCAGTTTTCCCCTCCCGGCCAAAAATCCGGCCGGAGCTGTTTCGGTATATCTTACAACGCCGCCTTCCGACCTGCGGCGCGCGATAGAATGGTCGCGCCGCAACGGCGGCGGCACGGAGGACGTCATGCAGTGGGACCGCCGGAAGTTTCTGGCCGGATTCATCGCCGGTGGAGGACTCGTCCGCCGAACCGCCGGGCAGCAAGACGGCACCATCGTCTACCGGATCGTGGACGAGGCGGCCGGCCGGCCCGTACCCGCCCGCATCCGGCTTACGGACGAGAGAGGCGCCGACGTCGTCCCGCTGGGCCACCCGAAAGAGCTGGGCCCGGACGCCCACGAGGGCGACGTCCGGTTCCAGTCCCGCCGCTACTGCTACGTGGACGGCGAGTTCCGCCTGCCGCGCGGCCATCCGCCCCTGCACTGCCGCGTGCTCCGCGGCTTCGAGTACGAGATTCACGAGGGCGTACTGAAGCCGGAGGCGGCGGACGGCGGCGCGGCGGAGATCCGGCTGCGCCGCTGGACTTCGCTAGCCCGCAAGAACTGGTACTCCGGCGACATCCACATCCACCACATCGCGCCCCAGACCTGCCGGCTGGAGATGGACGCCGAGGATTTGAACGTCGCCAACATCCTCACCTCGGACTTCACCACAGACCAGCGCCGATTCCGCGGCGCGCCCGATCCCGTCTCCTCCGGCAACCGCCTCGTCTACGTCAACCAGGAGTTCCGCAACCACGAGCTCGGCCACCTCTGCCTGCTGAACCTGAAGCGGCTCATCGAACCGGTGAAAGAGGTCCAGCCGTTTCACTACCCGCTCCACCTGCGGGTCTGCGACGAGGTCCACGCCCAGGGCGGCTACGTCTCCTGGGCCCACTTCCCGAGCTGGCCGGGGGTGGAGAACCCGCTCGACGTGGCCATGGAGAAGCTCGACGGCCTGGAGATCCTCTGCGTGCTGGAGCCCCGGGCGTTCCCGATCTTCATGCGGAAGGTGGTGCCGGAGCTCGAATCGAACGACGGGCTGCGCCTGTGGTACCGCTACCTGAACTGCGGCTTCCGCCTCACGGCCACGGCCGGCACGGACAAGATGACCACGTTCGTCACCGTCGGGGCCAACCGGGTCTACGCCCGGCTCGACGGCGAATTCAGCTACGAGAACTGGATCCGGGCGCTGCGGGCAGGGCGCACCTTTATTACTAACAGCCCCATCCTCTTCCTGGAAGTGAACGGGGCCGAGCCGGGAGCGACGCTGGAGCTGGACTCGTCCCGGGAGCGGGCCCTGCGGATCCGCGCCACGGCGGAATCCCAGCTTCCCTACCACCGCCTCGAAATCGTCGTCAACGGACGCGTGGTCGCCGAAGCCTCGCCCTCGGGGCCGCGCCATCGGGCCAAGATCGAGATCGAGCATCCGGTGAGCGAGAGCTGCTGGGTCGCCGCCCGGGCGTTGGAGGACATCGGCCGCTACCGCGCCGCCGGACTCGACTTCAACACCGTCCATATCGCCGAGGGCACGCTGCTGAGCAACTACTACGGTACGCGCCGCCCGGAGACCGTCTTCGCCCACACTTCGCCGGTCTATGTGCTGCTCGACGGCGCTCCGATCCGGAGCTGGGAGGACGCCGAGTACTACGTGCGCTACCTGGACCGCTGCCTCGAGTGGATCGAGACCGAGGCCAAGTTCGCCCACCCGGCCGACAAGCGGGCGACGCTCGGGCGGTTCCGCGCCGGCCGGGCCGTCTACGAGCGGCGGGCCCGGGAGGCCCGGGAGCGGCGGAAGGCGCGCTTCGGCGGGTGATTCGGCCTGCCGCCGTCACTTGCCGCTCGCCGGGAGCCGCTCGACGTAGACGTAGTAGGC
>Ga0256830_1002082_pt1 | contig 13478 bp, 13 predicted proteins | sample 128326metaG_FD_190537 | JGI IMG/M metagenome (GOLD analysis project Ga0256830, IMG submission 190537) | Hydrothermal vent microbial communities from Lau Basin, Pacific Ocean - 128-326 | ecosystem: Environmental > Aquatic > Marine > Hydrothermal vents | place: Pacific Ocean: Lau Basin | collected...
TGGTGAGGACGACGAGCTTCCTGCCAGCGCGCCTTGCGATCCTTGCGAAGGTGTCCAGGCGCTCAAAATTGCGGGGGGAGAAGTCGGCCACGACGAGGTGCTTCTCCTCGAGGGTCGCCTCGAGGCATGTCTCGTACACCTCGCGCTCTGAAGCCTGGGGCTCCTCTACGCCGGCTCTTGTGCCCTCGATGATGAGCACCTGCGGGGCGAGCGCCTTCGCCTCGGTGATAAACCTCTCGGTCTTCTCCTTGAACGTGCCATGTGCACGGATGTCGCCGGTGTACACCACCCAGCCCGCTTTGGTGTCCACAGCGCAGGCGGAGGCGCCGTAAATCGAGTGGTCCACCTCCCATACTCTAACCTCGAGGCCAAGCTCGTCCAGGGTTTTAAGCTCTCCAGCGCAGAGGTGCCGCGAGTTGGGGCAGCTGTGCCAGAGGTCCGCGAGTTCGCTGCCTGCGTCGCCGGCAAGGATAAAGTCCCTCCCCTGGTAGGGTGCCTTTCTCCAGTGGCTGGTGTTGAGCACCCTGGCATCCCCTGCCTGCTCCCTGGGTGCAGAGTAGGCAGCCTCTGCGTTAAAGGCTAAGCCACAGTCGTTCATCGCCTTCAGCAGAGCCGCCGTTGTGGGGGTTGCTATCGCAGGAATGCTTAAGTTGAGCAGGCCCAGGCTGCCCGCGTGGTCCAGGTGCGCATGGGAGATGAACACCGCCTCTATGTCAAGCCTGGGCATGCGCGAGAGGTCAACATCTCCTGGCACGAGGTCGGGGCGGTAGTTGTTTATCCAGGGTATCAAACCCATGTGCAGCAGGTCGTGGACTCCGCGCGCAGGGCGAGGGCTGAGAAACTCCTCGTAGAAGTCGTACATTTTGTGGTAGTTGATTCCGAAGTCGAGGAGAATACCCCTGCCCTCGCTCTCCAGGTAAATCTTGTTTCCCCCTATACTGCGAGCCCCGTCGAAGATGGTTATGCCGGGCATGCTTACTGCTCTCGTCGCAGCTTCACAACCTCAAGGAAAATGCTCAATTAAAAAAGCTCTTCCGTCTATGCCTCCAATATGTCATGGGCGAAAAGCGCCCGGTTCCTCCTGGACATAAGCCAAATCCTCCCTCACGCCAAGGCTAAAATAAGTACTTCCTCAGCTTCTATGCATGGTGGCTGAGGGATGCCTTCGACGAGATTTGAACAGAACTACTACAGGATACGGAAGCAAATCCAGACAGCAGCGAAAAAGGCGGGAATTAATAAGCGGATCCATCCGCACATCTTCAGGTATAGCCGGGCTACCTACCTGGCTCAAAGCAGCCAAGCAGATACGCGAGGCTTGTAGCTAAGGACGTGGACGAGTATTTCCGCATGAAGTTTGGCCTTAGGGAGGAGAACAGGAGCAACGAGCCACGACCGTGCCCACGCTGCAGGTAACTCAACTTGCAGGATGTTATGTATTGCAGGCGGTGTAACTTGCCTCTTATCGATGAGTCAACCAATCATAAAATATTGATAGAGATTGCTATTGAAATGGCAACAGACCCCAGGTTTAGCAAAATTCTTGAACAGCTGGAAAATTCAGACGTGAAAGACAAGCGGGGAATGGTGTGGGAGATGATTCAAAGGGATGAGGAGCTGAATCAAAAGTTTAGAGAGCTGCTGGCAGAAATAGAGTCACAGTTGCATAAAACTATAGGCGACAATAATATAGGTGGAAGCTGTATGAGAGAAACTAAGAGCCTAAGGGCGTACAACCTCAAGCGAATGAAGGCGTGTGAGGAGCCATGGCGCAGGCTTGAAAGACTGCTGGAAGAGCTGCAGCGGCTTGAGGCATTTTAAATATAACTTGCCATGTTATAAAAGAGGAGTATAAGTGAAGGAAGAGTACAGCTTTCCGCTGGACGAAGAGGGCAAGAACATCATCAGGGTGGTCAAGGTTTACGGCAAAGGCCTGGTGGATATAACCGTGGTCTACTACACCATAAAAGGGAGCAAGGCAATACCCCTGGTAACTTACGACCTGAGCCACGGATTTGCACACAGGGATATAAGATATCTCCCGGAAAAGGACAGGAGGAGAAAGAAGGAGATAAGAGTAAACTCCCTTGAGGAGTTCCTCAACATGGCGATTGACGATATATGGAGGAGCTGGAGAAGGTACCTGAAGGAGTATGAGGAGAGGTGAAGATGCTCAAAGTCAGGGACGTTGAGATAAAGTTCGGCAGCGTAGAGGACATGAAGAAGGAGGCTCTGAAGAGTGAGGGCAAAGAGAGGCACGTGATTTATCTCCCCGACGCCAGGACTTTCTCAAAGATATTCTCACCAAAGAGGATAGAGCTTCTCAGGGCAATAAAAGAGAACCCTGAGCTCGGAGTCAGCGAGCTTGCCAGGCTTCTGGGAAGGAAGCAGGAAGCGGTGAGCAGGGACATCGCTTTCCTCCGCGCATGGGGCTTGATCGAAACCACAACAGAGGACAGGAAGGTCCTTGCCAGGAGCATGCCGGGAAAAATCGTGGTGGAGATATAACCTTTAGGAGAGTAGTCACTTCTCCATTTCATGTGAAAGTATGAAGCTCAAAGTGGTCATTGAGGAGGATAAAGAGGTCGGGGGCTACGTGGTTAGCTGCTCTGCTTTACCGGGGTGCCACTCTCAGGGCGATACAATAGAGGAAGCCAGCCTTGCAGGAGGACACCCCCCAAACTCTTAGCCTGCGAGCATATGCTGTACATGTACCTGTTTACCCTTGCAAAGCTGTAGCCCTTTGCTATCAGCTCCGGGAGAAATTCTTTAACCTTCTCCCTGTCCTCGGGAAACAGCTTATTCAACTCCCTCTCCAGTAGCGCCCAGAATCCCTTTTAATGATTGTACAAACCCTTAGCCACCATGGTGACCTCCTTTTCCTCGCAGCTATTAAAACCGAAGGCATATATGATGGCTGAGGGATGCCCCCGCCGGGATTTGAACCCGGGCCTAGACCTCCGCAGGGTCCCGTTCTATCCAGACTATACTACGGGGGCTTCTTTAAAGAGCTGCCTACACCTTGTGACAGGATAACCTTGTTAACAATTAATAATTCCTAATCCTTCCTCAGCAGCTCTGCCAGGTCCTCCAGGTCCTTCCATCCACTGCGGCTGGTAAAGTCGAGGCTCAGAGGTGAGATTGATATAGAACCCTCCACACGCACCGCGTGCACATCGGTGCCTGGCTCTGAATCGTAGATCGGGTCGCCGTCTATCCAGAAGTAGGTTCTCCCCCGCGGGTCCCGGCGTCTCTGCAGGCGGGTGGTGTACATCCTTCTTGCCAGGCGGGTTATTCTAACCCCTCCCTTTGGCCTCTCAGGTACATTTATATTCAGCAGGTCAACGCCTCCGGGAAGTCCTCGCTCAAGAACAAATCCGGCACATCTTCTGAGCACCCTCTTACCCCAGGAGAAGTCCACCTCTGGCTGAATCTCCTCAAACTTGATTCTCCCCCTGGCATGCAGAGAAATTGCAATTGACGGCACTCCCTGGCTGGCGCCCTCCATGGCCGCACCCACTGTCCCGCTCGTTGTGGCTTCGCAGCTCATGTTCTCCCCTATATTTATCCCCGACACCAGCAGGTCAGGTGTCTCACCGAGCACGCCGTAAATACCGACAATTACCGCATCCACCGGCGTGCCGTCTATTGCGAAAGCCCTGGCGTTATCTATCCTGGCAATAGAAATGCTCACCGGCGAAAAAAGAGACATGCTTCTTCCAACTCCACTCTTCTGTGTAGCGGGTGCAACGGCTGTTATCTCACCCAGACCGGAGAGCGCCTCCACCGCGGCTCTAAGCCCGGGAGAGTTTATGCCGTCGTCGTTAACCACCAGGATCTTTTTCATAGCCTTTCCGCTCTTGCTAACGATGCGATAAAAATTTACAGCCGTTAACTATGCACTATCTTCCTGCTACCTGCGGGGGTAGCCAAGTGGACAAAGGCGCCAGATTCAGGGTCTGGTCCCTAAGTGGGTTCGAGGGTTCAAATCCCTTCCCCCGCATTCAAAAATGCAACAGCAGCTGCATTTGGCCATTCCCCTGTATAAAGAAGCTGCCACCTTTCTATTAGCGGGCGAAAGTATTATATCCCGATAAACCAACACAGCAGATGTAGCACTGCAGAATTCCAGGGTGATTGAATTTGAAAAGATTCGAGGAGGGGCTTTCGCCTCTGAAAATTACAATTATTTACATGGTAACTGCCAGCATGTGGATAATAATATCTGACTTTCTCTTCGCCATCTCCTTCACCGACCCCGGGAGGGTGGCGGGGCTTGAGAGACTGGCCGAGGGCATGTTCATACTCGCCACAGGAGCTCTGCTCTACCTTCTTATAAGCAGCTACGAAGCCGCCATGCAGCGCTCAAGAGAGGCCCTGAAGGAAAGTGAGGAGAGGTACCGTCAGATGGTGGAAAACTCCCCGAACCCCATATTCTCCGTGGACAGCGATGGAAGCATCCTGATGTGGAATCGCGCCTGTGAGAAAACCTTCGGCTTCAGCAGGGAGGAGGCCATGAGCACAAGCTACGCGAACCTTTTAACTCCGGAGGCCAGGAAGAGGGCGGAGCCGCTGGTGGAGCAGGTTTTCACAGAAAGGCGCTCCTTCAGCGATGTGGACCTCACCTACATCTGCAGGGACGGCAGCCAGCGCACAATGCTCTCCCGTCTGTATCCCCTGCTTGACAGACACGGAAGGGTGCTTGCGTGCGTCTTCGCAAACACCGACGTTACCGAACGCAGACGGGCTGAGGAAGAGCTCAGGGAGGCCTACAGAAGGCTGAAGCGCACCAATGAGGAGCTGAGAAGTCTCGATGAAATGAAGGCAAATATCATAGCCAATGTGAGTCATGAGCTGCGCACCCCCATAACCATCGCCAAGGGTGCGATTGAGCTTGCGATGGATGAGGAGGACCCGGAGAAGAGGCGTGAGCTGCTTAACATGGCGATGAGTGCCCTGCTCAGGCAGAACTTTATAGTGGAGGACCTTCTTCAGGCAGCGCGCCTGGAGAGGGGAGAACTCAGGATAGAGGATGTGGACATGGGTGACCTGATTCAGCGGGTTGTCAGGGAGTTCCAGCCGGTGCTGATGAAGCACAGGCTTGATATGGAAGTGAAGGTTGAAAAGAGGATTTTTGCCACAGCTGACCCCGAGCAGGTGGAGCATGTGCTGCGCAACCTTGTAAGCAACGCCATAAAGTTCAACCGTGAGGGCGGGAGGGTAATCGTCGAGGCGCGCAGAAAGGATGGTGAGGTTGAGGTTTGCGTTGCCGACACCGGGATAGGCATCCCCGAGGAGGAGCTGGACAGGATTTTTGAGCGCTTCTACCAGATTGACTCCTCGCCCACCAGGCGCTACGGCGGCACGGGTCTGGGGCTCGCCATAGTTAAGGAGATAGTCGAAGCCCACGGGGGCAGGGTGCGGGTGAGCTCAAGGCCCGGCGAGGGCTCCAGGTTCTGCTTCACGCTGCCTGCAGCTTAGCCACTCATCTCCGGCGAGGTACTCCACCAGCCCTGGTGTGAGCAGCACTCTGCCCGAGTACACCACATAGCCGTAGGGCAGGAGCACGCGCTCCTTTTCGCTGAGGCGCACCTCCACCTCACAGCTGACCTCTATGTTCTCAAGCCTTTCTCCCAGGTAGATGAGCCTCGAAACCAGGGCGGCGGTGTCTATGCTGAGCTGCACCCTGCCGAGATGCCTGGCCCTGTGTCTCAGACTCCGTGTGATGTGCTTTGCTGTTCTCCCACGCGGTCTGTCGTATCCCAGGATTCCGCCCACCACCACCGCCTCCGCATTCAGGAGGTCATCCCGGGTGAGCGGCTCCTCCGCGCGGGGGTCCAGTATTACAACCTCTTCCTCCCCGAAAAGCTCCCTGAAGCTGCACGCATGTACCTCACCAAGGCCGCAAAGCCTGGGCCTCATTGCGGGAGGCACACGGGTGAAGATGGCGCCTCCCCAGTAGCGGGATGCCGCCGCGTACTCCAGATAGAGCCACTCCGAAAGCCTCGCTTCCAGGTTCTCAATCACCAGGCGGGGGCCCATGCACTGAGATGCAACATTAACCTTCAAAAACAAGTATGGCAGTGGGCAGTCTGCCGTAAACGATGTCGATTCGCCTGTCCGGCTCTGCACTGAAAAACTCGGGCCTCGCGGTGAGCACCACCGTCCTGCGCCAGCTCCCGGAAAACAGGTTGCGCTCAAACTCCCTGTACAGTCTTTTCACCCTCCGCATGTTGCCCATCCTGAGCCCGTAGGGCAGGTTGGTAACAACCCTGTCGCACTCCAGGCTTATCCTGGTGGCATCGCAGGTGAAGAACTCCACATCCACGCCGGCATGTTCGGCGTTGAGCCTGGCCCCCGCAACATGCTCCGGGGAGATGTCGCAGCCGCGCACTGAAAGCTCCACACTGCGAATCTGCGAGTCTATCCTGTGCACCAGACTCCTGAACTCCTCAAGGGGCAGGAACTCCAGGTTCCAGAAGAGGAAGCTATCTCTGCGCAGCAGGTTTGGCATATTCATTGCATACCGCGCTGCTTCTATACAGATGGTGCCCGAGCCGCAGAAGGGGTCGAGCAGTCTCTCATGTGCACGCCACTCTGCGATCCTCACCAGCGCGTAGGAGATGCTGGGCTTGAGCGGCGCCGGGTGCTGGTAAACGCGGTAGCCGCGCCGGTGCAGACTCTCTCCGGTGGTGTCCACGCCGACATAGCAGAGGCTGTGCCTCAGCTCAACGCGCACCACCACCTGAGGAGCACGCAGGTTGACCCTGAGCCTCACCCCGCGCGCAGAGGCGTAGCGGTCTATCACCGCCTGCCCGGCAACTCGTGCTATGTCCAGGGAGGTGAAGGGATGCTTGCCCGTCCGCAACGCCCTCACCGCGAAGCTCTGCCCCGGCGAGAGGTACTCCTCAAAGGGCAGACGCCTGACCACCCTGTATATCTCCTCCAGGTTGGAAACCTCACCCTCGTACAGCAGAAGCACCACACGATGCAGCGAACTTGAGCGGTAGTTCAGGGTAAGGATGTCCTGCTCTGCGGCATCGACGCGCAACCTCCCCTCACCCGCGATGTCCGGCCGCCTGTGGATGAGCTCCTCCACCTCCCGCGCCGCAACCTGCTCGATTCCTCTTTCAGTTGTAAGAAGCAGCTTCATGCTTCCTCCTCACCCTTAATTATATATAACAGCTTTTCCTTACCGCAGGAACATGCGCATCCCCCACCTGGACAGTCCCGAGTTCAGATACCTCAGGAAGTGGTCGGTTGTCGCCACACTGATAGGTGTGATTGCCGGGATTGGTGCGATAGCCTTCTATGAGCTTCTAAACCTGGGAACTGAGCTCTTTCTGGGCTATGCAGCCGGCTTTTTCCCTCCCGAAGCCGGTAAAGGCCTCCACGAAACCCTGAGCTGGACGCCCCCTGACAACCCCCTGCTCCTGATTCCGGTGATAACCCTGGGTGGCCTGCTCTCCGGGATTCTGGTGTTCTCCCTCGCCCCCGAAGCTGAGGGTCACGGTACAGACGCGGCGATACGCGCCTTCCACCGGGAGGGAGGCAAAATACGCAGAAGGATACCCCTGGTCAAGATGGCGGCCTCCGTGCTCACCATCTCCACCGGCGGAAGCGCCGGCCGGGAGGGACCGATAGCCCAGATAGGTGCCGGTTTTGGCTCTTTTATTGCCGATGTCTTCAGGCTGAATGAGCGCGACCGCAGAATAGCCCTTGCCGTGGGCATAGGTGCAGGTGTGGGAAGCATATTCAAGGCGCCCCTGGGCGGGGCTCTGCTCAGCACAGAGATACTGTACCGCCAGGACTTCGAGAAGGAGGCGCTCATACCCAGTGTCATGGCCAGCGTTGTTGGGTACTCAATTTTCAGCCTCTACGACGGCTTTTCACCCGTATTTGCGGCGCAGCCTTACCAGTGGAGCCTTGCCCAGATACCCCTTTACATGCTTCTCGGCGCCGCCTGCGCCGCCGTGGGGATTCTGTACATTAAGGCCTTCTACTCCACCAAGGCGCTCTTCGACAGACTTAGAATAAAGAGGCACTTCAAGCCGGCAATCGGAGCCTTTGCCGTGGGTGTACTTGCAGTTGTGCTCATGGAGCTAATGCCCCAGGCAGAGGGTGCGGCGGGGCTTGGCGCACTCGGGATGGGCTATGGCTTCATCCAGCTCGCCCTTTACAACTCCCTCCCCCTCGAGGTTATGTTTGTGCTGATTTTTGCCAAGATAGCGACCACATCGCTAACCATCGGCAGCGGTGGTTCGGGCGGCGTTTTTGCACCCGGTATGGTGATTGGCGCCATGGTTGGGGGTACGGTGGGTGCGCTCTTTGCGGAGCTCTTTCCCTGGCTGGTGCCTCCCGATGCCGTGCCGGCGTTTGTAATTATAGGCATGATGGCCCTCTTCGGCGGAGTGAGCAAGGCGCCAATTGCCGTGCTGATAATGGTAAGCGAGATGACAGGCGACTACTCGCTGCTCTTTCCGGCAATGATTGCCATAGTGGGCTCATACAGCCTCACGGGCAGGCACAGCATATACAGGGAGCAGGTGCCCACGCGAATCCACTCTCCGGCGCATGCGGAGGAGTACTTTCTGGACCTGCTGCGCATACACCGCGTCAGCGATGCAATGCGCGGCGAATTTCCCACAACCACGAGGGGGGAACATCTCAGCGATGCAATGCTCAAGATGCGGCATGGAATAAGCGCACTGCCCATAGTTGAGGAAGGCAGGATAAGAGGCATAGTCAGGCTGCGCGACATAGTGGCGGTACCCGTGGAGAAGTGGGACAAAACCCGCGTTGAGCAGGTGATGCGCAGGAGGTACTCCACCATCACCCCGGACAGGTCCCTCTATGAGGCGCTGGACTTCATGGAGCGCCGGGGGGTGGGCACACTGGTGGTGGTGTCTCCGGAAGACCCGGACAGACCACTGGGACTTCTGCTGAAGAGGGATGTAATCAGGATAGGGGAGGAAAAGCTGGGGAGGAGGAAGCCTAACACTTGAGAACAGAGAAATAGTCCTCCTCCCTTATATCGTAGGGTACCACCAGCACAGGTAGCTTTCTCTTTCTCAACACCTCCGGCAGATGGGGCTTTTCCACCAGCTCACGCAGCCAGCCGGCAGGAGAGTAGCCCACAATAACCAGCTTTATGTCGCTGTCCTCCTCCAGCTCCCTCATAAGCACCTCGTGAGAGATGCCCCTCTTCACCTCATACTCTATGTTCAGGCTCAGCTCCCTGAAAACCTGAAACTCCTCCTTCGCCCTGGCCTCCACCTCTTCCCTCAGTGCATCTACGCTGCGTTCGTGAAGCCCGCCTCCTATCAGCTCCACCGCATACCTGTCATCGGCTATGAACAGCACCTTTATGTCGTACTTCAGCGAGCATGCCAGGCCTATGGTGTAGCGCTCAACAGACCTGCTTTCTCCTATACCTTCAGAGACCAGCAGTATCTTTGCCACTCTCTCGCCTCCCATTATAAATAAAGGCTGCCTGTTACTTAACCTTTCCGGAGACCGGCAGGAAATCCTCGAGTCTGCTCTGGTTCAGCAGCGTGCTTCTCCTCAGGTACTCCCTCAGCGGAATCCTCAGCCTGGAACCAATGTTCTCCAGCGCTTCGCCCAGCGTTGAGAAGCGCTCGTATCCGCGGCGAAACGCCTGCCTCACATTCTCGCGCACCTCCCACACACCCACGGGCATTATGTATCCCTCATATATCTCACGGAAGACCACTGCACCTGCCTGGAGACGCATCCTGGCGAGGGCTTCCAGCACTGCAAAGCGCGCGGCATAGTAGCCACCGCCCTCCTGCTCTGCGTAGGTACTCCTTCCGTGGTACCCCTCGTGCTCCACGTTTATTGCGGGTTTGCTCAGCGCCAGCGTCCACAGGGTGTTGGGTGCCCAGGCTTCAAACTGCTCGTACTCCCATCTGCGGGGCATCAGCAGGACCTCAAAATGGTTGTCCAGGTAGGTGCTGTGGTAAACACGGTACTCGTTTATCACACGGTAGCCGTGAATCTCCTCAATAAGCGCTCTGCCGATGAGGTCGTCCACTGCGGTAATACTCCAGCGGGTGGGCACCAGCCTGCGGCGCTCCTCATGTCCCAGTGCGCCCGAAGAGAGCACCCGGGTGAGGTAGTAGACATCGTAGCCCTCCCGGTAGAGCAGGGTTGCGGCACAGCCGGCGCTCACCTCGTCTCCTGCGAGAGCATCCACCTTGCGTGGTATCTTCGGGTTCTCTGCTATGCTCAGCTTTTTAAGCGGTCCGCTTGGTCCGAGAGGCTGTGTCAGGGGTGAGAAGCTTATTCCAAAGCTTGGTCTGCGCTCAAAATGAACCTCTGTATCGGGCGCATTCACTGCCAGGGCCACCTCCCGGGTGAGCTCAACCACGCGTGAGCGCTCTGAGACATTCTGCCTAACTTTGGAGCGCACCAGCAGTGAGCGCATTCGTATAATTTCGTCAAAGCTCATACCGTACCAGCTCGCAGGATTATCGCAAAGCTCGGCCTTCTCTTCGTCGATGGAGGTGAGCGGTCCCACGAAGACATTGGGATACCCCTTCCAGCCCACGAATATTCCGGGAGAAGGCCCAAAGAGACTCTCCTTCAGCTTACTCTCCACGGGACTCCGTATCCTGATTCTCGCCAGTAATGGGCATGCCGGCCGGCCGCACAGCAGCCTGCCGCCTTTGCATCTCAGGCAGAGCTCCCTCGACATGGGGCGCAGCTTCAGTATCGCCCTGAGTATCTCGCAGGAGGGCCTCTTTTCCTGTGGCATCCTGCTACAATTTTCTCATCCAGCTTAAAGAAGCTAACCCAGATTTTTGAGCTTCTTCAGCGACTCTATGCTCCCCGACCTTCTGTAGCACTCCCTTGCCTTTTCCAGCATGCCCCTTCTGGAGTACACATCTCCGAGCAGGTTGTAAACCACCTCGTTCCCGTAGATGCCCAGACCCAGGGCATACTCCAGCAGCTCTTCCGCCCTGCGCAGATTCCCCTCCCTGAGTGCCTGCTCTGCCTGCGCACAGTAGCCCATCTTCCTGCTGTACCTCTTCTTCAAACCTTCAAGCTCCTCCTGTGTGGCCCTCTTCTTGAGGAGCTGCGTGACCTCCTCTGCGCTCAGCTCTTCGCTAATACCGTACTTCTTCAGGAGCTCTCTTTCCTGCCTGGGTGTCATGAAGGAAAGCTGAGCTGCACAGAATATAAGGGTTGCGCTGACTTGAAGTATGTTAAAATCCCTGCATATATAGGGCTCGGCAGAACCGGAGGGCGTGAGAAGCATGATCGCCCTTGACTTGGCCGAGCTACAGGGCTGAGGGAGCAATCCCCGCTCTCGCGCCCGGGTGATGAAGCATGATCCCGGGTCGGTTGGCGGGGGCACATCCTTCAGCCTTGCCAGAATTTTCCGCGGTAGTGCCCCGTCACCGGGCAGCCCAGGCAGCGCTCCTTAAGGTAGTAGGCGCAGCTGCTGCAGTTTCCATCACCGCAGGGGGGCGGATTTTTCCGCTCTATTTTCATCCTCACAGGAAAAACCAGATTCTTGTAGGAAGCGAGCACCACATTTACCTCAACGTCCTCCACATCGCTCCTGCTGCGGATGTGCGCATCAACCAGCGCGTCGATGGTGCTTAAATCTTCACCCACAAAGAAGAGCGACAGATTTCTCCTGCCAGAGACCACAAAGCCGTTCAGAAAGTAGGGACACCCTCTGAATCTGCGGAGAATCTCTGCGGAATTCCTTGTAGAAAGCTCGACATTTACCAGATGAAGGTCTATCTTTTTAAAATTCATCCCTATTAGGAAGGAGAGGGCGCCCTTTTCCTTGAGCTTTCTTAACCTCACGCCGACGCTGGGCTGACTTATCCCCACACGCCTGGCAATCTCACTCTGGGATAAATCAGGGTTCTCCTCGAGAATGGAGATAATCTTCCTGTCCTTCTCATCAAGCTCAAGCAGCTCCCTTATGCCACTCCCTCCATTTTATTCTAAAAGGATGTACTAAATTCTGTGCAGTCCATATTTAAGTTTTATCACTCCACTGTGACCGACTTTGCAAGCGCACGGGGCTTGTCCACGTTGCGCCCCAGCTTCAGCGCAACATGGTAGGCGAGCAGCTGGAAGGCGGGGGCGAAGATTATCGGCGAGAGCTCCTCGCTGCAGCTGGGCAGGGCTATGCACGCGTCGCCGACCACGGCTGAGCCGGAGGCTATGGCTATGACCCTGCCCTCCCTCGCCCTTACCTCCTGGATGTTGCTCATTATGCGCTTCCTGTTCTCGCCCTGCGCGGGCACGAAGGCGACGGTGTGCATTTTCTCGTCGATTAGCGAAATTGTGCCGTGCTTAAGCATGCCGGAGCTCATCCCCTCGGCGTGCAGGTAGGATATCTCCTTGAGCTTGAGCGCACCCTCAAGAGCGGTGGGGTAGTTTATCCCCTTGCCTATGAAGAGGTAGTTGCTCACGTCGAAGTGCTGCTCTGCCACGCGCTTTATCTCCTGCTCGAGCTCGAGCACCCGGGCGAGCTTCTCGGGAAGCGAGCCTACCTCCGCTTCAAGCGCTTCAACGTCTCTCCCGCGCTGCTTCGCCAGCTCCAGCGCGGTGCGCAGCAGAAGGGTGAGCTGGGAGGTGTAGGTTTTTGTGGCGCACACCGCTATCTCAATGCCCGAGCCCTGCATCAGCACGTGCTCCGCTATTCTCGTGGCGGTGGAGCCTATCACATTTACTATCGCCGCCGTCTTAGCGCCGCTCTGCTTCGCGTAGCGCAGCGCCGCAAGCGTGTCGTAGGTCTCCCCGCTCTGGGTTATGCCCACCACCAGCGTGCCGGCATCGAGAACGCCCTTGTTCTTCAGCTCCGAGGAGTCTATGGCTATTACCAGCTTGTCCGCGAGCTGAGCAAACCAGTACTCCGCCACCATCGCCGCGTGCAGGCTGGTACCCGCGCCGGTGAGGTAAACCCTATCCGCGTCTGAGATCATCTCCGCAAGCCTGGCAACGTCCTCGGGGTAAATCTTCAGGGCGCTCGCCACAGTGCTCGGCTGCTCGTGGATCTCCTTGAGCATGAAGTGGGGATACCCTTCTTTCCTCGCCTCCTCGTCGCTCCACTCAACCTCTATAACGCGCTTCCGCTTAACCTCGCCCGTGGCCAGGCTCTTTACCACGCAGCCCCCGCGGGTAACCAGGGCGTACTCGCCGTCGTCGAGGGGCAGAGCTCTCCGCGTGTGCCTGAGGAAGGAGAAGATGTCAGAGGCGATGAACATCTCCCCCTCGCCCACGCCTATAACAAGAGGCGACTCCCTGCGGGCGGCGATTATCTTCTCGGGCTCCCGCGTCGAGATGACGAGCACCGCATACGTGCCCTCCACCTCCGCAAGCGCGCGGCGCACCGCCTCTTCCAGGCTCCCGCGGTAGTGCTCCTCTATCAGATGGGGGAGCACCTCCGTGTCGGTGCTCGAGGCAAACACGTGTCCCTTAGCTTCAAGCTT
>Ga0256830_1002083_pt1 | contig 13478 bp, 9 predicted proteins | sample 128326metaG_FD_190537 | JGI IMG/M metagenome (GOLD analysis project Ga0256830, IMG submission 190537) | Hydrothermal vent microbial communities from Lau Basin, Pacific Ocean - 128-326 | ecosystem: Environmental > Aquatic > Marine > Hydrothermal vents | place: Pacific Ocean: Lau Basin | collected...
GGAGGTGGTGTCATGACGCCTCCAGCCCAAAACACAAAAGCAAGCGCAAGAATCATCGCGAAAATGCCGGAGAAAGAATGAAACCAGGTCTCAAGGATTTCGACATCATACCAATAAACGGACAAAACCAAAATAATCGAACGAAGCGTATTGGCTAAAATTGCGACCGGCGCCGCAATGAAAAGCACAAACAATGCCCTCTTGCGATGCGGAGAAACATGCACGGTCAAACAAGTTACCGCCGCCATTGCATAGAGCGTCGAAAATCCGCTACAGGCATCGGCAACCAGGAGGGAGGCATTCGGTAAGTGGATCATGGTGCCTTCAACAAAAATCGGGACACCCATCTTGGGAATCGCCCAGGCGATATTTGCAGCCGTAATATCACGCAGGACCAGATGGACTTCCCTTGTCAATCCGAGCGGGAGCGGCAACATGAAAAACAGAAAAAAGAGTAAAAAGGTGATTGCTTTTGTCCGACTCGCACCGAGAAAAAGAAGCGACATGCCCGGAAGCAAAATAACGATAGAGATAGCGGAAAGGATTTCTGTGTGTATACCGACATCAAGCACATGCAAAGCAAACGCGGGAATCAAGATGGCAAAGCCCCAGGGGCTGCTTTCTCTCGGCAGATGGCGTAAAGCGCCGAGCTTTTGCCAAACAAGATAAGCCACAATAGGCGGAATGAAGAGGCCGTGACCATTGTGCCAGATGCTCATCGTCCAGCGTTCAAAAAGCCAGCGAATCGTGGGTGCATAAATCAAGACAGTCAATGAAAGTGCAAGGATCAGCAGCACGTTCTCCCAGCGACCGAGTTTGCCTGAGCACGCATCAGAGGAGGAAGAGAGGGGGGAATCTAAAGTCCGGATGCCGGTGTCTGGATTGATCGGATGATTCGACACAACATCCTTATTATGCCTCTTAATGAAACTCAGCAAAGGCAAGACCGATGACACCACCATAGGGAAGAAGGGCGATTCAGGCACTACTGACTCCATAAATCAGTGTCCTCTGAGGGCTTTTTGTATAAAATGGCGTTTCGTTAACAGGCATAGATCCTTTTTCAATTTTGTCCACAAAAACGACTGATCCTATCCTAGCATAAACTTGAAAAATAGGTAACGATTCAGCATAAAAACTGCTTGACAAGGATTTTGTGTGATTTTTGTCAATGCACATAAGTGTTCGATGCAGGGGAAGGTTTTGACATGAGATCAGATGGATGTTGATGCAACAATCAAGAAAATAAAAGACCTGCTGGGCGATGTTTTTATCAATGTCCAGTATAAAATCTTCGTATTCCGTCTGAAGCTTGTCCAAGCATTTTTCGAGTAGGTTCGCCTGTCGAGTATCACCGCGATGACGTATCAACTCGATACCGCGTCGCAACTCACCGATGGTCACAACAGATAGCAATAAAGAGAGCGCTTCCTTGCCGGCCCACAGCTACCTTAGGCCTCCTGCCCCCGCATTTCCCATTGGCGAAATAGCCCGTACACCGCCGGAATCAGCAACAAGGTCAAAATGGTTGCCGAGATCATGCCGCCGACCATCGGGGCGGCGATGCGTTTCATCACATCCGCGCCGGTGCCGGTGCTCCACAGAATCGGAATCAAACCGATGAAGGTGGTGGCGGCGGTCATGATGACGGGGCGCACGCGCTTGGCCGCGCCGTCGATGATGGCGGTTTTTAAAATTTCTCGTGTGAGTCCTTCTTTTTTTGAGGCAAGCGCTTCGTCTAAAAAAGACACCATGACGACACCCATTTCGGCGGCGACACCTGCGAGCGCAATCAGCCCCACCCAGACGGCCACGCTCATGTTGTAATTCAACAGCTTCAAGGCCCAAATGCCGCCGATGAGGGCAAAAGGCACGCTGAAGAGCACGATCAGGCTTCGGCCGATAGACTTAAAGTTGATGTAGAGCATCACAAAAATAAGAGCCAAGGTCATGGGCACGACGACCGAGAGTTTTTCCTTTGCGCGCAGCATGTACTGATATTGTCCGGCCCAGACCAGGGAATATCCGGGCGGCAATTTTATATTCTCCTGCACGATTTTTTTGGCCTTTTCGACGAAGGTGCCGAGATCGCCGCTCACGCCGTCCACAAAAACAAAACCGGCCAGGGAGCCGTTTTCATCGCGCACCATCGGCGGGCCTTGATTGATCGTGATTTCCGCCACTTGCGCCAAGGGGATTTGCGCACCCGTTGGCGTGGCGACCAAGACGCGGCCCAAGGATTCGGGATCATCCCGAAGCTCCCGCGCGTAGCGCACGTTGATGGGATAACGCTCGCGGCCTTCGACCGTTTGCGCGATGTTTTTGCCGCCGATGGCACTTTCGACGACATCGTTCACGTCCTTCACCCGCAGGCCGTAACGCGCGGCTTCGCGGCGTTTGATTTTAAAATCGATGTAATAACCGCCGGTCACGCGTTCGGCAAAAACAGAACGCGCGCCCGAATGGTGTTTCAAAATGCCTTCCATCTCCAGGGCGATTTTTTCAATCTCCGCCAAATCCGGCCCCAGGATTTTGATGCCCAGCGTGCTGCGGATGCCGGTCGCCAGCATTTCGTTCCGGGTTTGGATCGGCATCCACCAAATGTTCGGCATCCCCGGAAATTGCAGCTCGGCGTCCATCTCGTCGATGAGATCGTCCCAAGTGAGACCCGGCCGCCACTGATCGCGCGGCTTGAAGGTGACGACGGTTTCGACCATGTTGAGCGGCGCGGGATCGGTGGAGGTTCGGGCCCGTCCGATTTTACCGAAGACATGGGCCACTTCCGGAAATGCCTTCAGCATCTTGTCCTGTTTTTGCAAAACGGCCTTGGCTTCGCGGATGGACAGTCCCGGCAGCGTCGTCGGCATGTAGAGCATCGTGCCTTCGTTCAAAGGCGGCATGAATTCGCTGCCGAGTTTTTGAAAAACGGGCACGGTGAGCGCAAGACCGGCAATCGCCAAGATGAGCGTAATCAAACGAAAGCGCAGCACCGCCTTTAAAAAGGGGCGATAGAGCCAGACGAGTAAGCGATTGACCGGGTTTTTGTTGGCCGCTGTGATTTTACCGCGAATCAGCAGGGTCATGAGCGCGGGCACAAGCGTAATCGACACGATGGCGGCGAAAAACATGGCGAAGGTTTTGGTATAGGCCAGGGGTTTAAAGAGCCGCCCTTCCTGGGATTCGAGGGTGAAGACGGGCATGAAGGAAATCGTGATAATCAACAGTGAAAAAAACAGGGGGCGGCCGAGTTCTTTGGCCGCGTTGATAATCACCGTGCTGCGGTCGGCACCGGGATGTTGCTCCAGGCGGCTGTGGGCGTTTTCGATCATGACGACGGAGGCATCCACCATCGCGCCCACGGCAATGGCAATGCCGCCCAGAGACATGACGTTGGAGCTTAAGCCCAAATAATACATGGCGATGAAGGAAATCAAAATGGCCACCGGCAGCGTTAAAATGGCGACCAGGGCCGAGCGGAAATGAAACAGAAAAATGACGGAAATGATGCTGACGACGATCGTAATCTCGACCAGTTTTTCCTTCAAGGTATCAATCGCCCCGTAGATGAGCTCGGATCGGTCGTAGGTCGTGACGATCTTCACGCCCTTGGGCAGCGAGCCTTCGATTGCCTTGAGTTTGGCTTTCACGCCTTCGATGACGTTTAAGGCATTTTCGCCAAAACGCATGACCACGACGCCGCCGACGACTTCCCCCTCCCCATCCAAGTCCGCCAATCCGCGCCGCATCTCCGGCCCGATCTGCACCCGCGCGACATCGCCTAAAAAAACGGGGGTGTCATCGTCGCGCAGGACCAGGGCGATGTCGCGCAGATCGTCCAGGGTTTCGATGTAGCCCAAACCGCGCAGCATGTATTCCCGTTCCGACAGCTCGACGACGCGGCCTCCGACATCGTTGTTGCTTTCTCGAATGGCCCGAATGACGGTTTTTAAGGGAATGTTGTAGGCCAGCAATTTGTTGGGATCGAGTTCGATTTGATACTGCTTGACCATGCCGCCGATGGTGGCGACTTCGGCCACACCCGGCACCGCTTGCAGCCAGTAGCGCAAGGTCCAATCCTGAAAAGAGGTCAATTCCCACAAATCATGCGTGCCGGATTCATCCACGAGCGCATATTCAAAGACCCAGCCCACGCCGGTGGCATCCGGCCCCAAGGTCGGCGTGACCCCTTCCGGCAGCTTGCCCGCCACGCCCTGCATGTATTCCATGACGCGGCTTCTGGCCCAGTACATGTCCGTGCCGTCTTCGAAGACGACGTTCACAAAGGACAGTCCTAAAAAACTCTGCCCGCGCGCGTATTTCACCTTGGGTGCTGCGGTCATGGCGGTGACGATGGGATAGGTGATTTGATCTTCGATGAGTGTGGGGCTGCGCCCCGGCCAATCGGTAAAGACGATGACCTGCACGTCGGAGAGATCGGGAATGGCGTCCAGCGGAATGCGATCCGTCGCCCAGATGCCCCAGGCGGCAAAAAAGAAGACGCCCAGAAAGACCATGAAACGGTTGCGCCCGCAGGCTTCGATAATGCGTTCAATCATGATAAGACCTCAAAATATAAATGGTTTACAGTGAACGGCCGGCAGTGAAAAGCCTGTCATTTCGACCGAAGGGAGAAATCTTACTTTTTAAAGAGGCACCAACGATTCCAAGATTTCTCCCTTCGGTCGAAATGACAGGTTCTTCAACATTCACCGTCAACATCATTTGTCCATCTCCATGCCGTCCATCTCCATGCCGTCCATCTCCATGCCGTCCATGTCCATGTCCATATCCATATCCATGCCGTCCATGCCGCCCATCTTGGAGCCTTCCATCTTCCAGTCGCCCATGCCGACGAGGCCCATCATGCCTTCCATGGAGGCCATGAGCTTGCTTTCGGAATCGATTAAAAAGGTGCCGTGCGTGACCACCCGTTCCCCTTCGGCCAATCCCTCCAAGACTTGCACTTCGTGATTCAAACGCATGCCGGTTTTAATCACGCGCGGCTCAAACCGGCCGTTTGCTTTGGCAACAAAGGCCACCCGGCGCAGGCCGGAATCCAGAACCGCCGTCTCCGGCACGAGCAGGCCTTCATTGGCCGGCACGGCAAAGGCGACATTGCCATACATGCCGGGCCGGAGCCGCCCTTTTTTGTTGTCCAACTCGATGCGGATTGTCGCGGTACGGCTGCCTTCATTGAGATAGGGGTAGATGTAAGTCACTTTGCCCTGAAACACTTCGGCGGGCAAGGATGCGAAAGTGATTTCCGCCATCTGTCCCGTCCGTACCCAGGGCAGCTCGTGTTCGTAGATATCGGCCAGAACCCAGACTTTGGAGAGATCCGCGATTTTGTACAAGGCCATGCCGGGTTTGACATACATGCCGGTCAGCGCCGTTTTTTCCGTGACAATGCCGGCGGCGGGAGAGAGCACGGGCAAGGCCCGGATGACCTTGCCGCGTTTTTCCAAATCCCGGATCTGCCCTGCCGTCACATCCCAAAGCCGCAAGCGCCTGCGGCTGGCAGAAGCCAGCAGGGCGCTGCCTTTTTTCGCTTTAAATGCCATCAGGTATTCTTCTTGCGTTTGAAGCAGTTTCGGGCTGTAGACCGAAAAGAGGGCTTGGCCCTTTTTGACGGCCATGCCCGTCGCATCCACACTGAGATCTTCGATCCAGCCTTCGATTTTGGTGGTGACGGTTGTTAAAGTCCGTTCGTTGTAGTCCACGCGCCCGATGGTGCGGATGACTTTATTCATGACTTTTTTGCGAACAGGCTGAGTCTTCACACCCACCAGTTTTTGTTGGTGCGGCGTGAGCGTGACGGGCACTTGGCCTTCGGGAGCCTTGTTGCCGGAAGACATCCCAGGCATGGACATCTCCATCTTGCCGTCCTTCATGTTTTTCATGTCTTTCATTTGGGCCGTGCCTTGCCGGGAAAAGGACAAAACAAGAAGTGCGGTGAATCCAAGACAAAAAAATCGTTTCATGTTATTCCTCCGTTTTTTACTCAATATCCTTTCGACCTTTTACTCATATCCTTTCGATTTTTTCTTCATGTCATTTCGGCTTTTTCTTTATGTCATTTCGACTTTTCCCTCATGTCATTTCGACCGAAGGGAGAAATCCGTGTTTTCAAGCGGCTTCAAAGAATCTTAAGATTTCTCCCTGCGGTCGAAATGACAGGTTTCGGGTTTCAGTCTCTCTCATTTTTAAAATCAGACAAGTCGCTCGTTTTTTACTCACATCCTTTCGACCTTTTATTCATGTCATTTCGACTTTTCCCTCATGTCATTTCGACCGAAGGGAGAAATCCGTGTTTTCAAGCGGCTTCAAAGAATCTTAAGATTTCTCCCTGCGGTCGAAATGACGGGTTTCGGGTTTCAGTCGCTCTCATTTTTTAAATCGGACAAGTCGCTTCCCAGCACCTGCTCCAGTCGCGCCACTTCCTGATTTTGAAGCGTCAGGGCGCGAAAATATTCGAGTCGAAAATCAACCAACTGCCGCTGACTTTCCAGCAAGTCCAGAAAATCAACCTGATCCGTTTCATAGCCGTTTTGAGCGGATGTGACAGACTGTTCCGCTTGCGGAATCACATTGTCCTGAAAAAGCGCGGCGAGCCTTCCCGCCGTTTGGATCTTGATGATCAAATCCTCGACGGCAAAGCGGGTTTGGTCTTTTAAGTTTTGATAGCGGGCTTCTTGTTCCGTGCTGCGATGCCGTGTTTCCCGAACGCGGTCGTCGTATTTTTCCTTAAAAAACCAGGGCAGGTTGATGCTGGCGGAAACGCCCCAACCGCTCGCTTGCGGCGTGCCGCGATTTTGAAAGCGTTTCACGGAGACCTGATAGTCCGGTTTTAACTTCAACTTGGCCAGCGCGGTTTCCTGCTTGCTGCGCCGAATCGCCGTTTTGAGGGCCACCAATTCCGGCCGCTCGCTGAGTGCTTTTGATCTCAGGGCCGCGAGATCGGCGGGCAGCCGTATGGGCCGCAAGTCATCCGGCTTTGCCAAGGGAGAAGCGGGTGCGCGCCCCAGCAGGGTATTCAAGACCGCGCGCGCGGTATGCAGACTTTGTTCAAGTGTTACTTGCTCGTTTTCCAAACGCGCCAGGGTCACGCGCGCCTTGAGCACATCCTGCTCGGAGGCCGCGCCGGTCTGATACTTGATCTCGGCGATTTCCTCAAATTGCTTTGTAATATCAATGTGTTCCGCATTCACTTCCAGGGCCTTGTGCGCCAAATAAAGCGCGTCGTAAGCGATTTTGACTTGCGCCGTGACGGATTGTGAGGTGATGTGGATTTGTGTTTCAGCCAGCGCCGCTTCGGTTTCCGCCGCCTCGGCGCGCAGGTTTAAAGTCCCCGCCGCTGGAAATCGCTGCCGGGCGAAAAAGATCCAGTTGCGTGTTCCGCTTACGTCAAGGGTATTGGGGATATTCCAGGTGTCGAAGCCGACCTCCGGGTCATCCAGGATTTTCATGCGGTCAATGCGTGTTTTTTGCGCCGCCCACGCGGCCCCGGCCGCCGCGATATTCGGATTGGCCTCAAGTGCTTCTTCAATGAGCGTGGATAGCTTGAGTGTGTCTTCCGCTTTCCCTAAGGCGGGAAACAGTGTCGATAAAAAGATTAACATCGTAAAAAAGGGTATCCGCAATCGTTGCTTCATGGCGCATCCTCGGTGAATAAAAAAATGGACAAAAAGACGGTTTTTATCCCGGACCGCACAAGATAAACAGTGCGGGGACAAGGATGAAACGTTTAAAGAAAAATAAGGGGCTAAATCAGATAAGAAAGATTTGTATCTTGGTGTAGATTGGAAGGGTTGAAGCGTGGCGCTTCATCGGCGGCTCGAACGGAATGTGTTTGATTGTGTGATCCGCTTCAAGCGGGATCGAAGAAAAAAGCGGTAAGGGATTGATGTCCGCAGCGAGCTGAATGCTGCGTTCGTGATTGTCATTGTGCGCTTTGGAAAGCGTTTCTTTGGGACTTAAGGCATGGCGACTCAACTGACAGGCCTGTTTTGCAGCCTCATCCGTTATTTTCATGCGGCAGCGTTCCATGCAACATTTCATGGCCTCGCCCTGGCTCATCTCCATCATGGAAGGCTTGTTGCATGCCCCGGCTTTTCCCGTGACACTGAGCGAAAAAACCAGGAGCAAACTCCAAAGAAAAATTGTCTGTATGTTGTTTCTTTTTGTGAAGGACATTTTAAAAACTCAGATGAATTCACATCCTAGCAGTCCACTTCAATCATTGCAAGCCCGCGGCGTTTCCCAAATTCCGCGACTGATTTGGGTCGCTTCCGATAGAAGAGGCGTCTGAGCGATCGCTTATCTTGTTCATCATGGAGGGATGCTGAGCATTATGAATGACAAACGATTGAGAAAGGTCGAATAAATAAAAGGGTTTTTAGGGTGATTTCCGTATTTTTTGACCCGATTGCGAGGCTGGTTTCACAAACTCGCCGATTTAAACACTAGTAACTTTTCAAGTGTCATATCCTTCATCGAATAACCGATGCCGCCGACGCCGAGCCCGGATTTCTTTGCGCCGCCGAAGGGCATCCAGTCTACGCGGAAAGCCGTGTGATCGTTAATCATCACGGCCAGGGCATTCAAGCGTTTTGCGGCTTCAAATGCTGTGTCGATTTCTTCTGTAAAGATGGCTGACTGAAAACAAACCTCCGGGCCGTTGGCCCTTTGAATGGCTTCGTCCAAATCATCATAGGTGTAAAGGCAAACAACCGGGCCGAAGATTTCTTGTCGCGATACTTTGGCGTCTTCGGGTGGATTCACTAAAACCGTGGGCTGATAACAGCTTTCGGAAATTTTTTTACCGCCAAGGGTTAATTTTGCCCCGGTGGCAAGGGCTTCTTGAATCCAGGCATGAATGCGATTCGTTTCTCGCGGCAAAATGAGGGGGCCGACTTCGCTTTGATCCTCAAGCGGGTTGCCGGTTTTGAGGGTCTTGACCCCTTCGGTAAATTGTTCAATAAAATCTTTTGAAATAGTGTTTTGCACATAAATGCGTTGCACGGAAACGCAGACCTGGCCGGCATGATAATAACCGCCTTTGATGAGCGGCGGCAGATTTTTTGTGATATCCGCCGTTTGATCAAAAATCACAGGCGCAAGTCCGCCGTGTTCCAGTGCGCAAGTCGCTCCCGGCGCAAGCCGGGAGCGCAAGATCCAACCCACTTTTTCGGAACCGATAAAGGTGAGAAATGAAACGCGCGAATCAGAAACCAATTTCCCCGTTACTTCATTATCGCAAAAAATCATCTGACACCATGTTTCGGGCAGCCCCACTTCGTGAAGCAAATTTACGATCGTTCGACAGGAGAGTGGCGTGGTTAAGGCGGGTTTCACTAATACGGGACACCCCACGGCAATTGCGGGAATGGCCTGATGAATGATTAAATTAAACGGGTGATTAAAGGCGCTGACGGCGAGCACCACGCCGCGCGGCTGACGGATGGTCATCGCCATGCGGTTTGTCGAAGAGGCCGTAATGCCCATTGCAATCTCTTCGCCGTTGAGTCGGCTTAATTCACGAACGGCGATTTTAATGCCGTCGATGGCACGGGCGATTTCCACCCGCGAATCCGCAATGGGTTTTCCGCCTTCGGCGGCGGCTTCCTGTGCAAAGCGTTCGGCATCTGCTGAAATTTTTTCGGCCAAACGTTCCAAGATTTGGATGCGTTCGTACTTGGGAAGCTGCTTTTTGTGATCCTGAAAAAGCCGGTGCGCCGTCTCCAATTTATGGAAGACGGATTTTTCATCTTCAAAAGTCAGGGTCTCGATCACGCTTTGATCAAAGGGGTTTAAAATTTGAATTTCTTCCATCATGTTCTCCTGGGCTTGATTTCCTGAAGCTCTGATTCAGTCATGAATTGTTTTTTTTCGAGCAAAATTCAAGCCGGACTTAATGCGAGCTTCCTTAATTTTTAAAGCAGACAAGTCTTTTCTTTCAGCTCTTTCAAAAACACACGTTCGTTTTCCGAATAATCAATCGGGACTTCAATCAAGTGCACCGCGGGTTCTGTTAAACACCGGTTCAGGATGCTTTGCAGTTCTCCGTTTTTTGTAACGCGATGACCTTTGGCACCGTAACTTTCCGCATAAAGCACAAAATCGGGGTTCCCAAAATCCAGGCCGAAATTCGCGAAATCACTCCCGGCTTGCTTCCATTTAATCATGCCGTATGCATTATCCCGTAACACAATTACAACAAGATGCAAGCTGAGCCGAACGGCCGTTTCCATCTCTTGGCTGTTCATCATAAACCCGCCATCCCCGCAAACCGCCACGACCTGTGCCTCCGGGGACACCAGTTTTGCGCCAATCGCCACAGGCAAACCCGCACCCATTGTTGCAAGCGCATTATCCAATAACACCGTATTGGGATGGTAGGCTTTGTAATTGCGCGCAAACCAAATTTTGTACATGCCGTTGTCAAAAGAAAGAACGGCATCATCCGAAACGGTTTCACGGATTTCGGCGACGATGCGCTGCGGCGTATTGGGAAAACCGTCTTGATGGCTTGCGCCGTAAACGTGGGTTTCGATCCGGTCTTTTATCCGGCGAAAATAATCAACATTCCGCTTCGGCGATTTTTTTATTTTTTGTGTCATTTTTTGTAGATTGGTTTTCAAGCATCCGATCACTTCATGTTGAGGAAAATAAATATCGTCCATTTGCGCGGGATAAAAACTGATGTGAATGACTTTTAATCGCCCGCTTTCATCCATAAAAAAGGGCGGTTTCTCTGTGACATCGTGGCCGACGTTGATAATAAGATCGGCCCGGTTAATGGCGCAATGCAAGTAATCATCGGCAGAAAGCGCGGCCGTGCCGAGAAACTGTGTGTGCCGTTCATCGATCACGCCTTTGCCCATTTGCGTAGTGCAAAAATAGATGCCGGTGGCATCGATAAAGGCCAAGAGTTCCTTGTGAACGATGTTCCGGTTTGCGCCGGAGGCGATGAGCAACAAGGGCCTCTCGGCGGCTTCGATCATCTCCACGGCTTTTTCGATGGCCTGCCAAGCCGCACGCGGCGGATCGACTTCCGTCACAGCAAAAGGCTGACGATCCGTTATTTCTTCGGCAATATCTTCAGGCAACTCCAAGTGCACCGCGCCGGGTTTTTCGGATTCGGCGAGGCGCATACATTCCCGCAAAAGATGGGGAATGTTGTTGGCATCCACGACCTGTTTGGAAAACTTGGTAATGGGTTGCATCATCTGCACAACGTCGATGATTTGAAATCGCCCTTGTTTACTTTTTTTGATGGGTTTTTGACCGGTGATAAAAAGCACGGGCATGCCGCCTAAGAGGGCGTAAGACGCACAGGTTACGAAGTTTGTCGCACCCGGCCCCAAAGTCGCGAGACACACGCCGGTTTTTCCCGTGAGTCGGCCGTAGGTTGCGGCCATGAATCCTGCGCCCTGCTCGTGGCGCGTGAGAATGAGTTTGATGCTTGAATGGCTCAGAGATTCCAGAAGATCCAGGTTTTCTTCCCCCGGAATGCCGAAAATGTATTCTACGCCTTCATTTTCAAGGCACTTCACAAACAAGTCGCTTGCTTTCATGGTTTCCTTTTTCTTCCGCTTGAAGTCCGAAGATACACAGGTTCGAGCAATAAGCAAAGCACCTATAGGTGCATGGAAAACGCGATGCGCAATGCTTAAAGAATGTAGCGAAAAGCAAGGAGAGAACGCAAGGCAAAAACACAGACGCAATCCGCAACATAAACCCAAAATCAGCGATTGATTTTGGGATAAAACGAGGACTTTCTCTCTTTCGCGCAAAAGTGTTAAATTGACTGGAGCTTTTACACAGACTTCAATCGGAGCTTCCTGGAAATATGCATCGATCTTGGGACGGACGGGGTGAAAAAACGGTCAGCCAAATCTTTCATCTCAACACAACAACACAAGAGGCCGTCATTTTTCCAATAAAAAAACAAGAGGTCCATTATGAATCGTTTATCCGTATTCATTTCTTTTATCCTGGTATTCACCTTTTCAGGCTGTGTGACGATGGGAAAGAAAACACAAGCAGACAAACGGCAGGCCGTTCTTGAAATGAAAGAGACCGTCCTGTCCGATCTCTTTCAACTCAAGCCGGATGTTGAAGCTCAAATCACCCGCGCCGCAGGCTACGGTGTTTTCAGCAATGCAAATGTCAAAGTCATTTTTGCCAGTGTTGGCGGCGGTTACGGTGTCGTTAAAAATAACCGGACCGGAAAATACACTTATATGAAAATGGGGGAACTCGGTCTCGGCCTCGGCCTGGGGGTAAGGGATTTCCGCGCAGTCTTTGTATTTCACAACGCGGACACTCTGAACCGTTTTATCAATCAGGGCTGGGCCTTTGGCGTTCAGGCGGATGCGGCGGCGAAAGCCGGAGACAAAGGGCTCGCCGTGGGTGGTGAGGCCACGGTGGATCACATCACCATCTATCAGCTCACGGAAAACGGCTTAGCCCTTCAGGCAACAATTAAAGGCACAAAATATTGGAACGATGCCGAGCTGAATTAGCGGGCCGTATTCGGCATGACCTGTGTTTGTTCCGTCTGTATTCAGGACGCTCCTTGAGCACGATATCATAAAAAACCGGAGGAAGAGATGCACGGGCCAACGCAAAACGCTCAAAAAAAATCGACCGGGAAATGGGTCGTTTTAATCCTCATTGTGCTCGGCATTGCCGCGTTTTCTTTTTTTGAGCTGGGGCGATTTGTGACACTCGAAGCTCTGAAAGACAATAAAGATACGCTCAAGGCCTACACACAGGAAAATTATCTGCTCACTGTGATGCTGTTTATTGCCGTTTACACGATTCAAACCGGGCTCTCGTTGCCGGGTGCGACAATTTTAACCTTGGCCGGCGGTCTCTTATACGGCACGTTTTTAGGGGCGTTTTTTGTGAATATCGGAGCAACATCCGGATCTGTTCTGGCGTTTATCGCGACACGTTATCTCTTCCGCGACAGCATTGAAAAGAAATTCGGAAAACGTTTGTCCGGTATTCAGGCGGGTTTTGCTGAGAATGGATTTAACTATCTGCTCACGCTGCGCCTAATTCCGCTTTTTCCTTTTTTTCTGGTGAACCTGGCTTCGGGCATGACACGCATCAAGCTTTCGACCTTTGTGACCGGGACTGCGATCGGGATTCTGCCGGGCAGCATTGTTTATACCAATGCGGGGAAACAACTGGGCCAAATCAACTCGCTTAAAGATGTTGCATCTCCCGGTGTTTTAGGGGCTTTTGTACTTTTGGGGATGTTATCCTTGCTGCCCGTATTTTATAATAAATTTAAAAAATCTGCTGCGGCAAAGCGTAAAACAGATGCCGCAAAATCGTAAAGGCGATTGGGGGAATACATGGAAGTCTATGATTTGATTGTGATCGGTGGCGGTGCTGCGGGACTGGTGACCGCAAGCGGCGCGGCGCAACTGGGCGCAAAAACTGCCCTGATCGAAAAAGACAAA
>Ga0256830_1002084_pt1 | contig 13476 bp, 17 predicted proteins | sample 128326metaG_FD_190537 | JGI IMG/M metagenome (GOLD analysis project Ga0256830, IMG submission 190537) | Hydrothermal vent microbial communities from Lau Basin, Pacific Ocean - 128-326 | ecosystem: Environmental > Aquatic > Marine > Hydrothermal vents | place: Pacific Ocean: Lau Basin | collected...
CCGGTCATCTCTCCTAATCTATGACAGTTTACCCTTCTCAGAACAAGCATTTCCCTGAACCTCTCTGAAAACAACCCTGGGTCCACTTCTTCTGGTGCGTTTTTGATTATTTCGCTGTGGTACCCAGGTGTCAGACCAAGCAAAAAGTCTGGAGCACAGCGCAATACCTGTGACATCAGCAGCAAAGAGTTCATTTCTGGGACAGAATCATCAAAATAAGCATAAACGCCAGTATTCATAGGATCAGCCCTGTATGGCCCGGTAAAATTTGAAGCCATCTCCCTGGCCAGAAACTGTTTTGTCTTGCCAAGCCTTCTCAGGGCGAGCCTGATTCTCCATGAAAACTGCTCTTGGTCAAAACGGGATGTCATCACTTAAATCAATACCTGTGTCAGTGTTTTCATGGTTTACTTTTTCCTGTGCCTTCGCCTGTTTGTTTTTTGGATCACCAAGCATTTGCATCGAATCTGCATAAACCTTTGTTGTGTAACGGTTATTCCCTTCCTTATCCTGCCATTTTTCCGTTCTCATTTTCCCTTCCACATAAATCTTTGAACCTTTTTTCAGGTATTCGCCAGCCACTTCAGCAAGCCTTCTGAAAAAAACGATGTTATGCCATTCTGTTTTTTCCTTGTCCTCGCCAGTTTCCTTGTCTTTCCACTTTTCCGATGTTGCAATGGAAATAGTTGTAATCGTAATTCCTGAAGCCCGATAATGTACTTCTGGGTCTCTTCCAAGCGTTCCAATCAGCATTACTTTATTGAGTCCTCTCATAACAACCTCTCGTATTTTTCAATTAAGTCATCGATTTGATCTTTGTTAAATTTAACTATATAGCCATTGCTTTTGATTGCTGTTAAAATGTCTTTCAAATCATCAACGATTTCTTCATCCTTGGGAATATTAAAAAGTTCACAAACCTTGTCTACACATTTTTTGCTGAAATACCCAGCTATTTCCATCCTTGAAATAGAAGCCTGGGAGACACCTAGCATTTCGGCAAGCTCTTTTTGCGACAGTCCGTTTTTTTGCCTGACGGCCGCGACACTGATCTTTCTCACATCAATTCCTCCCTCAAAATAACCACCTTTTTTGGGGCCTCAATCATGAAAATGACGGCTCTTTGCAATACTCTTGCTGCTTCAACAACAATTTCTATGTCATCCTTCTTCATGTAGATTCCAAACCTGTCTTTGTTTTGTAAAAAATCCTTAGATTCTGTTATAAACCACGAATCATCGGCGTGTACATTCAGTGTTGGCTTTCCGTTTTCTATTTCTACCAGCTCAATACATATTTTTTCATCATTGATAATGAGAAAAAATCTCTCATTAATAAATCGCTTGATTAAAAGCATTACAGTTTCTCCATGTCAATAACGTGGTCAGCAAGCGCCCAGAGTTCCGGGGTATGTGTAATGCAGATTTCCCTTTCATATCCTCCTATCTCCAAAACCTTTCTTTTCATTTCCATGAAACGCATTTTTCTTTCTTGATCCAATGCGCCATCGGTTTCATCGGTAAACAGGGTACCGAAGTTTTTACCTGTCTGTTCTTTGTTATAGAGCGCAATTGCTCTTGTAAGCGCCTCAGAGATCCATATCCTTTCTCCTCCAGACATGTCTGAGATCGATTTTTTATCTCCGGTGTCTCCATCAAAAACGACAACATCAAATGTTTCTCTTTTTTGCCCTGATGAAATCTTTTTCTGTGTTTCGATAGACAAGGAAAACCTTGGACCGTAACACTCAGAAAGAATCCTGTTGGCAATATTGGAAATTGAAGGCCCGGCGTCATCGATAAGCAGTGCTATGATTCCGTTATTTCCGAAGGCCATGGCGACTGAATACCATTTTTCAGCGATAACATTCAGTTCAGCCATTCTTTCTTGTTCCTTTGCAGCTTCTTCTTCAAGCTCCTTAGCTAATCTTATCTGGGATTCCAGATCAATAATTTTCTTTTTCTTTGCTTCAATTGAGTCCTCTTCATTTTGGATAGAATTCTTTAGCGTGGTCAGCTCTGATTCCATCCCGGCAATGATAACCAGGTAATCTTTGGATTCTTTGATACTCTCCATTTTTGCCTTGATTGACTTGATTTCAGTCTCGTATTCACGAACGCTGTTTTCAAGTGACTCCTCGATCTCCATTTTTTGTACATTGGCTTTTTCAATTTTTTCTTCCAGTTTCTTTTTTTCAAATCCCAGTTTCAATGACAGGTCTTTAACCTTCTCTCTGGTTACCTTGCTTTCACTTTCTGCAACCTTGATCAGCTCGATTTCTTGTCGATATTCATTCAGGTCATCGAGTTCTTTTCGTAGCGAAGTCAGCTTGCTTTGGTATTCGTCATAGGTGTATTCAGAAAACCCTGTTTTTGCCATGCTGTCAGCAAGGTATTTAGCTTCTCTGATATGTTTGTTCATGTGCTCTTCATATTCCTGAATAACCTTTTCATGAAGATCAAGGTTTTCCTTTTCCTGGATTGCGTCGGCCAGGAACTGACACTGCTTTGCATAAGCAGTCCTTGTGCATGGAACGTCATTGACAAGACCTGCTGTTTTTACAGCGCGGGCATATCTTTCCTTCGCATTGGAAACCTTGTTTTTGTAGTGTTCAGCTTTTTTCTTTGCCTCATTAAAGCCCTCTTTCAGGCTCATGTATGTTTTTTTATTCTTCTCCATTTCAGCAAGATCATCTTCCAGTTTTTTTATGCTCTCCCTGGCGTCCTCGATCTGGGAAATTTTCATCAGGACATGAGATTTCCTTCCAACCCTGCTGTTTATCTGGGTAAGCTTTTCTTGTTCAGTTCTTAGCGTGTTTTCAAGAAAAGAGACCACAGAACGATCAAAAATCATCAGATTTTCAATGTCCTTTTTGGCTCTTTCTTTTGCACGAGCAATCATCGACTCAAGATCTATGATACGCTTTGTCATTCTGTCTTTTTCAACAATGCCCTTTTCTGAAGCTTTTGCTTTTTCCTTGGTAATGGCAATTTGAACTATTTTCTTTTCTTTGTACTCATCAAGCATCTTTAGCCTTTCTTTGGAATCACCAATCTCCCTTGTTATCTGCCTGATCAGGTTCTCACTTTCATGCGACGGAACAAGCTTTGACTGAATCTTTTCAATCTTGCTTGCGCACTGGTCAGCGGTAGTCCTGTAAGCACGCCAGACAGACTTGGCTTTCATACCAAGCGAAAGAATCTCCTCTTCATCCAGAAGATCGGCCATCAGCGCCTTGATTTCACTGTTCTTGTAATTTGAAATAAGCCTTTTCCCCTGGCAGGAAAAAGCGGCCGTAAAATACATTTCCGGAGATCCAAGAATGTGTTCAATACATTTGTCGTATACTGTGCTTTTACCGTCAATCACCAGGTCATTGTTGCGGTAAACTTCCCAGTCTCCATTTTTTTCAATATACAAAAAACATTTCTGGCTTTTCGAGATATGGATTTCCGATTTATATTTTTCCCCATCATGAGACCAGATCAGTTCCTTCAGTGCATTGTCTTCTGTTTCTGAGTAGTACGAAAACGAACCAACAGAAGTCCCACGCGACGGCATGAGCCGGTACGGGTGAAGATTGTCAATCAGGGTTGATTTCCCACAGCCATTGCGGCCCTTGATCACCACAAGCTGCCCGCTGATCTTTGAAAGATCTAGCTCGATTTCATCCTTCCCCAACCCTGATTTTATCCCTTTGAATCCTCTCAATTTAATGTAAAGTGGTGTCAAGTGAATGCCCTCCTGAAAAACGGTGTTTTTTGGTACCTCTTCTCCTGGAAGTTATAAACAATGTTTCCAGGCTCCTCTTCCATGTATTTCCGGAGTATTTCCGATGCATAGCGATCAGAAACTCCAAAATAATCCCTTACTAATCTCATAGTAATAAATCCATAGCAATCCACGATCATATCGATGAACCGAAACCTTCGGTAACTATGAAAGTCGTACTCTTTCAAGAAGCGCCTCCTCCTCAATCTCAATCAAGTCATCAACAAGATCTGCTGTTTCCGGATCAGTGCCGGTTGCCTCACACCACATCAGGAATTTATCCTTGATCGTCTTTTTTGAAGAAATACCCTGTGCCCTGACACGTTCCTTGTGGATAATCGTCTGATTGATCTGCGCCTTGTCTCCGAGGATCTCCCTGAGCTTGATTCGGTCCACTTCGCCAAGGTTTTCCTCATTAACCGAGTAATTCAGTCGGATATGAACATCAGGGTTTTCCCTGGCAATTTTTTCAATCTTCTCCAGGTCTGGTGGACCGTCGAATTCGATATCCATTAATTTTCTTGCGGGTGTTTCAACAAACTCAAAAGAGGACTTGCCGATGTCGACATGCCATATCAGAAACCCTTTCGGCCCTTTTTCACCAAAATGGAGACGGCCGATAGACCCTGCATAGGCCGCCTTGATATCACCCTTGGAAAAAGACTGATGCTTGTGAATGTGATTCAGCATGACAGCATCAGCCCCGGAAGCGAACATGCTTGCATCAGTCAGTTCCCAGTCATTGCCGGCCATAGGAACACCATACTCATTTTCTGAATGGGAAACGGTGCCGTGACCGATCAGAATTGCCGGAGTCCCTACCGCATGAACACCTTCGACAGGTTTTTTCATATCTCTCATCAGGTTAAACACTACCTCGCCAGCCATCGAATCTACATCCCCTCCAAATTTATTAAGCTGTGCCTTGTTTACCGGGGGTAGACTGAGGATGCACAATTTTTTACCGGATATCGCAGTCATTACCGTTACGCATATGTTGTCAATAACCCTAACACCGGGAATATGCTGGAAATGCTTCAGTGATCCAGGGATGTCATGGCTTCTCGTTCCCTGAAGAATAACCACGGTAATGCCGTTTTTTGCCATGCTGGTGATATTTCCAACAAGCGCTTCATGGGCCGGACTGTGAACAGTGGTTGTCCGGTCATAAAGATCCCCTGGAATTACGCAGAAATCACATTTTTCCTTTATGATCCGTTTCACGGCAAAATCCATGCATCTGCGGACTTCTTCCAAATATTTGTCACAATAGTGAATATCACCGATATGGGCTATTTTAATCACTTTTCCTCCTGCAATTTGCCAGTTTATTGACTCCTAAATTGTCTTTTTTAAGTTCGCAAGTTATTGAAATTAAATTGTTTTTGTAAGTTTTTTTGTTTTCTAACGCATAAAAAACAAAAACAAGAAAAACAAGAGAAAAAAAGAAAATAAGTAAACCAACAAAATCCCTATCCATCAAAATCTTCCTCCGGAGGCATTAGCATGTTTTTTGCTTCTCCCATTTCCCTTTGAACAAACAATTCCCCTACATTGATTGAGGATTCCAGCACAGTAAGATACTGATCAACCTGTCGTGGCTCTCCGGTCTTCACATCGATCATGGAAACCTTCTCAAGCTTCTTTGTGAACCAGAAGATCGGTTTCCCATTGACAACGCCAGAGATGACCCCATCCCTGGCCCCTGCAATCAGATTAAGGGTGTTCATGGCCTTATCCAGGGAATAAAACGACGTGGTAGACAGTGCAATAGCCGCAGAACCGATGATTTCAGGCATGTAAAAAATAAACTGCCCACGAAGGGTGCATTCCCGCTTCTGGTACTCATCACATTTTTCCGGATCACAAACCCGGCGGGTAGTAACAGGACGGCCACCAAAGACACGCACGCCTTTTTCAGCGGCTTTTCGCTGTCGGCATACCCTTGTTCCATCTTCACTGTAATCAGACCAGTAGCGAAGCCCTGATTTGCCGAAACAGCTTAAATTGTGGGGCATGATGGAGTTGATATCATCCACAGGGAAAACCACAGGAAATTTGTACAATTGGTATCCAGCGGGACCATCAGATCCATAGAGTTCCATGATCTGATCGGCTGTGCTGGATACCACAAAATCTGAAGGGTGAACCGAAAAGTAGGGTACGTTTTTCGGAATCAGCGCATTCTTGACTTCAAACCGCTTGTATATTTCAGCGGCAATAGCACCATTGGAAGCCTTGGCTTTTACACCTTTTTTATACAAATCAATAACTTCCTTGTCCTTGATTCGTGGATTCAGGATTTTGATCCCAGCGCGAATCCGGCCGCCAACGGGAATAGTGAGTTTCGATTTCAAAATATCATTCATTTTTTAATTCATCCAAGATGTAGTCAAAGAGAATAGGGTTGCCGTAAAGCATTGAATCAAAAAGCTTTGATCCATCTTTTTGACGTGAAAGGTGAAGGGTAACGATAACAAACAAACCAAGGTCATAATTGCATTTTTCAAAGAACCAGTTGATTTCGTCGCCACTGATCATTGACCGGTAGAAAAATAGGGAAATTTTGCCAAGAGTGGAATACATGTGGCATTCTCTAAGCCTTTTGAGAATCTTTGAGGATGCCGGAGTGTTGAATATCTTGTCGGCAAGAGTATCGGTAACTCTTTGCCTGAACAGGTCTGAATTGTCTTGTTCCATCACGCCTCCTAGACGTTTTCCTAAAAAAATGGACCTCGGTTGAGAAAATGGCGAAAGAAACCAAGGTCCATAATGGCGGATGTGGGAGTTTCCGCCTAGCACAACCCTTGACTTATTCCTCCCTTTAAAAAAGAGGATTCCTAATTCATCGAGAACAGCTTATGTCAGACGTATCTGAAACAAGACTTACATTCTCTCCAAAGGCTAACACCGCAAGCCCTGCGGCTAATCTACCATGAGACTAAAATCTGGTGCTGACTGCATACCGAATGAGCAACAATATGCAGCCAGCAGTCCAGGCATGTAGCCAATCCCGCACACAAGGAATGGCTGTGCTGGTGGGGTAATTACCAGCGTTTTTAATATTACCTCATTGAAAATGAATAGTCAACAACTTTTTCGAGTATCGAAACCCTGCCCCTGGGGTGGAGGCAGGGTTTCTACTCAAACCGCGAAAGGCGGATGAGACTCTTTTTGCTGAGAATGGTCAGAGTGTAGTTCAGCCTGGGCCGGAAAAGCAAACACCGCAAAATGACGTAGCCAGACAGAAGAGATTTTGCCTGTTGGTATACCTGTGTACCCAAAAACAGAGAAAGCAGCTCAGACGGCCTGAGAATGGCTCTGACAAGTTTTTCGGTAATCCCGAACATCTGAACAAGAAAAACCCACAAGAAATTCGGCGTTGAAAAAAATCGGCGTCCATCGTAGTTTTGGGGGATCGTTTTGCGCTTTCGTTTTGGATGCTGTACGACAACAACATCCGCTTCAGCAAGCGGCGATCGGCACGCTTCGGGCAATTGAAGAACCCTCAACACAGGGGCTTCGGCAGGTATCAACAAGGCCATGGCCTGTCGGGGCAGATAGATCGATCATGCAGGAGTAGCGGTCCTGTACCCAGTCTCACCGCTGGGACCCGGCTCACGGTCGGGAGAAGCATTGCAAAACGTAAATCCTGGCTCTGCACGGGGGACTCTGGCAACCAGGTCCACTCGACGCCCGTTTTCGGGAGGTCGTGCGCACATGGAATAGAACCCTCGCTTCAGTACCTGCATGTCAATGGTGATGATTGGCATCTACCCAGGAAGGGTGTCAGGAGGCGTAAGAGGACCACTCTAGTGCGTTGTGTCATGATGGTGATCCATTGCCCATTGGGCAGCAGATCGGCATTTTGCGGAAGAATTAGTACCTTGGTTTTTTGGCACGGCCCACATCGGCCTAATTTGCCACAATGAGGCAAACTGCTAAAAATCCACGTATCCACGAGATACGGCGATCCGAACAGCGATGTTGGGTCGAGGGAAAATCCCCCGGCGTGCCCGTAAGAAAAAAATTGAAGCTAAGTCCTTGATTTTTAAGGAAAAAAAATTGGCCAAAATTACAAAAACAGGGCAATTTTTTTTATATAGAAAAAGGATTAAGAAAATCACGTAAACGATTGAAAAATAACAAAAATAACGGAATTTTGAACAAAAAATAAACAAAAAGGAAAACTTGTACTTTTGGGGAGATTTTGGAGGTTTTGCTAAAAAAGGTCCATTTTCACAAGTTTAGGGGTAAACATGAATTTAAACATAAGAGATGCTTACAATTTTGTATCAGGCTGGTTTGAAAAAACACAAATAACCGTACAGGTGTTCCCGGAATCGAAAGAGGCGATCAGAAAGGCGATAGAGGCGGAATGGAATGGAGCTTGGTTCTCCGGTGACCTGGACAATCTTTGGCCAAAGATAGAACGGTTCAACAGCAAGGGGTGTAATGTCAGCATTGCGGTAAACGATTGCGATGGAGCCGGTCGTAAGATGGAAAACATTACAGGAGTTAGGGGATTTTTTCTCGACTTGGACGGCGCACCGCTAAGTAAGGTCAAGGGATATGCAAAAGTAGCCAAGACAGATCCAACCTATATCATCGAATCCTCACCCGGCCGCTATCATGTTTATTGGAAAACTGATTTTTGCCCGAAAGCAATTTTCCCAGGCATCCAATCGACACTTGCCAAAAAATTTTCAGGTGACACTTCTTCTGCTTACGTGAACAAATGTATGCGGCTTCCAGGGACATTTAACGTCAAAAAAGGCGCGTTCATGTCAAAGATTATTTATTCTTCTGATTCAGTGATTCCCTATTCGCGTGCCAGGAGAATCTGGAAGCCGGAAATACCGAAAAAAGAAAAGACAATACCGACAGAAATAAAGTGGGACAAAGTTGTTTATGGCGCGTGTGAGGGAGAGCGCAATATAAAACTTTTTAAGTTTACATGTAGGATGAGATCGTGTAATATCGACTTAGCGGAAGCAGAAAGGCAAGCGTTATTGTTTGCTGATTGCTGCAATCCACCGCTGCCGCATAGAGAGGCACTCTATGTTGTTCGTAACGTTTGGAGACGCTATCCAGCAGGAGGAACCTATGGGAAAAGTAATTCGTTTCGATAAAAAACCTATCGGACATGAGTGTTCATGTGGGTGGATCATTACACATTTTGAAGCATTGCTTTTGAAGTATGATTTTCTCTGTCCTGGGTGCGAAGAAAAAAAGATATCAAGTTTTAAAACGATTTACGAAACGAAAAGGAGAGCCTGAAATTGGATTACATGAAATACCTAAAGGGTTTAAGGGGTTACCAAGTAAAAGCAGTTCAGATGACTTTCAGGGAGTTAAAGAGAGGCATCAAAAGAACAATTCTTGAGCTTGCCACCGGTTCCGGAAAAACAATCATTGCAGCCGCAATTGCCAATATCGCCGCTTCGCGGGGCAAAAAAGTCACTTTCTTTGTGGATCAAATTACGCTTGTCGATCAAACAATAGAAAAATTTACCAAAAATCTTCATTTTCCGTTTGGTGTTATTCAGGGAGATAATCCGTTATGGAATCCTGATGCGCCTATCCAGATTGCCTCCATACAGACATTTTTCAGAAGAAAGTTTATGGATTTTGATGTCGGTATCGATGACGAATGTTTCAAGGGCGATACCGAGATCATGACTAATCGTGGTTTTGTGCGTTTCGACAGGCTTAGCAGTCAGGATCTTGTAGCGCAATTCAATCAACACACCGAAAAGATTGAGTTTGTAAAACCGACACGGTTAATCAAAAAAGAGCATCATGGAGAGATGATAACCTTCAAAGGTGGTCACAGGGAAATTACCATGACACCCAATCACAGGTTTCTGTACTGGCAGAACGGCAGATATTACCATAAGGAGGCAAAGGACGTAAGAATGCACCAGCGTATGATGGGTGCTTTCGGTGGCCACCTGGACGGTCCGCTAAGTATGCTTTCGTTCAAGGAGAAGCTTCTTCTGAATGATCTTTTCAAACACTACAGCGTGGACGAAAAGAAACGGAAGGAAATCATTGCCTTGTTTGACTATGAGAAACTCAGTGGAACCAAGGCAAAGTGGATGATCGAAGCCATGTTTTCTTTTCATGGCCGGGAAGAAAAGGATGCTTACACTATGGATGTATCCAGTAAAGCGGTTGCTGAATTTGTCAGGGACATGGCAATTTTTTCCGGGATGCTTCCTGATGTCACTATAAAAAGGGGAATTTACCGGGTAAAAGTCTACAAGAAGAACAGAAAGACTCTTGGAAAATGGAAAAAAACAACATCTCACTTTGATGGACATGTCTATTGTGTTGAGGTTCCCTTCGGAAACATTATTGTGAAGCAGGGAAACAATGCGATGATTACCGGAAACTGCCATACAGTCTATAAGAAACTGGCTGATCTAATGTTGGGACGTTACAGTAATGTACCTTTTATCGGTTTGTCCGCAACGCCATTCACAACCGGCTTGGGTAATATTTTCCAGTCACTGGTAAAGCCGGTAACAATCAATCAACTGATAAACCAGGGCCATCTAGTTGACGCTATTGCCTTTGGCCCATCCAAGCCTGACATGGCTAATTGTCCAACAAGGGGTGGAGACTATGCTGTAGGAGAAGGAAGCAAGCGGGCAAGAAAGAAATGGCTTGTGGGGTCAATCGTTGATACCTGGCTTGAAAAAGCACAAGGAAAGCAGACATTGTGTTTTGCTTTCGATATTGAGCATTCTAAGTATATTGTGGAAGAGTTTCGCATGGCTGGAATCGATGCAAGGCACGTGGATGCTTACACCAAGAGTGATGAAAGCAAAAGAGTGATCGAGCAATTCAGGCGAGGCGAGTTTCCTATTCTTTCGTCTGTATCCAAGCTGACTAAAGGGTTTGATGCGCCTATAGCCGAGGTAGGTATCCTGGCAAGATCGACAAAGAGCCTGGCGCTGCACATGCAAATGATTGGAAGAATTTTAAGGCCATACCCAGGTAAAGAACAAGCGTTAATTCTCGATCATGCAGGAAACATTGACAGACTTGGGTTTCACACTGAGCCGACGCCGGATGTCTTGGATACATGTGAAAGGGGTTCCAAAAAGAAAAATAAAGCGGAAAAACCTTTGCCGAAGCCGTGTCCTAAATGCAAGAAATACAACACCGTTAGAGCTTCGGTATGTTCAAATTGCGGATGCATTATTACGCCACAGGTAAAAGTATTCGAGAAAAACGCAAGGCTTGTGGAGATCAAGAAGAAGAAAAAATCAGGGAACTACCAGCAAAAGCAAGATTACTATTCAGAGTTGTTATGGATTGCAGCAGAGCAAAACTACAAATTTGGCTGGGTAGCACACATGTACAGGGATAGGTTTGGCGTGTGGCCAAGAAAGATGAAGCAGGTAATAAAGAAACCTAGTATTGATACCCTGGAGAGGGCGGGGACGAAAAAGCTTCTTAATGTGTTTAAACGAAAGAGCGGGAAGGTAACAAGGGTGGCAAAATGATCAGAGAGGTAAAACTAACATTACCGTGGCCAGTATCATTAAACAGGTATTACCGTTGCGTCCCAAGGATGGGGCCAATGATTTCATCAGACGGCAGGAGTTATCATAGTTCAGTAGATATCGGTGTACAGTTGTACAGGCAAGAGATTAAGGAAACCAGGGAATACTTGCTTGATGGAAAGCTTTATGCTGTGTACGTGTTCTATGCGCCGACAAAAAGGAAGTATGACATTGATAATTACATGAAGGCGCTTCAAGATGCAATGGAGAAGGCCAAGGTATTCAAGAATGATAATCAGATTGACTTTTCTTTTCAGATGAAAGGGGAGGTTACCAAGCTTGGAAAGGTGGATGTCCATGTACTGGAATATACTTCACAAAAGGAGATGTTAGATTATGTTTCGCGTGTTTTTAGCGAGGTTTCCGAGGCATGAAAGTCAAATACAACAGAAAATTAAAGGGATGGGAATACCGCGTGGAAAACAAATGCGGGCAAGATGTTTTTGGAATCAATTTTGTTTCAAAAAAGGAGGCGCAAAAACAGCTTAAGAGAACACAAGAGAAAATAGACGATTTAAACAACATTCAAAAGTCCAGGCAGTGGAAGTCTGGTAACTTTAAAATTTAGGATATATCATAAAAGGGGTACATTAATGATTTTTGATGAAGAACCAGACCTAAAAGTAGTAAATAAATTGATAAGATCTGCTAATCAAATGCTGGGTGCGTTATCGAGTGCTAACAATGTTCCAAAACCGCCTATTGTTGTGATTCTTGGTAAAAATCTTTTTGATAAAGCAAAAAGAGAAGCAACAGGAGAACCTGATGACAGAGAGGTGCTTTTTTTTGGGAAAGTCATTGTTTTCAGGTCTGAAATAAAAAACCTTTTAACGGTTACCGTTTCTTTTGACTGGGCAATCGATGTTTTGGTAGGTAAGGACAAAGTGAGCGAGGAAACAAAGCATTGAAAGAAAAGTTCCCGCGTCATTATTTCTACGAGATAAAGGAGAGGCCGGTTTCCGAGTGGAAAGAACTGCTTAAAAAGGTGCCTGAACATTACCAGAAAATGGTGCGGGAATTTTTGTTGACCGAATATTTGTTGCACAGGGGAGGGTATAAACGTGTTAGAGCTAGATAAAGACATGGATTATGAGGATATGTTGGACCATATCCGGGAGCATATCAGTGATCTTCTCGCCGATATCGATGACATAGAAGGCTTCAGGGATATAGTCCTTCGGGTATCTGATGTAGTCATGGAAGCTTACGAATACGGGGTTGAATCTTCTGATGATTAAGCAAATTTTTGTTTTGTTGTTTGTTTGGACTTTTATAGCATTCGTTGTTTATCTGGGCGCGGCTTTTACATTCCTGGATTGGAATTGGTTTGAAATGGCAGATGTTGAAACCAGGGGAATGCTATTTATTCTTTTCTTTATATTTTCTTTCGGGGCTTCAATGTTTGTGTATACCTAAAATGCGAAACGCTTTTCAAAAGATAGAAGTTTACAAGAAGTTAGAACGCTGGGGCGAGTGGGTTATTAATAACCGTGGTGGCTATTTCCCTAGGCAGAAGTCGTTCCTGGCAAAAGCGATGGACGGCCTGCCAACAACAAAGTGTATCCGTTGCGGCGGCGTTGGGAAGGTAAAATCAGTAAATTACGAGAAAAACAAGCAGATAGTGAATTGCAAGTACTGCTTTGGCAAAGGGAAGATCATGGCAAAGAGCAGTCCAAACAAAATTAACCCGGCTTTTATCCGGTCGACGAATCCAGGTGTGCCGATCAGCGATGAAGTAATGAAGATCCAGAGAATGATCAATGCGCTGACCAAGTTGCAGCAGTTAGTTATTCACGTGGAGTTTTCCTGGCCGGTATCAGGAACGTACAAAGAGAAGGCGAGGCAGGTTTATGTCAAGCAGGAAAAGTACATGCAGGACAGTGACAAGCGGATGACTGAAAAAGCCTACAAGGGGTTGCTGAAGCGTGCGCTGATTCAGTTAGAGCGCAGAATGATGAACAGGGGAATGATAAGAAAACCTTACTTTCACAAGGGGGATTAATGGAATACGATGTAATTTTTCATGACGAGGTTCAGTTGATGGACTTCGGCGAAACCAGGGCTTCGGGACCGTACATTAAACTGAAGCTGAGAGATCCTGAGCAGCTTGCGATTTTCCGGGGCATGG
>Ga0256830_1002085_pt1 | contig 13473 bp, 12 predicted proteins | sample 128326metaG_FD_190537 | JGI IMG/M metagenome (GOLD analysis project Ga0256830, IMG submission 190537) | Hydrothermal vent microbial communities from Lau Basin, Pacific Ocean - 128-326 | ecosystem: Environmental > Aquatic > Marine > Hydrothermal vents | place: Pacific Ocean: Lau Basin | collected...
ATAACACTTAATCGCATCCTGCCACATCTTGAGGAGATGGTATTAAGCAAGCTCGACAATCAAACTGATTGGCACTGTTTTGAACAGTGTCTACACAAACATTTTCCTCGATTATTTGAATTATTACACCAGCTTTATGGCGGCCAATACGATTTTCACTACCACATGCAATCGATATTAGAAACCGTCACCCATGCCTGGTTAGAACGTAGCGATGAATTAAAAGCCCTCGATGCAGTACGCCTAGCTGATCCACAATGGTATCAATCTCATCGCATGATTGGAGCAATGGCCTATGTTGATCTTTTTTCAAAAGACCTCAAAGGAATGTTTAAACGCATTCCTTATCTCAAAGAACTCGGCATTAGCTATATCCATTTAATGCCTCTGTTCAAAACACCTGAGGGCGATGACGACGGCGGATATGCAATAAACAGTTATCGTGAAGTTGAATCGGATCTTGGCAGCATGCAGGATCTTGCCGCACTCACCCAAGAGTTTCGCAATCATGGTATTAGTCTCGCACTCGATTTTGTTTTCAATCACACCTCGGACGAACATGAGTGGGCCATAAAAGCATTAGCCGGTAACCCAGAGTACCAAGCCTATTACCGAATGTTTCCGAATCGTGACATTCCCGACGAATACGAAAAAACAATTGTCCCAGTTTTCCCTGACGAACACCCCGGCTGCTTCACTTATCGCAGTAAAATTCGTAAATGGGTATGGACGACCTTTTATAATTTCCAATGGGATCTTAACTACGAAAACCCTGCCGTGTTTAACGCAATGGCTGCGGAAATGCTTTTTCTCGCCAACCAAGGGGTAGAAATTTTGCGTCTTGATGCCGTTGCCTTTTTATGGAAACGAATGGGTACCGATTGTCAAAACCAACCCGAGGCACATACGATCATTCAGGCTTTTAATGCACTCGTGCAAATCGTAGCACCCGCTATGGCGTTTAAATCCGAAGCCATCGTACATCCTGACGAAGTCAATAAATATATCAGTACTGAAGAATGCCAGCTATCATACAACCCACAACTCATGGCCTTATTGTGGAATTCCTTAGCAACCCAAGACACCTTGTTACTCAGAACGGCTCTTGAAAAAAGATTTACCATACCACACGGTTGCGGCTGGGTGAACTATGTACGCTGTCATGATGACATCGGCTGGGTTTTTTCTAATGATGACGCCAAAGATTTAGGCATTAATCACATAGATCACCGACGTTTTTTAACCGATTTTTTTGTAGGCCGCTTTCCGGGGAGTTATTCCAAAGGCCTACCCTTTCAAGAAGACCCACTTTCGGGAGATTCACGTGTTTCAGGAACCACCGCATCACTCTGCGGTTTAGAAAAATCGCTTGCCACCCAAAAAGAACATGAAATACAACTGTCCATGCAACGCATCATTTTACTCTACGGTGTTTGTTTTACGATTGGTGGCATCCCTCTAATCTACCTTGGTGATGAACTCGGAATGCTCAATGACTATAGTTATGAAGAAGACCCCGAAAAAACTGGCGATAGCCGTTGGGTTCACCGCCCTACTTTCGACTGGAAAACAGCTGAGCAACGTTTTGATAAAACAAGCCTGGTCAGCGAAATATATTCACACATTCTAAAACTCTCACAAATTCGACAACAAAACCTCGCATTCTCCCGCGCAGAAACCGAAATAGTCACCACCGATAATCAACATGTGCTCAGTTACTTTCGCCATCATGATGAGCAAAGTGTTTTAGTCTTAGCTAACTTCTCAGAACATGAGCAAGTCATCTCCGCAAAACACCTGCGCTTGCTCGGGCTCAGAAAAACCATTACCGATATCGTTACCGGAAAAACAGCCATCGCTACACAACAACTTGTCATGGATCGATATCAATTGATGATACTGGTGGGTGTTCGGTAGTAGCAGGGAGTCAAGCTTACTCTGATCCTATAATATCGAAAGACCTAATGCATAAAGTATGAGAAATAGGACAGCTAAAGGGAAAAGCTAATGCTGATGCCCACCTTCACCATGCACATGTCCATGGGAGATTTCTTCCGGTAGCGCATCTCGCACATCTATAATTTTCACCTCAAAACACAGGGTTTTTCCAGCTAACGGGTGATTAGTATCCACATCTAAGGTTTTTAGGCCCGCTTTAATGACCACCACATCTCTTGGTCCATCCGAAGTATTAACCTGAATCAGCATTCCTGGCTTATATTTTATTTTGGCTTTCGACTTTTTAATCACATGTTTTATTGATATACGTTGCTTGGCATCTTCTACGACCAGGCCATAGGTTTCTTCAGGCGCTAAGGTAACAGAGAAAGTATCCCCCGCTTGCTTTCCATCAATTGAGTTTTCAACACCTACCATCATATTATTATGCCCATGCAAATAAAGCATTGGATCAGCATCATATGAGCTCTCAAATACATCCGAACCTGGCTCACTCAGTCGATAATGAAATTTCACGACCTTATTTTTTTCAACTATCACTCTGTTCTCCTATCACCTGAATTCAGGTCACTTATTAATACCGTTAGAAAATTATCAACGCCTGTCCAAGAACAGCGATCGTCACGCACGCTCGCACATCCCTGGCCGCCGCATAAGACCATCCATGGCCAAAAGAGCAAGCCTGGTTTGCGTAGATTTTTCGATCAAATGCGGTATATACCCATTCCTAAGGTACAAGTTTTGCTATTTAGGTTAGTACATCTTGCGTCAATAATTTTAACAATGGTTTCATTTCTCTAGCTATAAACCGCAAGCTGTTATCTGGGTTCACTTTTTACTCTTTTTTCACAGTACAGAGATACCATTACTCGCAAGATTATTGCAAATTTTTTTGCTCAAATCGTCGTCATTTCAGGACAACACCGATAAAACAAGTTTGTGCAAACTTGTTTACTATTTTATTAACTCAAAGGATCTACATATTATGAAATTAAAACTGTTAACGCTAATACCTCTTTCTCTGTTAATATTTGCCGGATGCGCTGCAAACAAGCCCATAAATAAAGTCGCAACGCCAGAACCCGTTGAGGCAGAGGTCGTAAAGCAACCAATTATCGCAGTTAAAGAAGAACAGCCGGCAGAAGTGATAAAAATCAAAGCAAAACCTCCCACACCTGCCAGAACCACAACGGTATTATTCGATTTCGATTCCAGCTTGCTCAAGCAAGAAGATCACGAAATCATTGGCAAACACGCTAAATTCCTCTCTGATAACCCGGATTATAAGGTCAGAATAGAAGGTCATACCGATGAACGAGGTTCACTTGCTTACAACAAAATACTGGGAATAAAACGCGCAAATGCGATTAAAAGTGTACTTATCGGGCAAGGTGTTCGCAGCAACCAGATTAGCATTACAAGTTATGGCGAAGAGAAACCTAAATTAAACGAAAGCAGTGAGCGCGCCTGGGAAATCAATCGTAGAGCACTCTTCATCTATAGCAACCAATTTACAGAGACTCAAGACAATGGCAGTTCTCTACTCGCCGATTCGGAAAACTAACTCGTATTGCTGCGAAAATCTAAGCTTAAGGTAAGCAGTAAAGGCAGAGAAAATCCTGTCTTTACTGCATAAACTTGCTAGGAGCTTGTCCGAGCACAGCGATCGTCACGCACGCTTTCGCACACATCCCTGTGCTTCGCTGCATAAGACCATCCATGGTCAAAAGAGCAGGCCTGATTAACGTAGATTTTTCGATCAAATGAGGCGAATATTGAGCATATTTAATGAATTTAAATTGTACTATTAAATAATTGAAAAATGGCCGTCTGGAAAACATGGCCACAAAATGAAGAGGACGAGCAATAACATCTAAACCTCAATCGCTACGGGTATATATTAACCCAATAGGAAGAACATGTCCGCACAAGCTAAATTTCCACCCGTTATACAAGTAATATTGATTGCAATTGCCGTGTATTTTACAAACTCCGTTATTCGCTATGGGCGCATCGAATATTCTTGGTTACTGCCTACTGCGATTATTTCTATTTCACTAGGAATTGGGGTTATATTAATCGCCGGAATGACCTTTAAGAAAGCCTCCACCACGGTTAATCCTCTGCATCCAGAACACACGACAACGCTGGTCATGCACGGTATTTACGCCTATTCTAGAAATCCCATGTATGTTGGTTTTTTCTTAATACTCCTCGGCTGGATTATATATCTTGGCGCACTATCTTCATTAATCTGGCTGGCGGTTTTTGCCTGGTCGATCACAAAATTTCAAATACTACCCGAAGAACAGATTTTAGAAAAAAAATTTCCCACCGATTTCCGAGCTTATCAGTCTAAAGTGAGACGTTGGATTTAATGTCATTAGCAAGCAATAATAGTAAAAACCACAACGCAAGCAAACACTCACCTACAAAAAACACCATATATTCAGATAGTTAAAAACATAAACCTCAGCTAAAAGCACAGAGATGTGCAAGAGCGATCGTCACGCACGCTCTCGCACACATCCCTGTGCTTCGCTGCATAAGACCATCCATGGTCAAAAGAGCAAGCCGGATTTAGCGTAGATTTTTCGCTAAATGGGGCAAATATTGAGCATATTTAACGAATTTAATCGGAAAATCTGGCCAAAATGGATTGATCGCAGTAGGTCAGCCTGTTCTCGGACAGCCTCCTAGCCACTAGACATAAAATCGCTATAACGTTATGGTATCCGGCTCTAATCACAGGATGACCGGGAGAGCTGTTATTAACCAAAAACTACGCCTATTAGTCGGCTTCGGATTTGCGTTTTTGTTCCTCATCGCCTCGGCTTCACTGTTATTCATTACCGAATCAGCCCTCTCAACCTGGCAACAGCTGCAAGCGCTTCCAAGCTGGGTAATGACCACTATTTTCCTTGTCTTTGGTATATTAGGGCTTTTATGTACCTGGATTATTATGCGCCTGTTTTATCCGCGCAAAGCAAAATCTAAAAAAACAGATCCCGCGTCAGACCTTGATCCAGAAGAAGCCTTAAGCAAACGCATGCAAAAAGCCTCTGCAGCAGGCGTCGACATTGAAGCGGTTGAAGACATTATTGAAGACTTAAAAAATCGGCGTGCTGAAGGAAAGCTTTATATCAGTTTCTTTGGTGAGGTGAACATGGGTAAAAGCTCGATCATTTCAGCCATGTTACCCGATGCTAAGCCGATTATTAGTGCCATCGGCGGGTCAACCACCGAAATCAAACATTATGTATGGAAAAGCAGCGCAAATGATCAACTCATTATTTCAGACGTTCCAGGCAGCGCCCAGGCAAATAAATTTCTCAGTAAAGATCTTGGACAAGATGAAGCAACTCGTGCACATATCGTCATTTATGTATGTGACGGCGATTTAAACCGTAACCAATTTCAGGAAGTAAATGCCTTACTTGCACTCAATAAACCTACCATTTTAGCGCTGAATAAAAGCGACCATTACAATGATATCGAGCTGCAAAAGATAAAGCGCAAAATTCGTGAACGGTTAAGCAGCGAAAAAGTGAAAGAGATTGTCAGCATACAGACAAGTCGCAGAGAAACCGCTATTCGCATTTTGTCCGATGGTCGTGAAGAATCGGTGACCTTGAATACCCCGCCACAAGTAAGCGCTTTAACCAAAGCCGTGCAAATGACCATCGACAACAGCGCATCAAGCTTAGAAAATTTACGTGATGCCTCAGTTTTTGTACTCGCCGAAAGTTATTTAGATCGCGCTGAGAGCGCGCACAAAAAACAACAAGCAGAAGAAGTAGTACGCCAATATACGAGAAAAGCACTTATTGGCGCCGTAGCAGCCGTGAGCCCCGGCACCGATATTATTGTGCAAGCTTATTTAGGCACAAGCATGGTGAAAGCGCTATGCGACATCTATGAAGTTCCAGCACGTGATTTTGATATCGATAAATTTTTAAAGCTCATACAAAGCCACGTAGGGAAAAAATTTCCGATCATCTTAGCAGTGATTGGCAACGTCTTTAAAGCATTTCCAGGCATAGGTACTGTTACGGGTGGGCTTATCCACGCCGTCGCCTATGGTTTAATTTTCGACACCCTTGGTAAATCGATTATTCGAACCCATGAAAGCCGTGGTGATGTTCCACCGGCAGTAGCCGCTAAAGTATTTCAGGAGACATTAAGTGAAGATTTGGAATCACGCACAAAGGGTTTCATCAAAACTGCGCTTAAAGCGAGAAAAAACTTCAAAAAGCTGCAACGCAACGAAGCTTAGTGGAAAATCACATATAGACCTTGCGAAGCAAAGTTTGCAGGCTTTAGTGAGTGACAAGCACGTCCCTAAGAATATTCGTTATGATCTAACAGAAAACTATCTGCAACTTGAGTCCATGTTGCGCAAGTTAAAACAAGGGAAAATCTATATCACCACGATCGGTCGTGTCAGCGTGGGTAAATCGTCCTTGCTAAATGCCTTATTGGGTCACAAACATTTTACCACCAGCCCCCTGCACGGCGAAACAAAAAGCATCGCGATGGAAACCTGGCCGACATTTAACGCAGATAGCGTGCAACTCATCGATACTCCCGGCATCAATGAAGTAGAGGGTGAAGACCGCGAAAAACTCGCCTACGACGCCGCCACTCGTAGCGATGTTGTACTCTTCGTTGTTGATGGTGATTTCACCTATATTGAAAAACAAGCCCTAAGATTAATTGCCCAGCATCAGCGCCCCGTTATTATTGTTTTTAATAAATCAGATCGCTACCCACCAGCCGAGCAAACTCAAATTAAACAATCATTACAAACCCACATTCAGGATTTTATTGATCCACGAAATATCATTATGGCTTGCTCAAAAACCAGAGAACAAAAAACTATTTTACTCGATGATAAGGGCGTAGAAAAAAAAGGCATTCGCATCATTGAACCCGACATCTACGCACTTAAAGAGCGACTGACCGCAATCCTAAATGCAGAAGGCCATACATTAGCAGCACTCAACGCAAGTTTATTTGCCGGTGTATTAACCGATCAAGTCTGTGAAAAAATATTAGATACACGACAAGATCATGCCGACAAGATTGTAAAAAACTACTCATTAACCAAGGGTTCTGCGGTCGCAGTAAATCCTGTTCCCATCACCGATCTCATTGCCGCCGCTTTATTGGATGGAACAATGGTCATACACTTAAGTCGCGTTTACGGCTTGGCACTCAATAAAAGTGAAGCCCGCGCATTGGTGAAAGCCATTGGCTCACAAATGCTGGCATTAATCGGCACCGTATGGGCGGTGAACATTGCGTCCTCAATGTTAAAGATTAGTAGCGCGGGGGCTTCAACCGTTGTCACCGCCGTAGGCCAAGGCGCTATTGCTTACTATTGTACTTTTGTCGTTGGCCAAGCCGCTAAGGTTTATTTGATTCAAGGTAAATCATGGGGAGAAAAAGGCCCTAAGACTGTCGTTAAAGAGATACTCGATGGCCTTGATCGTGAATCCATCATGCATAATGCCAAAAAAGACATTGCGCTTTACTTAAAATATGAAGATGCCGCAGATGGCGAAAGCCTGATGAGCAAGATTAAAACCCGCTTTGGAATTAAAAAAGTTAAACCTGTCATTAAGCCTAGGAACCTGTCCGAGAACAGTGAGCGTAGCGAGGGCAAACCATTTTGAGACCTAGAAGCTTGTCGTCCATTAATATGGCTGAAGCTGACGAAAAATTCAAATACTTATTGCTACGCCTTGTATTGCATCATCGTCGTATGTTGGTTGGCATAATATAATTCGCCCTGGCTTTAATCCTTTGCGCACTAAATAAGCTTTTGTCGCCTCTCCCCTACTCGCAGCTAAGCTCACTAGCCTGGTTAAAGAGCGAGCATCAATATTTTTTTGCGCGCTCGCCTCTGGAATTAATACGATAAAATCATCTCTATTTGCAAAACCGCAAAGACTAACTTTCAATTTGGGGCGATCAAGAAATAGTTCTAATAAACGATCAAGTTTTTCATATTGCTGAATCTCTGCGGATGCAGGGCTAAATTCAATAGGTTTAAAGCGTAAAGCAGTCGCAAAATCATACACGCCTTGGGCCGCAGTGACTAAACCAAACGGTGTATAATAGTTTATCACTGCGACCTTTGTAGCTTTTAGAACTGCTTGAAAAATAACATCTGACAAATCAAATTTTGGGCTTGTGATATCACCTGTTACCGGCAGTTTCAAATGAATACTATCATCACGGTTTTTTAATAAATTAAGCGCACTGCTGAGTGGTAAACCCATTATCTGCACAGCTGCAGAGTCACCGCTTTTATCAATGCGATTCAAGTCAAAGCGCTGAAGATCAAGACTCAGTACACTATCAAGCTTGCTGTTTTTAGATATCAATTTAATATCCGCATCGAGTTGTCCACTATTGATGCGGTGATTTAAACTGCCTAAGAACGTACTATACGGCCTAAGGTCGATATTCATCAGTTTACCAGACAGTTCAAAATTCACTAATTCAGAAAACGGCAGAATATAACCAGCTAACTTAGCCTCACCATACTTACCAAACATTAAATTCGCATGGATTTCACTTTTCTGGTTTTCTTTTTGCGAGTCTAGATTCATTATCTGTAGTGACTTTATACGTGCCGTCAAATCAAAAGGTGGCGATAAGCTATTATCGATTAATTGCAAAGCATGTGAGTTTTTAATTTCAAGCTCGACAATCCTCATTTCGACTTTTGCACTATCGAGTTCCTCGTTTTTTTCTGCGAGTGATTCTTGCGCATTACTTACTTGAGGAGAAGGAAAATATTCGGCGATATTTTGGACTACATCCCATTGCTCATTTGTATTGCGCAACATATTCAGAGCAAGGCCAGACAATTCAACTTTTGTTAATTCCAGTAATTTTAAATCCGTCATCGTTAAATGATCGATTGCAAGATAGTCTATTCTACCAACTTGTTTTTTGTTTTTATCTATTTCAATATCCGGAAAAAAATAAAACCCCTGAAACTCTACGCGACCAATTTTCACATTTTTCAATGCATTAATTTGTATTTTATCTATATTAAGTTCTGCGCTAGATAATAGCGTTTGACCCTTTTTTCTATCTACAATAGCTAGGCCACTGAGTTTCAAATCACTACGAGTTTCTAACGATGTAGCCGCTCCAGAATTCAACAAAAACCTGCCCAACCAATCAAATTTTTTCAATTGAATACATAAATGTTGCTGCTCATCTATTTCATTTTTTAATATTGAAGTACAAATTTGTATATCTGCTAGACTCACTTCGTGCAACTCAATGTCCCATGCAGTCGAAGATTTTTTATTAGCCTGATCCATAATATCCACGTTCTTCGAAATACCAGGTTCTGCTATAGGGAGTCCCGCTATATGGGTCACTCCGGTGTGATCCTGTTCAACATCGAATTGCAATCCGCTCATACGAATATTTTCGACACGCAATTTTTTATCCCATAATTCGGATAGACTAAAATCGAAATGAAAATACTCAAGTACAAAGCCTTTTCCATTAGCATGAGTTCCCCTTGCGTGGTAAATATCGATGATGGCGTCACGGAAATCAATATCAATCGCTTCGACCTGAGCTTTTATCCCTTGACCTTCCAACCAAGTAACAACAGCCCATTTTGCTGAATAGGGTATAGTAATCACTAAGACGCTAATCATCATTATTAGTGCAAGAACAGCGTAAACAAGCCGCGTAATCAAAATAATATTTTCCTATAAATCATTGCTAGAGACATTCGTTCTATAAAAGACAAGCATAAATCAATGCTACTTCATTTTTTTGTATCTGTAGAATTTCATAGACACAAAATAGTGCACACTCTTAAAAGTTATCAATAATACCTTATTTCAACCAATGAAATTTATTAAAATCTCCTATATCATGGACCAGACTTCTAAATTACCAGTAGCTCCCGCTAACTAGATTCACGAAGGAATGGGGCGCTGTTTTGCAGTGACTAACGCCATGGATGGACGCGGGACAGGCAGGGATGGCCCATGAAACGAAAAAACAGTGACCCATTCCGCACTTAGCGGGAACAGCTGCTAAATTACTAAGGCCTGTCGTCCATTAATATGGCTGCGCTGGCGAAGCCTTTTTGCTAAAATACGCCCTATACCACAACGACCACTACCAAGCAGGTGTAAATACGTGACAACGACACATCAATCAATCAATTTCTCAATTGCATATTATTCAGGCGATCGAAAAACGGGCGCCATTACCGTCATCAAACGTGATAATGGGGAAACAACAACAACCGCCATTGAAACCTTAGCTGCAACTGACTTAGCAATCGAGCGTAAGCCCGTTTTTGTCGGATTGAGCAAAGAAAATAAAGTCATTTTACTTGACCCTGAGTCGAACGAAATCCTTATTAAGCCCTATTTTCCTGAAGATGCTTTTGCCGCACATATCTATTCAGACCCAAACAGTAATCGTGATTGGTTAATGAATGATGGTGATAAAGCAACAGGCAATGATCAGTTAAACTGTGGAGATAAAGGCTCGTCGGTAACAGTTGTTGAAGATACGACCTCGACAAACGCAAGCCATCTAAAAACGATCTGTGTCGGCCGTGGCCATCACCAAGCCACTTTTTCGTATCCATCTACAAACCATGCAAACACACCTAGCCAAGCCTACATCAGTAACCTTAAAGACGGCACAGTTTCTGTTATTGGAAATAATCCCGATGATGCAGAAAATTATTTATCGGTAATCGCCACCATTAATCTATGCGAACCGGACAAAGAGGAAGACAAATCAGCAGGCGCAAGCCCTAATAATGCCTTCCCGCATGGCTTGGTGTTTTCAAGTGTTTCAGGTAAAATTTATAATCTTAATAATGGCTACGGTACAGTTGTGGTTATTGACCCCATAAACTGCAATATTGAAAATCGCTTTGAATTTAAGGGGCATAGCAATCTGTTTGCATCACCTTGTGGTCATTTCGTATTGGGACGCGGAGCCGATAGAAAATCTGATGCGGAGCATGTCATCGCCAAACTATCGGTCATTGATGTAACGGATACGCAAATTAAGAACTCCATAGATTTGAAAGATATTTATATCAGCAAATATTTTTTCAACCCGGAAGGAACTCGCTTGTATTTAACCACTTCGAGTTCAGGTAGCGATGAACAAAAAGCCCACTTAAAAACAGATGCACTATTAGTTTTTGACATGACTGCGCTCCCCACGTTAAAACTCATTAGTGAAACACGTCTAGGTGCAAGCGTAGGCACGCTTGATTTTGTGACTAAGAACAGCGAAACTCAACTTATGTTTTCATCAAACGCAAGCGAAGGTACAATAGCAGTGATGAATATAGACGGCGAACTATTAGAAAAAATTGCCGTTGCTAAAACGGCATCACATTCGCGTTTATGGACATTAAATTAGGCCAAACACATTATGAGCAACGATAACTCAGAGCAAATCACCAAAGACAACATCCGTAGGACTTTTGAAGCAGTTGCAGATAACTATGGAAAAGGTGGCGCAAAATTTTTCCACGCTGCTGGCGAATACATAGCCAACTCCCTCAACCTACAAGGTAACGAGCACATCTTAGATGTAGCGAGCGGCACCGGTGCAACCGCTATTCCCCTGGCCAAAAAATTGCTCAAGGGAAAAGTCACCGCTGTGGATTTTTCTTCGGCGATGTTAGATCAGGCACGCCAATCAGCTGAACAAAAAAACCTCCATAATATTGATTATCAAGTCCATGATATGACCGCTATGCCCTTTAGTGAAGGCCAATTTGATATCGCGACTTGTTCATTTGGGGTTTTTTTCGTTGAAGACATGGTGAGCTTGCTTACGCACATCGCGAGCAAGGTTAAACCTGAAGGCCGCGTGATAATTAGCGGTTTTTGTAATAACTCATTCATACCACAAACCGATATTTTATTTGAGCAATTACATAGCTATGGTGTCGATATACCTGAAAACCCGATTGGCTGGAAACGCATGGCCGAACCAGGGCAATTACATGAATTATTCAATAACGCAGGTTTGAAACAAATCGAAATTCACCGCCAATCTCTTGGTTACTATGTCGATCTAGAACAGTGGTGGGAACTCGTATGGAATGCCGGTTTTCGCGGAATGGTCGCGCAACTCGGTGATCGCCTCGAAGAATTTAAACAAGAGCACTTTGCAGAACTTAAAAAACGAATGAATGATAAAGGTCTGTGGGTAGAAATTGATGTTAATTTTACTCAGGGAACAGTCTGAAAGCTATTTATCTGCCTATTTTCTAAGAAGAAATTATGCTTTTGTCTGATAAACTTATCGGTTCAGTAGACGACGACCTAACTTCGGTGAAAAAAAAGCCAAAGTGCGTCGAAAGTGGTACGACGCTTGGCTGAAAATAAAGTAGGAGTTAAAGGATTGAGCACATAACTATTTATGCTTTATCGATCTTCCGTAGATAAATACAGCGACTAAAGAAGCAACACCACCAGTACCAATAAAACCACCGGCCATTTCAGCTCCGTTTATAGCCGTCACAGACCCTGCAACAACAGTAACTACAGCAATAATCAAGGCGGACAACTGGCCTCCCATGGTTTCGCGGTTGGTAGATTTTAAATTTTCAATATCTGCGTCCAAGGCTCTGCTTTCTTCCTTTCTTCGGTGAGCTGCTTCCTCTTCAGCCATTCTTACAATTCTGTCAGCTAATCCTGGAGTTATTCGGTCGTAATGCTTAGCATAGAGGGAGGCGGTAATGGCCCACTCATCTCTTGGTGTTGAATCTGAACAGTAGCAGTATGTGAATTAAGAGAAGGGTCTTGGTTAGAAGCGGTTTTATTACTGGGTATTCTAGAGGGTTTATTTTTTCGACTCATTAGCGACCCGATCCATGGATTTTCTAATATCGCCACCAATCTTTTCCCAGTCCCCTCTTAAGGCATCACTATCTGACGCTGGTGGTTTATACAACCGTTCTTGTGGTGAGATAGTTCCTGGCATTATTGATAATGCCGCACCTGAACCCACGATAAAACTAGTTAATCTTTTTTTCATAATAACACCTGGTTGCCTATATCATTATAGCGTACTAGAGCTTAATTGCTTTAGTAGCAAGGTGTACGCCAAAAACTATAATTAACAATAACAGCAGGTTATAAAAATCAATTACAAGATAGTTTGTAGATTGTAAGGCATGCAGGCAAATAACGTCAACTTGAGTTAAGTTTATCTCTATTTGACCATCATGGCTCACTCTAGACCAAGCCATTAATGAGTTGGCTCAGTATGTATCCGGGGTCGTGCTAAAATGTCCTCCCATTGTGAGATAAAGACAGGCAAAGATGCTAGGTGGTGTTAAAAGTAATTGGTTTAGAAATAAAAAATTTAATGGATGATGAACCTAAAATCCTCAGTTGGACGGCGTGAAGAGTGCGTTTTTAAGCGTGAATCGCGAGGCGCGATGAGGCGGAATAGCCCGCTATTGCAACGATTCGCAAC
>Ga0256830_1002086_pt1 | contig 13466 bp, 15 predicted proteins | sample 128326metaG_FD_190537 | JGI IMG/M metagenome (GOLD analysis project Ga0256830, IMG submission 190537) | Hydrothermal vent microbial communities from Lau Basin, Pacific Ocean - 128-326 | ecosystem: Environmental > Aquatic > Marine > Hydrothermal vents | place: Pacific Ocean: Lau Basin | collected...
TTCAAAATCAAAAAATCGAAAGTTTTATATATATTGATATTGAAAAATCAAAGTAAAACATAATGGGGGAGTGTTAGGAAATGGAAGAAGAATTTCCTGAAACTTGCACTTTCTGTGGTAGAGGAATTGATTTAAATGAGAATTATTTTTCCATAAATTTCATGGAAGAAAAACTTGTAACAGAAAATGAGGTTAATGTTATAGATGCGGAGAATTTAGCTGTTTTATGTTATAATTGTGGTTCAAAAGTTAAAATGACTAAAGATATTATAATAAAAGCTGCAGATATTAGAAAAATTTCAAAAGATTATATAGAAATGTTCCAAAAACTATATTCTAAAGCTAAAACTAAAGTAAAACGATAGAAAACGCGTGCTATTATGGAAAACAAAACCGGATATATTGATATCATCAAAAAAATTGTTGGACTAGGATTGATTTTCTTAAGTATATACTTGGCACTTGAGCCATTAAAAGCGATCATAAATTTGGATATAAAGGGATTTTTATATGTATCATTAAAGGCGATATATAGTATACCTGTTTTTTATGTGGGAATTTACCTTGTTGTTGGGAAAGAGGCGTTTATTAAATTTTTGATAAGCAATATGTTGGATTTTATAGGAATAATTACCTATCTTATTCCCGGTTTAGGCGAAACAGGAGATGTGGCATGGGCTCCTATGCAAAGTCTTGGCGTTTATATGTTATATGGATATAAAAAAGGAGCCATTTTATCAGGCGCTGAAGAAATTCTCCCTGGAACAGACATAATCCCATCTGCAACGATATTGTGGCTTTATGACCAATATAAAAAAGCTGTCGAAAAAGGGTAATTACTGTTAATGCCCCGCCTCCTTCGAATCCGAGTACATCGCTGCAAAGGGGCGATGTGAGAGAGGCACCACCTTTGTGAACTTCGCCTTCATAATCTCCTCGGCGTTGCCTCCGAAGTAGGAGCAGAACTCCTCTATCTCGCGGCGCAGAAAGGCGTAATCTTCATCTGTCAGCTCCTCGAACTTTGCGCCGTAGCCCAGCTTGTCCTCCTCAATGGTGTCGCGCAGGTAGATCGCGCCGCCGTGTATTCCAGTGGCGAGCCAGTCTCCGACTATCTCCGGATAGGTCTCAAGCCTCTCCAGGCCCAGGATTATAATCCTCCCGCCCGCCATGTACTCGCCCAGGAAGTCGCCGGCAGTGCCGCCTATCACCAGCACGGGAACCTGCTCCCTGTACTCCTTCATGTGGATTCCCACGCGGTAGCCCACGTGCCCGCGCACGAAAATCTTGCCCCCGCGCATGCTGTGCCCTATTATGTCAGTACCATTACCGTGCACTATTATCTTGCCCGCGTTCATCGTGTTGCCCGCGCCGTCCTGCACATCGCCGTACACCACTATGGTCGGGCCATTCGCAAATGCAGCGAGGTCGTCACCCGCGACGCCGTAAATCTCTATATAATAATCCCCTCTAAGGCCGTCGGCAATAAAGCGCTGCCCGTTTACATTGATGAGCTTCAGCTTCTTAGCTCCTTCCTCTATAACCCTCACTATAAGCTCATTCAGCTCCCGGTAGTGCATCCCCTTTGCGTCGATAACCACAAACTCGCCTTCCCTCGAAACCCTCGCCTTCTCAAGCGTCGCAGCCATGCTATCGCCCCGCAGGTTTGACTCCGAGAACTTCAAGGTCCACATCGCTCAGCCCCACGCCGCGCAGGCGGTCGCGGTTGCCCCGCAGGCTCTCTATGGAGTTCAGCCCGAGGGCACCGAGAATTTCCTTTAGCTCATGGCTCCACGCCTTGAGCAGGTTCGCAGCCCTGCGCGCGCCCTCGTCGGGGTTGAGGCGCTTCCTGAGCTCCGGCACCTGCGTCGCAATGCCCCAGGGGCACTTGCCGGTGTAGCACTTCTTGCACACGGTGCAGCCCAGAGCAATAAGCGCGGCGGTGCCTATGTACACTGCGTCCGCACCTAAAGCAATGGCCTTCGCCACGTCGGCGCTGCTCCTTATGCCACCGCTCGCTATGATGCTGCCCCAGTGGCGAATACCCTCCTCGCGCAGCCGCTGGTCAACGCTGGCTATCGCCGCCTCTATGGGGATGCCGTGATGATCGCGGTGCACCTGGGGCGCTGCACCCGTGCCTCCGCGGAAGCCGTCCAGCACTACCGCGTCGGCGCCAGCGCGGATTATGCCCACCGCTATGGGCGCGACGTTGTGCACCGCCGCTATCTTGACAAAAACGGGCTTGCGGTAGCGGGTTGCCTCCTTGAGCGCATATATGAGCCTGGACAGGTCCTCTATGCTGTATATATCATGGTGGGGCGCTGGCGAAATCGCGTCGCTCCCCTCGGGTATCATCCTTGTTTCTGAAATCTCAGCCGTAACTTTTGTGCCCGGCAGGTGGCCGCCTATCCCTGGCTTCGCCCCCTGGCCGATTTTAATCTCTATAGCCGCGCCCCGCTTCAGGTACTCCTCATGCACAGCGAACCTGCCCGAGGCGACCTGCGTTATGATGTGGTCCGCATATGGATACAAATCGCGGTGCATCCCGCCCTCGCCGGTGCCCATGTAGGTACCCACTTCTTTGGCAGCGCGCGCCATGCTGAGCTGGGCCTCAATGCTTATGCTGCCGTAGCTCATGTGGGCAAACATTATGGGCGTCTCCAGCTTGAGGTTGGGCGCTATCTTTGTCTTCAACTCCACGCCGTCGTACTCCTCCAGGTCCACCTTCTCGGGCTTTCTGCCCAGGTAGGTGCGCAGCTCCATGGGCTCACGCAGCGGGTCTATGCTGGGGTTGGTGACCTGACAGGCGTCTAAAACAAGGTGGTCGAAGTAGTTGAGGTAGGGCAGCTCGTTGCCCATGGCGGTGAGTATAACGCTACCCGTCTCGGCCTGGGTTTTGATGTCCTTCCTCACCTTATTCGTCCACACGGGGTGCGGAGAGTACTCCATGGGCGAGCGCTCTATGCTTATAGCCTGCGTGGGGCACATGTAGGCGCAGCGCAGGCAGGCGACGCACTTCTCATGGTGGCGCTTCCATTTCTTCTTCTCCTTATCGTACTCGTGCACCCCGAAGGGGCACTCCCGCGTGCAGCGCAGGCAGTTTATGCACGCCTCCTTATCCACGCGCACCACAAAGTCCGGAGGGAAGTTTCGCACCATTTAATGTATTACCTCCTCTCTAACGTCGTCATGGAGGCGGGCGATTACCGGGTTTCCTGCGCGGGGAGCCCAGAGCTTCTCGAGCTCCGGCTGAATCTCGCGTATTGCCGCCTCCTCACTGGCGATGTAAACAAACTCGCCGCTCTTCGCGGCTATTAGGGGGCGAAGCTTTATGCGGTCGTTCAGCCCTACCATTGTATCGCGGTTCGCGACGATAATCGCAAAGGGGCCATTGAGCATCGCGGGCGCATAGGTCATTCTCAGGGCTGTGTAGATGCTGCGCTTCGGCTCGGGCATCTTATCGATGTGCTTCCAGAAGGGCGGAGTTAGGGCGATTGCAGCTGTGCGAATGCTCAGCCCCTGCCTGCGCACAAGCAGGTCGAAGAGGTAGGCCACCACCTCTGTGTCGGTAAGAAGCCTGCACTTGTAGCCGTGAGCCTCGAGATAGCGCCTGTTTGTGCCGTAGCTGCTTATCTCGCCGTTGTGCACAACACTCCAGTCCAGGAGGTTGAAGGGATGCGCACCGCCCCACCATCCTGGCGTATTCGTGGGGAAGCGCCCGTGGGTTATCCAGCAGTAGGCTTTGTACTTCTCCACCCTGTACATTTTCGCAACATCGTCCGGCATGCCGGTGGCCTTGAAAACACCCATGTTCTTGCCGCTGCTCGCCACGAAGGCGCCATCTATCTCGTCGTTGATCGTGAAGACGGTATCTATAATATAATCCTCCTCCTGGGCGAGGTAGTCTTTCCTGCTCCTGAACTTGTGGGGAACCTCCACGAAGTAGCGCCACACGATGTTCTCCTTGGGAATCTCCTTTACGCTGCGCATTGGCACCTCTTCATCCTTTATTATGGCAACGCGGTCCTTCAGATACTCCTCAGTCGCCTCCTTCGCCTCCTCATCCCGGAAGAAGAGGTGCAGCGCATAGTACTCGGCGTACTTCGGGTAGATACCGTAGCCCGCGAAGCCTCCACCACGGCCGTCATAGCGGTCGCGCATCATCCTGGCCATGGTTATAATATCGTTACCGGCTATTCTCTTGCCCTCGCGGTTGAAGATTCCACCCAATCCGCACATCTCTTTACCTCGAAGGAGGAGTTTTTGCAAGAGGTTAGACAACGCCTAACATCAAAAAGGCGAGCCATAATTCTGGCTCCGCAGTTATAAAATTTTTGGCGGACAGGAATATAACATTGGAGTCGGGAGTTTTGGGCTAAGTTATGATGCCAACTCCAGCACACTTCTTCCCCTACCCCAGGCCCAGGCAGTTCCAGGAGGAGCTGATGCACAGGATATTCACCGCCGATGCGATTATTGCCAGTGCCCCCACCGGCGTTGGAAAGACCATTGCCGCGCTGTGCTCCTTTCTCGCAGACCGTCTCCCGGGTGAGCGGATTGTGGTGCTCACCCGCACAAAGTCGCAGGCGAGAATCTTCATGGAGGAGACCCGCGCCATTTCAGGGCACATTACCAGACCCCTGCTGGCGGTGCACCTGCGCTCAAAGCAGGAACTCTGCCCGGTTTTCGGGGACGACGCAGGCTACGAGGAGTTTCTGCAGCTGTGCAAACTGAAGCGGGACTGCGAGCACCGCAGGCGCTTCAGGGAAAGGCTGGACGAAATACCTATGCTCGCGGAGCGCCTTGCTGCTGGAGATGAGGTGAGTTTGATTAACTACGGCTGCCCCCACGCGGTTGCCATGGAGCTGGCGCGCTTCGCCGACGTGGTTATCGCCAGCTACAACTACCTGCTCAGCCCCTTTTTGAGGAGCACCTTCCTGGCGAAGCTGGGCAACGCCATGGAGGAGCTTCTGGTCATAGTGGACGAGGCGCACAACCTGCAGAACATGGACCTGCTCAGCAGGCGCCTGAGCAGGCGAAGCGTGGAGCTGGCTGCAAAGGAGCTGAACTACGACTTCTCGGGCATACTCGGGCTTTTCTCCGGCAAGGACGAGCTGCTCGCGGCGGAGGAGCTCATCTCCGCAAGGGAGGTGGAGTTTCTCTACCGGCGCGGTGTCGAGGTGCTTGAGAGGAGGCTCAGAAAGGGCAGGAAGGTCTCCTACACCTACCGCGTGGCCAGCTTCCTCAGGGCGGCGCTCAAGCTGAGCGGAGACGAGAACTGGGTATTCTTCAGACAGGGCGGAAGACTCTTCCTGAAGCCCCTGTTTCCGGCGGAGCTGGTGGAGCCCCTGAAGCGTGCCAGAAAGCTTCTGCTGATGAGCGGTACCCTGGAGCCGGAGATGTACGCTGAGATGCTAAATATCAAGGCGGAGACCTGCTCCATTCCGGGCATATACAGGGACAACCTCTACTACCTGGGGATACGCTCGGGGCTCAGCACTTCGCTTGCGGAGAGGCAGAGCCGGGGGGATGAGCTCTGGAGGAGCTATGCTGGGATTATTAAGGAGATCCAGGAGGCAACACCCGGGATAACCCTGGTCTTCTTCCCCTCCTACGAGGTGCTGGCCAGCGTGAGGAGGTACTTCACAGCGCCGGCTGAGCCCAGAGATTCCGCAGGAGCGGAGGAGCTCATAAGCAGGCTCAGGGGCAGGCAGGCGCTGTTTGCGGTTGCAGGGGGCAAGCTGAGCGAGGGAGTGGAGTTCACAGTGGAGAGCGAGGAGGGGAAGCGCAGCCTGGTCAAGAGCGTTGTTATCGCAGGCTTCCCCTTCCCCGTCCCCGACTTCGAGATGGAGCTCAGGAGGAGGGCCTTCGAGAGGCGCTACGGCGCGGCGCGCGCCTTTGCCTTCCTGTCGCTGCTTCCCATGATAAACCGCGTGCTCCAGAGCGCCGGCAGGGCTGTGCGCAGCGCCCGCGACAGGGCGTGCGTGGTGCTGCTGGACGACCGCATAGAGTACCTCAGGTACTTTCCCGAAGAGCTCAGGCATGAGGTGAAGCTGGTGGAGCTTGAAGAGCTCGCGGCGGAGGTTAGGTGGTTCCACTCACACTAATGCCTCGCCTTCGCCTTTGCGCGCCGCTTGAGCTCTTCCTCGCGCTCCCGGGCACGCTTTTCGGCGCGCTTCTGGCGCTCCACCAGTTTCTTTACGAGACGGTCTATTGCGGGAAGCTCCTCCTTTTCCTCCTCCCTCTTCCTGTAAACCACCTCCTCAACCTCTGAGCGGTTGTTGCCGATGCCGCAGGTGTTTCCGACGCCAACCAGGATGACTTTTCTGTCTGCCGGCGAGGAGGCTATGCTCTCCTCCACCCTGCGTATCGCCTCGGGTACGGAGCTGTACACCTCCTCTATCATCGGAGAAATCGCCTCCTCCAGGGACATCTTTATTGCGACTGCCTCCAGGGGGACGTTCTTTTCCACCGCCACCTCCTCTATCTTTGCCTTCTCTGGGCCAGGGTCGCCTATCGCCGCGCCTATCCCCTGGCTCACCTTGCCCGTGGGCTCGCCCTCCATCTTGAGACTCGCGTCCACGGTGATTATCTTGCCCACTGTGTTGCTCTCCGCAAGCCTCTTCACGGCGTCGCCCAGCTTTCCCAGAGCGGCTCCGGGGCCTCGTGCCTTGACCACGAGCACACGCCTGTCCCTGATCACCTCCTCGGAGTAGACAACGTCGCGGGCTATCTCCTTTGCCTCGCCCCTCATGAGCCGCGCCGCAACCAGCGGGCCCACGCCGTCGCCTATTGGTTCCCCCCGGGAGATTGCCCTTACCCCGGCCATGTGTGCTCTGGCAACCTTCTTTATAATGGGGAGGTTCATCTGGAAGAGCATGGCCAGCTGCAGGTTGTTGGTCTTTTTCACCAGCTCCACGTAGTGGCGCACCATCTTTGCCAGGGTGTTTATCCCTATCCCGCCTTTAAGCAGGGAGATTATGTTTGCGCGCCAGACCTCGGAGCAGCCAGGGGAGATCTCGTCCACCAGCATGTGGAACCTGTCCTCCGCCTTGTCGAAGAGGTGCTCCAGCTTCTTCAGAATGCCGTACGGGTCAAGGTCAACGGGCGGAATCAGGAAGAATTCCATAGCCTCCTTTACCCTCTCCTTTATGCCGGTACGCAGGGTTCCTTTCTCCATGCAGATACGTGTAACTATATCCGCGGCCTCTGCGGCGTACCCCTCGAGGGTTTCCGCCACCTCTTCCATGTCCGCAACCATGCGGTAGAAGAGGTAGCGGGGATACAGGAGGAGAAGCGCAAAGAATAGAAGAGTAAAAAGCACCTGGAAACCCTGCCACAGCTGTATTTCCGGCAAAGTTACTCTCCTCCTCGAGTGAGTTATTTACTATGTTACTATTTATAAATCTATCATGCGGATTTCGATAAGGGCAGAGGTGTTCCCCACGGAGAGTGTGGAGAAGGTGAGGAAGGCGGTAGAAAATCTGTTTCCCGGTCTTACGTATGAGGTGGTGGAGGAGGGAGATAGGAGGTACCTGCTTGCCAGCGGAGAGGGTAGAGACCATCTGCAGAGGTTTCATACGAGGCTGAGGGAGCTCCGTATCCTGGATGCTGCGCGGAGCGTAATGCTCGGCTCTCTCAGAAAGGGCAGGGTGAGCTTTAGATTGAATAAGCAGGCAGCCTTTGCTGGATATGTGAACTTCAGCGAGGAGGCACCTCTGGGTGCCATTGAGGTGGAGATAGAGGATGAAGGGATTGAGGATGTGGTTGACTGGCTGGCTCCGAGCACTGTGGAGGGGCGGGAGCCATGAAGCTGGGAGCCTCCTCCCTTGCCTTCTTCAGACGCAGAAGCGAGGAGATAATTGAAATAGTGGGAGAAGCCGGCTTCTCTGTCTGGGAGGTCATTCTGGAGGGTCACCATCTTCGAGACGACTACTCTGTGTGGAGGGAGATGCTGGACAGCTACTCAATGGAGCTGAATGTGCATGCACCCTTCGCAGACCTGAACATAGCCAGCATGAACAGGAGGATAAGGGAGGAGAGTATGCTCCAGATTAAGGATGCGATTGAGGCGGGATATTCACTGGAGGCGGAACTGGTGACAGTGCATTCTGGCAGACTCTCGCCGTATAGCATGTGGTTTCCGGATAGGGCAAAGGAGCTCAATTTGCTCGCCATTGAGGAGCTGGCAGAGTGGGCTCAGGAGCACGGGCTTCTGCTGTGTGTGGAGAACATGCCGGGCTACGAGGGCGCTCTTTTGAGCCGTCTTGAGGAGCTCAGCGAGCTGCTTGAGAAGTTTTCCAGAGATGAGCTGGGCATAACCCTTGATGTGGGACATGCCGCCACCTGTGGAGATGCAGTTGCCTACGTGGAGGAGCTAAACCACAGGATTGCAAATCTGCATCTGCATGATAACAGGGGAAAGGAGGACGAACATCTGGCGGTGGGGGAGGGAATAATCGACTTCAGAGGCATCTTTTCCAGGCTCAGAAACTATAAGGGTACTGGTATAGTGGAATGCCACAGGGAGGAGGACGTGTTTCTGAGCGGGGAACGTCTCAGAAAGCTGATGTAGCGCGGAGTACATGGACCTGGGAGAGTGAAGCGCCAGCGCTCACGGTATATATTTAAGAAATACCCACTGAACGGCCAGTTTCCAAAAATCTCACGAGCCAAAACTTTTTATATAAAATGTGACACATATACAGAGCAGTATTTTGATTGCATAACTGTGCGCTTAGTACAGGGGAAGTATCCAGCGCAGGCGGGTTTTTGTTGCCCCGTATCTATCCCTGGAGGTATGGCAGGATGGGCGCTGTGCATCGCAAAGCGGAGGTGGATGAAGGCGGCTGTGCGGCGGAGCTTTTTGCTGCTCTGGAGGTCTGAGGATGGCCAGGATTCTTCTGGTGGATGATGAGCCGGATATAAGGTATATTACACGGCGAATGCTGGAGAGGGCGGGGTACAGTGTAACAGAGGCATGTGATGGGGAGTCTGCGCTGGAGATGCTCACAGAAGAGCTTCCGGACCTGGTGCTTCTGGATGTGAGGATGCCCGGTATGAACGGCTGGGAGGTGTGCCGCAGGATAAAGGAGAGGGAGGATACCGCCCATGTACCCGTGGTTATGTTTACGGTGAGAACGAGTGAGGACTCTGTTAAAAGGAGCAGAGAGTGCGGTGCAGAGGCGCATATCAACAAGCCCTTCGATATTGATGAACTTCTTGCGGTTGTGGGACGTGTCCTGAGGGGTGGATGAGCATCAGATTTATATCCCACCGGGAATAAAATAGAATAAGCAAGGAGGTAGGGATATGGCCGGTGAAGAGCTCAAGGAGATGCTCAACAGGGCGATTGCAAGGGAGATGCAGGTGGCTATTCAGTACATGTGGCAGCACATTCAGGCGAAGGGAATTCTGGGCGAGGCAGCTTCGCCAATACTCAGGCAGATTGCAATACAGGAGATGCTGCATGCGGAGCAGATAGCCGAGAGACTGAGCTATCTGGGAGGCGAGCCCACCACCAAGCCGGCCAGGGTGGTGGTGGGAGACTCGCTGCGGGAGATGCTGGAGCTGGACATTGAAGCGGAGGAGGAGGCCATTGAGATGTACAGGGAGATTATAAAGAAGGCAGATGAGGAGTCGGACATAGTTACCAGGAAGCTGTTTGAGAACATACTCATCGACGAGGAGAAACACCACGATACCTTCCTGAGGATGCGCGAGGGAATGTGAGGCCTTTCAATCTTCAGTCCTGCACGGCATTTCCAGCCATTCATAAAAAGTGTTTTGTTTTTACAATGTTAATGGAGGCAATCATGTTGTGAGCGACTTTAAAGAAATAGTTGCTCTGCTTGAGAAGATTCTTGAAGTTCTTGAAAATATAGAGAGAAAGCTTGAATCCAACAGAAAAATTAAAGGCATGGACCCTTTCACACTTCTTGAGCTTCCGGATAAATTGAGAGAGACAGCCATTGCACTCATAAAGCTTGAGAGCGCCACCGCCTCTGATGTTGCCAGGATTACGGGCAGGGGCAGGGCGATAGAGAGCCACTATCTGAACACACTGGTAAGGATGGGCTACGCAAAGAAGAGAAGAGATGGAAGGAGGGTGATATATGAGATATGAGGCGGCGGCGTTTATTTTTATATTTTCCTTAGGCGCCTTTCTTCTTTCTTTTCCCAATTTTGGTCCGGCATCTTTAAGGCTCATAGAGGTAAAGAATGTGGACCCGTACATGTTCTTCTCTTATTTTTATATATTCCACATCCTGGGAATACTGCTCTCGGCGCTGCTCCTGGACAGGGTGGAGAACAGAGTGAGGCTTGCAAAAGCTGCTGCTGCGCTGCTTGTGGTTCTCTCTGCTCTGACCTTTGCCGCACCTCCTGCGATTTTTGCGGTGGGCTTCGCCGCCGGGGTTTATGTGGTTGCGATGGGAAGTTTTCTCGCGAGGTTTGTTGAGCCCTGGAAGAGGGGAAGGATATTTGCGCTCGCCGCGTCTTTTGCAAACCTGTACCTCTTCTTTGTGTGTACATTTGAGAGCCTTGAATTGCTTCTCACCATCTCTGTTGTGCCCCTCCTTCTGATGATGGCGGCTCCGGAGGTTAGGTTCGAGGTGAGGAGGGCCGAGATTAACAGAAGCATTGCCAAATTCCTCCTCCCCGTTTTTGTGTTCTACCTGCTTGGAGGGATAATGTACGGTGATATGGAGCCGGTTTTCAGGGAGAATGGTATAGAGGTGCACGTCCTCTTCTACGCCGCGGCGATATTGCTGGCGGGATACCTGTACGATACCGTGGGGAGGAAGCCAGTTTCTGTGGTGGGGATGCTGATGCTGTCGCTTTCCTTCCTGCTGTTCCCCATTAGCCTGACCCTCTCTGCGTATCTCATACAGAGTGCATACGCCTTTATAGACGTGTTTGCAATGGTTGTGTGGGCCGACCTGAGCCGCTACGGGAGCGAGGCGAGGCAGTACGGAGCGGGGCTGCTGAGCATAACCTCGGCTATACTGCTGGGTCTTGCTCTGTCGCAGATGTTCAGCTTCCAGCTCAACACCATCCTTGCGGTTTTGCTGCTCCTCTTTTCTGCCTTCCTTATAGGCACAGCCAGGGAGCCTCTTATTCCTCCCGAGGAGTATGCGAGGTGGATGAGAGGCAGGTGGGTGAAATGATAGTGGGAATCCACTCCTTTAAGGGGGGAAGCGGAAAGACCTTTGTTGCGCTAAACCTGGGATATCTTCTCTCCATGGAGAGGAGGGTGTGCGTGCTCGAACTGGACCTCAGGGCGCCTGCGCTGTACTCGTTTTTCAGGGGAGAGAGATATATAAACGAGCTGCTGGGCGGAAGAGGGAACGCGGAGGAGTACCTCCTTCGTGTGAGGAAGAATCTGAGCGTTCTCATGGCGTCTCCCGCTCTTAAGGACATAAAGACCTGCCTCAGAAGGGAGGACGTGGAGGGGGTGAGGATGCTGGGGAGGCTGCAGGAGGTTGTCTCAGAGCTCAGGTCTCTGGATTTTGAGCTAATTCTCATAGACAACTCCCCGGGGCTGAGCTATATGAGCGTCAACTCGATGATTCTGAGCGACCTTCTGCTCTTCGTCGCGAGGCCGGAGAGGCAGGAGGTGGAGGGTCTCAGAAACCTTTTTGATGTCTCGAAGAACATTGAGAAGCCAAAGTACGTGGTTCTCAACAGGAGCACTGGCGATGCGGCGCTGCCCTATGAGGTGGCTGCACGGATACCCTGCAGCTGCGATGTTACCATGGATTATCCCTTCTTCGTGGAGCGCCACGAGAACCACGAGGTTTCCCGCGCTCTCAAAAAGCTTGCGGAGTTTGTAAGCAGGCGCTGATTTGTTTTTGAGTTGAACATCAAAACATTTTTATATTGCCTGTGTGAAAATAATAACTGCAGCATGCCCGTAAGCGCCTCTCCAGAATTTTGTCCCAGGAGGTTCAGTGGAAATGGCTGCACGGGTATGGTGGGATGGCTTTAATGTTTTCCGTGCTACAGGCACCGGTTCTCCTATCCGTGGAGATTTCCGGGAGAGCGTCTGCTTTTTTACTGAAAATTTAGTTATTTCTGGTAGAAGGCTTTTGATTTTCATGCTTATTTTGATGCTCTCGCTTGCTGTTGTGGATGCACAGACAGCTGGGGGCAATGAGACGGGGGAGGTATATTTTGAAAAGCTCGGCACCTTTCCGGCAGCTGGAGCACTTCTTTCAATCCTTTTCGTCTTCGCAGGCTTGGTTTGCGCTGGCTACAGGTCCAACAAAAGCCTCAACAAGGGGGAGATGCGCAGGGCAATAGCGGGAACCTATATCTTTGCCTTTGTTGTCCTCATCTTTGTTCTGCTTCACATAAAGTACCCCCGGGTAAGCGAGGTGGTGGCAGCCTTCGTGGCCATGGTTACGACTATAGTCGGGTTCTACTTCGGCTCGAGAACTGCGCAGCGGACTTCCGGAGAAGGGGAGTCGGTTGGAGTAGAAAATGTTGAATTCAGCGACGACAAGCTTGTGCTCAGCTTAAGAAATAGAGGCGAGGGGATAGTGGAGGTGGATGCCGCCTATATAAATAACAAACGCATCGATGCACCAAAGCTCAGCATCGCACCACGCTCCTTACTGGATATGCCCCTGAGCTTTGAGTGGAAGCCCGGGGAGGAGTACGCGATTAAGCTGTGCACCTCCGCTGGAATATGCTCCGAGGTGAGGGTTAAGGCCCCAGGAGGTGGAAAAACATGAGGTTAGGGCTTGTAATCGTCGGCCTGGTTTTTGCGGTTTCTCTTCTGGGAGTTGCAAGTGGTGCAGCTATTTATGTCAACTCCACTGGCTGGTGGTATGAGAATCAGAGTTTTAATCCATCATCAACACCTGTTCAGTCAGCCTTGGACAATGCATCAGCCGGGGATACGATAATAGTCGTTGAAATAACAGACTACCAAGAAGCCATAACCATCACCCAGGACAACCTTACCCTCAACTTCAACGGCTCCACTCTGAACGGCACGGGCTCAAATGCCAACGGGATAACGATATCCAGCAAAGACAACATAACGATAGAGAATGGGAAGATAGTGGGGTTTGCGAATTCAATCACCTTCACCGGTTCAAACACAAATGTAACCCTTCGCAACCTTAGCATTGTCAATCCCGGGGTTGGCGTATATTTGGGTGGTTATGGAAACTCAATCACCAACGCCACCATAGAGGACGTGGTAATAAGCAATGCCAGATATGAAGGAATAACCAAGGATGATGATGCTTATCTCAATGGTCTCACGTTGAGGAACGTGGTAGTCACCTCTCCTGGCAGAGCAGCAGTCCGGAATGGCATTTACCTTCCAGATAATAATGGCAACAATCGGTGGAACAAGAACATATTTCTTGACAACGTAACTGTTGCAGGTTCTCCGTATTCTGGCATTTACGTAACCATGGGCGACGAGAGCAGCGGGAATATAACGATAATCAACT
>Ga0256830_1002087_pt1 | contig 13466 bp, 10 predicted proteins | sample 128326metaG_FD_190537 | JGI IMG/M metagenome (GOLD analysis project Ga0256830, IMG submission 190537) | Hydrothermal vent microbial communities from Lau Basin, Pacific Ocean - 128-326 | ecosystem: Environmental > Aquatic > Marine > Hydrothermal vents | place: Pacific Ocean: Lau Basin | collected...
CACCCAAGGCTAGAATACAATAAAAACACCCCCGACAGAAAAGGAATGCCTCATGCCCCGACACCGTTTGAATCTGCTTATCCTGGCTGTTGTCATTGCCGGGGGCATGGGGCTGGTCTGGTATTCCACCCGCCCGAAGCCGGTGAAGGTGCTGGTCAAACAGGTCGAGCGCGGCATAGTGGAGCAGACCATAGCCAATACCAGGGCCGGGACGGTAAAGGCCTGCCGGCGGGCCAAGCTCTCTCCCAGCCTGGGGGGGCAGATCGCGATACTGGCCGTCAAGGAAGGCGACAGGGTGAAGGCCGGCGCCCTGCTGCTGGAGCTCTGGAACAAGGATCTCAAGGCCCAGGTCGCGCTCAACGAAAGCGAGGCCAACGCCGCCAAATCACATGCGGAGGCCACCTGCCTCCAGGCCGAGGTGGCCCGAAGGGAGGCCGACCGCCTGGTGCGCCTGAGCAAGACGGGCGCCATATCCATAGAATCCGTGGACAAGGCCGTCACCAGCGCCGAGTCCAGCCAGGCCGACTGCGAATCGGCCAGGGCGTCCACCAATGTCAGCAGGGCGCGCGTCGGCGTCGCCCGTGCCCAGTTGGAGCGCACCCGCCTGGTCGCCCCGTTCGACGGCGTGGTGGCCGAGATCAATGGCGAGCTGAACGAGTACGTCACCCCCTCTCCTCCCGGCATCCCGACGCCGCCGGCGGTGGATCTCATCGACAACACCTGTTTTTATGTGGCCGCCCCCATCGACGAGGTGGATGCGCCGCGCATCGAAGTGGGCAAGCCCGCGCGCATCAGCCTGGACGCCTTCGGGGACCAGCGTTTCCCGGGCAGGGTCCGGCGCATCGCCCCCTATGTTCTGGATATCGAAAAACAGGCCCGCACCGTGGAGGTGGAGGTGGAGTTCACCCGCCCGGAGGACATCCGGCGGCTGCTCGCCGGCTACAGCGCCGATGTGGAGGTGATTCTGGATGCCCGCCGGGATACCCTGCGCATCCCCACCGAGGCCGTGCTCGAAGACAACCGGGTGCTGGTATTTCTGCCGGATGAGGAGCTGCTCGAGGAACGCGGCATCAAGACCGGCATGTCCAACTGGGACTACACCGAAGTGCGCTCCGGGCTCAAACCGGATGACCTGGTGGTGATATCCCTCGACCGCAAAGGCGTGGAGGACGGCGCCTATGCCCGGCTGGATCCCGAAGCCCCCAGATGATCCGGCTCCGGGGGGTTGAACGCATGTTTCAGGTCGGATCGGAGACCGTGCATGCCCTGCGCGCTATAAACCTGCAACTGGACGCCGGCGAATACGCCGCCATCATGGGGCCTTCCGGCTCCGGCAAATCCACGCTGCTGAATATCCTCGGCCTGCTGGACCGCCCCGACCGGGGCACATACTGGCTGGATGAGGTCGACACCACAAACCTTTCCGAGGAACAGCGGGCGGACCTGCGCCGCCACAAGATCGGCTTTGTCTTCCAATCCTTTCACCTGGTGCCGCGGCTCACCGCCGCCGAGAATGTGGAACTGCCCCTCGTCCTGGCCGGCATGGCGCCACAACGGCGCAAGCCCCGGGTCGAGCAGGCGCTGGAGCACGTCAAACTGACCGATCGCGCCCATCACCGCCCGGATCAGCTCTCCGGCGGCCAGCGTCAGCGTGTCGCCATAGCCCGCGCAACCATTATGCGCCCCACCCTGCTGCTGGCGGACGAGCCCACCGGCAACCTGGACCACCACTCGGGCAACGATGTCATCGAGACCCTGGAGGCGCTGAATCTGGAGGGCATCACCCTGGTCATAGTGACCCACGACCCGGAAATAAGCCGCCGGGCCCGGCGGCGGCTGCAGATGGTGGATGGAACGATAGTTGATTGATTAGTTGTTAGTTGTTAGTTGTCAGTTATCAGTTTGCGGGGTGAACCTGCTGTTAACTGACAACTGACAACTGATAACTGACAACTGATAACTAACAACCCACAACCATGAAAATAAAGGACACCTTGCAATTCAGCATCCGCGCCCTCTCCGGCTTTGGCGGCCGGACCTGGCTGATGCTGCTGGCCATGGCCATCGGGGTCGGTTCCGTGGTGGTGCTGACCGCCCTGGGGGACGGCGCCCGGCGCTATGTCATCAATGAGTTCGCCCAGTTGGGCACCCACCTGCTGGTGGTCCTGCCGGGACGCAGCGAAACCACCGGCGGACACCCGCCCATCATGGGCGAGACGCCGCGGGATCTGACCCTGGACGACGCCCTGGCCCTGCGGCGCAGCCCCTTCATCAAGCAGGTGGCCCCCATCATCGTCGGCTCGGCGCCGGTGTCCAGCCGCCAGCGGGAGCGGGAGGTGAACATCCTCGGCACCACGGCGGAGCTCTACGGCATTCGCCATCTGGAGATGAGCCAGGGCAAATTCCTCCCCCCCGGCGATCCCCAGCGGGGATCGGCCGTGACCGTTCTCGGCGCCAAGCTGAAATCCGAACTCTTCGGCAATCGCCGGGCCCTGGGGCGGTGGGTGCGCATAGGGGAGCGGCGCTTTCGGGTCATCGGCGTACTCACGGCCAAGGGACAGTCGCTGGGAACGGACATCAGCGACCTCGCCATCATCCCGGTCGCCACCGCCCAGTCCCTGTTCAACCGGGCGTCCCTGTTCCGCATCCTGGTGCAGGCCAGGAGCCGGGAGTCCATCCCCCGCGCCAAGCAGGCCGTGCTGGATATCATCCGGGAACGCCACGACGGAGAAGACGATATCACCGTGATTACGCAGGATGCCGTGCTCGCCACCTTCGACGGCATCTTCCGCGCCCTGACCATGGCGGCAACCGGCATCGCCACCATCAGCCTGGTGGTGGCGGGCATCCTGATCATGAACGTCATGCTGGTGGCGGTCTCACAACGCACCACCGAGATCGGCCTGCTCAAGGCCCTGGGGGCGCCGCAGAAACAGATCCTGCGCCTGTTCCTGTTGGAATCCGCCCTGCTCTCGGTCGCCGGCGCCGCCTGCGGCATCGCCATCGCCTTCGCCGGCGTCTGGGCCCTGGACCGCGCCTTCCCGGATTTTCCGCTGCAGATTCCCCCGTGGTCCCTGGGCGCCGCGGTGGCCGTGGCCCTGGCCACCGGCCTGCTGTTCGGGGTGCTGCCGGCAAGACGCGCCGCCCGCATGGACCCGGTGCAAGCATTAAATTCGGTTGGCGGTTAACGGCAGACGGCCCTCAATGATCTATCGATTTCAGCGCCTTCAACTGTCAACCGTCAACTGTAAACTGTAAACCGATAAAAACATGCTTCTTGGCGACTTTACAAAGCTGGCCCTCAGTTCGGTCTTCTACCACCGAATGCGCAGCTTTCTGACCGCCTTGGGCATCACGGTGGGCATCGCCTCCGTGGTGCTGCTGACCTCCATCGGCGAGGGCATCCACCGTTATGTGCTGGCGGAATTCACCCAGTTCGGCACCAACCTGCTGGCCGTCACCCCCGGCAAATCCAGCACCCTGGGGATGTCGGGCGCCGTCATCAGCAACGTTCGCCCCCTCAGCCTGGAGGATGCCCAGGCCCTTGGCCGCCTGCCCCGGATTCAGGCCTTCGCGCCCCTGATTCAAGGCAACGCCGCCATCGAATACAAGCGCCGCAGCCGCCGCTCCATGATCTTCGGCGTGGGGCCCGGCGTACCCGAGGTGTGGCAGATGAACCCCTCCCTGGGCCGCTTCCTGCCCCCCGACAACCCCCGCTACGCCCGCCCCTTCGCGGTATTGGGCAGCAAGGTGCGCCGCGAGCTGTTCGGCACCGCCAATCCCCTGGGGCAGCGCATCCGCATCGGCGGCGAAAGCTACCGGGTCATCGGGGTGATGGAAAGCAAGGGCCAGATGCTGGGCTTCGACCTCGACGACGCCGTCTACATCCCCATCGTCAGGGCCATGGCCATGTTCGACCGCGAAAGCCTCATGGAGGTGGACCTGCTCTACAGCGCCGGCGCCGAGAGCGAAGAGGTCGCCCAACAGGTGCGCAAGCTGCTGATCGCGCGCCACGGCAGCGAGGACTTCACCATTATCACCCAGGACCAGATGCTGGAAGTACTGGGCTCGGTGCTGGATATCCTCACCCTGGCGGTTGGCGCGCTGGGCGGCATCTCCCTCCTTGTCGGCGGGGTCGGCATCCTGACCATCATGACCATTGCGGTCAGGGAACGCACCGCCGAGATCGGACTGCTGCGCGCCATCGGGGCGGGCCGAAAGCGGTGGTACTGGCCGCCATCGGCGGCCTGGCGGGCCTGGTCCTCGGCGCCGGCGGCGCCTGGCTGCTGGGGACCCTGGTCCCGGAACTGCCCACCCACACCACCTGGAACTATGTTTTACTGGCCGAGCTGATCGCCACCGCCATCGGCCTGGTGGCCGGCATTGCACCCGCCCAAAGGGCGGCATCCATGGACCCCGTGGATGCGCTCCGGACCGAGTAAGTCCGGCAGGAACGCAGCGTACGGATTTCCCGCACTACATCTTCCAAGCCGGGCCCCACGGCGCAATGCATGACTGGGACCCAGTATGATCGGGAGGCACTAATGAAAATACGAATGGCCTGCTAAGACGATATTTCCCCAAGGGATGTGATTTAACAAATGTCAGTCATCAAGCTATTGCAAAGGTCGCAAAGGAGCTAAACAATAGACCGAGAAAATGCCTTGACTATCGCACACCTCATGAGGTGTTGTTTAAGGTGCCAACTGTTGCGCTTCTAAGTTGAATTCACCTAATTAGGGATCAATCGACCCTATTGATCATTACTAAGCGTCTCTGAATTAGGTGACACTTCACCGACCCTTGGCTGAACAGGTATCGTTACATTTCCTTGATAGGTTCTGTGTTTGTCAGTTATAGCATCAGTGATGCCAAAATCCCAAAATATGACACTTGCTGCCAGCTTCCCACCCTCCATTTCGCTTCGGACAAAGCCAGTTACTTCCCTACCATCTGCCGTCTTGCAGTCATATATAAGCGCATCGTCAGACCGGCGAATATATACTGAAGTTGTAGGGATGTCTGACTCCCATGCTCCCCGCTTATTTTTGAATGTACAATGTCCTGCGGATCCATCAGAAAAACTGAAAGACAAAGGAATATTGGCATCATTAACTATGGTGGCACATCCCGCACACAAGAAAGACGTACCAATCCCAATAACTGCCATAAATGTATTTTTCATTTTCATTAACTCCTCTCCTTGTTTGGTGATGATTTCTATACAAAAATGACTACAGATTTAATTGGCCTTCTCATCAAATAATTTTTGTAGCTTATCCTTTGGTTTCGCTTGGCGAATTGCGGTGTCTGTAAGAGCCATTTGGGGGTAACTCCTTATGCGGCTTCAGGTTACCCCTAATGCCAGTTAGCCCCGGATTTCAATGGACAATATCAGACAAGCCGGGACCAATAAGACATAAAAATGCCAGCTATTACGCTGGCTTATGGACTTTCTTGGACTTATTTGGATTCTGATATGGAGCCGGTGAGCGGATTCGAACCGCTGACCTACGCATTACGAATGCGTTGCTCTACCAACTGAGCTACACCGGCCCTGATCGAGGAGACGGGAGTATAATTAAATGGCTGGTGACGCACAACCGGCACCAAAAGCCAGATTTCCTACCGCCGTCTGTCCTGCAAATCCTTGGGCAGGTAGAAAACGATGTCTTCCTCCCGGCCCTCTATCTGCTCCACCCGGTCCGCGCCCCACTCCTTCAGCCGCTCCAGCACGCCCTCCACCAGCACATCCGGCGCCGAGGCGCCGGCGGTCACGCCGATACGCCGTCCCTCCTCGATCCATTCCTTGCGGATATCGTCAGCGCCGTCGATCAGGTAGGCGGGCTTGCCGAGATTCTTGGCGATCTCCTTCAGGCGGTTGGAATTGGAGCTGTTGGGCGAGCCCACCACCAGCACCAGATCACAGTCCCGCGCCAGTTCCTTGACCGCGTCCTGGCGATTCTGGGTGGCGTAGCAGATGTCGTTCTTTTTCGGACCCTGGATGGCGGGGAAGCGGGCCTTCAACGCCTCCACGATCTTGGCCGTATCGTCCATGGAGAGGGTGGTCTGGGTGACAAAGGCCAGCCTGTCCGGATTGCGGACCGCCAGGCCGACCACGTCTTCCGGCCGCTCCACCAGGTAAATGCCGCCCTGTTCGTCCCCGCAATCATACTGCCCCATGGTGCCCACCACTTCCGGATGCCCCCGGTGGCCGATGAGTACCACCTCCTGGCCGTTGCGGGCGAAGCGGGCCACCTCCAGGTGGACCTTGGTCACCAGGGGGCAGGTGGCGTCGAAGACCCGCAGCCCCCGCCTCTCCGCCTCCTGGCGTACGGCCTTGGATACGCCGTGAGCGCTGAAGATAACCGTATTGCCGTCGGGGATTTCGGACAGTTCGTCCACGAATATGGCCCCGCGTTCGCGCAGCCCCTCCACCACAAAGCGGTTGTGCACCACCTCGTGGCGCACATAGATGGGGGCGCCGAAGATATCCAGGGCCCGCTCCACGATTTCAATGGCGCGGTCGACGCCGGCGCAGAAACCACGGGGATTGGCGAGTAAAATATCCATGCGCAGACGTTACAGGATTTAGGCCGCCGGTTACAACAGGTTCAGTCAAAACGGTAACGCGCCGTCAGCCAGAAGTTGCGTTCCGGCGCGGGGAAATAGGCCTCCCGCAGGGTGAACCCGGCATCGTACCCCACCGAACCCGATGTTGCGTACTCCTTGTCCAGCAGGTTGTTCACCCGCGCACTGAAAAACCAGGCCCCGCGCTGATAGCGCAAGGCGGCATTGGTGACGCCGTAGCCTGCGAGCCTTGGAAAACTATTGCTGAAATCACTGCCGAAAACCTTGTCGCTCGCAACCTGGAGTTCCGCAAACAGGAACCAATGGGGCCCAAGCATCACATCGGTGAACAAGCGGGCGCTGTGGCGTGAAACCAGGGGGATGCGGTTACCGTTGTTCGGCCCGGAGGTGATCCTGGCATTTGTGTAGCTGTAGCTGCCGCCGAGGGTCCAGCGCCCGCTTGGGGCCCACTCGCCTTCCAGGATGACCCCTTTGCGCCGGGTCTCATCCAGGTTGATATTGCTGAAGCCGGAAGAATCAAAGCTGATTTCATCATCCAGGTCCAGGCGGTAGAGCAGCAGTTTGCCCCGGTGGTCGGCGCCGCTCAGCTCGGCGCCTATCTCGTAAGAGACGCCGGTCTGATTTTCAAGCCCCACCGGCTGGCCGAATACCACATTGGTGTGTTCATCCACGGCGGCGAACCGGTAGTTCTGATCGGCCCGGGCAAACAGGCGCCAGCGGCTGTTCGGACGGAATATGAATCCAAGGGCGCCCACGTTCACCTGGTCATCCAGACTGATGGGGGCGGCCCCGGTGTCGATATCGTTATCCACCCAGGCGTGGCGGAAACCCAGGGTGGCGGACCAGTGCACAGACAGCGGAATCACCGCCTGCAGATAGGCCGCCTGTATGTCCTGGTCGTTGATCTGTGGCCCGAAGGATGTCAGCAGCTTGTAATCGGTTTCCTCGAAATCCATGCCGAGGGTGACCAGGGCGTCCCCCGCCGGGGTTGGAATCCTGCCGATGAGGCGTGGGTTGAAGCCCCAGACATGCCGGTCCTGGGTGGACCGGCTCCCGGCCATGGAGCGGAAGCTGTTCTTGAATTCGCGGTTGTTCTCGCGATAGGTCAGCTCGCCTTCAAACCGCCACCCGGCCACCAGGTCATGCCGCAGGCCCAGGCGGCCGGTGGTGGTGCGGGTATCGCTGTAGTCACCGGCATAGACCGGGATGGATTGCTCCCGGTCGGCCCTGAGTTCGTCGGCGAACAAAGAGCCGGGATTCTCGATTTTCTCATCGGAGTTATAAAGTTCGAAGAAGACCCCGCCCCCCGGCAAGCCATAGTCCAGGCGCAGGCCCGTATCCTCCAGATCCACCTTGTTGTTGTCCCGGTAGTTGTCGTTTTCACGTTTGCGGGCGGAAAAACGGTAGCCCAGGCCATTGGGCAGCCTGTCGGCGATGTTGACCTTCAGCCGGTAACCGTCATAGTCACCGGCCTCCGTCTGCACAATGGCGCGGAAATCCCTGGGGCGCCGGGTGATGATGTTGACCACCCCGCCCACGGCCTGGTTGCCGTACAGGGTGCCGGCGCTGCCCTGGACGATCTCGATGCGCTCGATATTCTCCAGGTCGATGTTGGCCAGCTCGAGGGCGCCTATGTCGCTGGCGTTGTTCAGGCGCCGCCCATCCACCAGCACCAGGGTGTTGGATACGGCGGTTGCGCCAAAGCCGCGCATATCGATGGTGGCGCTGCTGCCGTCTCCATAGAGGTCGCGGATCTGGATGCCGCCCCGTCCGCGCAGCAGCTCGGTCACATTGCGGTGACCGTGCTCCTCGATTTCCTGGCGGCTGATCACCGTGATACTCGCCGGGGTGACAATCCCCGGCTGTTCGGTGCGCGAGGCGCTGATGATAATGGTCGGTACGGTTTCCGCCGCAACGGCAGACAGGCTGGCCAAGGCCAGCGTCAAAGGAAGGAAGCCTGATTTTTTCACTCTATTCTCCCGGCTGACGCACACCCGCGTCATTGGATTGATGTATTGGGTGTGCGAAGGGAGCAGGCGATCGGAGCGGCAGGCCACGGGTCACCGGCATCGCCCTCCGCGACACCTGATCGAACCCGAGGCCGGTCTACGGACTCGCAAGGCGGGGAAACAACCCTCTGAATCGGCGCCTTCCCATGCTGCAGCACAGTGGCCCGTTGCCGACCCTTGACCTTGCCTACCGTTGCGGGGGCAGTGCCGGAATTGCCTCTGAACCTCTTGAACAAGCTTATTATTCAAAGGGTTGCAAAAATGGCGCACCGGCTTCCCGTTTAACTGGCCCGGATGGTTTCCGGCGGAACACGCCGGAGCACCAGGGCCGCTCACCTTGGGCAGGGGGGCACTCTACTGTTGCGCCGACGGCCGGTCAAGGAGAAAAAGGGCGCAAAAAAACCGGCTTTGAAAAAACATCATTGATTCCCTAAAGAAAAACCGGCCGCACCCGACAGTATAGGGGACTCCGAAGGTACAACCCGATGCACCTTGGCCGTCATCACCGGGAAAGGATTTTCCCATGCCGAATATAAGTTGAAATGGGCGCTGAACATGTCTGAAAGCCTGATAAATGCAGTAGATTCCGGAATCATCGTACTTAATCAATCAGGCGCCGTCGTTCTATGGAACGACTGGATGGAAGAGATCTCAGGCATTAACGCCCAAGCCGCCCAGGGCCGGCAGCTCAAGAGCCTGTTTGCCGGCCTGGCCGGCACAACCCTCCTGGGCGCCATCACCGATGCCTTGCGCGACCCCAGCCTTTCAGCCCGTGCCTTTACCCAATCACTGACGCCCCTGCTCACACAGGGGGCCACGACGGAAACCAATGCCGGGCGGCCTTCACACCATTTGACGGTGAAACCCCTCACCATCGGAGGCTACGAAGGGCAATGCCTCATCCAGGTGGATAATCACCGTAACGGCAATACCAGCTTGGGGCTGCTGCGGGAAAAGGAGCGTCTGGAGGTGACGCTTTCTTCCATCACTGACGCCGTCATCATTACCGATGAACTCAAGCAAATCGAATTTTTGAACGCCATGGCGGAGCAGCTCTGCGGCTGGAGGGCCGAGGACGCCATTGGCCTGCATCTGGACAAGGTGCTCAACATGACCCTGGAACCGCTCGCCAATCCTTCCGACCCGGGTTACAGTGAAAATGAATGTGATTTTCCAGATGCCGGATTGATCCTGATGAGCGCCAGCGGGACGCAGTACCCGATCGAGCTGTCCATAGCGGACATCACCGGTGAGAACGGCAAAAGTTCAGGGTCCGTAGTCGTATTCCGCGACATCAGCCACTCGAGGCGCATGGAGGCCCGGCTGTTCTGGCAAGCCAATCACGATCCCCTCACGGGCCTTGAAAACCGCATCCAGTTCGAACGCCGCTTGCAGCACCTGCTGGCCACACCCGGAGACGGAGACAAGCAGCATGCCCTGCTCTATCTCGACCTGGACCAGTTCAAAATCATCAACGACACATGCGGCCACGCGGCCGGCGACGAGCTGATACGCCAGCTCACCAGCATACTCAAATACAAGATACGGCGCACGGACACCCTGGCGCGCCTCGGCGGCGATGAATTCGGCATCCTGCTGCCCGATTGCCCCCTGGATGACGCCCTCCGGCTGGCCAACGACATGCGCAAACAGGTCAATGGCTTCCGCTTCAGCTGGGAGGGCGAACTGTTCGCCATGAGCCTCAGCATCGGACTGATGCCTTTCGACAACACCACCAAGGACGCCACCCGCGTCATGATGTCCGCCGATACCGCCTGCATCACCGCCAAGGACGAGGGCCGCAACCGGGTACACGTCTTCAAACGGGGAGACAGCGAGGCCTCCCGCCGGCATGGTGAGATGCAGTGGGTGTCACGCATCCAGAGCGCCCTGGACAACAACCGCCTTACGCTCTACAGCCAGTCCATCGTTCCGCTGAACGGCAAGGGGGACATGCCGCCCCACCGGGAAGTGCTGGTGCGCCTGTTTGCAGAGGATGGATCGCTCATCCCCCCGGGAAACTTCATCCCGGCGGCGGAACGCTACAACCTGATGCCGGCAGTGGACCGCTGGGTGGTCAAGGCCGCCTTCGAATATCTGGCCGGGCACCTGGCCCGGGAGGGACAGGACTTCTTTATCCTGAACATCAACCTCTCCGGCGCCTCGTTCATGGAAGAGGGCTTCCTGGACTTTGTCATGGAACAGCTGGACCATTATGCAGTGCCCCGGGAAATGATCTGCTTCGAGGTGACGGAGACATCCACCATCGCCAACCTGGACGAAGCCACGAGGTTCATCTCGGCACTGCGCGATGCCGGCTGCAAGTTTGCGTTGGATGATTTCGGCAGCGGGCTCTCCTCTTTCGGCTATCTCAAGCGCCTGCCCGTGGATTACCTCAAGGTCGACGGCAGCTTCATCAAGGACATACTCGACGACCCCATTCATTGCGCCATGGTGGAGGCCATCAACCAGGTCGGCCATATCATGGGCATCCGGACAGTGGCCGAATTCGTGGAGGACGAAGCCACCATGAAACACCTGGGCAAGCTTGGAATCGACTACGCCCAGGGCTATCACATCGAAAAACCCGCCCCCCTCCTCTGACCTTTCCGGCCCCGGCGGGCCCCTGGAGCCCGGCCGGGACGCCCGCGCTCCGGCCCTTGCAATAGCCTGTCCATTCCGGCAATCTCACCCCTATTTCCAAGGCATTGCCTCCATGACATCCCACACACCCTGCATTGGTTTTGTCAGCCTGGGCTGCCCCAAGGCGCTGGTGGATTCCGAACGCATTCTCACCCAACTGCGGGCCGAAGGTTACGCCATCTCCGCATCATACGAAGGGGCGGACCTGGTCATCGTGAACACCTGCGGTTTTATCGACGCCGCAATCGAGGAATCCCTCGACGCCATCGGTGAGGCCGTCGAAAAGCACGGGCGGGTCATCGTGACCGGCTGCCTGGGGGTGAAGGCGGACCAGGTGCGCGCCGCCTGTCCCACCGTGCTCGCCGTCACCGGCCCCCATGCCTACGAGGAAGTCATGGCCGCGGTGCATGAACACCTGCCGGCCCCCCGTCATCCTTTTTTGCATCTGCTGCCGCCCCACGGCATCAAGCTCACGCCCCGCCATTACGCCTACCTCAAGATCTCGGAGGGATGCAGCCACCGCTGCCGCTTCTGCATCATCCCGGATCTGCGCGGAGACCTGGTCAGCCGGCCCATCGGCGAAGTGATGCAGGAAGCGGAGAGCCTGGTCGACGCCGGGGTGCGGGAACTGCTGGTGGTGGCCCAGGACACGGCGGCCTACGGCATGGATATCGATTACCGCCCCGATTTCTGGCACAACCGCCCCCTGAGCACCCGCATCCAGACCCTGGCGGAGGCCCTGGGGGAACTGCCCGCCTGGGTGAGGCTGCACTATGTCTATCCCTATCCCCACGTGGACGACCTGATCCCGCTGATGGCCCGGGAAAAAATCCTGCCCTATCTCGACATCCCCCTGCAGCACGCCAGCCGGCGGGTGCTGCAGGCCATGCGCCGGCCCGCCGCCACGGAAAGGATGCTGGAGCGCATCAGCCGCTGGCGGGAGATCTGCCCCGGCATCACCCTGCGCAGCACCTTCATCGTGGGCTTTCCGGGGGAGACCGAAAGCGAATTCGAACAACTGCTGGATTTCCTGCGCGAGGCCCGGCTGGACCGGGTGGGCTGCTTCGCCTACTCACCGGTGGCCGGCGCCGCGGCCAATGAGCTGCCGGACCAGATCCCCGAAGAGATCAAGGAGGCGCGGCTGGAACGGTTCATGGCCGTACAGGCCGGGATCAGCGCCGAAAAGCTGGCGGCCAGGGTGGGTTCCCGCCTGACCGTGCTGGTGGACGAGGTCGGGGATGAGGAAACCATCGCCCGCAGCGCCGGCGAGGCCCCGGAGATCGACGGCTGCATCCATATCGAAGGGGCCTGGGATCTGGAGCCGGGGGACTTCATTGAAGTGGAGGTCACCGCATCGGAGGAGCACGACCTTTGGGCGCAACCCCTGTGAGCGCCGCCCGGCGGGAGCGGCCCGCGGGGCTCACTCCAGATGGCCGGCGTCCAGCAGCGGGGCCAGCCAGAAATGGACCCCGCTGCCGGCAAAATCCCTCTTGACCCCCTCCATGAGGCGGACCGCCTCTTCCCGCTCCATGGCAATCTGAAACAATACCTGCGCCCGCCGCCCGGCCACCTGCTCGGCAAGGGTCATGGAGTGGGTGGAGGCGCCGTGGCCATTGATCCGGAGGCTGGAGAAGCCCTTCACGTCCTCGCATTCCAGCAGCCAGTCCGCCAGCGCATCCTCTACCGAAGGGGCGACGACCAGGGAGACCAAGACCTTGTTTTCCACGTCAGACTCCTTGCCTGGCAAAGCGGTGGTAAAGAACGGGCAACAGGATCAGGGTGAGCGCGGTGGAAGACAAGAGCCCGCCAATCACGACCACCGCCAGGGGGCGCTGGATCTCGGAGCCCGGTCCGGTTGCGAACAGCAGGGGTATCAGGCCGAAGGCGGCGATATTGGCCGTCATCAGCACCGGGCGCAGGCGCCTTTTGGCCCCCTCGAACACCACCTCGCCCAGGGGGCGGCCCAGGGCCAGAAGCTGGTTGAAATAGCTGACCATCATCACGCCGTTGAGCACGGCAATGCCGAGCAGGGCGATAAAGCCCACCGAGGCCGGAACGGAGAGGTATTCCCCGGTGATCCATAACCCCGCCACGCCGCCGATCATGGCGAAGGGGATATTGCTGAGCACCAGCACCGCCTGGCGCACCGAGCGGAAGGTGGAGAACAGGATCAGAAAAATCAGCCCCACCGCCACCGGCACCACGATGGAGAGCCGCCTGGCG
>Ga0256830_1002088_pt1 | contig 13465 bp, 11 predicted proteins | sample 128326metaG_FD_190537 | JGI IMG/M metagenome (GOLD analysis project Ga0256830, IMG submission 190537) | Hydrothermal vent microbial communities from Lau Basin, Pacific Ocean - 128-326 | ecosystem: Environmental > Aquatic > Marine > Hydrothermal vents | place: Pacific Ocean: Lau Basin | collected...
GCTCGGGCAGCCGGGACCGGTCGGGGACCGTTGTCGACCATTTCGTCATCGGGGCGGTGACGGCGGTCTGGTCGAAGTACTGGAAGGTGCCGCCCCGGTCGGGATAGGTGATCGGGCTGCGGCGGGACGACGTGACGAGCAGCACCCGGTGCCCTTCACCCGACTCGACCGCCACCCCGGGGAGGGCGTTGGCGACCCCCGGCCCGTTGGAGGCGACCGCCACCCCGACCCGGCCGGTGAGCCGGGCGTAGGCGCCGGCCATGTGCAGCGCCGAGGTCTCGTGGCGGGGGGAGACGAGACGGATGCCGTGGCGTTCCAGGGAGGAGACCAACCCGAAGTAGGTGCCGTCGACGATCCCGAAGACGGTGTCGACGCCTTCGGCGGCGAGCATGGCAGCGACGATCTCTCCACCGGTGCCTGTGGCCATCTGTCCTCCTCCCGACCGGGCGAGTGTAGGGACCGCCGGGGCGGGTCCGGCCTGTGTGCCCGGTCCCTACATGGCGGTTTCCGGGTGCTGGTGCACACGGGGGTGGTTCACCCGAGGGGGATGGTGGTCCCCTCCGTGGGGGTCAGCAGGGTCGCCCCCAGGCGTGCCCGGACGCCGGCAGCGAGGGACTCCATCGCCTCGGGATCGCCGTGGACGGCCACCATCCGCTCCGGCGGCCCGTCGGCCTCCGCCAGCCAGTCCAACAGCTCGGACCGGTCGGCATGGACCGAGAAGGCGGGGATCGACGCCACTTCGGCCCGGACCGGCCAGAACTCGCCGTGGATCTTGATCTCCTCCTCGCCCTGCAGGAGCCGCCACCCTCGGGTCCCCGTTGCCTGATAGCCGACGAGGACGACCGCCGAGGCCGGGTCCCCGAGGACCCGTTTGAGGTGGTGGAGCACCCTCCCGCCTGTGGCCATACCCGACGCCGAGATCACGACCAGCGGCGGCGGCACCGAATTGATCGCCTTCGACTCCTCCACCGATTCGGTGACCCGCAGCTCGCCGGGGTCGAGGACGTCGGGGCGCCCCCGGATCTCGGGGCGGATCTCGAAATGACCTTCGCTGATGGCCCGCAGGTAGAAGCCGAGGGCGGACCGGGCCATCGGCGAATCCAGGTAGATGGGGATCCGGGGGATCGCCCCCGAATCGGTGAGGGTGGCGAGGGCGTGGAGGATCACTTCGGTGCGGTCCACGGCGAAGGCGGGGATCACGACCGTGCCGCCCCGTTCGGCGGTGCGGGCGACGACCCTGCCCAGGGCGGCGGTGCCGTCCTCTTCGTAGTGTTCGGTGTCGCCGTAGGTGGACTCCACCACGACCGTCCCCACCGGCGGACACGGGTCGGGCGGGAGCAGGAGGGGATGGTGGGGACGTCCCAGATCGCCGGAGAACTGGACCGGTGGCGTGCCGTCGTCGAAGGAGACGACGATGGTGGACGACCCGAGGATGTGCCCGGCACGCAGCAGCCGGACCGACACGCCGTCCGCCACCTCGACCGGCGTGTCCCAAGGGGCGACCCGGAACTGGAGGGAGGCCCGGACGGCGTCCTCGACCGTGTACAGCGGCAGGGCCGGGCGGTGTCTGGTGTAACCCTTCCGGTTGGCGTGGGCGGCGTCGGCCTCTTGGATCCGTCCCGAGTCGGCGAGAACCAGCTCGGCGAGCCGCCCCGTGGACTCCGACGCCCAGATGCTGGCGGTGAATCCCTGGTTGCAGAGCCGGGGCAGGTAGCCGACGTGGTCGAGGTGCCCGTGGGAGACGACGACGGCGTCGATGGTGGCCGGGTCGATCGGGAACGGCTCCCAGTTCTTCCGACGCAGCGGCTTGGTTCCCTGGAACAGCCCGCAGTCGATGAGGACCCGGGAGCGGTCGGTCTCGACGAGGAACTTGGAGCCGGTGACGGTGCGGGCGGCACCGAGGAGGGTGACGGTCGGTCGGGACACCTGGTGCACGCTACCGGACCGGTCCGGTCTCGGGGCGGCCGGTGCCGCCGCAGCCGGATCGGAGGTCGCCCACCACGCGAAATGTCACACCCGTGCGGCATACTGGGAGTGAGGACAGGGGAGTGGGGCACACCGTCGACGTGGCGGCCGTGTCGGGAGAGGAACATCCGATGGCCGCCGAACCGCAGGTGCGTCACCGGCGACGACACCTGGGGGTGGGCTACGTCCCCGTCCGCATCTGCCACCGACCGGAAGGAACGCCATGACCGAACCGACCAACGAACCCACCGACGAGACCTCGGTGCTGCGTCCCCTCGGCACCGACCCCCGAGGTCGGGTCGGCTTCGTCGTCGACCCCGAGGCCGATCCCGAAGACCTCGCCGCCGCCCTCCGGGCCATCGTCGAGGAACGGGCCGCCCTCCGGGAGGCAGAGGCGGCCGACGACACCTAGACGGGTCGGTCGCCGATCCCCGTTGCGGGGATGCGGCGGCTGCTCAGCTCCAGCGGAGAGCCGCCGGGGCGTCCGCCGGCACCGCCGGGTTGCGGGGCGGCACCGGCGGGATCGGCCGGTAGGGCTCGCCCAGGGGCGGACGGGGGTCCGGGTCGCCGGCGTTGGGCCGCAGGGACATGGCCCGTTCGGCCAGGGCGGCGATGGTCAGGGCGGGGTTGGCGCCCAAGTTGGCGGTGACCGTCGAACCGTCCACCACGTGCAGTCCCCGATGACCGAACACCCGGTGGTAGGGGTCGACCACCCCGTCGTCGGGGGTGGTGCCGATCGGACACCCGCCGATGAGGTGGGCGGTAGTGGGGATGTTGGCCAGCGCCTCGAAGATCGACCCGACCGCCATCCCGCCGATCTCGGCGGCGGCCAGACGGGCCGCCCGGTTCGCTTCGGGGATCCACGTCGGGTTGGGTTGGCCGTGGCCCTGGCGGGTGGTGAGCCGGCCCCGACGGAGGAACGTCACCAGCGAATTGTCCCGGCTCTGCATCACCAACAGGATCACCGTCCGTCGGGCCCAGTCCCGCACCGACAGCGACCGGACGAAGGCGACCGGATGGGTGAGGGCGGTGAGGAGGAACCGTACCGGGCGGGGGATCGGCCCGCCGCCGTCCACCATCAGCGTCGCCAGCAGCCCCATGGCGTTCGAACCCGCCGGGTAGCGGACCGGTTCGATGTGGGTGTGGTCGTCGACGTGGATCGACGAGGTGATCGCCAACCCCTGCGAATAGTCGACGGGGTCGGAGGCGGAGGCGACCGCCCCGACGATCGCCTCCGAATTGGTGCGGACCATCGTCCCCAACCGATCCGACAGGTGGGGGAGACGGCCCGCCGCCCGCCAGCGGTGCAGCAGCCGGAGGGTGCCGAGGGCCCCGGCGGCGAGGACCACCTGGGCGGCGGTGACGGTTCGCCGTCGGTGCCGCAGCACCGCCCCCGGGCGGTCGGTGACGAGCCGGTACCCGCCGCCGGCCAGCGGCTCGAGGTCGACCACCTCGGTCTCGGCCCGGACCTCCGCCCCGAGCTTTTCGGCCAGGTACAGGTAGTTGCGGTCGAGGCTGTTCTTCGCTTCGAAACGGCACCCCACCATGCAGCCGCCGCATTCGATACAGCCCACCCGGTCGGGTCCGGCCCCGCCGAAATACGGGTCGGGGACCCGCCGTCCCGGCTCCCCGAGCCAGACACCGACGTCGGCGGGATGGAAACTGTCGGCCATCCCCATCCGTTCCGCCACCCGGGCCAGTACCCGGTCGGCGGGGGAGTCGCCCCGGCAGGTGGTCACCCCCAGCATCCGCCGTGCCTGGTCGTAGTGGGGGGCCAGTTCGGTCCGCCAGTCGGTGATCTGGGCCCACGCCGGGTCGTCGAAGGCGGCAGGGAGGGGCTCGTAGAGGGTGTTGGCGTAGACGATCGACCCGCCCCCTACCGCCGCCCCCGACAGGACGAACACGTTGCGTAACAGGGTGAGCCGCTGGAACCCGCGGAGGCCCAGCCGAGGGAACCACAGGTAGCGGCGCAGGTTCCAGTTGGTGCGGGGCAGGGTGTCGGGACTCCAGCGACGGCCCGCCTCCAACACCGTCACCCGATACCCTTTTTCGGACAGACGGAGGGCGGTGACGCTGCCGCCGAACCCGGAGCCGACGACGGCGACGTCGGTGTCGAAGGTGGCCGTGATCTCCTCCTCGGGTGGCCCGCCCAACATAGCGGGCGGCGACCCCCGGGCTGCCCGGGCGCCTGCCCGGGGAGACCCGCCGCGACCCGCCGCGTATCATCCCCGGCCACCCGACGAGGAGCCAGTCGATGTCCTGGACCACCGCCGACCTGTGCGACGCCCATCCCGACGTGCAGGTCGCCGAACCGGTGTTCGCCGACTTCGGGGGGAGACCGGTGTTCTGCGGGCCGGTGGCCACCGTGTCGGTGTTCGAAGACAACGTCTTGGTGCGTGAAGCCCTCTCCGAACCGGGCGAGGGACGGGTGCTGGTCGTGGACGGTGGAGGATCCCTGTCGGTAGCCCTGGTCGGTGACCGTCTCGCCGCCCTCGGTGTCGACAACGGCTGGGCCGGGGTGGTGGTGAACGGATGTGTGAGGGACGTCGCCGTCACCCGCACCCTCGATCTGGGTCTTCGTGCCCGGGCGGCCTGCCCCCGTCGCAGCGCCAAGACGGGAGCGGGGACTCGGGGACAGCTCGTCGTCTTCGCCGGGGTGACGATCCGTGCCGGCGACTGGCTCTACGCCGACGCCGACGGCATCGTCGTCTCCTCGGGCCGGATCCACTGATCGGCCGGGGCCCGAACCCTTTCTCTCCCACGGCCCAGAACCGGCGGCCACCCGGAGGGTGTCTGTGAGCCCGGGGTTGGGGGTTGCCTCCGAGGTGTTTGTGAGCCCGGGGTTGGGGGTTGCCTCTGAGGTGTTTGTGAGCCCAGGGTTGGGGGTTGCCTCCGAGGTGTCTGTGACCCCAGGGTTGGGGACTCTTCCCGCGAGCGGCGGCGCGCGGCGACCAGAGTCGTCGGGAGGGCGCGGCAGAGACCTGAAGAAGAAGGGATGGCCCTCGTCGTGGTCACCGGCGTATCCTCGAAGGGTGCCCATCCCCGAAGACGCCTATCTCGCAGCCCGGGACGAACTCCTCCACCGGTTCCGGGGGTGGCGCCCCGACCGGGCCATCCACGACTACGCCGACCTCGCCCTCGACTTCAAGTTCTTCTACGGCGACGGCGAACATCTTCGCTGGACGGCACGGGACGTCGAGGCCTTCCTCCTCGACTGGGTGCCCCGGAAGGTGCTGCTGGCCGACGGCCGGTACGGCGAGCTCGCCGCCGGGATCCGAGACTTCTTCCTCTTCCTCGCCGAGACGGGACAGCTCGCCCCGGGATCGGACCCGGGTGAGGTGCTGGCGGTGGCGGTCGCCCGTCACGGTCCCGAGATGGCCCGCCGGGCCGTCGACCCCCGGCATTTCGGGATGGCGAAAGGAATCGTGACCGGGGGCGGGGCGGCGGAACCGGATCCGATCCCGATCCCGTCGAGACCCCCCGCCGACCTCGAAGAGGCCGAACGGGTCGCCGAAGCGTCCCGGGCGTACCGGCGGCTCTGCACCCTCCACGACTACTTCGCCGAGCCCCGGCCCCTCACCGCCAAAGGAAACCTGAAGCTCGCCGACGCCCGCCACCTCATCGAAGCCCTCGACACCGGCGACCGGATGGACGAGGTCATCGGCGACCGCCAGTTCAAGACCAAATCCTCCGCCGAGTTGCTCGGTCTCGTCACCATCGTCGGATTCGCCAAAGAGGCGGGGGTGCTGCGCACCTACGGCGGGAAGCTGGCGGCGGTGAAACGGTGGACGCAGGTACGGGACCGCCCCCTCGAGGCGGTCGCCTCCCTCACCGACCTGATGATCGAGGCTGGACCCCTCGCCTACCGGCCGAGGTGGCCTGGGATCGACCGCCAGATCTTCGTCCTCGAATCGTCGCTTCCGGCGATCCTCGCCGCCCTGTACGAGGCGCCGATGACCCACGAGGAGATCCTCGCCGCCATGACCGAGGCGGTGCTCCGGGTCGTCGAACTCGACGACATGGGTCTCCGCATGCTCGACCGCGATGTCGCCTTGTCGATGGAGGACATCCTCGGTGCCCTCGAAGACCTGGGAATCGTCAGGTGGGACGGGTTCGAGACCTACGAAGAGTACGGGCGGCAACATCGCCGGGGCGGCACCCTGACCCTCACGTCCTTTGGGGTGTACTGGTGCCAGACCCGCCTCGCCGGCTACGGGTTCGTCGAACGCCCCGACCAGGGCCCGCCGGCCACGCTGGCGGACGGCCCCGACGCCGTCGTCGACGCCCTCGCCTCCACGCTGGCCGCCGGAGTGGACGAGCTGGTGTGGGCGGTGATGGAACTGGGCGCACCCGACGAGGTGGCGGCGGCGGTGGAGAGCTGGTGGCGGGTCGACCATCCCCAGGTGGGGACCGTGCTGGAAGCCCTGGAGGAGGCGATGCCGTCACCCAAGGTTCGCCGGGCCGCCCACCGGGCCCGGTTCAAACACCGCAACCGTCCCCCTCAAGCCGACGCCCCCGAATAGTTGCGGACCCCCAGATTCCAGAACGCCCGGGCGGCGGCGACCGTCACGGCTGCCACCACCACCAGCACGGCCATCGACCCCGGCGTGACCCGACCGGTGAGGGCTTCGGCGGGGACGGTGATCGCCACCCCCAACGGCACCACCGCGGTCAGGGCCCCCTGCAGCCAGAACGGATAGATCCGGATGGGCCACCGCCCGGCGTCGTAGAGGCCGTTGATGATCTGATCGGCGTCGCGGAGGTCGACCAGCCAGAACACCGTGGTGGTGAACATCATCCACACCGAATAGAGGATCACCCCGCCGCAGGCCAACGCCACCGCGAACACCACGGCGTCGACGAACCCCACCCGACCGGCCAGACCGGCCACCGCCCAGCCGATCACCACCGCCCCGGTCACCACATCCACGAGATTCCAGAACGAGATCTGGCGGGCCGAGACGAAGAGCTGGGTGTCCACCGGTCGGACGAGGGCATAGTCGAGCTCCCCCTGATGCACCTCGTAGCGGAACCGGTGCATGTTGGGCATGACGAACGTGGCGAGCACCCCACCGAGGAGGATGTGGACGCCGAGCACCGCCAGCAGCTCCGGTTCTTCCCAACCTCGGAGACTGGTGGTGAACGAATACACGATCCGGATGGCGACCACCCCGGTGACGAGCCGCACCGCCGACTCGACCACCTGGAGGACGAAGTTGAGGCGGTACTGCACCTCGTATTGGGCACCGACCCGCCAGTGTGCGACGACGACGGCGAGGGAGTGGGTGAGGCCCTTCACGTTCCCACCGCCGTGAACCGTCGCAGGGCTCTCCGCCACAGCGCCAGGATCGCCAAGGCACCGGCCGCGATCCATGCCACCTGGACACCGAGCCCCCTCCACACCTCGGCGGCGGACACCTGGCCGATCAGCACCTCGATGGGGAACTGGAACGTCCATTTGAACGGCAGCCGGCTCGACACCGTCTGCACCCAGGGAGGCATGACCGCCATCGGAACCAGCCTGCCCGACAGCAGCAACTCCAAGGCGATCACTACCTCCACCAGGGCCTGAGCCCGGGTGGTCCAGAAGCTGACCAGCCCCAGCGCCCACAGGATGATGAACCGGATCACATAGCCCGCCCAGGCGGCGACGAAGAAGGTGACGACCTGGAAGAGGTTGGGGGACAGCTCGGGACGGAACACCAGCACCAGGAACGCCGCGGTCGGCACCCACACGGCGATCCACACCACCTTCGCCCCGGCCATCGACGCCAGGTTGCGGTGGAACGGATCGACCGGGTGGAGCAGGTCGTTGGCGATCCGGCCCGACTGCACCCACCAGTCCCACGCCCCCGGCGCCAGAGCCAGGTTGAACACCCGGACGAGGGTCCAGACGATGTAGTAGGCGGTGAACTGTTCGGCTCCGTACCCGCCGATGGCGCCCGTCTCGGTGGTGACGAGCCGCCAGACGATCAGGTAGACGACCGGTTCGATGAGGAACCCGAGGATGCTGATGAAGGCGGCGCCGCGGTATTGGGCCTGGCGTTGCATCGCCAGGCGGGCCTCGACCGCGTAGACGCCCAACAGGTTCCTCATTGCGGCTCGGCCTCGGCGGGATCGTCGCCGGAGGCGAAGGTCTTCTCGATGACGTCTTCGATCGGCGGGTCTTCGATGGTGAGGTCCAACACGTCGAAGTCGGCGAGGAGGCGGGCCGCCACCGCCGCCGCCTCCGCCCGGGGGACCGTCAGCGTCGCCTTCGCCGGAGACGCTTCCCGGACCTGACCGTAGGAGGAGAGGTCGGGGACCTCCCCGGTGACGCTGACGGTGATCGTCTTCTCCGCTCCGAACCGGTCCGACAGTTCCGCCAGGTCCCCGTCGAACAGCAGCGAACCCCGGTGGATGACGATGACCCGTTCGCACAGGGCGGTGACGTCGGCCATGTAGTGGCTGGTGAGCAGGATCGTCGCCCCCTCTTCCCGGGCGTAGTCGGCGACGAAGCCGCGGATCCGTTTCTGCATCGACAAGTCGAGGCCGAGGGTGGGTTCGTCGAGGAAGAGGACCTCGGGGGCGGGGAGCAGGGCGGCGAGGATCTCCACCTTCATGCGTTCCCCGAGCGACAGGTTGCGAACCGGTTTGGTGAGCAGGTCCCCGACGTCCAGCAGCTCGGTGAACCGGTCCCGTCGCCGCCGGAAGTCGGCCGGGGAGATCCGGTAGATGACCCGCCGCAGCTCGAGGGAGTCGACCACCGGCAGGTCCCATTGGAGGGAGTTGCGGTTCCCCATGATGAGGGCGGTCCGTGTCAGGAACTCGGGGTCACGCCGGGACGGGTCGAAGCCGATCACCCGGGCCTGGCCGGCGGTCGGGTACAGCAGACCCGACAGCATCTTCAAGGTGGTGGTCTTCCCGGCACCGTTCGGCCCCAGGAAGCCGACCACCTCTCCGGGGTGCAGCGTGAACGACACCGAGCGGACCGCCTCGACGAGGCGGTATTCGCGGTGGACCAGGGACCGGAGCGAGTTGACGAAACCCTCTTCCCGGACCGGCACCTTGAAGGTCTTGGACAGGTCCTCGACGACCACCGACGTCACGTCGGCCCCTCCCTTGTCGGTGGTCAGGTTGGCAGATCGGGGAGGCCGATGCGAGGGTCGTTTCGACGGGGTGTCGGGCCGTCAGGTGCCGGCGGGGCTCGACGGTTCGGGAACCGACGGGGCGGAACCAGAGACGATGCGGCGCCACATCCGGTGCGACGCCCACAGGGTGGCGACGGTGGTGACGGTCCCCCACAGCGGTCCGGCGAACACCGGGCCCAACAGGACGAAGGGGGCCATGATCCCGAAGGCGAGGGCGAAACGGTGCCGGTCGTCCCAGGCGGTCAGGTCCGCCGTCCAGCGACGCACCGCGCCGACGGCGACCGCGGCGGCGGTCACCATCACCAGCCACGCCGCCTCCGGGGAGGCTCCCGGGACTTCGGCGAACAGGTGGGGGACGAGCATCACCGCCACCCATCCTCCGACCCCCAGCAGCAGGAACCGTCGGGGTCGGGGCACCGCAACCGGGGCGGTCCGGGCCGGACGGGGCCGGACCCGGCGGGCGGCGAGGACGAGGACGCCGACCACCAGCCAGGTCGCCACGAGATGCCCGCCCGGCGGGTGGTAGAAACCGAACCCGGCGACCACCCAGGCCGCCATCCCCGCCGCCGACCAGGCCAGACCTCGCCGTCCCAGCCACGGCAGGTTCCGTCGGTCGGGGAACAGGATCTCCACGATCACCAAGGTGATGCCGATGCTCACCACCGTGTGGTAGATGGTGAGCTGGCTCGCCCACAGCCAGTTCACGCCGCCGTCCCGGCCGAAGACGGCCAGCTTGCCGAGGTCCTCCCACGCCGGGTCGAAGAACGCCCGGGTGACCAGACCCTCCTCGACGATCCCGTAGGCGGCGCCGAGCAGCCCGATCCCCAGCCAGCCCGAACCCCACCGGCGTGCCAGCTCCCGCACCAGCAACGCCCCCGACCCGTACAGCACGGCCAGGGGAAGCCAGCCGAGGAAGAATCCGGGGAGGGGAGCCGACGTGGAGACCAGCTCTCCGACCACCGGGGCGAGGAGGAACGTGACGGCGGCAGGGCTGGAGGCGAGGCGACGGATGAGGTTGTTCATGTCGTCATCGTCGGTCGGGGTGATTGGTGGCCGGTGAGCCGACGATGAGCCGCCGATGAGAAACGTTCGTGCCCGTTCAGAACCGGGTGAGGAGCGCGCCGAGGGCGAGGAGGATGCCGCCGCCGGCGGTCAGCCAGTAGGTGACGTCGGCGTCGACGTCCACTCCCACCCATCCCTGATGGAGGGCGATCCCGGCGACGAGAGCCAGAGTCCCGATGGTGAAGGTCTTGACGGTCGGTGCGCTCAGCCGCAACGTGTTCCCTCCCGTGTGCGCTTCCCCGAGAGGCTACCGCCCGGCCACGGCACACGCCCGCCGTGTGCACGCGGTGGCGGTTTCCGCGAGTTTCTGCACACGGTTTCTGGGTTCGTGTTTGGCCGCGTGCACACGGTGGCGGTTTCCGCGAGTTCCTGCACACGGTTCTTCCGAGGTGGGGAACCGGGCAGGGACCCGCGACGTCGAAACGGTATGAGACACCTCGTCGCGGTCGTCGTCTACGGTCTGGTGGTCGCCGCATGCGCCGGCACCGGCACCGTCCCGTCCCCGCCCACCACCCCCGCCGCCGGCACACCGGCGACCAGCACCCCACCGCCGACCCGGCCCGGGCAAGCACCCGTCGGGGTCGAGGCGGTCCGGGCCGACGTCCCCCGGGCGGCCGTCACCGACGTCACCGACGACGAACTCGCCGCCCTCGTCGCCGGCGACACCGCCTTCGCCCTCGACCTGTACCGCCAGACCGCCGGCGACACCAACCTGGTGCTCTCCCCCTACAGCGTCGCCGCCGCCCTCACCATGACCTACGCCGGAGCCCGGGGCGACACCGCCGCCCAGATGCGGGACGTCCTCCACCTCGGGCTGGGAGACGACCGCATCCACGCCGCCCGCAACGAAGAGGACCTCCGCATCGGCGCGCCGGCCGAGCCGGGTCCCGGCGACGACCGACAGCCCTTCACCCTCCAGGTCGCCAACTCCCTGTGGGGCCAGCAGGGATACCCGTTCCTCGACGAGTTCCTCACCCTCCTCGCCGAGCACTACGGGGCGGGCATGAACCTGGTGGACTTCGTCGGGGCCGCCGAAGAGGCCCGCCAGACCATCAACGCCTGGGTGGAGCGCGAAACCGAAGGAAAGATCACCGACCTGATCCCCGAAGGGGTGATCGACGACCTCACCCGTCTGGTGCTCGTCAACGCCATCTGGTTCAAAGCCAACTGGCAGGTCCCCTTCGACCCCGCCCTGACCGCCGACGCCGCCTTCACCACCCTCGCCGGCGACCAGGTGACCGTCCCCATGATGGCCGCCGACCTCCGCACCGACTACGTCGAAGCCGACGGCTACGCGGCGGTGCGGCTCCGCTACGCCGGCGACGCCTCGATGCTGGTCGTCGTTCCCGACCCTGGCCGCTTCGACGACGTCGCCTCCCGACTCGACCCGGATCTGGTGGCCGAGATCGACCGGGGCCTGGCCGAACACCAGGTCGAACTGAGGATGCCCCGGTTCCGGTTCCGCACCAACGTCGCCCTCGCCGAGGTGCTGAAGGAGCTGGGGATGGTGGCGGCCTTCACCGAACCGTCCCGGCCGGACGGCGCCGACTTTTCCGGCATGACCGGGACCCGGGAACTGTTCATCAAAGCCGTCGCCCATCAGGCGTTCATCGCCGTCGACGAGGAAGGCACCGAGGCGGCGGCCGCCACCGCCGTGGTGGTGGGGGTCGAATCGTTGCCGCCGCCGGCCACCCTCGACGTCGACCGGCCGTTCCTCTTCCTCATCCGGCACGACTCCACCGGGGAGATCCTCTTCCTCGGCCAGGTCACCGACCCCTCCGCCGGGTAGGCTCGACATGACACCACCCGGAGGTGGCATATGCCCGAACTGCCGTCGGGCACGGTCACGTTCCTCTTCACCGACATCGAAGGGAGCACCCGGCTGTGGGAAGCCTTCCCCGACGACATGGGCCGGGCCCTCCGACTCCACGACCGTCTCGTCACCGACGCCGTCGCCCGCCACGGAGGCCGGGTCGTCAAACACACCGGCGACGGCATCTTCGCCGCCTTCCCGGCGCCGGGTGACGCGGTGGCGGCGGCCATCGACGCCCAGACCGCCCTGGTGACCGTCGACTGGCCGGAGATGGTCGGCGCCCTCGGGGTGCGGATGGCCCTCCATACGGCCACGGTGGACCCGGTCGACGGCGACTACCGGGGAGCCGACGTCAACCGGGTGGCCCGCATCGAAGCGGTCGCACACGGCGGGCAGATCCTCCTGTCGTCGACCACGAAAACCCTGGTGGAACGGAGCCTCCCCGCCGGGGCGGAGATCGTCGAACTCGGCTCCTTCCTGCTTCGGGGCCTCGCCGACCCCGAACCGATCCACCAGGTCGTCGCCCCCGGTCTGCGACGCGAGTTCCCGCCGCTGCGGACGGCGGCGGCTCTGCGGCCCCGGCTGCCCGACTTCACCACCAGCTTCGTGGGACGCCGCCAAGAGATCGACGCCCTCACCCGGGTCCTCACCGACGGCGAAACCCGGCTGGTCACCCTGATGGGACCCGGCGGCATCGGCAAGACCCGCCTGGCGGTGGAGGTCGCCCGGGCGGTGTCGACGCTGACGGGACGTCCCGCCCATTTCTTCGCCGCCCAGCATCTCGGCGTCGACGCCGACCTCGTTCGGGAACTGGGAACGAGCATCGGGTTCGAATTCGACGGCCATCTCGCCTCCGCCGTCCCCGAAGAGACCCAACTGTTCGAACGCCTCGCCGCCCAGCCGCTGCTCCTCGTCTTCGACAACCTCGAACATCTGCCCCAAGCTCTCCGGTTCCTCACTCGCCTCCTCGACGCCGTGCCGACGGTCACCGTCCTCGCCACCTCCCGTCGCGCCCTCGGCCTGGCCGCCGAATCGCGGTACACGGTCGGCGGCCTCGACGACTACGGCACCGACGATTCGGCCGTGTTGTTCTGCGACCGGGCCGCCCGGGTCGGTGCCCGCCTCGACCCCGACGCCGACGGCGTCGCCGACCTGTGCGCCGCCCTGGGAGGGATGCCCCTGGCGATCGAACTGGCCGCCGGCTGGGCCGACACCCTCACCCCGGCGGAGATCGCCGCCGAAGTGCGGCGCGGCCTGGAGATCTTGGAGACCGAAGCCGAGGACGTCCCGTCCCGGCACCGCAGCATCCGGGCGGTGTTCGACCAGACGTGGCGTCTCCTCCCCGACGACCTCCAGGCCGTCTACCCCCGGCTGTCGGTGTTCGCCGCCCCCTTCGACCGGGAGGCGGCCGCCGCCGTCGCCGGGGCGTCCATCGCCGACCTGAAGCGACTCACCGCCCGTGCCCTCCTCACCCGGCCGACCCTCGGGCATTTCG
>Ga0256830_1002089_pt1 | contig 13458 bp, 9 predicted proteins | sample 128326metaG_FD_190537 | JGI IMG/M metagenome (GOLD analysis project Ga0256830, IMG submission 190537) | Hydrothermal vent microbial communities from Lau Basin, Pacific Ocean - 128-326 | ecosystem: Environmental > Aquatic > Marine > Hydrothermal vents | place: Pacific Ocean: Lau Basin | collected...
CACCGCCATCTCATCGGCATACAACAGCCTCCAGTTTTCGGCCTCCAGCACCCGCGCCAGCGGTGCGTTGGCCTCGATCAACACCAGGTTCACCTCCCAACGCGCCAGCACCTGCTCCCAACCCGCCTCCGCGCGGGCAACCTGAAACCACTGGTCGATGATTTCATCATTATACAGGTCCGTGCGCCCGTCCACGAACACCGGATACTCCGGCAAAGCCCAGAGCAGGTACGCGCCCCAATTATACGAATTGAACAGCCGTCCGGGAGGGCGCGTTTCCTGCAAAAACGCCACCGCCTCCAGCGGCAAAAACTGGCGGAACGCGTTTTCGTTCTCCGCCGGGGGAAACACCAGCGCCATCTTGACCCCCACCGCCAGCAGCAAGACCCCCAACAGGGCGCGGTTCACCCACCCTTGCAGCCGGGAGCGCACCCGGCCCAGGCGGGGTGGCCGTACCCCCAACGTCTGCGCGGCCCGGTCGAGCACCGCGCTCGCGTGGCGGCTCAGCACCGGCGCGGCCACCAGCGCGAACAAGGCCACGTTGCGCGCCGCCAGCAGCCCCATGTACCCGAATCCGGCCACCAACAGGAACTCCTCCAGCCGCAGCCCCTTGCGCGACGCGCCCACCGCGCCCAGCGTCAGCAGCAGCATCCAGGCGAACGGCTGCACGCGCGCCTCGTGAAAATTCGGCGACTGCCACTCCTGGATGAAATCCCGCAGCGCACCAATCGACACCGTCTTGAACGGGTACAGCAGCATGGCCGGCCCGGAAGGGTTGAGCGCAACCGCGGCCACCAGCAATGCACCCACGACAATCAAACGGGAGATTTTCGATGTTCGATCTTCGATCTTCGATGGTTCGATTGCACTCACCACACGCCTTCGATCCCTGACCCACAACACCCCCGCCCCCACCAGATACACCCCCCACAACAAAAACCCGGCCGCGAACCCGCCGTGGCTGTTCGCCCAGAGCACCATCAAAACCGGCAGCCACCACAGGCGATCCCGCTTCCCTTTGCGAAAATCCTCCAAAATCCACAAAAACACCGCGGTCAGCACAAACGTGACCATGTAGGGCCGCGCGGCCCAATACACGCCCGCGGCAGCCGCGGCCAGCACCATCACGAACGCCTTCGTGAACACGCCCCCCTCCATGGTCCGGTACACGAACCAGAACGCCAGCGTCACCATCCCGGCGACCCACAAATTCAGGCCGCCCGGCCCCAGCCCGCGGTAGACCAGCGCCAGCGGAATCTGCACCAGCCAGCCCGGGTAGCGCCACGCCGCGCCGCCGCGGGTGTACGAAAACGGATCGGCCTGCAAAATCCGGCGGTGCTCGATCATCCACTCCCCGGCGCGCAGATGCCACCAGGTATCGGTGTCCACCGACACCCGCGCGGCCATGGCGAACACGGCCAGAAAGGTGATCCAGACGACCAGGCGGCGTGTGCTCATGGGGCAGCTCCGGGTTGAATGCTCAACCGGACAGATTATACAGCATGTGAGCAGGAGATGTTTTACCGGCGCGCAAACCTCACAGGTTTTGGAAACCTGCAAGCTCTTGCGCGGCGAAAAAATCGGCCCGCCTGCGGCGGGCTGGTGCGGCGGCTTCGCCGCTGATTCAGAGATTCAGAGATAGGACTTACGCACTTGAAAAGTCGCATCCAGACCTCACAGGTCTCGAAGCGCATGGAGATGCCCGGATGCAATCTATTTTGGGTAAAATCTTCCTGCATCGTATGGTAGTAGACCTGTGAGGTCTCAACTGCGTAAGTACTGTCAGAGATAGGGCTTACGCAGTTCATGCCATTGCCTTGTGTAATTCTGGGCGCTGTTGCTTGCGTCATTCTGAGCGACAGCGAAGAATCTCAGCGATGGTGAGGGAGATTCTTCGGGCACTGCGTGCCCTCAGAATGACGGGGGACGGATGACCGAGGCGTGGTTGTTGGTGGTCGGGGCGACCGGCCGGTCGCCCCGACGGTCGCTGCACTCCAGATTCTTCGGGGCTGACGCCCCTCAGAATGACGGGATAGGCTGCGCTCCGGATTCTTCGGTCGCTGCGCTCCCTCAGAATGACAGGAGAGGCCTCGCTCTCTCAGAATGACAGGTGCTCACAATTCCCAACTGCGTAAGTCCTGTCAGAGATCAGAGACAGGGACGACCACCACCCGAAACCCGAGGTTGCGGTTTCTGTTGGGCGGGTAGTTCCAGCCGCGGAAGGCACAGCGGGCGAGGTCTTGAACGCTGCTGAACGAGCCCCCGCGCAACACACGGAAAACGCTGTCCGCCGCCTCCAGGTTCTCGCGGCCGTCTTGCGGGTCGTAGGGATAGGTGAATTCGGGTTTGTCCTCTTCGCCCCACAAACTGCGCGTCCACTCCCATACGTTGCCGGCCATGTCCGCGCAGCCGTAGGGGCTGTCGCCCTGGGGCGAGTACTGCCCCACCGGCGTGGTGCCGCCCGGCCCGTTTTCTTCAGTGTTGCCGCGGTTTTCGTCCCACTCATCCCCCCACGGATACACCCGCCCGTCCGCGCCGCGGGCCGCCTTTTCCCATTCGGCCTCCGAGGGCAGAGTGACATGATATTTCCCGGAAGCCAGCGCTTCCCAGAATGCGCGCCCGGAGCCGGATTGGCTTCGCTCCAGGCGCTGGCGGCTGATGGCTGCAAGCTGTTCACCCAACCAGCGGCAGTAGGCCAGGGCGTCGTGCCAGGAAACGTTCACCACCGGGTGGTCGGCCTTCCCCGCGGGGTACCGGTCGCCGTCCCAGCCCGGGGGCGGGCGGTGGTCGCTGTCCTGGATGAAGGCCTGGTACTGCCGGTTGGTGACCGGGTATTTGCCGATCCAGTACTCGTACAGGTTCACCTCGTGCTGGGGCTGCTCTTCAGCTCTGGCCTGTTGGTCTTTTTCCGGGTCGCTGCCCATCAGGAAAGGGCCGGGCGGGATGCGCACCAGTTCCGGCTCGAAGTCCGTGCGCGGGGACGTGCTCTCCTGCGCGGCTTCGATGATTTCCGGCGCTTCGGCGCGCCGCGTCAGGGTGAAGTAGCCGCGCAATTGCTCCGGAGTGAGCGGGGTAAAATTGTAATTCTCCTGTTCGGGGTGCAGGGTGAGCACCCGGCGCACCGCGGCGATACCGCGGCGGCGCAGGTAGGGGGTCAGGGCTTCGGGCAGTTCGGCTTTTTGCGTCTCTGCCTGCAACGCGCCCTCCCCGGGTTCCCCCCGCTGCCGTTCGCCGGCGCGCTGCGCCAGAAAATAGGTCTCCAGGTCTTTCAAATAGCGGTGATTGTCGTCCTTCAGAAAGTCGTACAGCGGCGGCAGCGCGCTTTGCAGCGCGATGATCTTGGCCAGTTGCACCGGCAGGATGTCTGCGCCGGTCTTCTCCGCCAGCGCGGTCAGCAGCAGGTAGGTGTTGACCCCGCGCTTGACCTGCCGGGGGTTGTCGGCCAGCCCGGCCGCGAAGACCCGGGCGCACTCCTCGTCCGCCCACTCCTCCACCAGCCCGGCGATGAAGGCCCGCATCCGGCCGCGTTCGATGGGCGGCAACTGGAAGGGCAGCTGGATGATCTTCTCCAGATAGCGCGCCCCCTCCACCAGTCGCTGCTGGCGCCGCTCTCCATCGCCTTCCGCATCCGCCATCAACTGGCGGTACTTGATCTCCACCCCGCGGGCGATCACTTTATCGTCCAGCCCGAGCATGAACACGCAGCCGGGCACATCCAGGAAGAGCTTGATGGCCTCCAGCACCTCCACGGCCTTCTCCGGCAGGCAGCGGTCGAGATCGTCGATGAACACCACCAGCCGCATGTTCTTCTCCACAATGTGTTCTCTCACCAGCTCACGGAAACGGCGCTGGAACTGTTCCAGAAAGCGCACCTGCTCGATGAACAGGCGGGAGCGCTCGCGGCGGATGGCCTCCACCAGCTTTTCGGTGGCCGTGGCCGCGCCCTTTTTTTGCAGTTCCTCCACCATTTTAGTCAGCGCGCTGGCCCCGGGGATGAAAGACAGGCCGATTTGCAGCGCGCCCTGCGCCAGCCCGCCGGTCAGTTTGCCCCAATCGATCTGCAAACCGCCCATTTCTTCCCGCTCCACCGCGCGGTAGAGCGCGGCCTCCAGGTGGTGCAGTTCCTGCCGGGCGTCCGCGGCGTTTTCCGGCAGCGCGTCTTGCAGCGCGAGCAGCACGTGCAGCAGCAGGGCGCGCCACAGGTCGGTTTCGCGCTCGTACTTCCAGGCGTCGAACCAGGCGGTGCGGTAGCTTTTGGGCAGTTGCTTCTGCACCAGCCGCATCAGCGAGGTCTTGCCTGCGCCCCAGGAGCCGAAGATGCCGATGGTCAGCGGGGTGCGCGTTTTGGGGGAGGCGACCACGTCCGCCAGCGTGTCGATATAAGGCTGGAAATCCAGCGCGTCGCGCTCCGCGGGGAGGTCATCCAGGATGGTGGTGTACGAATCGCTCATGCGCTCTCTCCGATCATTCCCTCTGTACTCCCTCCAGTTCGCCCGGCACGGGCTTACGTAATCATTTCATTGTCCATAGTTTAGCCTGTTTGCATGAAGCTGGCAACTGGGCTTCACCCTTTGCGAACCGCAGGGCTTTTCAGAGTTCTTACGCTCACGGTCAAAGGGGTAGGGGAGGGCAGTGCTCTCCCCTACCCAGCGACCTCCAACAGCGAGTGCAACGGCTCACCCAAAGGTTAGAACGTAAAAAGCCCTGTGCGAACCGCCTGCCAGGTGTAGAATCCCTGGACAATGTGCTATAATTTTTTTACCTGGAGAGAAAAACATGCCCAAACTGATGTATTCGCATAACAATCTTCCCAGTCCCGAATCCTTCCGCAAGCACTTGGCAGAAGCCATGGCTCAAAGCAATCCATTGGACGACTTGTTGGAGTTGTCTCTGGAATTGCGAGAGATTGAAAACAAACGCGGCATGACCTCGAAAGACTTCTATGAACAATACCAGCAGGGCAAGATGGGCGATGACGAAGAAAGCGTGCAATGGGCTATCCGGTACCGGGCTTACCTCGAGCTCAAAAAGCGAGTCGAATTGGCGCTGATGCGGCAGGCCGTCTGGGGGGAACGCCCAATCACTTGAGATGTATCGGTATCTATCCCGCCTGGCAGACACCATTCTCAGCCGCCACGATATAACCGTAGAGCAACTGGAATTCGAGCGACCTTCCCCACACCAGGGTCAAATCGCTGGGCGGTTGCGCTTTTATGATGGCTCCCTGCTCGTTTTTGCCGAATTATCCATCAAAATCGAACGGGCGATTCAAAAGCTCGAATATCGGTATCATTACCAGCGCGCAGATGGGTCGCTGGTCTTCCGTTACGACAATTCCGGGCATTACCCCGATCTGTCCACATATCCCCACCATAAACACATCGGTGATCGAGTCGTCCCCTCTGCACCCCCCGATCTGGCCGAAGTCTTGCGAGAGATTGACGAAATCATCTACCCTGACAGATAGCAATCGTAAAATTTTCCCGCTTTCAGTCCCTGCCTTGTGCAGGGTTTTTTGATGCCTGTAAAAAATCATCTGCGTACATCCGCCTCCCTCTGCTCCCCCAACCCGATCTCCTCCGGCCTCACCGCGCGCGAAAGGCCGTAAAACACCTGGAAATCCCCAATGCGCGCCTCCTGCCACGAGACCCCCAGTTCTGCGAACCTGGCGCGCAAAAACGCCTCCAGCGCGGGATGGTTGGTGGTGATGTACGCTACCTGCCCGGCCTCGGCCACCAGCCGGTTGTAGGGCGCGTAGCGGTTGTCGCGCCGGGTGTAGCGGAAATCCAGGTGGTAGGGCAGCGCGGGGACGAAGATCAGCTCCTCCTGCGAAAGGAACGCCAGCGGGTAGGCCACCCAGTAATTGGTGTAGCCGCGGCGGATGCCCTGCTGCCGCAAAAAGGCGATCAACTCGTCGTCGTAGCGGTGATCGATCTGCGTGACCGCGTCGAACTGGGTGGTGAGGCCGGGGGGGTACTCCGCGGCCTGTAGCGTGCCCCACAGGTGAAAAACCAGCACCACCGCGAACAACGCCGCGGCCAACCCCCGCGAACGGGGCCACAAATCCACCAGCATCGCGGCGGCGAACAGCGCCAGGGGCACGGCCAGCGGCAAAAAGTAGCGCCCCGACGGGTCCGCGCCAAACGGGGTGAACACGAACCCGGCCAGCAGGGTGAACACCACCCCGCACAACAGCAGCACCCCCTCACGCTGCCTCCCCCCCTCGCGGATGCGGCGCACCACGAACAGCCCCACCCAGCCCCAAAACGCCAGCACGAACGGGATCAGCGGCGCGGCCAGCCAGCGCACCTCCCACGGCGGGCGCAGACCGAAGATCACCGTACTGCCCAATAGCAGCAGGCTGACCAGGTGCATCCCGACCGATTCCAGCCAGCCCGCGCCCTCCACCCCGGCAATCGCGCCCCCGCCCAGCTCGATCAGCAATTGCGAGACCCCCAGCCGGTACGCGCCCCACCAGTAAGGCAGCGCGCCCACCAGCCCGCCCACCAGCACCAGCCCCGCCGCGCGCCAGAGGGTATCCGCACATGGCGCAGATGATTCGCGGACGGACATCTGGCCTTCGGACCTCTGAGCATCCTGAGCGGAAGGCGAACGAAGTTCGGACGAACTCCGTTCACTTGCAGTCGAAGCATCCTGAGCGGAACGTAGTGAAGTCGAAGGATGCGGGTCTTGCAAAACCCCTTTACGAGCCAATGCCGCACCCTTCGACTGCCGTTTCGACTTCGTTATCACTCCGCTCAACGTCCGCTCAGGGTGCTTGCGATCAATTTGCGTCGCACCTCGCACCTCGCACCTCGCACGCCGCCCCTCGCCCCTCGCACCTCGCACGCGGTACGCTAAAAACACCCCCGCAGGCAGGCTGTACACCAGCGTCAGGCCAAACACCCACAACCCGAACCCGGCCAGCGCGCCCCACAGCAGCCACAGCCAGGCAGGAACAACTTCCTCCCGCCCCAACAAATTGGCTATGCGCAGCGCAGCCAGCAAAATCAAATTCCCCAACAACAACGCCTCCCCGTACCCCCCCAGGCTGGCCGTGGTGTACAGCGTCACATTCACCGCCGGAATCGCCAGCAGCCAGACGGCCAGCACCCCTGCCCAACGCGGGAATCCGGCCTCCCGCGCCAGCCACACGGTGCTCGCCATCGTCCCCAGATACAGCAGCCCCTGCACCAGGCGGATCACCCACACCTGCTGCCCGAAAACCGCAAACCCCGCTGCCACCAAAAACGCGTCCAGGCTGCCCAGATAGGCCTGCCCGTAGAAAAAAACCGGCCGCGCGCCCTGGGTGATGTGCCGCGCCATCAGCGCCACTACCGCCTCGTCCGCGTTGAACGGCACCCGACCGGCAGCCACCAGCCAGACTTTCAACCCGGCAGCCGCCACAAAAGCCGCCAGCAGCGCCAGCCCGCCCGCGCGCGTCGCGTTCACCCCACTCACCCCCAGATGGCAAACTGCCCCGACATGAACAGCAGCCCCGACCAGGACAGGTACAGAATAGCGCGGTTCACCCAGGCATGGCGACCCGCGCGCGCCCACACCAGAAACGCCGGAAACAACGCCAGATTGGAGACCGCGATTCCGGCCACGAGCGTGTTTCCCCCTGTCAGCACGGACACGCCGCGCATCAACAGGGGCAGCATCGGCGGAGTGAACAGGGCCGAGTTGAACGCGGTGTAGCCGCGCTCCGCGATGGCCTGGTAGTGCAGCGTGTCCCAGCGCTGCCACGGCTCCAGCCAGGGATTCTCCTCCGGCTGAACTCCGAGATACGGCCGCGAGACCGGGTGCGGGGGCAGGGGCTGCGCGTACACCTGCCGCACCGCGAACATCCACCCCGCCAGCGCCAGCCGCACCACCAGAAACGTCACCACCCCGTAGCGCACCGCGGGATCACCCCACAGAGAAGCCAGCCTGGCTTTCATCTCGCCCAGAAGGGCACGGATTTTTTTGCTTTCCGTTTCCTTGCCTGTTTTCTGCGTTTCCGGTGTGCTCTCATCCATCATCCTGTATAATCTCCACATGCGGAAAATCCTGCCGGTGTTGATCGTGTTGGTCGCCATTGGGGCCCGGCTGCTGCCCGGCGCGCGCACCATCGACGACGCCTACATCACCTTTCGCTACGCTCGCAACATTTTAGCCGGGGCAGGCATGGTGTACAACCCCGGAGAACGGGTGCTGGGCACCACCACCCCATTGTACACCGGTTTGATGGCCGGGTTGGGGCTGTTCCTGGGGGGCGAGAACGCCGCGTTTCCGCAGATCGCGGTGATCGCCAACACGTTCTTCGACGCGCTGACCGTGCTGTTGCTGGTCCGCTTGGGGCGGCGGCTGAACGCGGCCCTGGCCGGGTGGGGCGCGGCCCTCGTCTGGGCGGTGCTGCCCTTCAGCGTCACCTTCGCCATCGGCGGCCTGGAGACCAGCCTGTACGTGTTGCTGCTCACCGCTACGGTCTACGCCTACATCACCCATCGCCACCTCCCTGCCGCGCTGCTGGCCGCCCTCAGCCTGCTCACCCGCCCGGACGCGCTGATCCTGATCGGGCCGCTGGCGTTGGATTGGGTGATCGGGGCGCGGGGAGTAAGGAGTAGGGAGCGGGGAGTAGGGAGCAAGGGGCAGGAAGTAGGGAGTAAGGAGCAGGGAGCAGGAATTCCTCAAGCTCCCGATACCCATCCTTCGACTTCAGGCTCACTGCGTTCGCCTGCCGCTCAGGATGCAATACCCAACCCTTCGACTTCGCTCAGGGCAAGTCCCCATCCTTCGACTGCGAGCGAATTCCATTCGCCTGCCGCTCAGGATGCAATACCCAATACCCAATATCCAATATCCAATACCCAATCCCCACCCTCCCATTCACCATTCACCACTCTCCTCGCCTTCCTGCTCCCCACCGTGGCGTGGTTCGGGTTTGCCAGCCTGTACTACGGCAGCCCCCTGCCGCATTCGGTGACCGCCAAGGCCGTCGCCTACCAGATCGCGCCCGCCGCGGCCTTCATCCGCCTGTTGCAACATTACGCCACCCCCTTCATGGGCCACCTGACCTTCGGCGTGTGGTGGATCGCGGCCGGGATGGTGTTGTACCCCTTTCTGTTTGTGGCCGGCGCGCGGGCAGCCCTGCGCGAAACCGCGCGCATCTGGCCCTGGCTGGCTTACCCCTGGCTGTACTTCGCCACCTACGCCATTGCCAACCCGCTGATTTTCCGCTGGTACCTCACCCCGCCGCTGCCCGCGTACATCCTGGTGATCCTGATCGGGCTGGAGCGGCTGCTGGCGCAATTACGCAACGCAAAGACGCAAAGGCGCAAGGAGGCAGCGCGGTTTTCCGGCGGCGGTGCGTTCTGGCGGCAGGGGGTTATGATCGCATTCGTCCTGCTGGCCCCCGCGCTGCTCGCGCTGCAAGACTGGCAGCTTCGCCCCGACCACGGGTTGCAGCGCCCGGCCCCGGAGATGGCCTGGTACCAGCTCGAGCTGCTTTACCGTCAGGCCGCGGAATCGCTCTCCCCGGACATCCAGGCCGCGCCCAACACCCCCACCCTGGCTGCCGGGGACGTGGGTGTGCTGGGGTACTTCACCAACGCCCGCATCCTGGACACCGTCGGGCTGAACTCGCCCGAAGCCATCCCCTACTACCCGCTGCCCCCGGCCATGCACGCCAACGCCTACGCGGTTGCCCCCGACCTGATCGCGGATTTGCAGCCCGATTACGTGGTGCTGCTCGAGGTGTACGGCCGCGAAGGGCTGTTCAAAGACCCGCGTTTCCTGCAAACCTACCGCCTGCGCCAGAAAATCCCCACCGGCATTTACGGCAGCGACGGGATGTTGATCTTTGAGCGGAGCAGAGAGCCGTGAAAAAACTTTTGCGCAACCACTGGTCTTTCCGTAAGACCTCACAGGTTTTGGAAACCTGTGAGGTCTTGGATCACTGGCCTTTCCTGCTTTTGCTGGCCGCGTTGACGGCCTACCACGTGTGGGGCATCACCAAAGTGCCCTTCCACCCGGACGAGGCCACGCAACTGTACATGAGCAGCGATTTCGAGGCGTTGTTCGCCCACCCCGGCAGCCTGATGTGGGACAGTTCGCACGAAGGCGACCGCCAACAGCGCTACCGCGAGCTGGACGCGCCGCTGACCAAATACATTTTGGGGCTGGGACGCCGCGTTTTCGGGTTGCAACCGCTACCGGTAGACTGGAATTGGGGGCAAAGCTGGGAGGAAAACGCGCGGGCCGGCGCGCTGCCGGATGCCGCGCTGTTGTTTGCCGGGCGTCTGGCAGTCACGCTGTTGCTGCCGCTCAGCCTCAGCGGGATGTACCTGCTCGGTTTGCAGGTGGAGGGCAGGTTGACCGGCTTTCTGGCCGCGTTGTTGTTGGGCACTCACCCGCTGGTGCTGCTGCACGCGCGGCGGGCGATGGCGGAGGGCGCGCTGGTGCTGGGGGTGGTGATCGGGCTGTTGACTGTGTTGGGGGGCGGGAAGCGTCCCTGGCTGGCCGGTTTGGGGCTGGGGCTGGCCTTCAACGCCAAACAATCGCTGGCCGGGCTGCTGCCGGTCGGGTTGCTGGCGGTGGTTTGGGGGGCACAAAACGATGGCAACCGGCTGCGCCGCGCGGGGCTGGGGTTGCTCCAGTTTTCGGCTGCCTTTGTGCTGGTCACGCTGGCGCTCAACCCGCTGTATTGGAGCGATCCGGCAGGAGCGGCGCGGGCTTCTCTGGCTGCCAGGCAGGATTTGCTCACCCGGCAGATGATGGACCTGGAACGTTTTACGCCGGAGCGGGTGCTGCGCACACCGGGGCAGCGCGCCGCGGTCTTGCTGGCACATTTGTACGTGATACCGCCGCGTTTCGAGGAGGTGGGCAATTACGTGGAGCAGACTGCGGCTTCCAAACAGGCGTACCTGGCGGTGCCCGGGCATGTGTTGTTGCGCGGGCCGGCGGGCGGCGGCCTGATGCTGGCGATCACGCTCTTCGGCGCGGCCCTCGCGGCGCGGCGGGTTTGGAAGAACGGCTGGCAGGGGGAGCGGAATTTGACTTTGCTCTTGCTGGCCGGGATTTTCCAGTTTGGCGCGCTGATTCTGGCTATCCCCCTGCCTTTTCAACGTTATGCCATGCCGCTGGTGCCGTTTACCGCGCTTTGGGCTGCGTATGGGCTGGGTGCTTTGCTAACGCACTTCCGCAGGTCTTGAGAAATGGAGAGTGGAGCTATGAATGAGGTGAAATGGACACCCGGCTACAAATTAGCCGTTTTTGGGCTGGCTACGGCCATCCTACTGATCTTCGCGGCCCTATCACCGGGATGGGATTACTTCGGCGCGTGGGGTGTTGTTCTTGCGGGAACACCTGTGGTATTTTGCGCCGGACACCATGCGGGCGGTGCTGGAGAAAACCGGTTTCGAGATGGTGGAAACCCGGCCAAACCGGGTGCGCTTTTCGCTGCGGAACGTGTTTGTGCGCCTGGGGCAGTACCGCGGCTGGGTGGGGCGGGCGGCGCGTAAAGCGGGGGAACTGCCCGGCATGGGAGGGGTGGGGGTGCGTTTTCCCATTGGGGAGATGGTGGTGATCGCCCGCAAAAAGAAAAGCCCCTGAGAAGTCAGGGGCGTGGTTTAGCGGATGTACTCTTGCAATTTGCGGCGCACGGAGGGATGCCGCAGCCGGCTGAGCGCCTGGGATTCGATCTGGCGCACGCGCTCGCGGGTGACGCCCATTTTGCGGCCTACTTCTTCCAGGGTGTAGACCTGCCCGTCCAGCAAGCCGTAACGAAGCTGGAGGATACGGACTTCACGCGGCGGCAGGTTGTGCAGCACTTCGGTCAGGTGTTCGCGCAGCAGGTTGAAGGTGGCGGTCTCGTCCGGCGCGGAGGCGTCGCGGTCTTCGATGAAATCGGCCAGCACGGAGTCCTCCTCGTCGTCGGTGGGGGTTTCCAGGGAGATAGGCCGCCGGGAGACCTGGATCATGTTCTCGACCTTTTTGGGCGGCACTTGCAGCGCGTCGGCCAGCTCCTCTACGGAGGGCGCGCGGCCCAGACGCTGGGTGATCTGGTGTTGCAGGCGCAGCAGTTTGTTGATCTGGTCACCCATGTGGACGGGGACGCGGATGGTGCGGCCCTGGTCCGCGATGGCGCGGGTGACGGCCTGGCGAATCCACCAGGTAGCATAGGTGCTGAACTTGTGCCCCCGGCGATAGTCGAACTTTTTGGCGGCCCGGATCAGGCCGATGTTGCCCTCCTGGATCAGGTCGAGGAAGGGGACGCCGCGGCCCATGTACTTTTTGGCGACGCTGATCACCAGGCGGGAATTGGCGGTGATCAGGTGTTCGCGCGCCGCCCAGCCGTCTTCGATCAGGCGACGGAGTTCCTGGCGGCGTCGCGGGGGAACGTTGCCGCGGGCGAGTTCTTCGCGCGCCATGCGCCCGCGTTCGATGCGTTGCGCCAGATCAACTTCCTGTTCCGCGGTCAGCAAAGGAACCCGCCCCACCTCCTTCAGATAGAGGCCGATCATGTCATCGGTGTCGATGTTTGCCAGATAATTATCGTCCAAAGAGATGGTGCGTTTGGCGTCTTCTTCCTCTTCGGAGGCAAGTTCGTCATCGCTAGGCTCAATGGTGGCGACATCATCAATGTAGGGGATACCGGCGTTGAGGAGGGCCGCGAACACCTCTTCCAATTGGTCTACGTCCTGTTCCGCTTCTGGAAAGAACAACAAAATATCATCGATGGTTACGAACGATTTTTGCTGCCCCACCTCGATCAAACGCGCTACCGGAGAACAATCTTCATCTTCCATATTTTGCAGCAAATCATCATTTATCATGGGGTACCTCAGAAAGGTCGCACTGAAGAATATGCCCCCGAATGCAATTCGATAAAAGGTGAGAGAACAAGGGTGAGGCTTTTTTGAGCCTCGAGAAAGGCTGATGGGAGAAGAATCAGGTGGGATGCAAATGTGATCAATGCGGGCTATTGGGGCAGAAACAGAATACACTCTTTCTTGAAAATTGGCAACCAAAAAGATGAGGTAATTATGGAAATCTCAGGGTATTGAATCAATTGCAATACTTACGCAGTTGATGAAATCAAGTACGGGTTTGGTGTCATTGCGAGCACCCGAAAGGGTGCGCCTGCCCCGAGCGTAGCGTGGGGGAAGCAATCCCCCACATCGGGGAGGAGATTGCTTCGGCGGGCAAAGTTTATACTGAACAAAGTGAAGTGCCCGCCTCGCAATGACACCACAGGCATGAACTGCGTAACTCCTGTTAAGGAGAGGGTGCCGGTGTCAGCTCGCTCTCCGGAGTCACCGTAAGTGTGGAGGTGATCGAAAGCGTGGGGGTTATCGTGGGCGTTGGGATGATGGGAGGTGTTTCGAGAAAGGCGATGAACCTGTCGAGCACGAATTTGTCCACCAGTTTTGGTGAACCGCGGTTGAGGCGGATGTAGTATCCATTCCCAACCGG
>Ga0256830_1002090_pt1 | contig 13455 bp, 11 predicted proteins | sample 128326metaG_FD_190537 | JGI IMG/M metagenome (GOLD analysis project Ga0256830, IMG submission 190537) | Hydrothermal vent microbial communities from Lau Basin, Pacific Ocean - 128-326 | ecosystem: Environmental > Aquatic > Marine > Hydrothermal vents | place: Pacific Ocean: Lau Basin | collected...
GCGGCGAGGGGCTGGGCAACAAGTTTCTGGCCCATATCCGCGAGACCCAGGCCATCGCCCATGTCGTGCGCTGCTTCGAGGAAGAGGATATCACCCATGTGGAAGGCAGCATCGATCCCCTGCGCGATGTGGAAACCATCAATACCGAACTGCTGCTGGCGGATCTGGAAACCGTGACCAGGAATCTGCAGCGCGCCGCCAAGCAGTCCAAGAGCGGCGACAAGGAGGCCCTGCAACGCAAGGCCCTGCTGGAGCAGGTGGAGGCGGCCCTCAACGAGGGGCGGCCGGTGCGCGCCCTGGAGCTGAGTGCCGAACAGTGTCATGCCCTGCGCGATCTGCATCTGCTGACGGCCAAGCCCACCATGTACATCGCCAATGTCGCCGAGGACGGCTTCAGCGGCAATCCTTTCCTGGAGCAGTTGCGCGGCCTGGCCTCGGGGGAGGGCGCCATGGTGGTGCCGGTGTGCGCGGCCATGGAGGCCGAGATTGCGGAGCTGGAGGATGAGGAGAAACAGGAGTTTCTCTCCGACCTGGGGCTGGAGGAGCCCGGCCTGGACCGGGTGATACGGGCCGGTTATGAGCTGCTGGGCCTGCAGACCTATTTCACCGCCGGGGTCAAGGAAGTGCGTGCCTGGACCGTGCCGGTGGGCGCCACGGCGCCCCAGGCGGCCGGCGTGATCCATGGCGATTTCGAGAAGGGTTTCATTCGCGCCGAGGTTGTCGCCTATGAGGATTTCCTGGCCTGCGGCGGTGAGCAGGGCGCCAAGGAGGCGGGCAAGTGGCGCCTGGAGGGAAAGGACTACATCGTTCAGGATGGCGACGTCATCCACTTCCGCTTCAATGTATGAGCGTTTCATTGAAGGGTGAAGCCCGGGCGCGTGTCTTTTGAAAAGCCTGATTTTGTCAGCGGTGGTCCTGTCGGCAGTGTATGCGCTGCTGATGGCATTCGTCTACTTCAACCAGTCACGGCTGATATATTATCCACAACTTCCCTCGCGCGTGGTGAGCAGCACCCCGGAGGAGATGGGGCTGGAATATGAGCCGGTCAGAATCACCACGGAAGACGGTGTCGTGCTCGATGCATGGTATGTCCCTCATGTCAATGAGAATGCGGCGGCCCCGGAATGGGTCATGGTCGTGTTTCATGGCAACGCGGGAAACATCGGTCACCGCCTCGATACGTTGCGGATTTTCAACACATTGGGATTCTCCTCCCTGATATTTGACTATCGCGGCTATGGACGCAGCACGGGATATCCCACCGAGGCCGGTACCTACCGGGATGCCGAAGCGGTATGGGAATATTTGACCCGTGAAAGAGGAGTGCCCAGCGGACGTATCCTGTATTTTGGCCGTTCTCTCGGCGCGGCGATTGCCGCCAATCTGGCGTTACGCCATCCTCCGGCGGCGCTCATCCTGGAGTCCGCATTCACCTCGGTTCCGGATCTGGCGGCGGAACTCTATCCTTTGCTTCCCGCGCGGCGCATGAGCCGTTTTCAATACAATACCCTGGCCGCTTTGAGCGAGATAACGCGTCCCGTCCTGATTATCCATAGCCGGGACGACGAGATTGTGCCATTTTCCCACGGGCGGCGCTTATACGAGGCCGCGCCTGGGGCGAAACGGTTTCTCGAAATCAAGGGGGGGCATAACGATGGATTTCTGCTGAGCGGCGAACACTATTTGCAAGGTGTCAGGGCGTTTGCCGAGGAAGTGACCGGTCCCCGGTAATGACAACGGCCTGATGGGCTTGTGGCGTGCCCGGGCCGCCGGTTTCCCGGGGAAAAGGTCTTGCCGATATTGCTTGCAAATTTCACCTTTCTCTTTTATCTTTACGCCTTCCCGGAATAAAGGCTATGTAGCTCAGTTGGTTAGAGCACGGCATTCATAATGCCGGAGTCGGTGGTTCGAGTCCACCCATAGCCACCACGCCTTTGTTCTCGTAACCCACTGATTTATATAGGTTTATAATGGCCGGGGGCGGGTGTGCCTTGCGTCCTGGTGGAACTAACTTGTCCCGCGCCTGTCTCACCTTGTGAGAGGCAGGTTACAGTAAAAAAATGTGCGCGGGATCACACAGCTTGCCATCTGCTTGCCGATACAGAAAGTGAGTGCTCAATCCACCGCCCAACACATAATCGAAACGACCAATACCGTGGACAAGAAGAACCAACAGACCCGCTTGCATGACTTCATGGGAGGCGCGCTTGCCGGCGTCATGCTGGTTGCCATGAGCGCACCCGCCATGGCGGATCAGGTGACGCAGTTTGGTCAGTGGAGCGTCAACAACGGCACCATCGATACGGATCTGTCATGCCAGGATGTGAACATCGTATGTACCGTTCTGGTGGAAAGTAATGGTTTTCGCCAGGAACTGGTGGATGCCGGCACCAGTGGCGTTTACATCCGCACCATCATCACCGAGGAGAATGCCACCGGGAGCGCGGGCACCCTGCCATTCGAGCAGGAGAGTTTCACGCCCTTCAACAGTGCGGCGCGGGCCAATTTCGGTTTCGACATGACCAGTGCCGTGCGCGAGGCCGCCACGGGTTTTGAGAGCATCGCCGCCATCGACCAGGATCCTTTCGTGGATGTCAACAACAATCCGCTGTCGCTCACAGTGACCAATCTCACCAGCACCCTGAACACGCCCGAGATCGTGAGTAATTTCAATTACGCCAGTAATGAACTCACGGGTTACCCCGATCCCGCCAACAATATCTTCGGCAAGACCTTGGATATCGACGTGGACGTGTTCATGGATTGCAACGGTACCACCACTCAGATGGGGGGCGGTGGCTCGATGGGTTGTCCAGGTGGGGGCGGCATGGGTGGTATGATGAACTTCATGGCCCAGCAGCGCTTCGTCCTGCGCGACCGGGAGGGTTGGAACGTTGACATCACGACCGGCACCCTCATTGTCACGCCCATTACTACGGCAGGCTCCATGCAACTGGATCCTTCCGTCATTCCCGTGGCCTGGAACGAGGGAGACGCCATCAGCACACACTGGATTGCACAGACCGATAATCAGGGGGGCGCCAGCTTTGCCATGAATTACCAGTCTATCAGCAATCTCGAGCCGGGTGCCGTGGATTCCTTTGCTGATTTTCAGGACCAGTCTTCTCCCCCGCCCCTCGATCCCTTCGCCTGGGATCCTGTCTTCGGCCCCCCGCCGCCGACACTGACCGCCCCTCAGTAGCCGGCCGCGACGGACATCGTCCCCGTCATCAAGGGGCTGGTGGGGTGTCTGCGAGGCGTAACGCCGTTTGCGCCACCCGCCTGCCCAGAGCCCGGCACAGGCGTTTTTCATCTTCCGTGAACTCGCGCTGGTTATCGGCGCCGGCATAATGGCTGGCGCCATAGGGCGTCCCGCCACTGGCCGTGCTCAGCAGTTCGGGCTCGGAATACGGCAGGCCCACGATCAGCATGCCGTGATGGAGCAGGGGCACCATCATGGTGAGCAGGGTGCTCTCCTGGCCTCCATGGAGGGATGAGGTGGAAGTGAAAACGGCCGCGGGCTTGCCGCTCAGCGCGCCCGACAGCCACAGGCCGCTGGTTCCATCCAGGAAATATTTCAGTTCGGCGGCCATGTTGCCGAAGCGGGTGGGACTGCCCAGGACCAGGCCGGCGCAAGACTTGAGATCTTCGAGGGTTGCGTAGGGAGGGCCGTCGGCGGGTATGTCGTCCTCCACGGCCTCGCACACCGTGGAAACCGGGGGCACCGTGCGCAGGCGGCTGCTGCATCCAGGTACTTCTTCCACTCCCCGCGCAACCAGCTCCGCCATGTATGCCACGCTGCCGTGGCGGCTATAATAAAGCACCAGTATTTCGGTCACTTAGAGTATCTCCAGGACGTTCTCAGGCGGGCGGCCCACGGCCGCGCGCTGGCCATTGATCACGATGGGGCGTTCGATCAGGATGGGACTTTCCACCATGGCCGCCAGCAGATCCTCATGGCTCAATCCAGGATCGTCCAGCTGCTTCTCCTTGTAGACGCTTTCCTTTCTGCGCATCAGTTCGCGGGGTTCCATGCCAAGCATGCCCAGAATCTCCGCCAGCGCTTCCGGCGAAGGCGGCTCCTTGAGATACTCGATGATCCGCGGTTCAATGCCCCTGTCCCTGAGGAGTTGCAAAGTCTGGCGTGATTTTGTACATCGTGGGTTGTGATACATTATAATGGCCATGGGAATTGTCCTTGTTTATTCATTGCCCTGGAGGCCTATTTTAACGTGCAATCGCGGGGATGACATAGGCCATGTCGAAAGGGCGTGCCTCACAGCCAGCTTGGAAGCAGTGCCAGCCCCGAAATGATTTCTTGACGATGCTCGACAGACGACTCCTCATCATCATGCTTGCCCTGGCGCTGTTGCCGGCTTGTGCATCCGTACCCACTCAGGAGATGAGTGATGCCCGCCAGTCCCTCCAGGCCGCCTACGATGCGGGCGCTGAGAAATATGCCAGCCGCCATCTCAGGATTGCCGAGGATTATCTGACCAAGGCGGAGCGGGAACTGGAGTTACGTTTCTATTCCTGGGCGCGCAATGATGCCATGCTGGCCAAGAGCGAGGCCCGCAAGGCCCAGGAGGTGACCAGCGCCATCAAGTCCGCCAAGGCCGCCATCGAAGCTTCCCCGGCCGGTGGGGAGGCCCTTACGGCAGCCCGTGCCCTGCTTGAGAAGGCGATCGCCGCCGCGAAGCAGGGCAAGGATACAGCGGCCATCCGGATGGCGCGCGAAGCCGAGGCCAGGCTGAGTCAGGATGCTCATGAGTGAAATCTGCCCGGCCGCTCTTGGGCGCGCCCCTTGAAACCCGGCAGGCCCTCGCTCAGGCGGGTGGGAACGCAGTGAGCCAAGCGCGGAAACTGCTGAATTTCTGTCTCACGCTGCTCCGGCAATTCCACCAGGACCGCTGTCTGGGCGTGGCGGCCTCCCTGAGTTACACCACCCTGTTGTCCCTGGTGCCCTTGCTGGCGGTGATGTTCTCTGTCCTCGCCGCGTTTCCGGTTTTCGATACCGTGGTCGAGAAGCTGCAGGACTTCATTTTCAGGAATTTCGTGCCGGCGTCGGGAGAAATGATTCAGTCCTATTTCGAGGGTTTTACCGAACAGGCGCGGCGCCTGACCGGCCCCGGCATCTTTTTCCTGGTCGTGGTGGCCTTGATGCTGATGCACAGCATCGATGAAGCGATTAACGATATCTGGCGCGTGCGCACGCAGCGCAGCTGGCCCGCTAAGTTTGTTGTCTACTGGGCTGTCCTGACCTTGGGGCCGCTGTTGCTGGCTGTCAGCATCGCGGTGACGTCCTTTCTGGTATCCCTGCCCGTGGTGTCCAACATCAATGGCGCCATCGAGGGCGTGCGTTCCTGGACGTGGTCCCTGATGCCGTTCCTGTCCACACTGGTGGCCCTGGCCCTGCTCTACGTGCTGGTGCCCAACCGCCGTATCAGGCTGCGGCACGGCCTGGGCGGTGCTGTCGTTGCGGCCCTGCTGTTCGAACTGGCGAAGCATGGCTTCACCCTCTATGTCAGTAATGTACAGACCTATGCCACCATCTATGGCGCTCTGGCGGTGATTCCCCTGTTCCTGGTATGGATCTATGTGTCCTGGGCGGTGGTCTTGCTGGGTGCGGAACTCGGCTACTGCCTGACGCTGCACCAGGAGAGGGCGCGGCCGGGGGATGCCCATGCCCCCCTGGCGCCCCTGGTGGCCGCCTACCGGGTTGTGGGGCACCTGTGGCGGAGCCAGCAGCGGGGTGAGACGCTGTCCGAGGAGCAGCTTATGAGACTGGAACCCGGTCTTGGGCGGGAAGGGCTGGTCCCGGTGATGGAGGCGCTGGAAAGGGAAAAGTACGTGTTGATGGTTTCCGAGGGGGAGTGGGTGCTGCTGCGGGATACGGGTGAAATCACCCTGGCGGATCTATATAATGCCATGCAGCATACCATCGCCGGTATGCCGGGATTGCCGGGCCGGCAGGACCCCTGGAACCGGGAGCTGCTTGAAATCCTGCATGATGCGGAAGAAGCACTGAACGACAGACTGCGCATCCCCCTCAAGCAACTGTACCAGTCATCTGAAACCAAATTGAAGGCACCTACATGAAATTCGTGGAAACGCTTTTCGAAGGCGGGTTGTGGAAGAGTCGATACGTGGTTCTCAGCGCCGTGATCGCGAGCCTGGCGGCCGCGTTTGCCATGTTCTTCATCGCCACGGTCGATACCTTTTATACCGTGACGCATCTCGGCAACTATGCCTCGCCGGCTCTGGAGCCGGCTGCCCGCGCTGCGCTGCGCGCCGAGACCGTGACCCATATCGTCGAGATTGTCGATGGTTATCTGCTGGCCACGGTATTGCTGATTTTCTCCCTGGGGCTCTATGAGTTGTTCATCAGCGATATTGACGAGGCCGGCAGCGGAAAGGCTTCCTCGCGGATTCTGTTCATAACCAGCCTGGACGATCTCAAGGCCCGCCTGGCCAAGGTTATCCTCATGATCCTGATCGTGAGATTCTTCGAGTATGCCATCAAAATGAGCTTCGAGACGCCTCTGGATCTGGTGTATCTTGCCATCGGCATTGCATTGATCGGCCTGGCCCTGTATCTGTCGCATGCCGGGGAGCCCCGCCACGGCAAACCCGCTGCCCAGGAGGCGGAAGGCAAGGCATAGCCCGCATTTCTCACCGGGATGGCGGGTAGACTCAGTCAATAACGCCGTCCCGGGCCGCCTTGAGCACCAGAGCATCGAATTCCCCGGCCGGCAACAATCCTCTTTCAGCCACGATGTCCCTCACGGGGCGGCCTGATTTCTCTGATTCCTTGGCTACTTCGGCGGCCGCGCTGTAGCCGATGCGGGTGTTGAGAAGTGTGGCCAGTCCCACGCTGCCATGGAGGAAGGCCTGGCAACGCGCCCTGTCGACCTTGAGCCCCTTCAGGTTGCGTTCCGTGGCGGCATTGACCGCGTTCGTCAGCCAGTTCATGGCGTCGAACAGGGCGGATCCCATGGCGGGCATCATCACATTGAGTTCCAGTTGTCCCGCCTGTGTCATGGCGGAGATGGCCTGGTCCTGGCCAATGACCTGGAAACAGACCTGGTTGAGCATCTCGAACATCACCGGATTGACCTTGCCGGGCATGATGCTGGAGCCCGGCTGCACGGGCGGCAGCAGGATCTCCCCGATGCCCGTGCGCGGTCCCGAGGCCAGCAGGCGCATGTCGTTGGCGATACGCGTCAGCTCCAGGGCCAGATCCCTGACAATGGAGGAGAGGTGTTGCACGTCCCCCATGGACTGCATCTGGGCGGCAAGATCGGCGGCGGGGCGGATGTTCTCTCCCGTCAGGCGGGCCAGTTCCGCGGCGGCGGTCCGGGCGTAGCCCGGGGAGGTGTTGAGGCCGGTGCCCGCGGCGCTGCCGCCCAGGCCGATCTCGCACAGGGGATCCCGCGCCTGTTCGATGCGCGCCGCGCAACGCCGCAGGGTCCAGGCATAGGCGCCGAATTCCCGGCCGATGGTGGTGGGCACGGCATCCTGGAGATGGGTGCGCCCGCTCTTGACCGTATCCTCGTGTTCGGCGGCGATACGCGCATACTCATCGGCCATTTGCTCCACGGCCGCGATGAGGCGCGGCAGTTTGGTCAGGGCGGCAAGGCGAATGGCGGTGGGGATGGTGTCGTTGGTGCTCTGCCCCATGTTGACATGGTCATTGGGATGCACGGGCGAATATTCCCCTTTCTTCCCGCCAAGGGCGACATTGGCCAGATTGGCGATGACCTCGTTGCTGTTCATGTTGTGGCTGGTGCCCGCCCCGGCCTGAAAGCGGTCGACGACGAACTGGTCGAGGAATTCACCGCTCAAGATGCGGTCGCAGGCGGCGATGATGGCGTCTGCGATCTCGTCCGTCAGCCAGCCCGGCTGGCGGTTGGCGGCGGCCGCGGCGCGCTTGACCAGGACGTGGGCGCGCACGAAGTCGGGGTCGGGCCGTCTGCCGCTGATGGGAAAGTTGGCAATGGCCCGTTGGGTCTGAATGCCATACCAGGCCGATTCGGGGACGCCGAGAGTGCCGAGGCTGTCTTTCTCCGTGCGGTAGGCGGTTTCGTTCGTCATCGTTTTCTCCAGGGGTATAATCGATGCATGAATCATATCGCGTTACCTGGAGATGGGGAATGACGAAATGTATCCGTTGCCATGTGAGGGGCCGGGTGCAGGGCGTGTTCTACCGCGCTTCGACCCGGCGTGAGGCACTGAGGCTGGGGATCAGTGGCTGGGCGCGTAATCTGCCGGACGGGCGCGTGGAGGTGCTTGCCTGCGGAGAGAAGGAGGCGCTGGAAGCCCTGCTGGCGTGGTTGCGCGAGGGGCCGCCCCAAGCGCGGGTGGAGGGGGTGGAGTGGGAGCCGTTGGAGGCTCAGGACGTGGAGGGGTTTCGCATCGCCTGAGGGAGGTGCCTATTTGATGCAGACGGTGCGCACGGCGTGGATGTCGGTGATGCCCTGCAATACCTTCTCTATGCCGTCCTGCTTCAGGGTGCGCATGCCCTCCTGCAGGGCGGTGGCGAGCAGTTCGGAAACCTGGGCTTTGTCGAGGATTTTTTTCTTGATGGCGTCCGTTGCTTCCAGGAGTTCGTGCAGGCCCACTCTGCCCTTGTAGCCGGAACCCTCGCAGGCCTCGCAGCCGGGGGCGCGGTAGAGGGTGAAGCGGCCTTCCTCGTCGGCGAATTTCCGCTTCCAGTCTTCCAGGATCTTGTGGCGCACCCTGTCGGCGTATTCCTCGTCGGCATCCTGGGGAATGAGTTCGTAGCAGTATTCCGCCAGGAGTTCGCGCAGTTCCTCGCTGTCCGGCTCGTAGGCCTCCTTGCACTCGGAGCACAGGCGCTTGCCCAGGCGCTGGGCCAGGATGCCCACCAGGGCATCGGAGAAGTTGAAGGGGTCCATGCCCATGTCCAGCAGGCGGATGATGCTCTCCGGGGCGCTGTTGGTGTGCAGGGTGGCGAATACCAAGTGGCCGGTGAGGGAAGCCTCGATGCCGGTGCTGGTGGTTTCCTCGTCGCGCATCTCCCCCACCATGATGATGTCCGGGTCGGCACGCAGGAAGGCGCGCATGGCGGCGGCGAAGGTGAGGCCGATCTTGGGATGTACTTGAACCTGGCGCAGGCCTTTCTGGGTGATCTCCACCGGGTCTTCCGCCGTCCAGATCTTACGCTCCGGGGTATTCAGGTGGCCCAGTATGGAATGCAGGGTGGTGGTTTTACCGGAACCCGTCGGGCCGCACACGAAGAACAGGCCGTAAGGCTTGGAAACCATTTTGATCAGACTTCGGTGGTTTTCCTCGCTGAGTCCCAGCTTGTCGATCGGGACGGGCTCGCCACTTGCCAGGATGCGCATCACCACGTCCTCCTGGTCCCCGGAGGTGGGGATGGTGGCCACACGCAGCTCGATCTTCAGCATGCTGAACTTCTTGAAGTCGATCTTGCCGTCCTGGGGCTTGCGCTTCTCCGAGATGTCCAGGTTGGCCATGATCTTGATGCGCGCGATGAGGGCGTTGCGCATCTTGCTGGGCACCTCGTAATAGTTACGAAGTTCACCGTCCTTGCGCAGGCGTACGATGGTCTTGTTCTTGCCCGGATAGGGCTCGATATGGATGTCCGAGGCGCCCTGGTTGTAGGCATCGATGATGATCTTGTTGACCAGTTTGACGACGACGTTGTCGGAAGAGGAGGTTTCGTCATATTCTTCTTCCTCGCCGTCATCGTCTCCGCCCATGAATTCGTCGAGCAGGTCGCCCCCCAGGTCAGGCGCCGAGTAGAGCATGCCGATAACGCGTTGTAACTCGTTGGGCTCCGCCATCACCGGCTCCACGTTGAGGCCGGTGTGGAAGCGCACTGCATCCAGGGTTTCCCAGTCCATGGGGTTGACCATGGCGATGACCAGTTTCTGGTCATAGGAATAGAGGGGCAGGAAGGTGTATTTCTTCACCAGGTCCTCTGGCACCAGCTTGAGGGCCTCGGCATCCAGTTGGAATTGACTTACGTCTACGAAGGGAATACCCAGCTTCTTGGACAGACCCTGCTGGATGTCGCTTTCGGAGACCAGTCCCTGCTCGATGAGGATCTGCCCGATCTGCTTGCCGCGGTCCTCCTGCTGAGCCTTCAGGGCCTCCATGAGCTGCTCCTCGGTAATGATGTTCTCATGAATGAGGATTTCACCGAGGCGGAGGTTGGGCGTGACCTTCTGGTTCTTGAGGGAGGCCTCCAGTTCGTTGGTGGTGATGATGGCCTTGGAGCGCAGGTATTCGCCCAGGGGTTGCTGGCGTAACTGCTCCTGCTCGTTCAGGCTTTCCTCGACTTGTTCCGGGCTGACGACCTGATCTTTCACCAGCAGTTCGCCAAGGTGCGGACCGATGCGGTGATCTTCCAGGGCGCTGCGGGGGATGAAAAGCAGCGCGTAATCCTTGCCGTTCTGTGTCGGATACAGATAAAGTCCCGCCGCATCGGTGCGGAAGCCGAAGGTGCTGCCTTCCAGCTTGTCTCCATCCTTGAAAGTGAGCCAGAAATCCTGGATCAGATCGGGCTGGGTCATGCCTTCCGGGGTATTGCCCTGCTGTTTCGCGCGGCGCCATTCGTGCCGGCGGGGCAGGCTCATGATCTTGATTTTGCTGAAAGGGACTTCTTGGGGTTTTTCCTTTCCGTCGAGCTTGATGCTCAGTAGTCTTTCTTCCCGCTGGAAGGTTTGCAGACGGCCCAGACAGCGCTTCCCGGTATGCAACGACAACAGAACCTTCTCTCCCTGGCGGACGGCATCGTCGTCCAGGGGTTCGCAGGAAGCCGGCTGCAGCAACGGTAGAATGGTGTCTTCCTGGCTGTCTCGGGGCACGGTATTGTTCATGTTTCTGCTCAGTTCATATAAAACGGGAATATGCAAACCGGTCGTGGACCATACGCCGCGTGGAGGCGCGGCTCCGTTCCACTTGACGGACCTGCCGTATAGGTTATCGGTCGATTACGATGCGCATTGAGAGGTCAACGGCCTGAAGGTCCTTGGTGAGAGCTCCGACGGATATGAGGTCCACCCCTGTCGCGGCTATGGCGCGGATGTTCTCCAATGTGATGCCGCCGGACGCCTCGAGTCTGGCTCGTCCCTTGTTCAGCTTTACCGCGCGACGCAATTCCTCCTCGGGGAAGTTGTCCAGCAATACTATATCGGCCCCGTGCGCCAATGCTTCAGTCAATTCCGCGAGATTTTCCACTTCCACTTCCACAGGCAACCCGGGAGAGGCGCGGCGAGCCTGCCCGATGGCCCCGCCTATGGAGCCGCAGGCCTGGATATGATTCTCCTTGATGAGAATGGCGTCAAAAAGCCCCGCCCGGTGGTTGCTGCAACCACCGCAGCGCACGGCGTATTTCTGCTCGTGGCGCAGGCCTGGAAGGGTTTTGCGGGTATCCAGGACCGTTACGCCGAGATCCCGTACCCGCTCATGAAACTGCCGCGCCCGCGTCGCGGTGCCCGACAGCGTCTGCAGGAAATTGAGGGCCGTCCTTTCGCCAGTCAGCAGTGCCCGGCAATTCCCTTTCAGGTTGCACAATATTTGTCCGGGGTTGACCAGGTCGCCATCCTGAATCGCCCATGATACCGAAAAGGCGGGGTCAAGCTGGCGGAACACCTCGTCGAACCATGCCTGTCCGCAGATGACTGCCTGCTCCCGGCAGATTACCCGCGCCGAGGCCTGCTGTGCTTCTGGAATGAGACGGGCCGTGATATCGCCTTTTCCCACATCCTCTGTCAGGGCCCGTTTGACGGCGTCTTGAATGTATGTGTCTTTCATTGAAATTGGTTCCGTTGGGGCGGCTGCGTCCTCAAAAATGCCGCGTTGCCTGTAACCTGTATTGCTCATCTGGGTGGCGGGCACCCGCTTGATCCTTGAATCCTAAAACTATTAATCCAGCAACAATATATGGCGGGTTCAGCCGGCGCTTGCCGGCGGTCGAGCCGGGCGAAATCATCGGCATTGTCATCCTGATGGATATCATGTTGCGGGGCATGATCGGGAATGTTCCTTGAGGCCGGTATGAGGCAGATGGATGACATGGCGCAGATGATGCCTGCCATGGATGGTTTTTCCGCTTCCGCATTGTGCGTCCATGATGTCTCGCTTGTAATATGATCCGCGTGCCCCTATATCCACTATATGAACCCGAGAGTTGCATGAAATTGCGAGTGCCAACAGAGGATAACACCTTGTTTCATACGTCTGATGCGTGTGGCGGCCCCAAGCGTTGGCGTCACCCCAGGTTTTATCCAGCAGCAGGCCACAGGAAGGCGCAAGATACAAGGTACAAGATACAAAAGGCTGCTTCCCTTGTGCTTTGAGCCTTGTGTCTTTCACGATCCCAGTACCCAATTTTTTGCAATGACCGGGTGAATTAGACCTGAATCCGTGGATTCAGATTGAGAGAGAATATCAACCTGTTATGCTGGAATGAGGATTGGAGCCAAGTATAGCCCAACGGTCCCTGGCCTGACAGGCGCCTGAGAGGAATCTAACCATGCGAATGGACAAATTGACAAGCAAGTTTCAGATGGCCTTGGCCGATGCCCAGAGCCTGGCCGTGGGGCGCGATCACCAGTTTATCGAGCCCCTGCACCTGATGATCGCCATGCTGGACCAGCAGGGGGGATCCATACGCCACCTGTTGAGCAAGGCCGACGTCAACACCAACAGCTTGCGCTCCCAGTTGGGCGATGCCCTGGACCACCTGCCGCGGGTGGAGGGCATCGCCGGCGATGTGCACATTTCCAATGACCTGGGGCGGCTGCTCAACGTGTGCGACAAGCTGGCCCAGGAACGCAAGGATCACTATATCTCCAGCGAGCTGTTCGTTCTCGCCGCCCTGGATGACAAGGGCACCCTGGGAGAACTGCTGCGCAAGGCCGGCGCCTCCAGGGGGGCCCTGGAGAAGGCCATCGAGGAAATGCGCGGCGGGCAGCAGGTCGACGATCCCAATGCGGAAGAACAGCGCCAGGCCCTGGACAAGTACACCATTGACCTGACGGAGCGCGCCGAGCAGGGCAAGCTCGACCCGGTCATCGGGCGCGACGACGAGATCCGCCGCACCATCCAGGTGTTGCAGCGCCGCACCAAGAACAATCCCGTGCTCATCGGCGAGCCCGGCGTGGGCAAGACCGCCATCGTCGAGGGGCTTGCCCAGCGCATCGTCAACGGCGAGGTGCCCGAGGGGCTCAAGGGCAAGCGCCTGCTGTCCCTGGACATGGGTGCCCTCATCGCCGGCGCCAAGTTCCGTGGTGAATTCGAGGAGCGCCTCAAGGCCGTCCTGAACGACCTGGCCAAGCAGGAAGGCATGATCATTCTCTTTATCGATGAGCTGCATACCATGGTGGGCGCCGGCAAGGCCGAGGGCGCCATGGATGCGGGCAACATGCTCAAGCCCGCCCTGGCGCGTGGCGAGCTGCACTG
>Ga0256830_1002091_pt1 | contig 13453 bp, 10 predicted proteins | sample 128326metaG_FD_190537 | JGI IMG/M metagenome (GOLD analysis project Ga0256830, IMG submission 190537) | Hydrothermal vent microbial communities from Lau Basin, Pacific Ocean - 128-326 | ecosystem: Environmental > Aquatic > Marine > Hydrothermal vents | place: Pacific Ocean: Lau Basin | collected...
CAACGATGCCGGTGTCGGCGATCGCATACAGGCCTCGGCAGCCGGCTGCTGAGAGACGCGGGCTACGGGCGATCATTCCGGGCGATCGTTTCGCGGACGCGCTCGCCGCAGGAACTCCAGAAAAGGCGATTGGGGAGCAACTGTCCCATTCCCAGCCGGTAGCCGTGCTTGAGGGTTTCCCAGGTGTATTCCTGTGCTTCAAAAAGGGCGGTGTACGGCTCCATCCCCTGAGCCAGCAGGCCGGCGATGGCGGAGGCCAGCGTGCAACCGGATCCGTGAAAGGACGCATGCAGGCGATCCCAGGTATAGGTCTCAAGGAGGCGGCGGTTGCCGAAGAGGCGGTTTTCGACCTGCCGGGTCGCCTGATCGGTGCCCGTGACCAGGACGAATTCCGGTCCCTGATCGAGAATCCGCTGAGCCGCGGCATCGATCGTATCGGCTTCCGGCGCCAGGGCCATGGCTTCGGCAGTGTTGGGAGTCAGGACGGTTGTCAGCGGAAGGATCAGATTGATCAATGCGGCAGTCTCGTCGGCAGATGACAGCGGGCCTCCACCCCCGGCAACCAGTACCGGATCGACGACGACCGGCATATTGGGGTAATCCGCCAGAATACTGTGAATCGCTTCGGCATTGGCAACGCTGCCGAGCATGCCGATCTTGAAAGCCCTGACGGGGATATCTTCGAGCACCGCACGGGCCTGGGCAATGAGCTGTGAGGCATCGACAGCGACATAACTTTGGACATTTCGCGTATCCTGAACAGTCAACGCGGTGACAATCGGTGCGGCGTGGCAGCCCATACTGGCGAGAGATTCGATATCTGCCTGAATCCCGGCGCCCCCGGTGGCATCAATACCGGAAAAGGCCATTACCACAGGAACTTGAGCCGTATCGTTGACCATGTGTCCTTGTTTCTCGGGTATGGGAGCCGTTGATTCTTCCAAGGGTTTCTCGCGGCACAGGGAAGCGCCGCTCACGATCATTGGTCACAAATCATTGATTCAAAAATAAAAGTGGCCATCGCATGGTTCGCTTTACCCGCTCGGGGCACTCAGGGAGTGAGTGATCAGCGCTGCCAGCGCTTTCCGTCATCAGCCCATGAAGTATAAACTATTTTGCTTCATGGGCAGGGCGCCACGTCACCGTGGGGCGGTCATGACGCCGGCGGGAAAGCGGGGATGAGCATCGGGGAGATATCATGACGGGCAAAACGGGCTACAAAAAGTACGTGTGTATCGTTTGTGGTTTCGTTTATGACGAGGCGCAAGGGTTGCCGGAGCTGGGTATTCCACCCGGGACCCGGTGGGAGGACATTCCGGAGACATGGTGTTGCCCGGATTGTGGCGCGACCAAAAGTGATTTCGAGCCGATGAAGTAAGCTTTTCATGTGGGAAAAAGAAAAGCCAGCGCATCGCGCTGGCTCGCAGATTCCACATCTCTTTTATAATCGTTATGAAAGTGCTCAGACTTCGTCCATTCCTGCCCAGGAATTATTCCAAGCCCAAGACAAAATCGACGAGCTTTTCGATGTCAGCGTCAGCGACACGCGGAGAGTACGGAGGCATGGGAACGCCACCCGTGACGTCGGTCCAGTTGCCTTTACCGCCTTTTTTCACTTTTTCAATCAATGTAGCTTTGGCATCCGCTTGACCTTTGTATTTGGCGGCAACGTCTTTCCAAGCCGGCCCGACGACTTTTTTGTCGACGGCGTGGCAGGCCAGGCAGCCGCTTTTTTTCGCCAGTTCCAGGTCTGCATTGGCCGGCCCGGCGATACCAGCGGCCAGAACTGCTGCAGCGGAAATGCTCATCCAACGTGCTTTCATGCTCTTCTCCTTTAGTTATTTTAAGATAACAGCGCGGAACTACTTACCTCCCTCATAAGTAGCCGCAATTTGGGTTGACTGACGGTTTTTTCCGGGGTTAAAACGAAACCATTTCCTCCCCCTGGAAAACCAACAAAAATTTTAGCTTAGAAGTATACCACAAGCCAAACTAAAAGCGCTTCAATTTATGACATGCCCCTTTCGAGGTGTCAAGCATCAGCGCTGTGGATTTTTAATTCTTTTTTATCAATCAGTTATGTATCACCCTGGTAGACGGTGTCCAACATCACCACACCGGCCGCGCGGGCGCGTTCAGGGTTTCCGCCACCACGGATAAGTGCCGGCGTGTCCCTTCAATGGCAAGAGGATCAGTTTGCCCAGGGTCAGTTCCGCCGGATCGCGGTAATGTTCCAGTCCGATCACCATCTGTTCATGGCCGGCGGCCGGCTGGTCTCGGTAGGTTCCGAAAAGGTGGTCCCACCACGGCAGGTTGAAACCGAAATTACGATTGGTTTCAGATTTGAGTTGCGAGTGGTGGACGCGATGCATATCAGGGGTGACGACGATGAACCGCAGCCAGCGGTCGACTCTGGGCGGCAGGTAGAGGTTGCCGTGGTTGAACATGGCCGTGCCATTGAGCAGGATTTCAAAAACCAGTACGGCCACAGGAGGGGCGCCGAGGATGGCGATCGCTGCGAATTTCACCAGCATCGAGAGCAGAATCTCCACAGGATGAAAGCGTAATGCCGTGCTGACGTCGAAATCGAGATCGGTGTGGTGAACCATGTGAAGGCGCCATAGCAGTGGATAGGCGTGAAATACCACATGCTGTGCATAGATAACCAGATCGAGCAGGATGATGCTGAGCACCGTGGCCAGAATCGCCGGTGCCTGCCACAGATTGAACAAACCGAGATGATATTCCTGGGCAAAGCTGGCAAAGCCGACGGCGGCAGCAGGAAAAAACAAACGTACCACAGCAATATCAATGGCGGCCATGCCGAAATTGATCGCAAAGCGCACATGCCGGGGCTGCTGGTAAGGGCGTCGTGGACGGCGCCGTTCAAGGCCGGCGACCCCCACCAGTATCGTGATGAAACTGCCCAGTCGTGCGATGAGTTCGGCGGGCATGGACGGATCTACCGCCGCGGACCACTGGGGTACGCAGCCAGGTATTGACAGATGAACTCAACGATTTCCGCCCGGTTGTAGGTTTGCTGAATCGTCGGTCCCCAGACCGTCACGCCATGGTGACGGATGAGAAGTGCCGGAACCGCCGGTGCCTTGTGGCGGAAGGCCGTGGCGATGTCCTGGGCGATATCGGGCACGTGAGGATGGTTGTCGAACAGGGGCAGCGTGACCGGATGCCGGTCTTCCGGGACATCCAGGCCTTTTATCATCTCCAGCGATGGCAACGGCAGCATGGCGCGGCCTTCGGCCGCGTCACTGGCCACGCAGCTGGCGACGGTGTGGAAATGAAAACATGCCCGGGTCTCCGGGAAAAGTTGATAAATGACACGATGGATAGCGGTTTCTGCGGACGGACGCAGGGCAGGCACGCCGGCCGCGTCCGTGTCCACCTTCCCGGTAGCCAGGTCAACGGCCAGAAAATCGCTTTCTTCCAGCGCTCCTTTGGGCAGCCCGGAAGCGGAAACCCAGAAAAACGGTGCTTCCGGCAGCGGTGTCCGGGGTGGTCTGGCACTCAGATTTCCGGATGTGCCCACCATCCAGCCCCGGCGGTGAAATTCCCGCGCGACTTCGACCAGTGCGGCACGCGCAGACAGACGATCCAGCAATTTGGCCATGACTCAGGACGGTGGCTTGGTGTTCGATTCAGGATACGTTCCTTCTGTATGTTAATCGATTCAGTCTTCATTGTCGCGAAGGGTTTCGTTAAAATGAGCAGCGTGGGGGGAATAACAGGATTAGACCTTTCAATATTCGGGATAATTGCGCGTTCTTTACACAGAGAGAAACAAAAGCATTGTGCTTTTCCCTCTTTAAAGGTAAAAATAAGCGCTGATCTGGAGGTGTGATCCACGAACGCCAACCCTGATCACCGCGGTTGCAGGATGAAAAAAAACGGATCGGGCAGCTTGCATTACGCGGATGATTAGGCTATGAATGTAGGAAGCGTAAACTACCGAACGTCTACACCCCATCGCACTCTTCTATTGCATTAATCGGACATAACTCCGCGTTATGGCTGGACGAGCGTGTCAGGTAACGTCTTTCGCGTAGGCGTAACGAAACCAATAACACCAATGGTTGGGAGGCCTAGCTAAGTGAGTGACAAGATCATTCATATCAGTGACCAGACATTCGAGGAAACGATTTTGAAATCGGACAAACCGGTGCTGGTCGATTTCTGGGCGGAATGGTGTGGACCATGCAAAATGATCGCGCCCATTTTGGACGAGATAGCGGAAGAGTATGCGGACAGAATCCGCATCGCGAAATTGAACATCGATGAAAACCCGGCGACACCACCCAAGTATGGAATACGGGGAATTCCAACACTCATGCTTTTCAAAGACGGCAATGTGGAGGCCACCAAAGTTGGGGCAGTCTCCAAATCGCAGTTGACGGCCTTTATCGATAGCAACCTTTAGGCGAGACGGCACGCTAAAGAAAACCGCCATCGATCCGTTAGTAACGAGAAGCGATCATCGGTATTGCCTATTACAAGAATGTTGTCGTTATTCAGTCGCTGCCGGTGATCAGGAACCCCCGAGTGAATTTGCTGGATATTCCGGCATAGCCATCCCGATTTTTCCAGAATATTTTTGCAATAGTTTTTGAGTCACAAGTATCGTGCGAAACAACAATCCGGAATCAAAGCTATGAATCTTACCGAGCTTAAGAAAAAGCCCGCCTCAGAATTGATTACGCTTGCCCAGTCGCTCGGCATCGACGGTATGGCCCGTATGCGCAAGCAGGATATTATCTTCAGCATTCTTAAATCACAAGCCAAAAAAGGCGAAGACATCTTTGGTGATGGTGTCCTGGAAATTCTTCAAGACGGGTTTGGGTTTCTGCGCTCTGCCGACAGTTCCTATCTGGCTGGCCCGGATGATATTTATGTTTCCCCGAGCCAGATTCGTCGTTTCAATCTACGCACCGGGGATACCGTTGCCGGCAAGATCCGGCCGCCGAAAGAAGGCGAGCGCTATTTTGCGTTGCTCAAGGTCTCGGAGATCAATTTCGAAGCGCCGGAAAATTCAAAGAACAAGGTCCTGTTTGAGAACCTGACGCCGCTTTTCGCCAACGAGCGTTTGACGTTGGAGCTGGGCAATGGCAGCAGTGAAGATATCACGGCGCGGATTATCGACCTGGTTTCCCCCATTGGCAAGGGACAGCGGGGAATGATTGTCTCGCCGCCAAAGGCCGGGAAAACCATGCTGATGCAGAATATCGCTCATTCCATCACCGGTCGGCATCCGGAATGCTACCTTATCGTGCTGCTGATCGATGAGCGTCCGGAAGAAGTCACGGAAATGGCCCGTTCAGTGCGTGGAGAGGTCATTTCGAGCACCTTCGACGAACCGGCCAGTCGTCACGTCCAGGTGGCGGAAATGGTGATCGAAAAAGCAAAACGGCTGGTGGAGCATAAGATGGACGTCGTCATTCTGCTCGACTCCATCACCCGGCTGGCACGCGCCTACAATACGGTGATCCCGTCTTCCGGAAAAGTCCTGACGGGGGGGGTGGATGCCAATGCCCTGCAACGGCCCAAACGCTTCTTCGGCGCGGCGCGGAATATCGAAGAAGGGGGGAGTCTGACGATCATCGCGACAGCCTTGATCGACACCGGTTCGCGTATGGATGACGTGATCTACGAAGAATTCAAGGGAACCGGCAATATGGAGCTGCATCTGGATCGGAAAATCGCCGAGAAACGGATCTATCCTTCCATTAACATCAACCGTTCCGGTACCCGCCGCGAAGAACTTCTCACCTCTCCGGATGAACTGCAGAAAATGTGGATCCTGCGGAAGATTCTGCATCCCATGGATGAGATCCAGGCCATGGAATTTCTGCTCGACAAACTCAAAGTCACCAAGACCAATGCTGAATTCTTCGAGTCAATGAAGCGTTAGCCCGGATTTCTCACCACGATCTACTGCGGCAGCGTAAGTAGCTGAATCTCCAGGATGTACTCGTTCCGCCCTCCTGAACAGGCTGTTGAAAATGCCTCAGAAGGCGGAAAACAAGACGAAAAGCACTGAAAAGGCAGTGTACTGGTATATCTACATGAGCTTTTGAGGCGCTTTTCACGCCGTATCCCGCCTTCTGAGGCGTTTTCAACAGTCTGTTCACGTACCAGAGGGTATGCTCTGCATCGGTCTGCACTTCGTGCACCCTGCATCTTCAACTGCCTGCACACCCGCTCGTGACGATCTCTGGGGAAAAAGCCGGGCTTGCTTGACTACCCCTCCGCACGATGGTGACCGGTAAGAAACGGGGATCGAAATGAAAGGTGGTCAAGGTTCTTGCCAGGGTTTTCATCTCGTGGTAAAAGGCAGTTTTTTTGGACAATAAACGCCGCAGCGCAAGCCGGTGGATCGTCGGGATGATGTTGACGGCGTGTCTGTTGACAAGACGGCAGGTATAATGCGTTCAAAATTTATTTTTTTAAATAAAAAAGGATTACTGCCGGGGTGATCGGGGTGCGGCTGAAAAATAATTGATTGACAGATTTGGATTGGTAGCCGTTCGCTAAAAACGTGATGCGGTTCTCAATTCTGATTCTGTGATGGCGTTAACATGGTTTGGACGTTGTGGCGTGAAGAACAAAAGCGTTGACGAAATTTTCGATTGAGGCAGAGACGTCTCACAAGGGCGCATGTTTCTCCCCGAGTAGTGTGAATATTCGTATTCGCTTTTTCCTTTGGGCTTTACAGCGTGTCAGTAAACAGGAGTTGGGTCTTTTCACTGAACTTCCTTAATCAAACTTTGTAGGAGTGCTTATGAAGTTGTCGAAGTCGATCGGGATCGTGGCGATGGTGATCGCCAGCGTCACTGCAGGGAGTGCTCTGGGAGGGAACAAATTCGTCAATCCCAAGGGTTGGGATAAGCATGTTCGCATGAAACCGCTGAGGGACGTCAATCCGGACCCGGATATCGTCGAAGTCTACCTGGAGGCAAAAGAAGCGAAAGTAAGGTTTACCTCGGGAGAAAAAACGAAAGTCTATACCTATAACGGTGTGATTCCCGGACCGTTGATCGAAGCGAAGAAGGGAGACACCCTGATTGTGCATTTCACCAACAACCTTCCCGAGCCCACGACGATTCACTGGCATGGTGTCGAGCTTCCTGCGGATATGGACGGCAGTATTGTCAGCCAAAATCCGATTCCCCCCGGCGGAACATTCCGCTATGAGTTTCCCTTGAATGATGCGTCGTTGTTCTGGTACCACCCGCATGTGCGTTCCAATGAACAGGTAGAGAAAGGTCTCGCCGGGGCATTACTGGTGCGCGACGATGAGTACGATCGGGAACTGGGTTTGCCGCAGGATGAGCTGGTCATGGTGCTGGACGATATTTTGCTGAATGAGAACGGCCAGGTCGAGGAGTTCTTTGCCGGCACGCCAGAGGAGATTCTGCTCGAGAAAATCAACGGACGGGAAGGGAACACGCTTTTGGTGAATGGTCATGAACTGCCGACCATCAAGGTCCGTTCCGGCATTCCGCTGCGTCTGCGACTGGTCAATATTTCCAACACCCGTTTTTTCAATGTCGCGATTCCAGGCCACAAGCTGACACGTATCGGCGGTGACGGCGGTCTTCTGGAAACACCGCTCTATGATCTCGACAGCGTGCTGCTGGTACCCGGTGAACGCGCCGATGTGGTTTTCACTCCCATCGGTCACCGGGGTGAAGAGCTGTTTGTGCAATGGCACGACGTTGAACGCGGCCGGCATTCGATCACGATTGCGGACGGCAAGGTGATGATGGGTGATGATCCCATGGACGGTCAATATCCGCCGATTTCGATCATGCGTATCAAGATCAGAGGTGGCGGTGATCCTTTTGCCCAGGAGTATGTTGCACCCGCATTCCTGCGTACGATTGAGCCGATCGATGTAAGTGGTGCGTCGATCCAGACACTCAAGTTCGGTCATACCATGCCCATGCCCAATGGTGACATTTCATTTACCATCAACGGCAAGCGTTATGACCAGGTCACGCTCGATGATGCTCCGGATGCCTTCGTGGGTGAGACGCAGGTATGGAATCTTGTCAATATGACCGGTGGCGACCATCCGTTCCACTTGCACGGTTTTTTCTTCCAGGTGTTGGAAGTGATTTACAAGGATGAGTTCGGCAACGTCATCGGGCATGAGCCAGCGCCGTATCTGGAACTCAAAGACACCGTCAACCTGGTACGCCGGCCGGGACCAAAGGGGTCGGTGAGCGTGACCAAGATCGCTGTGAAGTTCGATCCCAAAGAGCGCAGTGTGGAAGACGTGATTGCATACGGTGGACCGGATGCTCGCGTCAATGCTGATCTCGACAACGGGGTGCGCGGTGTATCCGGCGGCTGGCAGTTCCATTGTCATATTCTCGAACATGCGGATTCGGGTATGATGTCGTATTTTGAACTGAAAGCACGGTAACCCTCAGGAGAAACAACCCGGAAGGGGGACGCACCCGGAAACGGAACGTCCCCCCTTCCTTTCCTCCCTGCCGCACGTCAGAAAATCATTGCTTTTTCCAATCCGGCATGGCATGTTAAACAGGAAGGAAGCTCTGAGTGGCTGAATCTCTGAATTCTCAGAGCGAGTAAAACGGCCCGTATGCAGTTCGTTTTACTGACGTAAATTTAACAACTTGTCGTTGCCCGACCTGGCGGTACAGCCGCTTTCTCCCCACCTGTTTCCATTCATTCAGACGCTTCCTGCTGCGGAATTTCTCGCTAAGATCTGTCCGTTTTCCTTGTTCTGGAAAAATCAGTAAGCCACAGTGATTTCCTGATCGCCCTGTCGAACAGTGTTCTGTAAATGTCAGTCTTAGCTGTACATTCCCCCCTTTACATCCATACTTTATGTTGACTATTTCAGTTAAATTGCGGTCATTGTTCTTTCGATAGGCCGGTTTTCAACCTCCACGAACTGGTAACGATGGCCCGGGGACAGTCCGATGATGAACTCAATTCTGAAAAAATTACCAGTAACCGGTGGTGCATTGCTGATTATTCTGATCAGTCAGCAGGCTCAGGCAATACCGGCGTTTGCCCGAAAATACAATACCAATTGTGTATTGTGTCACACCAACGAGCCACGACTTTCGGCTTTCGGCCAGCAGTTCAAAGAGAACGGCTACCAGATGCCTGGATCCAGCGATGGCGGAACTACGGCAAAGCATACCTTCGATGCGCAGCAGGGTCCTGTCACCATTGATGATATTTCAAAAATCATGGCGATACGTGTCCGTGGTGATGTACAGGGTGCTTCGTTCAAGGAGGAAACGGTTGCGATGAAGGCCATTGGTGTTGGTGAGCAGGTCGATGTGGAAATCCCGAAAATTGTAAACTTCTATTTCGGTGGTACCGCCAAAGCCGATCTGAGTTATTTCCTCGAAGCGGAATACAACACGCAGGAGGGCAGCGAAGCGGCGGTCAGATTCGAACGGGGCTTTCTGCAATTCAGCAATATCGGCAAGAAGCAGAGCGCACTCAATCTCCAGGTCGGCAAATTTGATCCATCCGGTTTGTTTGCGTTCCCCACCCATCGCCAGCAGATCAACCCGATCGGACCGAAGGCCGAATCGGACCGTTTCCCGCCGGCGATCAACCGATTACCCCTGTTGCCGCTGGCTTTTGCAAGCAAGATGTTCGGGCTGACGAAAGGTCCTGGATTATCCGGGTCAGAGGGTTATGCCATTCTGCCGGTGGAGCCGTTGTTGTACAACGCCCCGTCGCAGACAGGTATCGCTCTGCACGGCCGCCCGGGTGGTTTTGGCAGCCATTTCATGTACCAGGTCGGCATGGCAACAAACGACAAAGTCAATATCAACGGTGACAGGGAAAACCGGTACGACGCTTACGTTATGGGGCGTTTCGACTGGATGACATCCAAAGGGGGGAGCATGCAGGTTTCCGCCTTTTACTATGCCGCGCCGGACGCGGCGATTCAGACCCTGAACATGGGGGGGACTGTGGTTTATGCTGACAATGCAACAGACATCACTCGATGGGGAATCGGTGCCCGGGGTCAATGGCAGAAGCTGGATATCTACGCAACCTATATCGTCGATGAAATCGATGCGCCCACATGGGGCAATTCGGGAAATGCAGCGGCAGCGAATTCGGTGTGGGAAACCGAGGCCAGCGGCTTCAGTGTTGAAGCCGACTGGCGTGTCAGCAAACGTTGGATGTTCGGGACGCGGTACGACTGGATGGCACCGGGTGGTTTGAAACAATTGCCTGCGGGCAGCAATCTGCCCCTGAATATCGATGCGTCGTTTATCGCGCCGATTTTGAAATACTACCCCCACCCGAATATCGGTCTCTATGCACGTGCCCACATCAACCTGGAAAGTGATCAGAAAAATCCCATTGGCGGTGGTGTCGATGAACATCCTTTGACAAACTTGCGGAGCATGACGACGGTGGGTGTCGACATGGCGTTCTGAAGTCGTCCGGGCTGGCCCGGTTTTCTCACCATCTATCTGCGTCGGTCTGCACTCCGTGCGTCCTCCATCTTCAACCGCTTGCACCTCCTCGCGACGATCATGGTGAAAAATCCGGGTCAGACAGATTGTAAGAGGCTTCGGGAGGCGCGAGACGGCATTGAAGAGCGGCTCGAAATGCTTCTGGCCGCAGCAGACCGGTACATGGTGCTTTCTCAAGGAAAGCCTTGCTACGGTATCGGCGTTGTGTGAAGTCAGACCGGCACCTGCCGGGCGACCGGCACGATGCTGTCTCCGGGGGGATGTGCGGCACAATCAGGCGTGATTTTCCGACGGTTCTTCCTCAGGGAGGCGGATGGGCACGGCGGTGGCATGCCAGATATGACGGGCGTATTCGTTGATGGTACGGTCTGAGGAAAATTTACCCATGTGGGCGACGTTCAGAATGGCTTTGCGGTTCCATTCCGCCTGGTGATCATAGAGTTTTGTGACTTCTTCCTGGCAATTGATGTAACTCTGGTAGTCGGCCAGCAGGGCGTAATGATCACCATGGTGAAGAAGAGACTGAAAGATCGGCTGGAAACGATCCCGGTTCAGCGGTGAGAAGTACCCGTCACCGATCATGTCGAGCGCCTGTTTGAGCTCGGGGTTTTCATGGTAATACTTCCATGGCTGGTAGCCGGACAGTTTGAGTTCCTGAATCTGCTCGGCGGTCATTCCGAAGATGAAAAAATTATCAGCACCGACTTCTTCACGTATTTCGATGTTTGCACCATCGAGTGTCCCGATCGTCAACGCCCCGTTGAGTGCAAACTTCATATTGCTGGTCCCTGACGCTTCAGTTCCCGCCATGGAGATCTGTTCGGAAAGCTCACAGGCGGGGATAATTTCTTCCGCAACGGACACGTTGTAATTGGGGATGAAGACCACTTTGAGCTTGTCTCCGACAACCGGATCGTTGTTGACGACATCTGCGACGCAGTTGATCAGTTCGATGATCAGTTTGGCCTGTACATAGGCCGGCGCAGCTTTTCCGGCGAAGATTTTCGTGCGCGGCTGGATGTCGGCATGCGGGTTGGCGCGAATGCGATTGTACAGAGTGATTACATGAAGAACATTGAGAAGCTGGCGCTTGTATTCATGAATACGCTTGACCTGTACATCGAAGAGGGAGTCGAGATTGACCTCCACCCTCACCCGTTCCTTGATCAATTCGGAAAGCCTCAGTTTGTTGATCCGCTTCACTTCACCGAAAGCACGCCGGAAATCGATGTCCTCGGCATACGGAACCAGCGCCCGGAGTTGCTCAAGATCCGTGGTCCATTTTTCGCCGATCTTTCCGGAGATCAGTTCCGCCAGCAGCGGATTGCAGTGATGCAGCCAGCGGCGTGGGGTCACACCGTTGGTCATGTTGACGATTTTGTCGGGATACAACATGGCGAAGTCCGAGAAAATGGTGGACTTCATGAGCTGGGTATGCAGTGCGGCGACACCGTTGACCTTGTGTGTCCCGATGACGGCCAGGTGGGCCATGCGCACGCGCCGGCCGTTGTCTTCATCAATGATCGACACCCGCCGTACCAGATCCATGTTCCCCGGGTGGCGGTGCATCACCGATTTGAGAAAATGATGATTGATTTCATAGATGATCTGCAGGTGGCGCGGCAGCATTTTTTCCATCAGGGCGACCGGCCAGGTCTCAAGGGCTTCGGGCAGCAGTGTATGATTGGTATACGAAAACGTCCGGGTGGTGATATCCCAGGCATAGTCCCAGTTCAGATTGTAGTTATCAACCAGGATTCGCATCAGTTCCGGAATGGCCAGCACGGGATGCGTATCGTTGAGCTGGATGGCGATTTTGTCGGGGAATTGATCGAAAGAGTCGTGGTGCTTCTTGTAGCGGAACAGGATATCCTGAAGGGATGCACTGACGAAGAAATATTGCTGTTTCAAACGCAGTTCGCGACCCATTTCAGTGGTATCGTCCGGATACAGAACTTTGGAAATGTCTTCCGATTCGTTTTTTTCTTCGACCGCTTTGATGTAATTTCCTTCGTTGAAATATCCCAGATCGAAATCACGGGTTGCCTTGGCCGCCCAGAGCCGCATGTTGTTGACGGTATGGGTCCGGTAGCCGGGAATCGGCGTGTCGTACGCCATGGCCATGACCTCTTCGGTATCGATCCAGTGACTGCGTCGCTGACCGTAGTCATCGATATAATCCATAACACGACCGTAGAATTTTACGGGATAAAGGACCTCGGGGCGGGGGAATTCCCAGGGATTGCCATAGCGGAGCCAGTTTTCCGGATGTTCCACCTGGACGCCGTTTTCGATTCGTTGCGTAAACATGCCGTATTCATATCGGATTCCATAGCCATAACCGGGAATACCAAGGGTTGCCATCGAGTCCAGGAAGCAGGCAGCCAACCGGCCCAGCCCGCCGTTGCCCAATGCCGCGTCCGGCTCCTGGTCACAGATGACCGTCAGATTCAATCCGGCGTCCATCAGGGCATCATTGAATTCCTTCAGAAAGCCGATATTCAGCAGGCTGTTGATCAACGTACGGCCGATCAGGAACTCCAGGGAAAGGTAGTACACGCGTTTGGCATCGTGTTCGTAATACGTCCGCATGGTCTGCATCCATCGCTCCACCATGCGATCCCGGGCAACCAGGGCCGAAACGGTAAACCAGTCGCGATTGGTGGCGGTGAAAACGTCTTTGCCGACGGAATATTCCAGATGTGTGGCGATGGCGTGTTTAAGGGAGTTTTTGTCCAGTCCTTTCAACGATTTCTTGATGGGCTTGGGTTTATGCTGGATAGCCATGGCCACCTTCTCCTTGCAATGTTGGTCGAATGACGACGGCCCCTTGTGCTCACTCGTCGATATCCTGTTTTCGGTTGCGGGGGACACGAAGGGACCGGATACCAAGCGCAAGAGGTGCTCTGAGATCCAGGGGCGAAGGATGCAGAGCTTCTTATTATATTGGCGGG
>Ga0256830_1002092_pt1 | contig 13447 bp, 12 predicted proteins | sample 128326metaG_FD_190537 | JGI IMG/M metagenome (GOLD analysis project Ga0256830, IMG submission 190537) | Hydrothermal vent microbial communities from Lau Basin, Pacific Ocean - 128-326 | ecosystem: Environmental > Aquatic > Marine > Hydrothermal vents | place: Pacific Ocean: Lau Basin | collected...
TGCTGACAAGGGGCGTCTGTTCAGGGACCAATCAGATACTGGTATGCTTTCCATAATATTTTCCGTTTACCTCAGCTCTTTCTGGCTACAATTTCAACAGACGTTGGCGGCATCAGCTGATGACGAACAAGATAATCATCGTAAAACTTCAGAAAGCGTGCAAGCTGAAAGCGATTATCCCCACGCAACCCACCAAGCAATTTATCAACAAAAGCATCTGCAAATTCCGTCTTCTCTAAATCGAACCCTTCTGCTAGAACATTTGCATACATGGAAAAATCATCTGTTGTATTATCCAGAGGTGACTGCTTGTGATCGCACTCCATTTTATATTCATGCAATACAACACCGACCTGCTGCTCCCAGCGAGAGTCGTCCCAAACACCTTCGATTACAGTTGTTTTATCCTGCCAGGTCGGCAGCAGCACACGGAGCAATGCAGCCAACTCAGCAGACTGTACATCAAAACCAGCCCTGATCGGCTCCGAGATCAGAAATAAACCCCGAGGTTTTAACCATTCCTGTATTCTGGATACAATAGCTGCCAGATCAGCCATATGGTGAAGTGAACGAAAACAAACAATCGTATCAAACGAGGCCGCTGCAAAACCACATTCCATCACATCCATACACTGATAATCCAAGCGTGATAATTCATTATCACCCAGAATACTCTTTGCATAGCTCTCAGCGATCTTTATTGACTCTGGTGACAGATCAACAGCAGTAACCTCAAGACCTGCCCTCACCAGTTCCAATGCAATAAAGCCGGAACCACAGCCAACCTCAAGAACTCTTCCGCCCTGTTGATGGGCATTCTCGATCAACTGGCGTATTCTCTCACCCCACTGAATTTCAAATATCTCTGGCTCACGCCATACATTGTTATAGAACCAGTCGACCGGTTTTAGATTCTGTAAGTCAGGTACAAATCCATGCTTAATTCGTTCTGATATATGCCTGTCAAAGGCCTTAGCCTCTTTCATCAAGTGGTCTTTTATATCATCCTGCTGCGACATCAGCTACATACCCCCTGCAACTTTATCTGATAAAACATGCTCCATAAAGGCGTCAAACTTTAATTGTTGATGCTCGCATGAACATTCATCCCTGTACTGTAAAACACTGGACAACATTACCTCATAATCTTCATGAGTAATCTCGGCAAGTTTTTTATCCAATGACCACCATTCATCATGCTTAATCAACAGGCCAATATTTTTTTTCTGAACCAACTGCGCTATTCCCGTAATCTCTTCACTTATTAACACAGGCATTCCTGCCGCAATATAATCGAGAAGCTTTTTCGAAGGGTATAAATAAAATTTTTACTTCTTTAAACATGATTAAATTTTCACGTATTTGATAGATTCTCGTTTTTATAAAATACTTTTTGATTTCTATTTTTCTAAACAGTCTTTTTCAGGTATAAGAAGTATAAAGCACCTTTTTACAGAAAACCAAAAGTATTTTTTTGATGTTGGCGTACGGCATCATGATGATTTGCTTAAAATATATCCCTTAAGATGCAAGAATGTCGACTGATGGTGTATTATTTCACAATCTTTCGAGTGTTTATTCGCCAAATATTGGGAATTTATTTTGACAAGTCGCGCGGTGTGCGTTCATCGCTTCAGGATGTGAGAGAAGAGTATTGTCGATCGTGTTCATTGAGTTTGTCCTGGCAATAAGGACAAATTTCAGTATCAATACCAAACGCTCGTTTGAGTAAACGTGCCCAGGTCATAGATAGTTGTGAAGACATAGCAGTAACGTATGACGTGCATTGGTTAAAACTTTGGGAAAAACGTTTTGGTGACCCGTTGCGTGATGCTGAAACTTTCCGATTCAATCAGAACAAAATGCTAACAGAAATTGGAAATAGACCTGATTTTGTGGGGGATGTGAAGGGGCAGTATATGGGGCTAATACGCTTTTCTCCGAAAGGTTGGGAAGAGGTAATAAGCGTTTGCTCAGATTTGTCGTCTTCTGAAATTGATAGAATAGCGATGACTGGTATGCTTCAAAAAATTATTGACCGGGGGCGAGTGGCTATAGGCGCTGTTCCTTATGCGCAGGATTGGGGCGAGGTCGATTCTATTGAAGACTTGGCGGTATATTAGCTTGTAAATTGCAAATATTAGAATACTATCCCTTTATCCTTAAACTCTCCAATAAAGTGGTATTGTTGCCAATAATTGTGAGAGCTACTATTTTTCTTAACCCGGGAGTTACATGAAAGCGCTGTTAAAAGATTGCCCTGTTTGTGGTTATGTACATGTGGATCCTAAGCCAGAGCAAAAAGAGCTGGAAAAAATGTACAAAAATACATTTTATGACACAGAAAAGCCAGGCTACGTTGAAAATTACCGTAACGATGCTGATTGGTGGTTTTCTGTGTACAAAGAGCGTCTTGAATTTGTCGGGCGGAAACTAAACGTAGAATGTGGTCGCGTTTTAGATGTTGGCTCTGGTACTGGGCTTTTTTTAGAGGCTGGGAGAAAACTCGGTTGGGATGTAGTTGGTGTTGAACCGAGTCGCTCGAATGTGGAATTTAACCGGAGTGTTGGTCTAGATGTTATTGAAGGTTTTTTTGATCAAAACTCGATCGCCAAACTTCGCGATAAAGAATTTGACTTTGTCCATACAAGCCAAGTGCTCGAGCATGTGTTAGATCCATTGAATATTCTATCCCTTTCTCAAGAGGTTTTATCGGATGAAGGCTTAATTTGCGTGGTTGTGCCAAATGATTTTAATGACCTCCAGTTAGCGTTAAGAGACAATGACGGTTATGCGCCTTGGTGGGTTGTGCCTAAACATCATATTAATTATTTCTCATTTGATTCTCTTCGTAAGTTATTGCATAAGGCGGGTTACCAGGTGGTCCATGAAACGACAACATTCCCAATGGAGATATTTCTTATGATGGGTGATAATTATGTCGGGAACGATGAGCTAGGGCGAGCTTGTCACAAAAAACGTATGCGAATGGAAATGTTAATGAATAAAGCGGGATTGAGTGAGCTGAAGACTGACATGTATGAAGGTTTAGCGAAGCTTGGTATAGGTAGAGAAATCGTTATGTATGCAAAAAAGGCTTAAAGTGAAATGTCATTTGGTTATATAGTTCAAGCGGCATATTCAAACTGGTCTGGTGGCAGAGATGATTGCGTTAAAGACAAAGATAACCTTCCGCTGGTAGAGCATACTATTTTACGGCTTATTGAAATCAATAAAATAAATGACTTTGCATTTCCGATATTGTTAGTTTGCCCTGATAGTGATCAGGCTAAAAAGTATTATTCAGTATTGGCAGATAAACATAATATTTCAGTATTTTTTGGTAGCGTAGAAAATGTTTTACAGCGTTTGGTTAATGCGTGTAAAAAACACGGCATAGAATATTTTGCTCGTATTAATGGGGCTTTTTGGTATATTGATAAGCCTCTTTTTAGCCGTTTAGTTGATCTGCAAATTCAAAATAAATATGATCTGTTGCGTGTGCCTACGAGTTATCCTAAAGGCCTTTCTGCTGAGTTTTCGTCATTACATGCATTAGAGAGGCTCGAAAAGTTGAATGAGACAAAAGGTAAGCCTATTAGCTCACCTTTTGCTGAAATGGAAAATTATCAGGGTGTGTTTAATGTTTGTGAGTATGTGAATTTACCTGAAATTAGTAAAAAACAAGTTGCCTTCATTAAAGCGGGTAGGCGGCAGTATGAGCCAGAGCAAGTGGAGTTTGATCCAGAAAAAATGCACGCTGTTGGTAGTATAGACTACCAGCGATATAAAAAGGCCCTGACATATTTGCAACCCAGTGATGTTGTGTTGGATATTGCTTGTGGAAGCGGGTATGGTTCACACATGATATCAAAGCAGTGCCATACTGTAATCGGGGGAGATTATAATCAAACTATCGTTGATAAATGCATTGAAAACTATCAGGCTGAAAATTTAACTTATGAATTAGCAAATGTGACCTCCTTGCCATACGCTGCTTCAACATTTGATGTGGTGGTGAGCATGGAGACAATTGAGCATGTGGATGAAGATGCTTACCTTTCTGAAATAGCCCGTGTATTAAAGCCTAAAGGTCGATTTATTTTGTCGACGCCTCAAAACGAGTGGGGTTTTACTTTAGTTCCATGGCACGTAAAGGAATATGGTTTGGATGAAATAAAAGAATGCCTTTCGAAAAAATTTAAAATTTTAAAAATACATGGAATAAATTCACATATCATCAGTGATAATAATGAAACTGGGGATAGGATGCTTATTGTAGCAGAAAAACATTAAACCGATGAGCCAACCTATTTTCCGTAAATATTATTCAAATCTTAATGACGGTTTTTGGCGTTTTTCTTCGCCAACACAGGTGCTTTCTTGCCATTCGATACAGGATGCGCGCCTTTATCTTGATCAGCTGCTCAATGCCTATGGCGATGTAAAAATCGGCATAGTCACAGATGAAACAATACAAACATTGCCGTTTTATCATGACTTGTTATGTGGTCGTATTTACGACATGGCCTTGGTAAAAGCAGAATGTGAGGTGAAAGCAATAGCGCGTACTGTTGATCAGTTTCGGGCGTGTGATGTTGGTTTAATTGTCGCTATTGGAGGGGGGAGTGTTTTAGATGCGGCAAAACTTATTTCGGCATCAGTTACAAATTCGCCGTGTTTAGATGAGCTTATTTTGCTTGATGAACTTAAATTCAACCCTGTTCCATTGATATCCATCCCAACAACCTATGGAACTGGCGCAGAAGTTAATGTTATTGGCCATTTAAAAATTGATGGTGAGAAAATGAGTTTTCGCCGCGATTGGTTGGCTCCAGCTTTTGCGTTGCTAATTACGGATGTTGCAATTTCCTGCCCTAATCCATTACGTTATTTATCTGCCTTAGATGCTTGGTTGCATGCATTTGAAGCGCTTACGCTCAAAAGTGAAAATTCCCCATTGCAATTCTCTTTAGTCAAAGGGGCTATGGATATTCACAAATCTCATTTTAAAAATTACGTGCTATCACCCGACGAAAATTCTGCAGGTCAGATTGTGGCGGCATCAAATTTAGGGGGGGTTATTTTAAACAATTCGAGAACAGGTTTAATACACGCCCTTGCTACCCCTTTTGCAGAAAAATACGGGTTTCCACACTCTGAATCGCTATTACCATTTATTAAACCTGTGATTGAATATAATTGGCCAGTAATTCAATCACAGTACCCTGAATATAATTTGGGTGGGTTTAATGAGTATATTGAAAAACAATATTTATTTTTTGCTAAAGACATTGTTAGTCAGTGGGGCTTAACAGTTAAGTCCAGTGATATTGACGAAATGGCTACAACGTGCTTGAAGGATACTGTGCTAATGAAAGAAAATCCCGTAGCATTGAATGTAGAAGGATACAAACAATTGTATTTAACATCACTGGATAAATGGCTGTCATAAATGAAAGACTTAGCATCGTTAGCAGTAAAAATCAGAAAGCTCTCGTTAATATCAATTCATGCGGCCACTTCTGGCCACCCCGGAGGCGCTTTATCTTCAGTCGATCTTCTCGCGTATCTTTTTTCCGTTGAGTTGAAAAATACAGAATATCACTGGCCACATGATCAGCGGCATCGTTTTGTTTTGTCGAAAGGCCATGCTTGTCCAGCCTTATATGCTGCTGCGGCAAATACGGGATGGATTGACGAAGATGAAGTGATCACCTTGCGTAAATTGAACTCACCGTTACAAGGGCATCCGTGTGCAGTGAAACTGCCGTGGGTAGAGGCAAGTACGGGATCACTAGGGCAGGGTTTTTCTGCTGCCATTGGTATGGCGATGGGGCTGAAATATAAAAAGTCTCAAGCGCGAGTTTACGCTTTGCTTGGTGATGGCGAAATGCAAGAAGGTCAAGTATGGGAAGGTATAATGTGTGCTGCTCAACATAAGCTTAATAATTTATGCGCGATTATTGATTACAATAAATTACAAAGTGATGATTATAACGAGAATATCATAGGGCTTGAACCTTTGAAGGAAAAGCTTCATGCTTTTAATTGGGGCGTGACTGAAATTGATGGCCACGATTTTGATGATATTGAGCGCGCCTTTGATATTGCCAGGCAAACGCAAGATAAACCATTTATGATTATTGCGAATACAGTAAAGGGTAAAGGTGTGTCTTATATGGAAAACCATCCCGGTTGGCATGGCAGTGTTAAAATGAGTGATGAAAATTTAAAAGAAGCCCTCGCTGATTTGGGAGAGAAATAATGTCAGAGCCCTTATTGCTTGGTTCTTCTGGAGACTCGTTGCGTGAAGCGTTTGGTGAAGCGCTGGTTGAGTTGTCGAGCAATCACTCAGCAAACCAAAATGATTTTGTGGTTTTTGACGCAGACGTGGCAGGTGGTACAGGCGCACATCATTTCAGAAAGGCCTGCCCTGAGCGTTTTTTTCAATTTGGTATTGCAGAACAAAATATGATGTCTGCGGCGGCTGGTTTTGCAAGTACAGGTGTTGTTCCTTTTGTCACAACATTTGCTGTCTTTTGTTTGCGAACGGTAGAGCAAGTCCGCTTGTCTATTGCGTACCCTAAGCGCAATGTCAAAATCGTCGCCAGTCACCCCGGTTTGGATGTAGGGCCCGATGGGGCGTCCGCTCAGGCTTTGGAAGATCTTGCGATTTTTCGTGCAATTCCGAATATGGTCGTCATTTCACCTGCTGACGCGCTGGAAGTAATGCAGGCCACAAAGGCAATACTTGATTATGATGGCCCTGTCTATATGCGAACAGGGCGCAGTCCTTCACCCCGAATTTTAGCAGTGGATTATCAGTTTGAAATAGGTAAGGGGAAAATATTGCATCAAGGGAATGACGTTACGATTGTTGCTTGTGGTGTATTGGTTGCTCGTGCCCTGGATGCCGCTATGTTATTGGAAAAAGAAGGTATTGCTGCGCGTGTTGTGAATATGTCAACCATAAAACCAATCGATAAGGCATTGCTTGTTCAATGTGCTAACGAAACAGGTTGTTTTGTGACGGCGGAAGATCATAATGTTTTAGGTGGTCTAGGTAGTGCGGTTTCTGAAGTGCTTGCCCAAGAAGCACCTTGTCCTGTGGCGTTTGTGGGTGTGAATGATTGTTTCGGTGAATCTGGGGAGCCGGATGAGCTTGCAGAAAAATATGGACTGACGGCAAAACATATCGTGGAGGCGGTGCATAGCGTGGTGAAAAGAAAATGAAATTGCTTTTAGGAAAAACCGCTTTTGTAACCGGAGGTGGTAGAGGCATTGGCAGTGCAATTGCCATCGAGCTTGCAACAGCAGGTGCAAGGGTTGTGATAAGTTATCGTCAAAACAGATCAGAAGCAATTAAGATACAAGAGCAAATCCAGCAGGCTGGCGGACAGGCACTTGTTGTTCAATTAGATGTGCGAGACAGGCGTCAAGTAAAGACTGCTTTTGAAGAAGCTGTAAGCAATTTTTCTTCGCTTGATATTTTGGTAAATAATGCGGGTATCAATAAGCCAACGGATTTTGATGAAATCAGTGACGATGACTGGGACGATATTATGTCGGTTAATCTCAAGGGGCCATTTGTTTGCTCTCAAGAAGTTTTGCCTTATATGCGCAAAAGTGGCGGAGGTAGTATTGTGCATATTGGCTCGGTTAGTGGTCAGTATGGCGGGCCGAGAACCGCGCATTATGCTGCGAGTAAGGCCGCTTTAATATCTTTAGGGCAGGTCATTGCACGGTTTTCTGCCAAGGATAATATACGAAGTAACACCGTTGCCGCAGGTATTATTGGTAGCGAAATGGCGGCGGCGAGCTTGAAGTCTGCTGCTGTTAGTCAAGCTGCGGAAAATATCATATTGAAACGATTGGGGACACCGCAAGAGGTGGCAAACGCAGTAGTTTTCTTGGCGTCTGATAAAAGCAGTTATATGACGGCTCAGACCATAAATGTTAACGGCGGGATTTATTTTTAGTGTCTACTTCGTGTTGATTATTTGTGATAAATAAAACCATCCTCTTTATAAGTGCTGGCCTTGAAGCTGTTCCCGCTATTCAGCGAGCTAAGCAGCTAGGCTTAACAGTCATTGTGAGTGACCGGGATTCAGCCGCGCCAGGTGTCCAATATGCTGATAATTTTTTATTGGCTGACACCTATAATATTGAGGAGACACTGGTCGCTGCGAAACAATTTCATGCGCAAGAGAGAAAAATTGATGGTGTGATTTGTGTCGCTGCCGACGTGCCACAAGCCGTAGCTGCCGTGGCCACCGAATTAGGGCTACAAAGTGTAAGCCTGCATTCAGCTTTTCTTGCTGCCGATAAATTGGCAATGAAAGATCAATTTTCAAAAGACGGCGTGCCAATTCCGTGGTATACGCAGGTTGATTCCGTTGCGCACCTTAAACAGTTGGTAGGCGATAAAGGTTTTCCGCTAGTACTAAAGCCGGTGGATAGCCGTGGTGCTCGCGGTGTTTTGAAATTAACGGCTGAAGTTGATCTTGATTGGGCTTTTGCTGAGTCGAAAAGTCATTCGCCAAGCGATCGTGTTATGCTTGAGTCTTTTTTAAGCGGCCCACAGGTAAGTACTGAATCCATACTTATGGAGGGCGTTGCTTATACTGTTGGTTTTGCCGATCGGAATTATGAGTTGATGGAAAAGTTTGCGCCTTTTATCATTGAAAATGGCGGTGATTTACCGAGCTTTTTAGATGAAGAGACTCAACAAGCAATCAGGGATCTGGTTCAGAAAGCGGCGCTAAGCATGGGAATTGATCATGGTGTTGTTAAGGGTGATATTGTTGTTCATAAAGGAAAGCCTTATGTTATTGAAATGGCCGCTCGATTAAGTGGCGGATATTTTTGTACGCATGAGATTCCTTTGAACACGGGTGTGGATTTTGTTGGTGCTGCAATTAAGTTGGCGCTTGGTATTCCTCTGGCGCCTAAAGAATTAGAGCCAAAGCTTAATCGATATATTTGCCAGCGATATTTTTTTCCTGAACAAGGCTTAGTTACCGAGGTTGACGGCGTAGATGATGTAAGGGCTTGTAAAACGACAGAGTTTCTCGACGTTCGTGTCAATGTTGGTGATGTGATTAAGCCCTTTCAAAATCATCTTGCGCGCGGAGGAATGGTGATTACATCCGGAAATTCCAGGATGGATGCCCTTGAAAATGCAGCTAACGCTGTTAACAAAATAAAAATTATTACGCAGTGATTTTTCTCTAACTGATGTTACAAGTCTACACACTTTTTCATTTAAACACCTCCTATTCTTCAATCGAAGAATCCACCTTGCCCGATTTGATTCATAAATGTTATTGGCCAATATTACACGCTGTTCGTCAGCATGGTTTTAAATATGCAATTGAGGCAAGCGCTTATACGCTGGAAAAAATAGCGGAAACAGATCAGGTTTTTGTTAAGGCACTATCAGCACTTGTTGGTGAGAATAAAATCGAATTTGTTGCCAGTGGATATACACAGGCGATTGGGCCGTTGATGCCAGAAAAATGTAATTGGGCAAATATCTTTCACGCTAATCAAATTTACCATGCGTTGTTGGGTATTGTGCCTGAAATTGTATTGGTAAATGAGCAGGCTTTTTCAACTGGTTTGATTCAGTTGTATCGAGAGGCCGGGTACAAAGGGATGATTATGGAATGGAATAATGCCGCTGCGGCTCATCCTGACTGGCAAGCCGAGTGGCGGTATCATCCGCAATTGGCGGTTGATGATTATGGTGGCAGTATGCCGGTAATTTGGGGAGACTCAATTAATTTCCAGCAGTTTCAGCGCTATGTACATGGCGATATTGATATGGATGCTTATGAAAAGTTTATCAATAGCCAGCGTAGTCATTCCAAAAGAGTGATGTCTTTGTACGCAAATGATGCGGAGGTTTTTGATTTTCGGCCAGGACGCTACCATGCAGAAACTGAATTGATTGAATCCGAATGGCAGAAAATCACAACTTTATTTTTGAGGTTAAGGGATAAACATGACGTGCAATTCATTTTTCCCAGTGAAGTTTTAGCTGATGTCGATGAAGGCAGTGCATTTAACCGGCTCAACTTGAGCTCTGCCGAGTTACCCGTGCCGGTAAAAAAACAAGGGAAATACAATTTACTCCGTTGGGCGGTGTCAGGTCGGAATGACCTCGATATTAACACGCGGTGTTGGCGGCTATTTTCTAAAATGAAAGACATTCCGATTGAAGAGCCAATTTGGCGTAAGCTTTGTCAATTGTGGGCAAGTGATTTTAGAACGCATATTACTCAGTTACGCTGGGATAAGTATTTGCAAGCCTTGGAGGCGCTGGAATCAGAATTTTTATTTTCTTCGCTACCACCTAATAAGCCGTCTTTTTCGCGCTCAACTGTGATTTCTCGCTTGAAAGTTCGGCCTCATCGCATTGAAAGATTGAATCGGGCTGGCACCAGCCTGGAATTAGATACCAAAAGAGGCTTGTCTATTCGAGCCTGTTATTTCAATGGCGAAGAAAACGCGTGGTTTGGGGTGATACCTCACGGTTATTTTCATCATATTCGTTACGCCGCAGATTGGTATAGTGGACATATGATATACGAGGCAGGCGGGCATCATAAGATAACCGATTTATGTTCCGGGGTTATTTCTAGAAATAAAACCGAAATATCAGCCGATATAAAAGTCGATAATTTCGGACGCGTGCATAAGTCTATCTTCATTGATGAAGATGGTGGTGTGGTATTAAAACATCACTTTACGGCTGAGACTCAATTTGATGGTGTTTGGCGATGTGGTTTCATTACCCTTAACCCTGAAGCGTTTGATAAAAACACCTTGTTTTATGCCACGCATAACGGCGGTGGCCTTGAAACGTTTCCCATTAGAAATGAATTCGATCATGGAAGTGCAGTTTCTCATCTTGTTAGTGCTAATTGTGGTTTGGGTGCCACCCAGGGGATTCTTGTTATTGGTGACGAAGAAAAACAGTTAGCGGTCACTTTTGATCATACCGAGCTGGCGATTATTCCCATGCTGTCATTTGCTTTTGTGGATGACCAATATTTGCTTCGATTGTGCTTTTCTCTCCGGGAACTGGATGATACGCGAAAGTATCAACAATCAGAAAAATTGGACTATGAATTTGCCATTCGTATTAAACCTGTTACGTGAAGTTGGTAGTAAATTTCAGATGGCTATTTTCTCGTTCTGTAGCAGCCAGTTTAATTCGGATAGTGCCTTGCCCCAGTCCCCATCAGGTGTTTGCCTAAGCACGTCAAAATCGGGAAACCACGGTGAACTCCCTGAAAACATCCAGCGCCACTCTGGTGGATGTGGAATTAAGACTTTTGCCGATTTCCCTAACGCGGCGCGTAAATGCATATTGGTATTGCTCACCCCAATGTAATCATCAAGTAATGACAACAAGGTCAGCATACGGGGCAAATCTTCATTGAGCTGACTTAGGTCGGGCATGTTAGAAAATCGAGCATCGATTTTTAATTTATCTCGCTCGTCGGGTGTGGGGTCTCGTTGTAATGCGATAAAAGTTGCATTTATATCTTTTATAGAATGCAAGAAATCAGGTATTGGTATTGACTTGAAGAGGGTGTCTTTTTCTCTTGTTCCGCTACGCCAGGTTATGCCTATATAAGGTGGAGGGCCAAAACTGGCAAGTAATTTACGTAATTCATTTTCATATTCCGGGTATGCATTTAAGGTAACTGTTTGTGGAATATTGGTATCCTCTTTTACCAAAATCGCAGGTAAATCACCCATTGAAATGGCAATGTCGAAGTGATCTATTTTTTTTTCATCGATGTATAGCGCATCTATGTCGGGAATTTGCTGAATAAACGGTGATATCTTTTCTGTGCACAGGCAGGCTATTTTCCCACAAATCTGCTTGAGTTGAGACGAAAAACGCAGAAAAAACAGTTCGTCGCCAATACCTTGTTCTTTAACCAACAGTACGTTTTTATGTTGCAAATCTTGTCGCTGTATATCCTTTGGGTTGACTGTTAAAGGGTGTCTTATGGTTGGTCTGGCGTGATAATATTGCCAGCCATCACAAAACTTGCCATTAGCCAGGCGATTAATGCAGAGATTGTATTTTGCCTCATTATCATTTTTGTTGTTTTTGATTGCCGCTTCGAAAAAGGTTTTAGCAATATCGTATTTTCCTTGACGATGAAAAGTAAGGCCATAGTTGTTATTAGCCGAAACTGAATCAGGTTTTATCTCAAGCGCTTTAAGATAAAGCTGCTTGGCCAATGGGGTTTTGCCGATTTCGGAATATAAGTTGGCAAGATTCGTGATTGCTTCGTGATAGTTTTTTTCTAAATTAATGGCGCTTTGAAAATGAATTTCGGCATCGAGGTATTGTTGCTTTGCAAATAAGGTGACTCCGATATTGTTTAGTATCTTAGCATTGTTTGGGCATAGAATATCGGCCTGTTGGTAATGCTGCAAGGCTTTATCATAATTACCATCAAGATGATATTGACGACCGATATTATTGAGTACTTCATGGTCGTTTGGGCTATTTCTTAATGCGCTTTGGAAAGCGGGCATCGCTTTTTCTGGTATATGATTTTGTTGGTACAATAGACCTAAATTATTATAGGCTTTGGGGTGATGAGGGTCGCTTTCAATTGCTCGCTGGTAATATTTCTCGGCCAACGTAAAGCTTTCCTGGTAATTTTGGTTGTGGTAAATATTGCCTAAATTAAACAGCGCACTGGCGTAATTAGAGCGTTGTTTTATGGCAATTTTATAATGCTTTATCGCTCCATCAATATTATTCTCCGTCTCGAGAATAACAGCAAGATTATTGTGAGCATCGGGGTAGTCGGGTTGCAGTAGGATTGCTTTTTTAAAAGCCTTTGTGGCATCAGGGTATTCCAGGTTTTGTGTGTGAATAATCGCGCTAACAAACCATGAAATGGCAGGGGCATTTTTTTTTCTGTTTATTTCTTTAAGTATTTTTTGGGCATCAGCTTTTTTTCCTGATTGAAACAAGGCAATGGCTTTATTCAATTTAATTGTTAGTTTTTGATTCGCTTTCATCTCAACTTGATAGTTTTTCTACAAGCTTGTTGATGGCATTTTCCCAGCCCCCATCTTTTTCTTGTCGATATATGCCAAATTCAGGGAACCAGGGTGTTAGGTTCCCTTCGCGCATCCACCGCCAGTCTGGTGGGAAGGGGACCAGCACTTCGGCTGTTTTTTCCAGTGCGGCGAGTAGGTGCATATTGGTGTTGCTGACACCGATGTAGTTATCAATGAGGGAGAGAAGTGCCAGCATGTCTTCTAGTGACTCATTATAGGATGACATATCAACCACTGGGCGTTTGGTAATGGCATGAAATTGACTTAATTCCTTTTCCGTTGGATTACGTTGCAAGATAACAAGGCTTCCTGTCAATGTGGTTGTTATTTTTTTAAAGTT
>Ga0256830_1002093_pt1 | contig 13444 bp, 14 predicted proteins | sample 128326metaG_FD_190537 | JGI IMG/M metagenome (GOLD analysis project Ga0256830, IMG submission 190537) | Hydrothermal vent microbial communities from Lau Basin, Pacific Ocean - 128-326 | ecosystem: Environmental > Aquatic > Marine > Hydrothermal vents | place: Pacific Ocean: Lau Basin | collected...
AACTCAGAAAAATAAAAGTTGAGAACCCGCTGATTGTGTACATACCCAGAAAAGGTGAAGAGGCTCTTCTGATATGATCAAGATACCTTATGTATCAAAGATCAAATTCCCTCACCGTGAAGCGTTTCCTCTCCTCCATAATTAAATCCAGGAGATCAGTTTCCTTCAGAGAGCCGGCGTACCTCTCGAGCACCTCAAGTGCTCTGTCCCTTTTTCCGGCTATCAGCCTCTCTATAACGCTGGAAAAGGACTCTCCCTCCCTCTTCATCCTCAATAGCGCCCTGTAAAATCCTGGACAGTGGCACCATAGTACTCACCCATATAGTCGAAGTCCGGTATTAAATTTCCCCCTATCCACCATCGCCGCCACCTTCGATTGATTTTTTATCACGAAGGCTCAGGACGCTCAGCGTCGTGTCAGATGAAGGGCAGCGGGCTCACAGGTAGTAGTACTCCCCTTTTGCCTTCTGCTCCCTGTCCTTCACACTTCCTGGCTTATTGGCACGGGGTCTCCCCGTCTCCGGGTCCCTGCGGAAGGTTATACCCATCTCACGCAGGAAGGTATTCATCGCCAGCCGCATCTCCAGCGGAGACGTGGCCTCACCTCTAACGCCCGGGTTCCCCGAGAAAACCATCGCTCTGTCTGAAATGTAATCGATAAACAGGATATCGTGGTCCACCACTATCGCAAGAGCCTCGCGCTTTTCCATAACCCGGCGTATCATCTTTGCCACACGTAGGCGCTGCTCCACATCCAGGTATGCGCTTGGCTCATCCAGCAGGTACACCTCTGCCTCCCTCGCAAGGCAGAGCGCTATGGCCACGCGCTGCAGCTCACCTCCGCTGAGCTCCTTCACACGAAGGTCGTAAAGAGACTTCAAGTTAAGGGGCCTGGCCACCTCATTCTCAAAGAAGGCATCACCCGGTGTCGCAACTCTGGCAACAGCCTCAAGCACAGTTCCTGTGAACTCCGGCTTTATGTACTGGGGCTTGTACGCAACCCTTGCGGAGATGCTCACCTCCCCCACATCCGGTTCAACCACCCCTGCAAGCATCTTCACAAAAGTGGTCTTACCCGTAGCATTGGGACCGAGAACGCCCACTACCTCGCCGCGGTAGAACTCTCCCTGAGCAACGCAGAGCTCGAAGCCATCGTAGCTCTTGCACAGCCTTGAGAAGCTCAGCAGCAGATTCTCCTCCCTCGCAACAACCGGAGGGCGGACCTCAAACCTCACCGGCTCTGCCCTTATCCTCACATTCTCCTCCCGCAGATAGCCGTTGAGGTAGGCATTTATCCCCTGGCGCACACTGCGCGGATGGGAGACTATCCCGTAGGCTCCTGCCCTGCCGTAGAGCACGTGCACATAGTCTGCGAGATAATCAAGAACAACCAGGTCGTGCTCCACCAGCAGGACGCGCTTCTCCTGCGCAAGCTCGCGTATAACCCTGCCCACCTTCAGGCGCTGCTCCACATCCAGATAGCTCGAGGGTTCATCGAAGATGTAAATATCTCCCTCTCTAAGAAGCGCCGCCGCTATGGCCACGCGCTGCAGCTCACCTCCGCTCAGCCGGGAAATCTCCCTGGGCAGCGCATGTTCCAGCTCCAGCCTCTCCACCACCTGCCGCATCTCTCCCCGCTCGTCCACCCTGGAGAGGAGCTCCCCCACCTCACCGCTCACAATCTTTGGCAGTGCATCCACGTACTGGGGTTTGTGCACCGCTCTGAGCTCCCCTGCGTAGAGTGCCTTGAAGTAGTCGTGGAGTTGCGTACCTGCGAAGTGTTCAAGAACGCTCTCCTTGCTCGCCTCCTGCGTTCCAAAGTTCGGGATGAGCTCTCCTGCAAGAATCCTCAGGATGGTGGTTTTGCCGATGCCGTTCTCGCCGATCAAACCCGTAACCGCACCCTCCTTTGGGTAGGGCAGCCTGAAGATGCGGAAGCCGTTCTCACCGTACTGATGCACCTTATCGCTGTCCAGCTCATCGGGGAGATTAACCACTGTTATCGCCTCGAAGGGGCACTTTTTGACACATATCCCGCAGCCGGTGCACAGCGTCTCCGAAATCAGCGGCTTACCCCGCGTGTCGTCCATAACTATGGTTTCCTCTCCCATTCTCACGCCGGGGCAGAACTTCACACACTCAAGAGAACACTTCCTTGGCTGGCACCTTGAATGGTCTATAACCGCGATCCTCAAGCACTCACCCGTGCTCAGCCTGTGAGGCCACGTGTAAAAATATTTCTAAGACTTCAGCTTCAGCAGCCGGTTGAGCTCCTCAATCACCCGTGAGGTTAGCACAACCTCGCTAAGGCTTACTCTCTCCTCCCGTGTATGGCAGAGGGCGAGCTCTCCCGGGCCGAAGACCACCACATCCCACCCTGCCTTTTTAAGATTTGAAGCGTCACACCAGGAGGGCATGCTCCCATACACAGGCTCCAGCTGCAACCGCCTGAGCGCCTCCTTCAGAAGCTCCGGGGCCTCACCCTCCAGGAAAAAGCCTTCTTCCTCCTCCACCACCTCCACACTTCCGTAGGCTCTGCCAATCTCAATAGCCCTGCGGCGCACCTTCTCCAGGGGGATTCCCGGAGGGAATATTACATCCACCACCACACTGCAGCTCTCTGGTATTGCGTAGATGTCGCTGCCGCCCTCTATACGGAGGGGGCTCACCCTTGCGGGCAGCCTTTTTTTTAGCCTCTCCAGAAGCTCAAAGGCACGCTCAATGGCGTTCTCACCCCGCTCCGGTACTGCGGCATGCGCTGCCCTGCCGGAGACCGTAAACATGAGCTCCAGTCCTCCGTACTGCTCAGTTGCGATGCGCAGCATGGTCGGTTCCAGCACCACGCACTGCCTGGGAGAAAAGCGCTCCGCAACAAGCGCCGAACCCCTGCCGGTGGTCTCCTCCTCCACCAGAAATGCGAAGCCCAGTTCTGGCACATCAATCTGCTCCAGCGCCAGCAGCATCGCTGCTATACCAGCCTTTGCGTCACACACACCGGCGCCGTATGCAAAGCCCCCGGAGATGCGGAACCTGCCGCTAACAGTAAGTGTGTCCATGTGCGTGGCAATCCAGAAGTCTGCATGCGGATTTATCAGCAGATTGCCGTGCAAATGCCTCGTCTCATACCCAAGCTTCTCAAGCTCCGCCGCAATCTGCTCCGCCAGCTCACCTTCCCTGCCCGGCGGAGAGGGTGTGCGCACAAGTCTCCTGAGCAGTTCCGCGGCCCTTTTAATCTCTTCCATTCAGGTTAATATATGGAGGTGTTATAAAAAGGTTGATACCATGCAGCTCAGAATACGCAGGGCGAGCAGAGGGGACCTGCCCGCATTTCTGGAAGCCTACAGGGAGGCGTACAGGGGGCTGGAGGAGTACTCCTACAGCTCACGCAGAAGAATAAAAGCGTATCTGCACTGGTTGATTACCAGAGACAGGGATGGCGTCTTTGTGGCAGAGGTGGGTGAAAAACTTGCCGGATTCATATGCACAGACTCCAGGTGGATAAGTGATACCGGAAAGGCAGTGGGAGCTGTGCACGAGCTTGTGGTGCTTCCGGATTACAGGCGCAGGGGTGTTGCAAGAAGGCTCATGGAGGCGGGTCTCAACTACCTGCGGGAGAAGGGCTGCAATACTGTCGAGCTCTGGGTGGGTGTCAAAAACCACTCCGCCATCAGGTTCTACGAGAGCCTGGGCTTTGAGGCGGGGGATGTGGTCGGCAGGTGGCGCAGGATGCTCAAAACTTTTTAAACACTCTCCGGTCTGAGAAAGACCGGCTGTTTGAAACCTCTCAAACAATGCCGTGGAAAAATTTTTATATTACCTCTGGTTTAGATACTTGGGTTGTTGGTTCTTCAGATTAAAAGGGTGATAGCTTGAGCATCGGTGAGCAGTACATCACCATTGCACTCTTCGTAATTGTTGGCGTGATATTCCCAGCGGTTACCATATTTGTCGCCAGCCTGCTGCGCAGGCCGGCGAAGCCCGAGCCTCAGAAGTACCTCACATATGAGTGCAGTGTTCTCCCCTTTGGTCCCGCATGGGTGCAGCACAATGTGGAATATTACATGTATGCGCTGCTCTTTGTCATCTTCGACGTGGAGACGGTTTTCCTGTACCCCTGGGCGATGACATATCGAAACTTCGGATTGTTTGCCACCGTTGAGGTGATAATTTTCATCGGCGTACTCGCCCTGGGTCTTGCGTACGCCTGGAAGAAAGGTGCTCTGGAGTGGATGCGAGGATGGAGGTAAAACTTCCCAATGTGATACTCACAAAGCTGGACCGCCTCGTCTTCGACAGGGCCAGACCATATACAATGTGGCCCCTGACCTTCGGTCTTGCCTGCTGTGCCATTGAGATGATGGCAACCGGCTGCTCGCGCTACGACGCCTTTGAGCGCTTCGGCATGCTCTTCCGCGCAACACCGAGGCAGGCGGACCTGATGATAGTCGCGGGGACAATCACAAAAAAGATGGCGCCCAACGTGAGGAGGCTCTACGAACAGATGCCGGAGCCCAAGTATGTTATTGCCATGGGTGAGTGCGCCATCTGCGGCGGCCCCTTCTACGACAGCTACAGCGTTGTGAACGGCGCAGACCAGATAATTCCGGTCGACGTTTACGTGCCAGGCTGTCCACCACGTCCGGAGACGCTCATAGATGCGATAGTGAAGCTTCAGAAGAAGATAAAAGAGGGCAAAATAAAGAGGTAGCGTCATGGCCGAGGAGAAGGCACAGGAGGAGGTAGAGGAGCAGGAAGAGGCAAAGCACGAGCTGCTCGAGGAGCTACGCTCCAGTTTCGGTGAGAAAATCCTCCAGGCGAGGCTGCTCAGACCACGCCGGCTTCAGGTCAGAATAAAGGGTGAGGACCTCTACCCCGTGGCGGAGTTTCTCAAGGGCGCGGGTTTTGACCACCTGTCCTGCATTTCTGGTGTGGACTACCAGGAGCATATGGAGGCGGTGTACCACCTGTGGAGCTACTCCCGGAGAGAGCTCATTCAGATAAACGCCGAGCTTCCTCGGGATAACCCCGAGATCGCCAGCCTCGTACCCCTATACCGCGCCGCCGACTGGCATGAGCGCGAGGCCTACGACATGCTGGGCATAGTGTTTAAGGGCCACCCCAACCTGAAGCGCATGCTCCTTCCCGAGACCTTTGAAGGCCATCCCCTGCGCAAGGACTTCAAAACTCAGCCCATGTCCTGGTATCTGGAGGGGGAGGCGGAGATGTGGGAGACCCCTGTTGAGGTCTCCCCTCCGGAGGATGGTGAAACAGAGGTCATGGTGCTCAACATAGGCCCGCAGCACCCCTCCACGCACGGCGTCGCCAGGCTTGTTACCACGCTGAGTGGCGAAACGGTGGTGAAGATTGAGCCGGTGATTGGATATCTGCACCGCGGTGTGGAGAAGATTGCGGAGATGCGAACCTATCAGCAGTTTCTGCCCCTGACCGACAGAACCGACTACATCTCCTCCATAACCAACAACCTGGCCTATGTGCTCGCGGTTGAAGAGCTCCTCGGTGTACGTGTACCCGAGCGTGCGGAGTACCTGCGCGTTATCCTGTCGGAGCTGCAGCGCATCGCCAACCATCTGATGTTTATCGCCGCCTTCGGCGCTGACCTTGGGGCATGGACTGTGATGATGTACGGCTTCCGCGAGCGTGAGATGGTTCTGGATTTAATGGAGCAGGTTTCTGGACAGCGCCTGCTGTACAACTTCCTGCGCATCGGCGGTCTCAAGGAGGATGTGCCTCCTGGCTGGGAGGACAACCTCAGAAACTTCCTGCGCGTTCTTCCGGAGCGCCTGGCGGACTACGAGACCTACTTCTTCAACAATGAGATATTCATAAAACGCTGCGAGGGCGTGGGTGTTCTTGAACCCGAGCTGGCGATAGACCTCGGTGTTACAGGTCCAATGCTGCGCGCCAGCGGCGTCGCAAGGGATGTGCGCAGGGATGATCCCTACTCCATCTACGACCGCTTCGACTTTGAGGTGGTAACAGAGGAGGCGGGAGACACGCTTGCAAGATTCAAGGTGCGCTTCCGCGAAATATTCGAGAGCCTCCGCATAATAGAGCAGGCTCTTGAGGACCTCCCGGAGGGGGAGGTGCGCTCTCCCGATGTGCCGAAGGTGATACGCCCTCCCAGGGGGGAGGCCTACTCGCGGATAGAGGCGCCGAAGGGTGAGCTGGCCTACTACGTGGTCAGCGACGGCAAATCCACTTCACCCTACCGGCTCAAAATAAGAAGCCCTGCCTTCTGCAACCTCTCAGCATTTCCCCACTATGCCACGGGAGAGATAATTCCAGATATGATAGTCAACTTTGCAAGTGTGGATATAGTAATGGGTGAGATAGACAGGTGAGGCTATGGTAAACGAAATGCTGCTCCAGGTGCTGCAGGGACTCATAGCCGTTGTGGCGGTTATTCTGTTTCTCTCACTGAATGTGCTTTTCCTCACCTGGATGGAGAGGAAGGTAATCGCCCGCATTCATGTGCGCTACGGTCCCAACCGGGCAGGCCCCTACGGTCTGCTTCAGCCCATTGCCGACATGCTCAAGCTGCTCACCAAGGAGGATATAGTGCCGGAGAGGGCTGACAGGCTGGTGTACAATCTTGCCCCGGTGGTGGCCTTCCTTTTTGCGCTGATGCCGGCTGCGGCCATTGGCATAGGCTCCGGGCTTATTGCGGCGGACATTGGAGTGGGCGTGCTCTACATCGCCGCTGTGGCCTCACTTTCAACCCTCGCTGTGCTGATGGCAGCGTGGGGCTCCAATAACAAGTACTCACTGCTGGGAGGCATGCGTACTGCGGCGCAGAGTTTGAGCTACGAAATCCCGCTGGTGCTCAGCATGATTGGCATCGTTGCCATTGTGGGCTCTCTGAGCACTCAGGACATAGTTGCTGCACAGTCGCAGGCGTGGTTCGGAATAATACCGAAGTGGTTCATCTTCTATCAACCCCTCGCCTTCATCGTATTCTTCACCGCTGTGGTTGCGGAGATGGGCAGAATTCCCTTCGACCTGCCCGAGAGCGAGTCAGAACTCGTGGCTGGTTTCCACACGGAGTACAGCGGGATGAAGTTTGCAATGTTCATGTTCGCCGAGTACATCCACTTCGTTGTGGGTTCCGCTCTGGTGGTAACCCTCTTCCTGGGCGGATGGCACCTCCCCGTAATATCCCCTCTGGTTGCCGAGCTGGGCTGGGTGAAGTACCTGGTCCAGGTGGCAATCTTTGTGGCGAAGATGTACCTGGTGATCTTCGTACTCATGTGGGTGCGCGGCACGCTTACGCGAACAAAGGTGGACCATGTGCTGAGCTACGGCTGGAAGGGTCTGCTTCCGCTTGCGCTGGCAAATGTGGTCATAACGGGAGTTGTGCTAAGCATTTAGGTGGTGATTATGCTCAAGCAAAAACTCAAAAACCTGTCGCACATCCTGCCGATGAGCGTCACCTTCAAGCACCTGTTCAGGCCTCCGATTACCATCCAGTATCCGGAGCAGCGGGATGTTATGAAGCCGCGCTACCGTGCCAGGCAGCGCCTCGATGACAAGAAGTGCATAAGCTGCGGCAGCTGCGCCAGGGTGTGCCCGAACAGGACCATCCAGATGAAGGTGGTGGGCATCGAGGAGAAGAAGGTTAAGGACCGCGTGATCAAGCGGGAGAAGAAGCACCCCGAGATATACCTGGGCAGGTGCATGTTCTGCGGGCTGTGTGTGGAGGTATGTCCCACGGGAGCGCTGAGCTGGCAGAATGAGCCGGTTGAGCTGGCGGAGTACACCAGGGAGGAGCTGTTCTACCCCTGGTGGAAGCTCGCAGGCTACGAGCGGGACCCGGGAGGTGAGGGAGGTGATTGATTCACTTGTGTTTCTTGTAATCTCCGCTGTGGTAATCGCGGGCGCCGTGGTAGTTGTAATGGCGGAGCGCATATTCCATGCGGTTCTCGGGCTTGCGCTGGCGCTTCTCGGCGTGGCTGCGGTGTTTGTCACCCTGGGGGCAGAGTTTCTGGCGGTGATTCAGGTGCTGGTCTATGCCGGCGGTGTGGTGGTGCTCTTTCTTTTTGCAACAATGCTTACCAAGAGCGACCTTCAGCTGCGGAGACCGCGGGGAGATGAGCTCGCTCCTGTAAGCGCCGTGGTATTTGCAATAGTAGCACTCTTCTATGTGGCAAGCTCCGGCTTTGCAGAAATGGGAGAGCGCGGCAGTGTTGTGGGTACTGTTAAGAACGTCGGCGAGCTAATATACGACTTAAACATTTATGTCCTCCCCTTTGAGCTTGTGGGTCTGCTGCTGCTTGCCGCCATGGTGGGTGCGATTTTCCTGGCCAGGAAGGAGGTTGTGAAATGAGTGTCACAGTGTTCCACTACGTCTTCCTGGGAATGCTGCTCTTCTCCATCGGCGCCTATGGTCTGCTATCCTCGCGCAACGCCGTGCGCATGCTCATGAGTATAGAACTAATGCTCAACGCCGCAAACATAAACCTGGTGGCCTTCTCCAGCTACCTGGGCAATCTGCATGGTCAGGCCTTCGCCGCCTTCACCATAGCCATTGCCGCCGCCGAGGCGGGGGTGGGACTGGCGATTCTTCTCGCACTTTACCGCAACTTCCGCACTGTGAATTTACGCGAAATTAAGGAGCTGAGGTGGTGAGATGATAGAGTACGCCTGGGCCATACCGCTGTTTCCAGTCATATCCTTTCTGATTATCCTGCTGTTCGGCAGCCGCATGAAGGAGGGGGGAGGTTACATTGCCGTGGGCTTTGTGGGCCTCAGCATGCTCCTCTCCCTGCTCACAATTCGTGATGTGCTTGCCGGTGGAAGGTATGAGAGTGAGGGCATCGCCTGGCTTGGCATTGAGGCTCTGCGCTTCGGCGTGCTTGTGGACTCCCTGGCGGCGGTAATGCTCTTTGTGGTAAGCTTTGTGGGATTTCTTATTGTGGTGTATTCACTGGGATATATGCACGGGGATCCGGGAGTGCAGCGCTACTATGCAGAGATAAGCCTCTTCATCGCCAGCATGCTTGCCCTTGTTATAGCCAACAACCTGGTGTTTCTGTTCATTAGCTGGGAGCTTGTGGGCCTCTGCTCATATCTTCTTATAGGCTACTGGTACCGCAAGCCAAGTGCGGCGAGCGCAGCGAAGAAGGCCTTTCTGGTTACCCGTGTGGGAGATATCATGCTCCTCGCCGGCATACTGCTTCTGTACGCCAACTTCGGCACGCTGAACATGAGCGAGCTCTTTGAACTCGCCCCGGCAGCGGTCCCTGCGACGCTTACCCTGGCGTCGCTTCTGCTCTTTGGCGGGGCGGTTGGCAAGAGTGCCCAGTTCCCGCTGCACGTGTGGCTGCCTGATGCGATGGAGGGTCCAACCACAGTGAGTGCCCTTATACATGCGGCAACCATGGTCAAGGCCGGCGTCTATCTGGTGGCCAGAACCTATCCGCTTTTTACTCCCGACTCGCTGATGGTGGTTGCCTGGATAGGCGGCATCACAGCCCTTCTCGCGGCCACCCTTGCGGTTGTGATGACCGACCTCAAGCGCATTATAGCTTACTCCACAGTGTCTCACCTGGGCTTTATGACCCTCGCCCTCGGAGCAGGCGGCTATGCCGCCGGCATCTTTCACCTGCTCAATCACTCCTTCTTCAAGGCGCTTCTCTTCCTCAGCGCGGGTGCTGTGATACACGCCGTTCACTCTCAGGATATCCGCGACATGGGCGGTCTCTGGAGGAGGATGCCCATCACCGGCACGGCCTTCTTTATAGGTGCCTGGTCACTATCTGGTCTGCCCCCCTGGAGCGGTTTCTGGAGCAAGGACGAAATTCTGGCCTCTGTTTACTCCTATGACAGGCTTCTCTTCGCCGTAGCAGCCTTCGCAGCGCTTCTCAGTGCCGTGTACATATCCCGGCTATTCTTTGTGGTGTTCACCGGCAGAGAAGGTGAGGCGGTGAAGCACGCGCATGAGGCACCGAGGGTGATGACTGTGCCGCTGATAATCCTCTCCGCAGGCGCGCTCTTCTCGGGCTTTCTGACCTTCGCCGGCTTCAGCGAATTTGTGCTCAATGCACTCCCCTCAGAGCTGGCAGAGCAGCTTGCTCACCACGAGAGCAGTTCGGTGGTAGTACTCCTCTCCATAGTCCTCGCAGCCCTGGGTGTCGGGGTAACCGCACTCTTCTACTACAGGCCAGTGCTCTCTGCAGAGCAGGTGCGCACAACTCTGAGGCCGCTTCATTCTCTGCTGGTGCACAGGTACTATCTGGACCACCTCTACCTGTTCTTTGCCAACAGGGTGGTGAGGGATACGAGCACAGTTGTCAATGCCATCGACACCTACTTCATTGACGGTGCTGTGAACGGCATAGGGAGGGTCACCGCAAGAGCCGGAGAGCTGCTTCGCAGAATTCACACCGGGATTACCCAGGACTATGCCTCCTGGCTCCTGCTGGGAGCAAGCATTCTCCTGATAATCGCCCGCCTTACGGGAGGTGCTGCATGATGCTGGCCAACCTCATATTCATACCGCTGCTGGGTGCTGTTGTCAGCTACCTTGCAGAGCGCACCGGTGTCGTCAGTGCGCGCTCTGTGGCGCTTGCGACCACACTCCTGACAGCCGTACTGTCAGTTGTCGCACTTCTGGAATTTCTGGGCGGCGCGGACATGTTTCCGGAGGAGTCGCGAGTGTGGATATCCGACTTCGGGATAACCTTCACCCTGGGTGCTGATGCCATGAGCCTCTCCCTGGTGCTTCTCACAGCCCTCCTCTACCTGGTTGCCGTGCTTGCCTCCTGGAATATCGGCGGGAACAGGGGGAGGTACTTCGGCCTGCTCCTCACCATGGAGGCGGGGCTCATGGGTGTCTTTCTGGCCCTTGACCTGTTCCTGTTCTACGTCTTCTGGGAGATAGTGCTCATCCCCGCCTTCTTTCTGATAAACGGCTGGGGCGGGAGGCGCCGGAGCTATGCGGCAATGAAGGTTCTCATCTACACCCATCTGGGCAGCCTGTTCATGTTTATAGGCATCATAATGATGTACCTGAAGGCGGGCAGCTTTTCCTTCTTTGATATTTCTGATGCCCTTGCGGGTGCTGATGCGGGCTTCAAGAGTATGGTGTTCCTGCTCCTCTTCATCGGCTTCGCCTTCAAAATTCCCCTGGTGCCCTTCCACACATGGCTTCCGGACGCCTACACAGAAGCCCCCACGCCGGTCACAATACTTCTGGCAGGCCTGCTTTCAAAGATGGGCGCCTACGGTCTGCTCCGCCTGGGTGTGAGCCTTCTGCCAGAGACCTTCCAGAACTATGCGTATGCAGTGGCGGTGCTCGCACTGATAAGTGTTTTCTATGCTGCCTTTACAGCGCTTGCGCAGAGGGACATAAAGCGCCTTGTGGCCTTCTCCAGCGTCTCCCATATGGGTTTTCTGGTGCTTGGTATAGCAAGCTTCGACTTCATTGGGATAAGCGGTGCCATCTTCCAGATGGTCAGCCATGGTCTGATTGTGGCGCTTCTCTTCTTCCTCACCGGAATGCTGGTGGAGAAGGTGGGCTCCAGGGAGATTCCCCGTCTCGGTGGGCTGATAACAAGGGCCCCCTTCCTGGGCTGGGTGCTGGTGTTTGCCTCCCTCGCCTCGCTCGGTCTCCCCGGACTCAGCGGCTTCGTGGCGGAGCTCAGCATCCTTCTGGGCCTCTTCAGCACCTACCCCTTCCTTGCCTATATCACCGTGCTGTCACTCCCGCTTACAGCAGGCTACTACCTGTGGATGCTTCAGCGCAGCACCTTTGGCGCCACGAGTGAGCTGGTGGAGGGTGCGCGGAGTGACGTGAGATGGTTCGAGGCGCTGCCCGTGCTTGTGCTTGTGCTGCTGATAACACTTCTTGGTGTGTATCCCGCACCCCTCATGGAGATGATAGGCACCACATCGCGTGAGATAGTGGCACTGATAGGAGGTATCTGAGAATGCTGGAGTCGCTGCTACCCGAGCTGATAGTCGCCGTCTTTGCACTGGCTGTGATATTCATAGACATGACGCTGCGTGAGGACGACAGGGAGTTCCTGGGTTATCTCAGCCTCGCGGGTGTGCTGCTCGCGCTGGCAGCGGTGCTTATGCAGACAAAGGAGGCACTGCAGTCGCCGGTGCTTGAAGCGGGTGTCTTCTCGGGGCTGATGCGCATAGACCTCTTCGCAGTATTCTTCAAGGTTGTGTTCCTTCTGGTGGCGCTCATGGTGGTGCTGGGCTCCATTGATGCAACAAGAAAGGACAGGTACAAGGGTGAGTACTACTCTCTTGTGCTCTTCTCAACTCTGGGAATGATGTTCGCTGCCATGGCCGTGGACCTCGTGCTGATGTTTGTGGCTGTGGAGCTGGCCACCATATCCACCTTTGCCCTGGCCGCCTACAGGAAGAGCCGGCGTACCACCGAGGCTGCGATGAAGTACTTTGTGGTCGGGGCCTTTTCCTCCGGTTTGATAGTCTTCGGCATGTCGCTCCTGTACGGTCTGTCAGGAAGCACAAACCTGTATGAGATAGCAGGTGCCATGGGAAGTGGGGACCTGTACTGGGTGCAGGTCCTGGCGATGGTATTTCTGATTGCAGGCTTTGGTTACAAGGTGGCAGCGGTGCCCTTCCACATGTGGGCTCCGGATACCTACCAGGGTGCCCCCTCTCCGGTGAGCGCCTTTCTGGCAGCAGCCACCAAGAAGATGGCCTTTGTGGCGCTGCTGCGCATCTTTGTGGTGGCTCTTTCTGCCCCGGCGCTCGTTGAGAAGTGGGCGCTGCTGTTTGGAATACTTGCCGCAGTGACCATGACCCTGGGAAATGTTGTGGCCCTGTCCCAGCGGAATATAAAGCGCATGCTGGCCTACTCCAGCATAGGGCAGGCGGGATATGTGCTCATAATATTTGCGCTGCTGGCATCCGGGGCGGATGTGAGCCTGAGCGTTGGCGCCGGACTGCTGCACATCTTCACCCACGCGATTATGAAGGGGGGCGCCTTCCTCGTGGTGGCAGCTGCAAGCTACTACATGATAGGCTCAGAGCTTGAGGATTTTTCCAACCTGGGGAGACGCCTCCCGCTGACGGCGCTCAGCATGACCGTGTTTCTGCTCTCCCTCGCAGGAATACCCTTCTTCGCTGGCTTTGTAAGCAAGTTCATGATACTGACAGCGACTGTGGCGGCAGGCGGGTGGTATCTGTTCCTGGGCATCCTCCTGGTGGTAAACAGTGTGGTATCCCTCTACTACTATGCCCGGGTTATACGTTACATGTACTTTGCGGGAGGGAAGGTCAGGCGGGAACCCGAGCCGGCACTGCTGACTGTGGCACTGTTGCTCGCCGCGCTTCTGGTGGTATATATAGGTGTGTTTCCGGACTCCTTCGTCTCCCTGTCAATTGATGCCGCAGGCAGCCTGTTCTCCTGAGCGGGGGCTGAACTTCAGAACCACCTGCTCAGGCT
>Ga0256830_1002094_pt1 | contig 13439 bp, 12 predicted proteins | sample 128326metaG_FD_190537 | JGI IMG/M metagenome (GOLD analysis project Ga0256830, IMG submission 190537) | Hydrothermal vent microbial communities from Lau Basin, Pacific Ocean - 128-326 | ecosystem: Environmental > Aquatic > Marine > Hydrothermal vents | place: Pacific Ocean: Lau Basin | collected...
GGGCATCAGGCCCAGAGTGGTGGCCACGGATCACGGCCCCATCTGGAGAAGGGAGGAGGACATCGCCTGGATTCTGGGCCTCTACAAGAAATGGGCTCTCCAGAAGCCCACCAGGAAAGCGGTGATTGCCTACGACACCATGTGGGGGAGCACGGATCTCATGGCCCGGACCATGGCCGACGGCCTGGCCGCCGGCGGCGCCAAGGTGAAGCTCACCCCCCTGAGCGGCTCCAAGAGAAGCGATGTGGCCACGGAGGTCCTGGATGCCGGTGCCCTTCTGGTGGGTTCCCCCACCTTGAACAACAACATGTTTCCCTCGGTGGCCGATGTCCTCACCTACCTCAAGGGCCTGAGGCCCCAGAACCTGATAGGGGCGGCCTTTGGTTCCTACGGCTGGAGCGGGGAGTCGGTGAAGCAGGTGAGGGAGGTCCTGGAGGCCATGAAGGTGGAGGTGGTGGGAGAGGTGAAGTCCAGGTACGTGCCCACCAGAGAGGTGCTCCAGGAATGCTACAGTCTGGGCCTTCAGATAGCCCAGAGGCTGGAAGAGGAGGGAGAGTGACATGGCTGTGGATTCCAAGGCTTTCAGGGCCCTTTCTTATGGCCTCTACGTGGTCACCTCCAGGGACAGGGAGAGGCTCAACGGCCAGATAGCCAACGCCGTCATCCAGGTGACCTCTAAGCCGGCCCAGCTGGCCGTGGTCCTCAACAAGGAGAACCTCACCCACGACTTTGTGGCCAGAAGCGGTGTCTTTGCCGTGTCCGTACTTGACGAAGATGCCCCCATGCCCTTCATCGGTCTCTTCGGTTTCAAATCGGGCAGGGAAGTGGAGAAACTCTCCCAGGTGAACTACCGGCTGGGAGAGACGGGGGTCCCCCTGGTGACGGACCACGCCGTGGCCGTCATGGAGGCTAAGGTGGTTAAGACGTTGGATGTGGGCACCCACACCATATTTGTGGGGGAGGTGCTGGGGGCCCAGGTGGTTAGGGGGGGTACCCCCATGACCTACGCCTACTACCACCAGGTGAAGGGGGGCAAGTCACCCAGGAAGGCCCCCACCTACGTGGAGGAGGCCTCTAAGGCTGAAGGCCAGGAGGGTACCAGGTACGTCTGTGACGTGTGCGGTTACGTTTACGATCCCGCCAAGGGGGATCCCGACAATGGCGTGCCTCCCAACACGCCCTTCGAGGCTTTGCCGGCGGATTGGGTCTGTCCAGTATGTGGTGCAGGTAAAGAGAGTTTTTCTCCTGAAGGCTGAAGGAGCTTTGGGATCGACCCGGGGCCTTTCCCTGTGAAGGGCCCCATTTTGTCTTTTCCGTGACCTCATGCTGAAGGGCCTTTCTGCCCTTTGGTAGTGTCTCTTTATTGAGGGTGCCCTGTTTCCCCTTGACTCTCAATCATGATTTTGATAGCTAAATTTACAAATAAGGCTTTTTAGGCCTAAATTAGTTCAGAGGAGGTTGGACTGATGGATGCCGTTCTTCTTTCCCGGCTCCAATTCGCCGTGGCCACCTTCTTCCACTTCCTCTTCGTCCCCCTCACCCTGGGACTCTCCATCCTTACGGCCATTTACGAGACCATCTACGTGAGAACGGGGGACGAGGAGTACAAGAGGATGGCCAAGTTCTGGGGCAGGCTCTTCCTCATCAACTTTGCCCTGGGTATCGTCACGGGGATCACCCTGGAGTTTCAGTTCGGTACCAACTGGTCCCGCTATTCTGAGTACGTGGGGGACATTTTCGGTTCCCTCCTGGCCACCGAGGCCACGGTGGCCTTCTTCCTGGAATCCACCTTCATCGCCGTGTGGCACTTTGGATGGCGGAGGCTCTCTCCCAGGGCCCACTGCGTCACCATATGGCTGGTGGCCATAGCCTCCAACGTCTCGGCCCTGTGGATCCTCCTGGCCAATGGCTGGATGCAACATCCCGTGGGTTACGTCATCAAAAATGGAAGGGCCGAGCTGGCCAGTTTCGCCGCCGTGGTCACCAATCCCTTTGGATGGCTGGAGTTTCTCCACACGGTGAGCGGTGCCTACATCCTGTCGGGCTTCTTTGTCATGGGCGTGAGCGCCTACCACCTGCTGCGCAGGAGGAACATCTCCTTCTTCACAAGGTCCTTCCGGGTGGCCCTGGCCTTTGCCCTGGTTTTCTCCCTCCTGGAGGTGGTGGAGGGCCACATCCACGGGGCCGAGGTGGCCAGGACCCAGCCTGCCAAGCTGGCAGCCATGGAGTCCCTGTGGGACACCCAGGCCAGGGCCCCCATGGCCCTCTTCCTCATCCCTTCTCCCGGCCGGGAGAGAAACCTGGTGGAGGTGGGCAGGATCCCCGGTCTCCTGAGTCTCCTGGCCTACAGCGACTCCGGTGCCGTGGTGAAAGGCCTCAAGGACTTTCCCAGGGACGAGAGACCCCCTGTGACCATCACTTTCCTGGCCTTCAGGCTCATGGTGGGGTTGGGGATACTCTTTGTACTCCTCTTGGTGGCGGGTTGGTTTTTGAGGAACAGGCTGGTGGAGTCCTCCAGATATCTGAGGATCATGCTCTGGGCCATACCCCTGCCTTATCTGGCCCTGGAGCTGGGATGGACAGTAGCCGAGGTGGGTCGGCAGCCCTGGATCGTGTATGGGCTCATGAAGACCTCGGATGCCGTCTCTCCCATCAGCCCGGGGCAGGTGGGGGTCTCCCTGGTGGCCTTTATCCTGCTCTACGGTTTCCTGGGTCTGGTGGATTTCTATCTTTTGGCCAAGTACGCCAGGAAGGGGCCGGAGCCCGCTCCGGTGGAGACTAACTGAGGAGGGAGAGACCATGTTGGAGACCATCTGGTTCATACTCTGGGGAGTACTCTGGGCAGGCTACTTCATGCTGGACGGTTTTGACCTGGGCGTGGGTACCCTCATGCCTTTCCTGGCCAGGAGCGACCTGGAGCGGCGGCTCATGTATAACGCCACGGGTCCCTTCTGGGACGGCAACGAGGTGTGGCTCATCACGGCGGGGGGAGCCACCTTTGCCGCTTTCCCCAGGACTTACGCGGTGATGTTCAGCGGATTGTACACGGCCCTCCTGCTCATTCTCTTTGCCCTCATCGTGCGGGGGGTGGCCTTCGAGTTCAGGGGGAAGGAGGAGAGCCCCACGTGGAGAAGGGTGTGGGACACCTGCTTCTTCGTGGGGAGCTTCCTCCCGGCCCTCCTTCTGGGCGTGGCCTTTGCCAACATCTTCAAGGGACTGCCCCTGGACGCCAAGGGCATCTATAGAGGGACCGTCTTCACCCTCCTCAACCCCTACGGCATTCTGGGTGGCCTCCTCTTTGTACTCCTCTTCCTGGTCCACGGGGCCCTCTGGCTGGCTGTCAAGACCGGGGGTGAGCTCCAGGAAAGGGCAGGGAGCCTGGCAGGGGGACTCTGGTATCTTCTCCTGGTTGTGGCCGTGGCCTTCCTCGTGGCCAGCAGGTTCGCCACCGGTCTTTACAGCAACTACTACGAGACTCCCCTTTTCTTTGTGATTCCCCTTCTGGCTGTGGTGGGACTGGTGCTCACCAAACTCTTTGTTGTCCAGAAGAGCTGGTGGAGGGCCTGGTTCGCTTCGAGTCTCACCATCGTCTCCTGCACCTTCTTCGGGGTGGTGGGCCTCTACCCCAATATGATCCCCTCTTCCATAGATCCCGGGTACAGTCTCACCATTTTCAACTCCTCCTCCAGTCCCCTCACTTTGAAGATCATGCTGGCTGTCGCCCTTGTGTTCGTGCCCATAGTGGTTGTTTACCAGGTCTGGACCTACAGACTCTTCAGGGACCGGGTTACGGAGAAGGATCTGGGTTACGAAGAGGCCTATTGACTCTCTCCATCCCCTTTCCCGGCCCAGCCCCGGTGCCGCCTGTGGCATCGGGGCTTTTGAACGGGTCGAAGCTCAGAGGAACACTCCTCCTTTGAGCATGGCTATGCCCAGGCCTATGAGAATGAGGCCGCTGATCACCTCCACCGCCCGGAAGAACCGGTGGAAGCGCTGGAGGGCCTTGACGGCGTAGCCGAAGAGGAGGGCGAAGAGGAGGAAGGGTATGGCCAGCCCCGCCGAATAGACGGCCAGGAGGACGACCCCTTTGGCTATGTGCTGTTGGGTGGAGGCGTAGGCCAGGATGGAGGCCAGGATGGGTCCCGTGCAGGGGCTCCACCCCAGGGCGAAGGCCATGCCCAGGATGAGGGCGCCCAGGACGCCTCCATGCATCTTCACCTCGTGGAACTGTATGTGCTTCTGGAGGAAGGGCAGGCGGAGCAGGCCCATCATGTGGATTCCCAGGATGATGACCAGGACTCCCAGGACCCGGGAGATGATGTGGAGATACCTGTTGAGGAGCTCCCCCAGGAGGGTGGCCGAGGCCCCCAGGGCCACGAATACCGCGCTGAAGCCCAGGATGAAGGCCAGGGTGGGAACCAGGATTCCCGTTGCAGAGAAGGCCCCGTCCTTCAGCTCCTGGACGGAGTATCCCGTGACGAAGGAGACGTACACGGGCATGAGGGGGAGGACACAGGGTGAGAGGAAGGAGAGGAGCCCCCCTCCAAAGGCCGCCAGGATGGAGACCCTCACCATGTCTGCCATACCTCACCCTTTCGAGGCTGGTAGCCCCTTACGAAGCTGGCGCCGTCCATGGCCTTCTTTCCGGGGGGTTGGATCTGGAGGATCTCCACGGCCCCCTCTCTACAGGCCACTATCAGGGTTCCCTTCCTGGGATGGGCCTCCAGGACCTCTCCCGGGGCTCCCTGGAGGCCTTCCACCACTCGGGTGCGCAGGACCTTCACGGGGCCCCTGGGGCCGGGGAGGGATGCCCCCGGGGTGGGACTCAGGCCCCGGACGGTGTTGTGGAGTGCCCTGGCAGGCGAATCCCAGGTGAGGCGGGTCTCTTCTTTTCTTATGGGAGGGGCGTAGGTGGCCTCCTCCTCCCTCTGGGGAAGGGCCCTCTTCTCGCCCCTCTCCAGCATCTCTATGGCCTTCATCAGGAGACCCGCCCCTTCTACTGCCAGGCGGTCGTGGAGTTCCCCGTAGGTCTCCTCGGGGTGGATGGGGGTTCTCTCCTGGAGGAAGATGTCGCCGGCATCCAGGCGCTCGTTCATCCACATGATGGTCACTCCCGTCTCCCTCTCGCCCTCCATGAGAACCCTCTGGATGGGAGCGGCTCCCCGGTACCTGGGCAGGAGGGAGGGGTGGATGTTGAGGCAACCCAGGGAGGGGATCTGGAGGATGGAGGGGGGGAGGATCTGGCCGAAGGAGACCACCACGATGAGGTGGGGATCCAGGGCCCTGATCTCTTCCGCCACCTCCTTCAACTTGGGGGGGGTGATAACGGGGAGGCCCAGTTCCAGGGCCTTCTCTTTCACAGGGGTGGGGGAGACCTTTTTGCCCCTGCCTCTGGGCCTGTCGGGCTGGGTCACCACCAGGGCCACCTTGTGCTTGGAGGATGCCAGGGTCTCCAGGGCGGGAAGGGCAAAGGAGGAGGTGCCCATGAAGACTATTTGCATGCCCCCTCCTTCCAACACCACGGGTCCAGTTCGGGAAAGAGGCAGTCCTTCTCTTCCAGCACCTTGAGGAACTGGCAGCACTCCTCGGAGAACTCCTCCTTTTCCAGGGCTTCACGGATGCCTCCGTAGAGGTCCATGAAGGCCTGGAAATGGGCGGCCACCCGGCCCTCGGCATAGTCTCTGGCGCTCCATGTGGTGATGAGGAAGGGCCAGTCGGAGCTCTGAAGCAAAAGGAGTTCCCGGGCCAGCTGGGTGATGGCGTCTCTCATTCTTGGATGGAGCTCCTGTTCCCTGGTCTCTTCCAGGAGGGTGAAGAAGAGGTCTTCCGCCTGGTAGATCTTCTCCCACACCCACTGGGTCCATTCGTTGAGCCAGATGTAGTGGAACCCTCCCTCTCCCCATGAGCCCTCTGGAAGGGATACGGCCTCTTTGGGGGCGTGGGTCTCCAGGTATTCCCCGCAGGTGGAGGGTTTGATCTCTCCGTCCTCGTTCAGTTTTTCCAGCACCGCCTCCAGCCACAGGGGGCCTTCGAACCACCAGTGGCCGAAGAGTTCGGCGTCGTAGGGTGCCACCAGGATTCCCTCGGGGTGGTCTTTGAGGGCATTCCTTATGAGAGAGACGAAGTGGTCGGCATGTTCCTCGACGGCCCTTCTGGCCTTGTCGGGTTCATAGATCTCTTTGGACGCCAGGTCCTTGTCCGTTCCTGTCACCCGCCAGTAGCGATGTCCCCCGGGGAAGTGCTTTTTGTGGAATTCCAGGTATCTGAAGTCTCCGGGGTAGCCGTGGTCTCCACTCCAGACCTGGAGGGCGGTGACGGGATCCCTGCCGAAGGCTACGGCCCCCTCTTCCTTGCCCGGTGAAACCACGTAGTAGGGATAGTAGGGAGAGCGCTCCTTCTCCTCAGGGGTGTACTCCTTTTCAAACTGCTTCCACAGGAATTTCAGGGCCTCGAACCGGGCCATGTAGGTGCCGATGGCCTTGCCCCCTCTGATGAGGTGGGTGTCTACAAAGAAGTACTGGATGCCGTTCTCGTACAGGAACTCCTCTATGCCCTTCCTGTTGTAAGGCTCGTCCGAACCCAGGGGGGGCTTCCAGTTGTAGGAGGGCCGGTAGCCGCATTCTGGAAGCCAGATGCCCCTGGGTTCCATTCCGAAGTGTTTTTCGTATATCTCTATGCCCGTCTTTATCTGGGCCTCTATGGATTCATCCCTTTTCAGGAGAGGCAGGTATCCATGGGTGGCAGCGGAGGTGATGATCTCCAGTTCTCCCTCTTCCTGGAGGGTCCTAAATCCCCAGATGATGTCCCTGCTCCAGTGGGATAGATACTTCTTGAGAAGTCCCCCGTAAAAGTCGAACCACATATCCGCCAGGTTGGCCATGTCGATGAGTCCACACTCCTTGAACTCCTTGGCGTTCTCCCTGGCCGACTTGATCTTGAGGTTCAGATAGTCCACGAAGTTCTCTTTGAAAGAGTCGTGGCTGAGTTGCTCTGCCAGGACGGGGGTGATGCCCATGACCACCTTTACAGGCACCTCCTTCTCCCACAGTCGGCAAAAGACGTCCAACAGGGGAAGGTAGGTCTCTGCTGCCGCCTCGTAGAGCCAGTCTGTGCCATGGGGCCAGGTGCCGTGCTGGAGTACGTATGGCAGGTGGCCATGAAGCACAAAAGTGAAGTAGCCTCTCTCTGAACCCTCCCTCATCGCTCCTCCCTGAACAGGATTTATTTCATTCTTGTTGTTTTCTTCCCTTTCCTAGGGGGAAAATTTTTACACTCTATACACTCCCGGGAAAAGATTATCCAGTGCATAAAGGGGTTGGTGGTGTAAAATCTCTAGCTGTAAGCTGGGGTTTTTAAAGGAGATTTGGGGTCCTCCTCTCTTTTAAAATGGGATGTTGTTTGTAGTTGAGGGCCTTTCAAGACCCGTGGAGATGGGGATGGGGAGGGGGCCGGTGGACCTTGGCATTGTGCCTGGTCTCCCCCTTTCTGGGAGGGGAGGATGATCTTTATCCTGGCTCCAAGGTGTGTTTTATATATTCCAGGGCATTAAAATTGTGGAGGGGGCTACTTCCATCCTGTTTAGGAGTCTTTTCATGACCTGGGTCCATGGGGATAGAGAGGAGAGGGACTGGAGGCTGGGTGAGGCAGAGGGGGATCCGGGAATCTCTGAGCTGCTTCTGAACCACCCCCAAAGGAGCGAGGAGAGTCTGGAGGGTGCCTCTTCGGGGGGGGGGGGAGGGTCTCTTTCGGGTCTTCCAGGGGGCAGGTGTTCCTGGGTTTCCGGAATCAAGGGCAGGCTCTTCCTTTCCATGCTGGCTCTGGTGGTGGTCTCCCTGGTGGGTGCCCTCTTTGTGGGAGGAGGGATCCGGGGGATGGCCCCACCGGGTTCAACAGGGGTCCATGGGGCCATGGGCCTGGTGGTGCTTGGCCTCTCCCTTTTGGCCGTCCTTTTCCTCTTTTACCGGGTCCTGGCGAGCCACATTGAGGAGGGCTTGAAGGAACTCCATTGGACCCTGAAGGGGATGGTGACGGGGGAAGAGACGCCATGGGAACTGCCGGAGGAATTCTCCCGGGTGGTCGAGACGTGCAGGGGGTATCTGGGATCCGTAAAGGAGGACCAGAAGGAGAAGGAACTCATCAACGGCATCCTGACTGAGGCCGTCTCTGCCGCTACCCTGAGAGGCTTTTGCAGGAAGGCCGTGTCTCTGGTGGCCTCCTACGGCCGTCTGGAACTGGTGAGGTTGGTGGGGATGCGTTCCGGGGGGAAGGGGTGGGAGACCCTCTCCTCCTTTCCCTTCAGGGAGGAGGGAGAGGTGGAGAGGGGAGTGGGAGAGGCGACCATCCTTTTCTTCCGCCAGGGCAGGATATGGGGAGGACTGGAGGTGGCTCCCATGCCTCCCCTTTCGGAGATTTCCAGGTGGAACCGCATCGCCCATTCCCTGGCCGTCGCCATGGCCAGTGTCTCCTACAGGGAGCGGGTGGATCAGCTCTCTCTCATTGACGAGTTGACCGGATTCTATAACAGGAGGCACCTCTTCGTCTCCATCCAGAGGGAGATCAACAGGGCCCATAGATACCGGCATCCCTTCAGCCTTGTCATGATAGACATAGACGACTTCAAGCAGGTGAACGACACCTATGGTCACGCTGCCGGGGACGGGGTCCTCATGGAGATCGGGAGGTTGGTGAAGGCATCCATCCGGGCCTCGGATCAACCCTTCAGGTTCGGGGGGGAGGAGTTCGTTCTCCTCTTGCCGGATACCCCCCTGGAGGGGGCGGAGCGGGTGGCAGAAAGGCTGGTGGGGGAGGTGAGGGAAAGGGAGATGGATCTGGGAGGGGTCTCTATCAGGCTCACCATCAGCGCGGGTGTGGCCTCCTATCGCCCCGGTGACACTCCATCCACCCTCTTGAAAAAGGCCGATGATGCCCTGTACAAGGCCAAGAGAGAGGGGAAGAACAGGTTTGTAGTCCATAAGGAGGAGGTTTAAGGTGGCCTTTCCAGTGCATCGACCCAGGAGGTTGAGGGGATCTGAGAACATAAGGAGGATGGTGAGGGAGACCCGGCTCTCCGTGGATCAGCTCATCCAGCCTTTCTTTGTCATCTACGGCAGGGACGTGGCCAATCCGGTGGCCTCCATGCCCGGGGTGTACCAGTTCTCCGTGGATCGATTGATTCCCCAGGTGAAGGAGACCTGGGAGCTGGGCATACCCGCTGTACTCCTCTTCGGCGTACCGGAACACAAGGACCCTGTGGGCTCCGGGGCCTATGAGAGAGAGGGCATCATCCAGCGGGCCGTGAAGGCCATAAAGGATGCCGTTCCCGAGATCCTGGTCATCACCGATGTCTGCCTGTGCGAGTATACGGACCACGGCCACTGCGGGGTGGTGAGCGAGACGGGGGAGGTGCTCAACGACCCCACCCTGGAGCTTCTGGCCAGGGAGGCCCTCTCCCACGTGGAGGCGGGGGCGGACATTGTGGCCCCCTCGGACATGATGGACGGCAGGGTGGGGGCCATCAGGCGGGCCCTGGACGGGGAGGGTTATACCCACATTCCCATCCTCTCCTATGCCGTGAAGTACGCTTCGGCCTTCTACGGTCCCTTCCGGGACGCCGCCGAGTCCGCTCCCCGGTTTGGAGACAGGCGTGCCTATCAGATGGATCCCTGCAACGTGAGGGAGGCCGTGAAGGAGGCCCAACTGGACCTGGAAGAGGGGGCCGACATGCTCATGGTGAAGCCGGCCCTGCCTTATCTGGATGTGATTCGAGTCATCCGGGACACCTTTCCCCAGGTGCCCCTGGCGGCTTACAACGTGAGCGGGGAGTACTCCCTCATCAAGGCCGGTGCCCGGCTGGGGTGGATAGACGAGGAGCGGGTGATGATGGAGACCCTGCTGGCCATAAGGAGGGCGGGGGCCGACATCGTCATCACCTACTTCGCCAGGGACGTGGCCCCGTTGCTGGGCTCCTGATCCCCCCTTTCAGGGGCCCTTTTCTCCTCTGGTTCAAAGGGGCCCCATTTTGTCCAAATTATAACAAAATCTGGGTTTATATAAATTTTAATTTTGCATTCCTTAGAATCTTGTAGCCTTATTTAAAGCCATCTATAGGGTTAAACGTCGTGTCATCATGGATAGACTTGGCTGAGGGCCTTTTACAAGGGTTGCAATAAAAATCACAATATGCTAACCCTTGGCCGGCTTTAATCCCGGTGGAGGGTGGAATCATGTATCAGCACATCAGTCAATACACACCGGTCCTCCTCTTTTTTGTTTTAGCCATCGGTTTCGGTCTTGGGGCCCTGTTGTTCGCCTTCCTGGTGAGGCCCAACAGGCCCGATCCGGAGAAGCTCTCTCCATACGAGTGCGGCATCCCCCCCCTCATGTCCGTCAGGGAGAGGATACCCATCCGTTTCTTCATCATCGTTATGCTCTTTCTCCTCTTCGATGTGGAGGCGGTCTTCATGTATCCCTGGGCGGTGGTCTATGAACGCATTGGGTGGTGGGGATTCATCGAGATGTTCCTGTTCATAGCCATCCTGCTGGTGGGGTACGTCTATGCTTGGGCGAAAGGAGCGTTGGAATGGGAGTGATAGAGAGGAAGCTGCCGGATACCCTTTTGACCCAGCTCATCGACAAGGTGGTGAACTGGGCCAGGCGTTCGTCCCTGTGGCCCATGACTTTTGGACTGGCCTGCTGCGCCATCGAGATGATGGCTGCCGGTGCCTCCAGGTACGATTTCGACCGTTTCGGCGTCATCTTCAGGGCCACCCCCCGTCAGTCGGATGTCATGATCGTTGCGGGTACGGTGACGGCGAAGATGGCTCCCGTCCTCCGCAAGGTCTACGATCAGATGCCCGAGCCCCGGTGGGTCATCTCCATGGGGACGTGTGCCAACACCGGGGGGAACTTCGACACCTACCACGTGGTCCAGGGGGTGGATCAGATAGTGCCCGTGGACGTCTACGTCCCTGGATGTCCCCCCAGACCCGAGGGACTCATGTACGGGGTGATCTTGCTCCAGGAAAAGATCGACCAGATGAAGGTCTTCAGGAAGTGAGGTAGAGCCATGGCAGAGGAGAAAGAGAAGAAGGTCACCCGGAAAGAGGAGAAGGAAGAGGCCGAGGCTACTGCCCGGGGGGCCGGCGAGAAGGCGGCTCCCAAAAAGGAGGCGGCCGAGAAGAAGGCTGCACCTAAAAAGGAAGAGGCTCCCCAGGAGCCTCAGATTGATGTGGACTCCCTGCCTCTGGTGGCCAGGGTGAAAGGCGCCAAGGGGGGCCTCATCGAGGACGTGAAGTACTTCAGGGGGGAGATCACCTTCGTGGTGAAGAGGGAAGGGATCCTTGAAGTGTGTGAATTCCTCAAGGGGGATCCCGAGTGCCAGTTCGACTTCCTCACAGAGGTGATAGGCGTCCATTATCCCAAGCGGGAGGAGAAGCCTTTGGAGGTGGTCTATCACCTCTACTCCACTACCAAGAAGCACAGGGTGAGGCTCAAGGTGCTCCTGGCCGAAGATGAGGAGGTGGAGAGTGTCTTTCCCGTCTGGAGGTCGGCCACCTGGTACGAGAGGGAGGCCTACGACATGGTGGGCATCAGGTTTGCCAACCATCCCGACCTCAAACGCATCCTCCTCCCCGACGACTGGAAGGGTCATCCCCTGAGGAAGGACTACCCCCTCCAGGGTCCTCCGGGATACCGGGAGGCCTGGATCAAGGCCCACTGTGCCAACACCAACAAACTCTGAGGGTGGAAGAGATGCTGGAAAAGGGATTGATGGATAAAGGCTCCGTAGAGGGACAGGTGGTTGACGACCTCATGAGGGAGACCCTCAAGACCCGGGAGATGTGGATAAACATGGGTCCCCAGCACCCCAGTACCCACGGGGTGTTGAGGCTTATCCTGGCCCTGGAGGGGGAGAGGATCGTGGACACCGAGGTGGTCATCGGTTACCTCCACCGGGGCATGGAGAAGCTGGCCGAGGCCAGGACCTACCCCCAGTTTCTCCCCTATACCGACCGTCTGGACTACATCTCCTCCCACGCCATGAACTTCGGCTATGTCCTGGCCGTGGAGAAGCTCATGGGCATAGAGGTGCCGGAGAGGGCCCAGTACATCAGGGTGATGATGGCGGAACTCACCAGGATCTCCAGCCACCTCCTGTGGCTGGCCACCCACGCTCTGGACATTGGTGCCATGACCGTCTTCCTCTACTGTTTCCGGGAGAGGGAGATGATCCTGGACCTCTTCGAGATGGCCTGTGGGGCCAGGCTCACCACCACCTATTTCCGCATCGGCGGGGTGGCCCACGATCTTCCCGACGGCTTCATCGAGCAGGCCCGGGAGTTTTGCAGGGTCTTCCCCAGAAAGGCCAAGGACTACGATGACCTTATCCTGAAGAACCGCATCTGGCTCTCCAGGACGGTGAACGTGGCCAGGATCTCCGGCGAGGAGGGTCTCAATCTGGGTCTCTCCGGCCCCAACATCCGGGGCTCCGGGGTCTACTGGGACATAAGGAAGGACGAACCCTACTCCAACTACGACAAGCTGGACTGGGAGATAGCCGTGGAGCACGGCTGCGACGTCTACGCCCGGTACCTGGTGCGTCTCAAGGAGATGAGGGAGTCGTGCAAGATCGTCTCCCAGTGCCTGGACATCCTGGAGAAGCTGGAGGGTCCCGTCATGGCCAAGGTGCCCAAGGTGATCAAGCCCCCCGAAGGGGAGGTTTACGCCTCCGTGGAGGCCCCCAAGGGGGAGCTGGGTTTCTACGTGGTGAGCGACGGATCTCCCAAGCCTTACAGGCTAAAGATCAGGGCCCCCTCTTTTGCCAATCTCATATCCATTCCCACCATGGTCAGGGGGCACATGGTGGCCGACGTGATAGCCGCCATTGGGAGTATCGACGTGGTCCTGGGCGAAGTGGACAGGTGAGGAGGTAAGAGATGGCGCAGGAACTGGTACTGGTTGTCATAAAGATGATAGTGGTCTTTGCCGTGGCCCTGCTGGTGGTGGCCTATCTCACCTACTTCGAGCGCAAGATCATCGGCCACATGCAACTGAGGCTGGGACCCATGAGGGTGGGGCCCCATGGCCTTCTCCAGCCCATAGCCGATGGTCTCAAGCTCTTTGTGAAAGAGGACATCGTTCCCCACGACGCCGATAAAGGGACCTTCTATTTCGCCCCCATTCTCAACCTGGTGTGCGCCCTGGTCCTCCTGGCGGTCATTCCCTTTTCCTACAACTTCATGGTCACCCGGCTGAATATCGGGGTGCTCTACGTTCTTTCTCTGGCCTCCGTGGGGACCATAGCCCTCCTTCTTGCAGGCTGGGCCTCGGGTTCCAAGTACCCCATCCTGGGGGGGTTGAGGTCGGCGGCCCAGATCTTCTCTTACGAGATCTTCCTGGGCTTCTCCATCATGGGGGTGCTCATGATCTCCGGTTCCCTG
>Ga0256830_1002095_pt1 | contig 13435 bp, 11 predicted proteins | sample 128326metaG_FD_190537 | JGI IMG/M metagenome (GOLD analysis project Ga0256830, IMG submission 190537) | Hydrothermal vent microbial communities from Lau Basin, Pacific Ocean - 128-326 | ecosystem: Environmental > Aquatic > Marine > Hydrothermal vents | place: Pacific Ocean: Lau Basin | collected...
GAAATCGCCTCGCTGGAAGATGAAGTCCACGTAGAAGCGGTTCCAGCTGCGGGAATCCACCCCCGAACGGCCGTTGGACTGGTGCACGAGACCCGCCTGGACGAGGCGGTTGCGAAAGCCCATCACCTCCCAGTCGTTGCGGAAGATCATGAACAGTTCCGGCTCGTGGACGGTCTCGCGAAAGGGGCTGGAGACGCTGTCGTTGTAGGCCTGCCAGAACGAGAGATTGGTATAGGCGAACTGGAGCGAGTCGTGCTCGGTGAAGATGTCCTCGGCAATGGAGAACTTGACGCTGAGCTGGAACTTTATCTCGATGCGATCCGTACCGCCGGGACCGCCGAACTCGCTCGGCGCGTTGACGGGAAGATCGTTGTAGCTCCACGGCATGAGGTAATTGGGTTTGTGGGGCGTCAGCACGAAGGATTCATAGCGCGTGCGCTGTTCGATGCGGATACGGCGGTCGAGGGCCGATTCCACGCGCGTCCCCTCGGCCATCCCGGGCTCTGCTTCAGGCGCGGAAGCCATGGCCTCGGCCGCCAGGCAGGAAAGCAGCAGACAGCACGCAGATCGCCGCAATGCCATGCGCCCGCTCCCCATGCGTCGTTTGCGGCGCCCCCCGGCGCGGCTACTCATCCTCGGCCGCCTCGGCTTCCATGGCCAGGTAGACCTGGTAGGCATTGCGGCGGTTGGCCAGATCGAAGGCCGGCAGATGGGCAAACTCGCTCCAGTCGGCGGCGGCATAGGCCTCGTCGAAGGGTTCCATCTCGCGCGCGGCGCGGCCCATCACGCTGCGCAACTTCTCGATGTAACGGCGGGTCAGACTGATGGCCCGCGAGGGATCGCCGGCCGCGGGACCGTGACCGGGGATGAGCGCCTTCAGCGTTTGCTTCTCCATGCGCCTGAGAACCGCCAGCCAGTTACGCGTGTTGGCGTCACCCACGTAGGGGACACGCCCCTCGAAGATGACGTCGCCGGAGAAGAGCACGTCGTCCCGGGGAATATACAGGGTCAGATCGCCATCGGAGTGGGCGGAGCCCAGCAGGCTGACGACGAACTCGATGCCGCCGAGGCGAAAGGTCTCCGGCTCGCGCAGGAGGCGATCCGGCGGCACGATACGGGTCTTTTCGTTGACCCAGGGATCCAGCGAAAACTGCCGCTCCTCGAGGCGCGCCGTCGCCACCTCGGAATCGATGTAGGCCATGGCGCCCGCGGGGGCGATGATCTCGGCGCCCATTTCCTCGAAGACCTGCAGACCATAGATGTGGTCGGCATGGTAATGGCTGACGATGACTTTTCGGATGGGCTGGTTCGTCACCGCGCGCAGCTTGCGCACGAACAGGGCCGCCAGCGAGGGGGTGCCGAGGGCATCGAAGATCACGATGCCCTCGTCGGTGATCACCGCGCCGGCGTTGGAGATGAAACCGGCATTGTCGGTGGCCACGCCGGCGGCGCCCTGCACGTACCAGGTATGCGCCGACACCTGGCGCAACTGCATATCCACCTCTACCGGGGCATAGCTGGAAAGGCGCGCGAGCTGGGCATCCAGGGTCTCCACCGTGGATTGAGGCGCCGTGGGCGCTTCCTTACGGTCACAGGCAGTAGCGAGTACGACAAATAACAGGAGGCTAACGGCAGGAAACTTCATGGTTTATTTCTGTCTCTTTTTCTGGAAAAACTTTTTCAATACGGCGCCACACTCATCGGCCAGCACTCCGGCAGTCACTTCCACGCGGTGATTGTGCTGCGGTGACTGAAGCACGTCGAAGGCGCTGCCGGCGGCACCGGTGCGCGGATCCGGCGCACCGTAGACGAGCCGCCCGATGCGCGCGTGGACCATGGCGCCAACGCACATGAGGCAGGGTTCGAGGGTCACGTAGAGGGTGGTGCCGGGCAGGCGGTAGTTGCCAAGCCGTTGCGCCGCGGCACGCAGGGCGACGATCTCCGCGTGGGCGCTGGGATCGTGGCTACCGATGGGACGGTTCCAGCCCTCGCCGAGAACCTCGCCTTCCGAATCCAGCACAACGGCCCCCACCGGCACTTCCCCTTCCGCCTCGGCACGCCGCGCCAGGGACAGCGCATGGCGCATCCAGTGGAGATCGGGTTCCTGTTCGGTGAGCTTGTCGCCAGGGCTGTTCATGGTTTCCGGGGATAGTCGGGGGTATCCGGGCGGGCGAAACCCGCGCCAGGTTCCAGTCTGAGAGGCCCGCCCAAAGGTGAAAGACCGGTGTGCATCTTACATGCCGCCGGGATCATTTTGAAGCGGAAAACAGAGTGAGCGAAACGCCCGTCAGGCCTGCCCTTTTCCCTGCGGGGAACGTGATTGCGCCTCAGCCGGCGCAGCAGGACAACTTCCCGACATCCTTGTGGAAGGTCTGGGCGGCAAGCTTGAGGCCTTCCACCATGGTCAGGTAGGGGAACAGCTGGTCGGCCAGATCCTGGATAGTCATGCGGTTGCGGATGGCCAGCGCGGCGGTCTGGATGATCTCGCCGCCTTCGTGGGCGAGCAACTGGCAGCCGACGATGCGGCCGCTCCCCTTATCCGCCACCAGCTTGATGAAACCACGCGTGTCCATGTTGGCCAGCGCGCGCGGGACGTTCTCCAGGTCGAGGCTGCGGCTCTCCACCTCCAGACCCTGCGCCGCGGCCTGCCGTTCGCTCAGCCCCACGGTGCCCACCTGGGGATCGGTGAACACCACCGCCGGCATGACGGCAAGGTCGAGGGCCACGTCCTCGCCGGTCATGTTGCGCGCCGCACGGGTGCCGGCGGCGGCGGCGACGTAGACGAACTGGGGCTGGCTGGTGCAGTCGCCCGCCGCGTAGATGTTGGGGACATTGGTGCGCATGTGGTCGTCGACGATGATGGCACCACGTCGGTCGGTTTCGACGCCGGCCTTGTCCAGCTCGAGGGCGGCGGTGTTGGGCGCGCGCCCGGTGGCCACCAGCAGCCTGTCACCGCGCACTTCGCCGTTGTTGGTCTGGAGCACGAATTCCTTGCCGTCGTGGCCCACCGACGCCGGCGAGGTCTGCAACATGACCGTGATCCCCTCTTCCTCGAATACCGCCCGCAGGCCTTCGCCGATGGCGGGATCTTCCTTCGACAGCAGGTTCGAGCGCGCCAGCACCGTGACCTCCGCGCCGATATGCCGGAAGGCCTGCGCCAGTTCCAGCGCCACCACCGAGGCACCCAGCACCACGAGGTGTTTCGGGATATGCTCGGCCACCAGTGCCTCGGTGGAAGTCCAGTAGGGGGTGTCCTTCAAGCCGGGGATGTCGGGAATGGCCGGACTGGCGCCCACGGCCAGCAGGATGCGATCGGCCGCGATCTCCTTTTCGCTGCCGTCCGCGCCCGTCACGACGAGCGTGCCGGCGTCCCTGAAGCGCGCCATGCCGCGCACCAGCTTGATGTTGGGGTTGTTCTCCAGGATGCGCTCGTACCTGGCATAACGCAGCTTTTCCACCCAGTCCTGCTGTTGCGCCACCATGGCCCTGCGATCGAGCTGCGGCGTGTTGCGCGGGACCCCGGCCACTCCATGATGCCCCTGGAGCCAGGCAATGTTGGCGCCGCGAATGAAGATCTTGGACGGCACGCAGCCGATATTGACGCAGGTTCCGCCGATGACCTCGCCGCCTTCGATGAGGGTGACGCTGGCGCCGGCCTCGGCGGCCCTGATGGCCGCGGCAAAGGCCCCGGATCCGGTGCCGACGATGGCAACATGCAGGCCACTGCCGCCGCCCGCTATGGTGCTGTCGTCCTCGCTGGCAAGACGCGCGCCATAGCCCCTGGACTCCACCGCCTCGAGCAGGCGGGCGGTATCGACTGCGCCCAGTGTCTCCACCTGGGCGATGCCCTCCTCCCAGGAAACCGAGGCCTTCACTCCGTCGAGGGCTTCCAGTGCCTCCTGGGCGTTTCTGGCACAGTGGTCGCAGGTCATGCCGGTGATCTTGAGCGTGAGTGTCGTCATATCCAGGATCCTGAAGTGTTCACCCCGTGATGCCACGAGGCCGGAGAAACAGGGATCACTGGCAGGCTGCCAGTGGGGTTGGGGCAAGGCTAAACCCCGTACCATGGTACGGAATCAAGCGTCTGAGCGGCGCGGCGCGGTCTCACGCAGGTGTCTGAAACCTCGGGGAAAATACCCCTGGCAGCGTGGCCGGGATGCCGCCGAAGCAAACTGGCGGGCGATGGGGGACGGCAAACCTGTGGGGAGCAAAACGGCTGAGGAAACGCGCCAGTGGACAGGAAGCGGTGATCATCCCCGCGTGGCGCGCAGGCGCTTTTTCAGATCAGCCAGCCCGTGGGTATTGATGACGTGAGCCTTTTCCGGCCAGCCGCAACGGGCCTGGCGAAAGCTCTCGCCGAGCAGGTCGGCCATTTCCTCGAAAATGGCCGCGATATCCACATTGTGCGCCGGCGTGCTGATCCCTCATGCAAGCCCATGCGAGGCCCTGTGGCAAAGCGATACGCTCCTCATGCCCTCTACGGGAAGGGGTAATGGCGGAAAGGGGCACGACCACCGTGCCTGCAGGCACATATCACCCGAGTCATCGCGCATATCGCCAACAGGGGAATACCATGCTCACACAGCGTCATCACTCCGGATAGATATCGATCACTCCTTCCGAATAAAAGAACTGCTGTTCCCTGGGAAGGGCGTTTGAAAACACCCAGAGAAGTACATCTTGATACGGCTGGTCAAGCTTTATCCCTAACCCAAAAGTTTCCACGCTTGCCAAGCTCTCATACATCATCTCTTGCGCCATATTAATGCTCAAGCCTCGACGTACCCGGGACTCAAACTCACTCCATGCGGCCATGTATGCACGCCGTTTCACGGTCAGACACTCGTACCGGTTCTTCTCCAGCTTCTCCAGGCGATAATAGGCATAGCGATGAACAGGATTCCCCGTGCTGATTTCAAGAAACATGCCATCCCCCTGGTCATCCTTGCGAACCCTCAACCACTCGGGCGTCGCCTCGTGTTTCCCTCCCCCTGATACAAACCTGTACCGCTGCCCATCCCAGGCAAACCTGTAGCGGCTCCCCTCCCTTCCACCGAACCCCTTGACGATCACCAGCTCGAATTTCTCGGGCAACGCCTTGTGTGCCCCTTCCAGAAGCGGCGAATCGGAAACGATACAAGCGTTGAGCATCACCGCAACCACACCAACAATCAACAAACGCATCATATACATCTTCACCCCCTGCTCTGTTTGATCCGCCGCATGGGGACAGACCACGTTTACTGCACTCGAATCACACACAAACCGGGCAACACCGCTCAGATCCAGTCTCCACCCGGCTGCACCATCAGGAAATACCCTCGTAAATTGTTCTACGTACCGTAGTACAGTTCAACCCCACCCCTGATTTCATGATTGTCACGGGTGAGCTTCCGCCCGGCCGGCAACAATCACGTGTATTCCATCCTGTACAGACAGTCAAACGCCGCAAGGGCAATTCCGGGGCTAAAAGTGTTTCTCAGGCAAAAACCGGGGTAAGCCATGATTTTACCGGTCACCAGATTGAGGGGGACACAAGGAAGGCCATGATCTCACTCCAGTCAAGTTGACATAGCGCAGGGCAAACCGCGCCGCGCTCCACTCCCTTGTCAGCCGGCTCATTCTATTATTAAATAAGCATTTGGTTATTTTCCTTTCCAGGCGCTCCCGCCCCTGGAGGCGGGGGAACGTCGTCACGCCTGTATATGGCTAATCGCCATCGGAATCAAAAATTGGCCATCTCGGATTCAAATTGCCGTGCTACTACATGACAGGTCTCTGCACCGAGTCGTATCATGGAAACTTCCTGACAACGAAGATCAAGCCCTGTATGGATCCTGTTTCACAGGCCGCCCTTGGCGCCAGTTTTTCACAGTCCTTTGCCGGTAAGCGCGGCAGGCAGGTCGCCGCCCTGCTGATCGGCGCCCTGGCGGGAATGGCGCCCGATCTGGATATATTGATCCGTTCCCCGCGCGACCCCTTGTTGTTCCTGGAGTACCACCGTCAGTTTACCCACGCGCTGGCGTTCGTGCCCGTAGGCGCATTGTTGTGCGCGCTGGTGTTCTTCCCATTTGCGCGTTCCCACCTGTCCTTTCGACAGATCTACCTGTTTTCATTTCTGGGCTATGCCACGCACGGCCTGCTCGATGCCGGCACATCCTATGGCACACAGCTGCTGTGGCCGTTCAGCGACCAACGCGTGGCTTGGAATCTCGTGTCGATCGTCGATCCGCTGTTTACCCTGCCGGTGCTGTTGCTCATTCTGCTTGCCGCCTTCAGAAAGCGGAGCGGCTATGCGCGTGCCGCCTTCATTTACGCGGTGATTTACCTGGCGCTTGGCCTGATTCAGAAACAGCGGGCCGAAGACGCGGTACAAGCGCTGGCGGAACAGCGCGGTCATTTCCCGGTACGCGTGGAAGTGAAGCCGAGCTTTGCCAACCGCCACCTGTGGAAAACGATTTATGAACATGACGGCCGATATTATGTGGACGCCGTCAGATTGGTGAGGAAGATGGAACTCCTGCCCGGCACATCCATCGCAAAGCTGGATATGCAACGCGACTTCCCCTGGCTGCCCGCCTCCAGCCGGCAGGCCAGGGATATCGAGCGCTTTCGCTGGTTCTCGGACGATTTTCTCGCTGTCAGCCCGCAGGATCCGAACCTGATTGTTGACGTGCGTTATTCGTTTCTACCGAACCGCATTGACCCCATGTGGGGCGTGGCGGTAAACCGGGTATCCATCGAGGCAGGAGACCATGACACGCACGTCGAATACCGGGTGATCCGCAACACAAATAAGCAGACCACCGAGCAGTTTCTCGATATGCTGTTCTAATTCATGCCGGTACCGCGGAACCGGCAATACGCCCCACTGGATCCGGGTCAACGACGGTTCCCGGAAGCCGCCGGCCTCCCCTGCCGTTCACGCTCAGCCCGGTTCGTCATCCTTTGTCGGCACCCGGCGTAACTCTTCCATCACGGCCTGTACCAGTTTTTGATCACGAAGCAGTCGGCCAAGTCGCTTGTCGATGCCGCCTCCTTTATCCCTGTCCGGTGGCCCGGCGGGCCTGCAATACCTTTGCAGGCAATACACCAGCTCATCGGGATCCAGTTTTTGTCGCTTCAGCCAGCGCAGTACGCCCTTCTGTTTCAGTATGCAGTTCAGCAGGCGGCACAAGCTTTCGCGATCTGCCGCAGTATCGCCGGAAGACGACGGCGGCGGCCGATCCCCCCCCTGCCAGGTCAATGCAGTGACTGTCTGTTCCCGTGTGAAGGCACGCCCCCTCAAGGTGCGTCCTTCGGCAATGACCCGGAAACGGTAAATGCCTGCCATGGCGTTCTCCACCACCACCTGGAACGTCCCGGGCTCGAGCTCGGACAGCACCAGGGTGGTAGTAGTGTTGTCCGGGCGGGTCATCTCCGCCACGACGGTGGCTCGAGCGGACAATGGCTGGCCATATTCGCTGAGAACAGCACGCACGCGTAGTTCCGCTCCCGGTGCGAGGCTGTCCTGCTGGACGCTCGCAGCCAGCCGCAGGCTGGAGTATGCTTGCACGCTGAAACTGTACTGCACGCCATGAGCCAGTGCTTGCTGGAATAGCTCCGGGTAGTTATCCAGACTCGACAGATAACGTTTGTAATATTTCTCGTCGATACGCAACACTGCGTGCCAACGCCCCGCATGTACCTGGCCGGAGGATACAGGCAAAGGCAAGCTGGTACGGTACACCGCGACATCACTTCCGCTGCGAAACTCCAGTACCGGCGATGCCGCTGCCAGGGAAGGCTGTAATATCTCGCCCGCAGGCGTCTCAAGGAAAAACTGGATAGCCCCCGGCGCCGGGGTCAGCAACACTGCGGCCACCGTGACCTCGGTTTCGTTGAGGTCGAAGGGAATGCGATGTTCCTGTCCAGGGCGAATTCTGCCCTCCGGATCCAGGACCATTTCGTTGTTGGTGACACCAGCGAGGATTTGCTGGTAATACTTCGCCAACCTGAAGTACGCATCAGTGCTCAACTCCCCGGTCATCAGCAGATAACCGTTATTGTCGTCGCACAATGCCTTCAGTGCTGTCGGCTCAATGTTTTCTGCTGTGCCCAGACCAATGGCATAGACACGTTCATTAATCATATCGGCTACATCACTGATATAGCGACGGTCATAGCCCCCGTGGTTTTCCTTGCCATCAGTCAACACTACAGTAGCTCGAATGTCATAACCGCTGTCAGGAAGCAGATCGTGAGCAAAGGCTACCGCTTCGCCGATGGAAGTAAAACCATTTTGATTGGGGGCATAGCCTGCTATGGCGCCATTGAGGATCGCCCTGCCGGCACCGTTTACCGGTGTAACCCCGGCGGCCGGCTGGGGATCATGATCGAAATAAAACACTGCCGCTGCATTATCATCGCCCAGCACATCCACGAAAGGTGGCGCTGAGAATTTAAGCACATCACCTCGTGTCAGTCCGTCTCCGATGCCGGAGTCGAAATTCATACTATTGGAGCGATCCAATGCCATGGCCACCACCGCGGTTGGCCGGCTGACGGTATTGGCGGTAATGGGGATGGTGTAATCGGTACCGGTCTCATCACAGCGAATGGTAATCTCGCCCTCGACGATGTCGCCATCTTCCGTGCCTGTGAACAACAGCCAGATACGCCCATAGGGATCCACATCCGGTTGCACAGTGATGCTATCGGCAATCACGTCGAAGGATGCCCCGGCAGGCCCCGATATCACAGCAGGGCCAGCGATAACGTCAAAATTTGTCTCAGCGCAACCGTCGACGGAAAACACCGCGGCGCGCATCACCGTTTCCCCTTCCGGCACGTCGTTAAACTGAATACTGGCCGTCTCGCTAACTACCAGCGGCAGGTCGGGCTCAAAACCAGCAGGATAGGCATAACTATTGATCTCCCGGTGATCCAGCATGTCACCCGGCGTAGTAACCCAGGGAGCCATGGCCTCATCCTCATTTTCACCGCCTTCGCCACCACTCGGCATGAAGGGTTCGGTGGGGTGCAGAAGCTGCCACTGCGCCCACAGCATGTCAACGAAACAGTGATGCAGATAGAAGACGGGGTCCCCCGGTGAAGCAGCACCGGACATGACGCCACCTACCCATACATGCGGCGGGCCATGCAGCGGACCTTCCAACTCTGCGCGAAAATTATTGAATGGCGTAGCCGCCAGGACTGTCGTAACGGCGTCGCCATCAGGCAAGGAGCCAGTTCCCAGACTTCGCCCCAGACCCCACTCGGCATCGAACTGACCCAGAAATTCCGTTGACCACAGCAACGAGTCCGTACTCCGATCATCCCGCCAGTCCCAGAAAGGAATGGTAATGCGTGAGTCGTACAATCTCAGCTCATCTTCAAAACGCCGCAGGAATTCTCGATGCCATGGCAAGAAGGTAGAACCACCATGAGCAGTGCCGAAATTGTTATCATGCAGGGTAGCAAAGCTGTCAATGACGCCCTTGTCTTTCAGATATTTGAGAGCCGCGACGAAACGATCCCGTTCGGCACGGGTCAAATCCCGGTAGTCCTTCCGGCAACGCATGGTCATGCCCTCCCTTTGCCTGAAAAGAGTGCAGACCCGATGAAGCGCTTAATCACGTCTTCCAGACGTTTTCGCCTGTCATAGGCATAGTCATGCAGATAGTACTTTTCGGCGGCGTCCTGGCCATAGCGGTAGGAGATACCATCGATAGTCAGCCGTGGTCGTGGCCCGGTGGCTTCCGGTACGACAATCTCATGGCCCTGATATTCGAAGTTCTTTGTCCCTGGCATATCCATGACTCCTTGTCATTTGTCTTTTGGGAACTAGAGCGACATCCCGAGCACCTCGGTATATCGATTCAAGTACAGTAAAGAACACCACCTCTTTACCTACAAGTCCAAATTTCACAAACTGAGAACGGTATATCGTTATTCAGGCATGCTCACCCCCTTGGCATATGACCACCGTCGACAATGGATTGGAGTTTTCCAGATCCAGGAGATGGCACCTTCCTTGAATCCAGCTCCTGATGATTCCAGCTGTTCTCATTCCGGGTGCGTGGCCTGAATGAGAATACCAACAGTCTCATTCTCCAGTGACTTCCAGGGCCGTGGATCTTAGAACAAATACACAGCGACGGATCGACCGTGCAATTGACAAACCAGCAATCCTGCCCGAACTTGCCACCGTGGCGTAACCGGTGGTGAACACCAATGCACGCACCAGCCGTCCCCAGGGATCATGCTGCCCTGAGATAGTACTGTTAGCTGCAAAAAATCCTCAGCCGCCCGGGCGGCCGAATAAAAACACTCGGGCGCGGGCCGCCCAATACGCGACCCAGGCCCACAGATCCCCACGCCACCGTTGTCGGCGCACCACTGTCACCTTCAGGGTCGCTGGGTGACTGCGGTTGCCGCTGTCATCGGTCACCTGTAACTGAAAGCGGTATGTACCCGGCTTGAGATCGCCGGCCACCAGCAGACGCGGCGATGTGCTGGTGTGCCATCGCTGGCGCGCAAAACTCACCATCAGTCCAGCAACCGCCAGGCATACTCGACGATGCGCCCGCCACCGGAATCCACTGAGCGGCTGCCATCAAGAATAAAAGGCTTGCCAAAACCAATGCGGTTGTCGGGAGGTACTACGCCGTTTTCGTCACGCAACATAATCACTGCGGTGGGAGCCTGGTCATCGACCACAATCACCAGAATCTGCGTTGGCGCCGACACATTCTGTGAATCATCTGTTACCTGAAGTTCAAAGGTATGCCCACCCACCGACAGGGGTTTGGGGCCCATGTCGATCTTGAGAGTCTTGTCATTGCTCTTGTAAACACCACTGCTCCGCAATTCATCGAGGGTTACACTTGCCATGGTCTTTCTCCTTGTATTTCTCCTTTCATATCTCGACACACTGAGTCGCCACCGGTATTCCACCAAGCGGCGCCCGCCGCGAACGGCCGTCATGCCAATGGTAAAGGGTTACGGCATGGAGCACAGTTAAAGAATAAACACGCTTTTTGCCCAAGTCCAGCTGCCGTAGACTACGAATGGCAATCTTTTTTCCAGTGAGTAGCGCCAAGGAACGTCTTACCTGTTCAGGCTGACGGAGAGATTGCGATGCAGTTGTTTTTGAGCCGAAAAATGGGCTCACTAATCCGCACTATCCCGCGCCGCGTGCCGTGGCAGCTACCAGGTGGATCAGCTTGCTCCGGCTGTCCACGCAACTGCATGCCTTCATCCCAAAGTACCATTGATTGCCTTTCTTCGTCTGATGCATCTCCGGGTCCCGCTTCCAGTCCCTGTTCTTCGTCGAACTCAGTGCGCTGATAATGGTGGCGTCCACGGGGGTGACAGTATTCACCTTCATCCTGTTCTCATGCGGATACTCGGCGATCAGGGCAAGCAGCCGGTCCCCCAGATTGGGCTGTTGCAGAAGGTGGCGAAACACGCGTCGCTGGATCCGAGTCAACGACGGTTCCTGGCAGCCGCCGGCCTCCCCTTCCGTTCACGCTCATCCCGGTTCGTCATCCTTTGTCGGCACCCGCGGCGCAACTCCTCCTTCACTGCCTGTACCAGTCGCTGATCCCGCAACAGGCGGACAGGTCGCTTGTCGATGCCGCCTCCCGCACCCCCTGTGGCCCCAAAAGGGAGGCTCTGGAAATACCATTGCATGAAACAAGGGAATTCTCAAGCTCGCTATCCTCACCGATTGTCTCCCACGCCGGCCTTGCCCTGCACTGCTTCGGTGATCGTCTGCCACGCGCCGTTCCAGTCGATGCGTTCCTGCTCCAGCCGCACGCCGTGTCCCCAGCGTGCCGATTGCAGGGCATTGAACAGATCCCTTTCGGCGGCGGACAGCCGCATGAGCTGGCAATCGCCGGCCGGCTTGTCTTCCCGCGTCCATAACGCGCGGTGCCGCAGGAGCGTCGCCTCGTCCATGAGCAGGGAGCGGGCATGGGGCAGGTAACCGCGCAGGCGATCGAGAATGGTGAAACCGTGAGTGTCGAGATCGCCCCAGTAGAAGACAGGCAGCCTAGCCAGCCAGGGGATGCGGCCAAACACCTCCACGGCATAGCCCTGCTGCATGAACACCACCGCCCCGGGTAGATCGCCGAAGGCCAGCCCGGTCTGCAGGTTTTCCACGATGAATGCGATACGCACGGGCAGCGACCAGCTCGCGAGCTCATCCACGGGCGCCTGAATGTCCGCAAGGCCTGACAGCCTCCCGCGCAATGCCGGATCGAGGATCCGCAGTCGCAGGCGCTCCGGCGTGGCACGCAGCCCCGTCAGTTGTTCGAGTGAGACGCCGCGGGTCTCGTATTGGCGGATAGCGCCCAGCCAGCGCATGACGATCCGCCGATGCCCTTCCAGCCACTTGCTGTGTACGCCGGGAACGGGCAACTGGCGCGGCAGCAGTTTCGATGCAGGGTTGGCCTCCAGCCAGAGCAGCAGCGCCACGAGTCGTTCGAAATCGTCATCGGACCATTCGGCCAGCACCGTCCAACTGCCGGCAGCGGCAGCCAGAAGCGATGGCCAATGTTCACGTACCCGGGCAAGCCGCACCGTCGCCCGATACCAATGCGCTTCACGGCCGATGAAGGCCGCTACCTCGTCAGCGGAGGCGAAACGAATCGAGTTCGGAAGCACCTGCCGGCCCAGGCGGGTCCAACGTCGTTCGACGAACTGCACCTCGCCCGGACCAGACCAGTCACGCCAGGCATCGATCCAGTGGATGGTCCGACCCGTTTGCGCTTCGGCCTCGGCCTCCGTTGGCACGCCCAGCGACAGGCTCAGGGGCCAGTTGCCCTCCCCTTTCAGCCAGGCGCTTCGCTGGCGTTCGAAGCGGGTGCGCAAACGTTCTCGAATCGCGTCCGGTTCAAGCCATAAGCTCTTCGTCATGAACCTGCTCCGGCAAATCGAGCCGCTGGCGGGTTTCGTCGTATTCAATGGCCAGGGTGGCGGAATGACGGCGATCGGTGATGTCCACGAAACAGGCACCGCCGATGAAGGGCTCCAGGGTCATCACCGCCTTGAGAGGCGTGGCCACGATCATCTGGAACCCAAAACGTTCGAAAATGCGCATGGCCAACTCGGTGAATTCATTGTCAGCCTTGCCGAAGGCCTCGTCCAGCACCACGGCGGCATAGGCAGGTCGCTCGGTTTCGTCTCCGCCGAGCTGATAACGCAGTGCTGCGGCCAGACAAGTGGTGGCGAGCTTTTCCCGTTGGCCGCCGGACTTGCCGGCGCCGGAGCGGTAGATTTCCACTTCTCCGCCTTCGGCGTTGTTCTCACGGCCCAGGAACTCGACATGCTGACGCACGTCCAGTACCAGATCCCGCCAGCGCCGATCCTCAGCCGTATCACCAGCCAGGCGTCCGACCAGTTGCTTGAGCCGTTCGAAGCGCCGCTCTGCCCTGTCCGGCTCGGCCTG
>Ga0256830_1002096_pt1 | contig 13434 bp, 12 predicted proteins | sample 128326metaG_FD_190537 | JGI IMG/M metagenome (GOLD analysis project Ga0256830, IMG submission 190537) | Hydrothermal vent microbial communities from Lau Basin, Pacific Ocean - 128-326 | ecosystem: Environmental > Aquatic > Marine > Hydrothermal vents | place: Pacific Ocean: Lau Basin | collected...
GTCCCAACACACTGAGTGGGGGGTAGTCTTTTTGCACGAGACCATGCATGAGACACCCAGGGTATATCGACTTCCGTAAAGCCTTTCCGACTTATCGGGTGTTTTCACACCACCTACATCACCGTCATTAGCTAGGACTGGGTGTCTTGTGCATAGTTCATTTTTTAAACAAACAATTTCCATAAAAAATCAGTCTGAACGTAAATAGGCGGCAAGTCGATCAACGCCCTCTTCTAACCGGGCTAACGATGTCGTGTAGGCAAAGCGCAGATAACGCTCTGGTTGGTTAGCACCGAAATCCCGACCGGGCGTAATAGCCACTCCGGCCTTTTCCAGCACATCCAGTGCAAAAGCGTAGCTGTCATCGGTAAACCGGCGACAATCAGCGTACAGGTAAAAAGCGCCTGCCGGAGCGATTGGAATATCAAAACCCAGCTCGCGCAGAGCGGGCAGTAGAAAATCACGGCGTTGACGAAAATCATCGCGGTATCCGTTCAGAATTTCCCGGCTTTCCGGCGTGAAGGCTGCCAAAGCAGCATGCTGGGAGAGCGTGGACGCAGCCAGAAAGATGTTCTGCGCCAGTTTGTCAGCTTCGCGCACATAATCGGCAGGAGCCACCAGCCAGCCCAGCCGCCAGCCAGTCATGCAGAAATACTTGGAAAAACTATTGATAACAAACAGCTCGTCGGACACGCACACTGCGCTATTGGCGATGCCGTCATAAATCAGACCGTGATAAATCTCATCGACAATCAGTCGGCCTCCGCGCTTTGTGGCAATGCTGTGCATATCTGCCAGGTTATCCGCACCAATCACAGTACCGGTGGGATTCGATGGCGAGGCCAGCAGCGCCGCAATGGTATCCGTTGTCCAGTGCTGTTCCAGCAGCGCCGGGGTGAGCTGATAGTCAGATTCCGGCCCCACGGGTACGCCCAGAGCCTCAGCTTCCAGCAGGCGGGCAAAATGTCGATTGCAGGGATAACCGGGGTCAGCCATCAACACTTGTTCACCGGGGTTCACCAGCACCCCCAGCGCCAACAGCAATGCACCCGAGGCACCCGGTGTAACGACAATACGTTCCGGAGCGACACTTGCCCCATATTCGGTCTGGTAAAAACCGCTGATGGCCTCGCGCAAGGCAGGCAGCCCCACCGCCGGGGTGTAGTGGGTTTTACCCGCATCCAGCGCCTGTTTCGCTGCCTCACAAACGGGAGCCGGAGTGACAAAGTCCGGCTCGCCGATTTCCATATGCACGATATCCCGTCCGGTAGCTTCCAGTGCCTGGGCACGGGCGAGCAAATCCATAACATGGAAGGGCTCGATATCCGCCATACGGTGGGCGATATGGGCAGATTGTCTGCGCATTTTCAATCCGGGTTAAACCTGTCTCAGGCCGCGTGCAGACGTTTAACCAGTGCCAGATCCAGATAGTGGGATGAGCCTGCATCACCCGACAGCACAGTAAACGGTGCATCCGGCTCACCCATCTTATCCAGCACAATGGCCGCACCGCTAAAATCACTGCCTTTGGTGTAATCATCCACGGTGATAATGGTCTTGAGTCCTGCGCCCTGCGCCGAAAGAATACCGTTACGTGAATCCTCCAGGGCAATACAGTCCGCCGGGCCCAGCCCCATTTCCTGCATGGCATAGACGTAAATATCCGCTGCGGGTTTTTTCGCAGGTACCACATCACCTGCGGCAATCACTTCAAACCAGGAAATCGCATCCGGAGCCAGCGCATGGGTTAACAGTGCTGTCACGTTATCAGGACTTGTGGTGGTAACAATAGCCATGCGCATACCCGCAGTACGTGCCTCCTCGATCAGCCGACGCACCCCGCTACGCAAAGGCATTCCGCCTTCCGCCAGGATATTCACATAATGCTCGGTTTTAGCAGCGTGCAATTGTTTAATGAAGTCATCCAGATTATCGGGGCGCTTGAAGCCAGTGTTGTATTCATCGAGATAAAAGTGCATGCGCTCTTTACCACCGGTCACTGTTAACAATTCACCATACAATTCCGATGACCAGTGCCAATCCAGTCCTGCATCAGCAAAGGCGCGATTAAAAGCGACGAGGTGACCATCGCGTTCAGTATCTGCCAATGTGCCATCCACATCAAACAAAAGTGCTTTTAATTCATTCATTTAGCATTCTCTTAAAGTAAATTTCTCACTATGCTAGTATCCGCAGACCATGAGTAAATTCATGCTCAATAACGGGCGGCCGCACATCTTACCCCAGATTTCCTGGCGGCACGATGCTCCGCAATCCCACCTTTAATACCCGCTTGTGCGTTGATGATTGGTTGCAAAACATCCAGATAGTGCAATAAGTTTGCACAGCAATGCCTTCTTTGCTATAAAATGCGGCCTTATTTTTATACTCTCTGCTCAATTTGTAATGTGTCCTGTAAACCGGATTATCACTACCGGCAACGAACAGGAGAAAGGCAGGACAAAAGGAGCTGCTCTATGGCCGTTAAGAAGGCTATAAAGAAATAAAGGAACAACCCGTTCAACACAGAAGGGTGCCACCGAAATGGCTGCACTCACCCAAAAGGCACCGCTGAAAAAGGCCGAGACTCAAAAAGTGACCGCAAAAAAACCGACACCTCAAAAGACTATGGCGAATACTCATAAAATGGATGACAATCACTTCACCAACTTCACCCCCTACAATAGTAAAAAGGGTGAGGAATACATGAATGCGGAGCAGGTAGAGCATTTCCGTCACATTCTGGAAGGCTGGAAACAACAGCTGATGGGCAAGGTCGATGAGACCGTGCATCATATGCAGGATGAGGCAGCCAATTTCCCGGACCCCAATGATCGGGCCAGCCAGGAATCGGAATTTGCCATGGAACTGCGTACCCGGGACCGGGAACGCAAACTCATCAAAAAAATCGACGAATCCATCGATAACCTTGGTGAAGATTATGGCTACTGCTCGCATTGCGGTGTGGAAATTGGCATCCGTCGCCTGGAAGCCCGTCCTACAGCCACCCAGTGCATCGATTGCAAAACACTGAACGAAATCCGCGAAAAACAATACGGCAAATAACCCTATTTTTTGCGGATAACGTAACAAACAAAAAATGGCCGCCCGTCCTCGCAGACTGGCGGCCATTTTGGCTATACTCCCCTAACAGGGTTACTGCTGGCGCGGCTTGTTGCTTAAGCCACCGCCCCTAATTCTTTCACTATATCACTCGGCCCGGTCTCTTCCACTTCTGTCCCGGCCAGCAAATCATGCATCTGCAAACCATTGGTGCGTACAAATGTGCTGACGTACTCGAAAGCCACCGGATCATCACGTTCCAGTGTTTTTTGTACCAGCAGGCATTTTTTTCCCTTCACATAACAAGGGCGTACCGCGCCGTAACGCAGGCGGTGATCAGCACCAAATTTTGCCAAAACACCTGACACCCGATCCACCCAGTCACTAGGACGAAAGGTGCGACCATTTTGCATCGTTCCCTCAACTAACCAACTCACAGCGTGCTCCTCAGTGTATTCTCTGTCACTAATAACAGTGAACATTTAATGTTGCTTCTTGCATCGGCCAAAACAATGTTTCCGTTAGGAGAAATATTTGCCTAAGGCCAAACTTTCTGACAAACCGGCCAGAACTCAAAATACTTCGATCCAAATTCAAGGTTTAGGTTCAAAGCCCTATACCCATAGCGTTTGGGATTTAACGCTGAATGTGTGCGTCATATTTGTTTCATGGCCAGAGGGGACGTCAGGCCTGAATCCCGATTGCTATGGGGATTATTAACCTAAATTAATCAGTTGAGCCTACTGCGAACGTCTAATGCCCTCAATCTAAATGACTTTTTCGAACATTTTGAACTCACCGTATGGGTGATACGCTTTCATCCAAAATAACCGAAAAAGTCATTGATCTTGAGCACCTTAGCCGCTCTCGCGACGGCTCAACTGATTAATTTAGGATTAAGGCTAGACACGCTGGGCTGTTACAATCGGTTCCATGTCAGTTGATCAACATTTCACCACAACCCCAAAGCATGTACGGTATCGAGGCCGCTTTGCCCCCTCGCCCACCGGCCCCTTGCATTTTGGTTCACTGGTCACTGCTCTTGGCAGCTATTTAGAGGCCCGCCGTCAACAGGGCGAATGGCTGCTGCGTATAGAGGACATTGACCCGCCTCGTGAACAGGCCGGTGCTGCCGATGCAATTCTGCGTGCACTGGAAGCCTACCACCTGAATTGGGACGGTGCCGTGCTGTACCAAAGCCTGCGCTATGAGGCCTACGAAACAGCGTTGACTCAACTGATTGAAAGCCATCACAGCTTTGTCTGTAGTTGTAGTCGTAAAACCATTGCTGTCAACGGTAATGGTCATATTTACCCCGGCACTTGTCGAAATGGACTCGCCCCAGGAGGAACACCTCGCACAGTGCGGGTTCGCGTGCCGAGCGAGTATGAAACCTTCACTGATGCCCTGCAAGGTCAGGTGACATCCAACTTGCAAACCGATGTGGGTGATTTTATCGTCCATCGCGCTGATGGTCTTTATGCTTACCATCTGGCAGTGGTGGTGGATGATGCACAGCAAGGCATCACTGATATTGTGCGTGGTACTGATCTGCTGAGTTCCACCCTGCCACAACGTTATTTGCAGAGGTGTCTCGGTTACTCACATCCACAATACAGCCATCTGCCGCTTGCCGTTAATCAACACGGTCAAAAACTCAGCAAGCAAAACTTCGCGGCGGCCATCGACACCCGACATCCCGGCCCCACACTGAGTAAGGCGCTGGCCTTTCTCGGTCATCCGCCACCTGCCGAACTACAGGGTGCTGGTCCCGCCCTGTTATTGAGCTGGGCTACAACGCATTGGGGCATGCAAAACGTGCCACATACAGCCTCTATTTGTGTTGGCAGCGAAGGCAAATAAACATTTTCCCTGACACTTGTATGGCCCGCATTTCAAATAGGCTGTCAAACGTGGTGAACTTCGGATATATGTTGTGTATAGAGGGAGGCAGCCTGTTTCACGTCCATTTGCCGTAACTCCAATAACGCTTCCAGGCCTTCAAGTTTTGATGAACAGCTTCTGGCACTGCTAATTTTGACAGTGAGGTTTTGGGACTTCAACATGCCATTAGTGATGACTGCCGCAACAGAAAGCGTGGCAGCCAATAAACACAGCAGTTGCCAAGCCGGGATGCCGAAGGGCATAACATTTTTGACAGTATCAATAAATCCGTTACCACCCACACCCGGTCCCACTGTTGCTGCTGCGGTTAAAGCACCAAAAACAATTGATGAATTAACGAGCAGTGAATGTCGGGATTCATTTCTGGCAAGATAATCCGCAAGATCCTGCCGTTTAGTTTTTATCTTTTTTAACAGAATGTCCACATCATCATGTTGTTTTTCGGACATTCTCAAAATTACTCTCCTTTCAGGTTTTTAGTGATAACCCCAACACATCCTGCATGTCATATAATCCGGCTTTACGCCCGGCCAGCCATTGCGCAGCACGCACTGCACCGCTGGCAAATGTCATACGACTGGAGGCTTTGTGGGTAATTTCCACCCGTTCACCATCGCCCGCAAATAACACGGTATGGTCACCCACAATGTCACCCGCACGGATGGTTTCAAAGCCAATGGTTTTGCGATCACGCTCACCAGTGACACCTTCGCGGCCGTACACAGCACAGTTTTTTAAATCACGTCCCAGCGCATCGGCAACCACTTCACCCATACGTAATGCAGTGCCGGAGGGGGCGTCCACTTTATGTCGGTGATGGGCTTCGATGATTTCGATGTCTACCTCATCGCCCAATACTTTGGCAGCGGTCTCCAGTAATTTAAGGCAGAGATTGACACCCACGCTCATGTTGGGCGCGAAGACAATGCCAATATCCTGTGCGGCTTCAGTGATTTGTGCCTTTTGTGTTTCATCAAAGCCGGTGGTACCGATAACCATGGCGCTGCCGCGCTGGCGACACATGGCTAAATTGGCCAACGTGACTTCAGGTCGGGTAAAGTCAATGAACACGTCGAAGGTATCTGCGGTTGTGATCTCATCCACTACGGGCACACCCAGTTTGCCGATACCGGCCAACTCACCAGCATCCACACCGATGACGGTACTGCCCGGTCGCTCCAATGCCACACTGACCAGCGCCTTGTCGGCCTGATTAACAGCTTCCAGCAGGGCTTTGCCCATGCGCCCGGCTGCGCCGGTAATTGCGATTTTTGTCATTTTCAGGTTTTACTCCCTCACCCTCTTCCACACAGAGGGAGAGGGAATGATTTATGGCGAACTTGATGTTTGGTGGTTTGCTTGTGCTGTCCATTTGCACAGCAATAATTCATCTTTATCTTTATCGCTGTTTTTTTCGTGTATCTGCGCTGTTTTACCAGCTGATGTAGGCATATCCCTGTTCCTGCAATTCCATCAGAGCCGATGCACCTACTTCCACAACGCTGGCAAAGGGCAACATATCCTTTTCCGTCCACTTCAGTGCTTTCATGGTATTACCGCAGGCTTGAAATTTCACACCGTACTGGGCAAGACTGGAAACCCGCTGGCGCGTTTCTTCACTGACCGGGCGGCCCGGGTTTTTGGCCAGAATGTGCAGGCCGGGACCAATACCTACAACGACGATAGAGATGTTATCACCCCATTTACGCACCATGGCACCAACGGAAAACAAGATGGCTTTTTGCGTGTCCTCATCCGCCGTGTTGAACTGATACACCACTTTGTGATCGGGTGGATCACCCGGAAAGCGCAACTCTTCTTCGGCCTGGGCAATGCCACTCAACCCGAAAACCATTATCAGTGATAACCACAATAAATGATTTCGTGATAAACAGTTTCGTGCATTTTTCATGGTGTAGCCTCCAGGGTAAAATTTCACAAAGTTAAGTCGGCTTTTCTGTTTATCGTAGGTTGGCGGTGAGCTTGCGAACCCCAACGTTGCCAATGCTGTTGGGGTTCGCAAGCTCACCGCCAACCTACGCTATACCGTTATTTGTTAACTTAATGGCAGTGATGGTCCAGGCCTTCAGAGACGGCGAAACCTTACAATCATATTTAACACAGAGACGCAGAGGGCACAGAGTGTTTAGTGTTTTTCTCTGCGTTTATAACCCGCCACTTTCCAGCACCACGGGATCGAAACTTCTGGATTCCGGCTAACAACATGCCGAAATGACCGCATTTCCAGCAAAAAAACACTTAATTCATATTTTAAGTATTGCCTATAACTTAATGTCATCTATGAATTTTTTGACCCCATCCAGCCAGGAATGCTCCTTCGGACTGTGTTTTTTGACACCCTGGCTGCTCATGGTTTCATCAAAATGCTTCAGCAGCTCTTTTTGTTTGCCATTGAGATTCACCGGAGTTTCGATCTGCACTCGACACAGCAAATCGCCCACTGGACCGCCACGCACAGATTTCACGCCTTTGCCACGCAGCTTAAACATTTTACCCGTTTGCGTTTCCGCCGGAATTTTCAGTTTGACCTTGCCATCAAGCGTGGGCACTTCCAGCGAACCACCCAGGGCTGCCGTAACAAAGCTGATGGGGACTTCGCAGTACAGGTTGTTTTCATCACGCACAAACAGCGAATGCTCTTTCACCGCAATTTGCACATAGAGATCACCGCTGGGCGCGCCGCGTTCACCGGCCTCACCTTCGCCAGTGAGACGAATCCGGTCACCATTATCGACACCCGCTGGCACTTTCACCGACAGTGTTTTGTGTTCCTGGGTACGGCCCTGTCCATGACAACTGCCACAGGGAGTTTTGATCATTTGTCCCGCACCCTGGCATTGCGGACAGGTTTGTTGCAACGAAAAGAACCCCTGTTGCATGCGCACCTGACCAACACCACCACAGGTCGTACACTGCTCGGGTTTGGAGCCTTTTTTGGCACCGCTGCCACCACAGGTGGAACAGATCACCGAGGTGGGTACCCGAATTTTTACGGTGGTACCGCGTACGGCATCTTCCAGATTCAACTCCAGATTGTAACGCAGATCAGCACCCCGTCGTGCGCGTTGCTGACTACTGCCCGGGCCGCCTCCGCCACTGAAAATATCACCAAACACGTCACCAAAAATATCACTGAAGCTGGCACCACCACCGGGATGACCACCCCCCATACTGGCGTCCACACCGGCATGACCAAACTGGTCGTAGGCCGCACGTTTTTGTGCGTCGCCCAAAACCTCGTAAGCCTCTTTGGCTTCCTTGAATTTCCCCTCCGATGTGGTGTCGTCCGGGTTACGGTCCGGGTGATGCTTCATCGCCAACCGTTTGAAAGCCTTTTTCAGTTCTGCCTCGCTGGCGTTGCGTTGTACGCCCAGCACTTCATAATAGTCACGTTTAGACATCTTTAAATTCAGCCAGTTATAAGGTTAATCAATAAACGACATTAAACCTGGATTCTACCCGTAATCATGTTGGCAGAATCCAGGTTTAATGATGTCCCGAATGCGGAAACGCGACAGAGGGAAAATCCCGCTGCCGCGCCGCTGTTACTTCCGGACACATGTCTCACTGACCTGCGCCCATACCTGTTTACTTTTTATCGTCGTCTTTCACTTCTTCAAATTCCGCGTCAACAACATCATCGTTGGCCGTGTTGGCTTCGCCACTTGTATCAGCCGCACCTTCAGGCTGGTCGGTTTTTGCCTGTTGTGCGTAAGCACGTTCAGCCATTTTACCGGATGCTTCCACCAATGTTTTGGTTTTGGCTTCGATGGTATCTTTGTCGTCGCCCTTCATAGCCTCTTCCAGTTCGCTGATGGCCTTTTCGATAGCTTCTTTTTCACCGGCCTCCAGTTTGTCGTCACCCATTTCCTTCATGGACTTTTGAGTGGCATGAATCATGTTGTCCGCCTGATTACGGGCAGCCACCAGTTCATGGAAATTGGCGTCTTCCGCCGCATGGGCTTCAGCATCCTGAACCATTTTCTGGATATCTTCGTCCGACAGACCGCTGGAAGCTTTGATCACGATGGATTGTTCCTTGCCGGTGGCCTTATCTTTGGCCGACACGTTAAGGATACCGTTGGCATCGATATCAAACGCGACTTCGATTTGTGGTACACCGCGTGCGGATGGTGGAATATCGGACAAATCAAAACGTCCCAATGATTTGTTGCCGGAAGCCACTTCACGTTCACCCTGCAATACATGCACGGTCACTGCCGTCTGGTTGTCTTCCGCCGTGGAAAATACCTGTTGGGCCTTGGTGGGGATCGTGGTGTTTTTGTCGATGAGCTTGGTCATCACGCCGCCCATGGTTTCGATACCCAGGCTTAGCGGGGTTACGTCCAGCAGCAACACGTCTTTTACATCACCGCCCAGTACGCCACCCTGAATCGCGGCACCCACAGCTACAGCCTCATCGGGGTTCACATCACGACGTGGCTCTTTACCGAAAAACTCTTTGACCTTTTCCTGCACCATGGGCATACGGGTCTGACCACCCACAAGGATCACATCATCGATATCCTGCGCACCCAGGCCTGCATCGCTCAGTGCGGTACGGCAAGGGGCGATAGTGCGATCCACCAGCTCTTCCACCAGCGACTCCAGCTTGGCGCGGGTCAGCTTGATGTTCAGGTGCTTGGGACCGCTGGCATCAGCTGTGATGTACGGCAAATTAACATCAGTCTGGCTCGTGGAAGACAGCTCGATTTTGGCTTTTTCCGCACCTTCTTTCAGGCGTTGCAGGGCCAGTGGGTCATTGCGCAGATCCACGCCCTGGTCTTTTTTGAATTCATCGACAAGATAATCGATCAAACGCTGATCGAAATCTTCACCGCCGAGGAAGGTGTCACCATTGGTGGACAATACTTCTACCTGATGCTCACCATCGATGTCGGCCAGTTCAATGATTGAAATATCAAACGTACCACCACCCAGGTCATAAACGGCAACCTTGCGGTCACCTTCTTTTTTGTCCATGCCGAAGGCCAGCGCCGCTGCGGTAGGCTCGTTGATGATGCGCTTAACATCCAGGCCTGCAATTTTGCCGGCGTCTTTGGTGGCCTGACGCTGGGAATCATTAAAATAGGCCGGTACGGTAATGACCGCTTCGGTGACTTCTTCGCCCAGATAATCCTCGGCGGTTTTTTTCATTTTTTGCAGCACCCGTGCAGAAACCTCCGGGGCGGCCATTTTTTTGCCATGAGCTTCCACCCAGGCGTCGCCGTTGTCAGCCTTGATGATTTTATACGGCACCAGATCAATATCTTTCTGGACTTCATCGTCGGTAAAACGACGCCCGATCAGGCGTTTTACCGCATACAGTGTGTTGGCAGGGTTGGTCACAGCCTGGCGTTTGGCCGGCGCACCGACAATAACATCGTTGTCATCCGTAAAGGCCACCACCGAAGGCGTCGTGCGATCACCCTCTGCATTTTCGATGACGCGGGGCTCACCACCCTCCATCACCGCAACACATGAATTTGTGGTTCCCAAGTCAATGCCGATAATTTTTCCCATGGCTCCAGTTCTCCGCTTGTTTCTCTAAAAAGGTTGTTTAAATATTTGATACATTTCCAACTTGTACAGCTAGGTGTGGGCGAAAAACCTTAATTCAAGCCTGTTCATTGATATGGTTGCCGGATTCACTGTCTGAGGTTTCGCTCACGGCTTTGGACACCACCACCATGGCTGGACGCAACAAGCGCTCGTTGAGCTGATAACCTTTTTGCATCACTGCCATCACCGTATTGGGTGTGTGCTCGGCACTTTCCTGCATGGACATGGCCTGATGTTTGTCGGGATCAAAAGTATCACCGGTGGGATCAACGGCTTCGATACCAAACTTTTCCAGTGCAGCGGTGAGCATCTTGAGCGTCAACGCAGTACCTTCTTTTAGTTGTGCTATGGCATCACCGCTTTCAGCGGCGCTATCGGCGGCAGTCAATCCCATTTCCAGACTGTCTTTGATGGGCAACAATTCCAGAGCAAATTTTTCCAGGGCAAATTTGTGAGCGTTTTCGACATCTTGTTTGGCACGCCGACGGGTATTTTCCATGTCAGCTTTGACACGCAGAAGCTGGTTCCAGTGTTCATCCGCCTTGGTGCGGGCATCTTCCAACAGCGGCATCAGATCGTCAGTGGCAACATCTTCCACCACACCCTCAATAACCTCGTCAGTTGCTTTGGTCCCGGGTGCATTTTCCTCTGCTGCTGTTTTTTCGGATAGGGTTTCGTCTTTCGCCATGCCTTCTTCTCCACTTTAAGTGCCGATTATTTTTCATAGAACACACCCATGGGCACATTACGCGCCCGAACCAATATACCTTGGTATGTGTGGACTAATTCCGCTGATTCAAGACCGTGCCCAATAATTTTGCGGTGACATCCACCACAGGGATGATGCGATCATACGCCATGCGCGTAGGGCCGATAATACCGAGCACACCCAGCACCTCGTCGTTGGCAGAATAAGTTGCCGTTACCACACTGCAATTATCCAACGCCTCGTAGCCGGATTCATGGCCGATAAAAATCTGCACCCCCTGGGCATGCAGGGATTTGTCCAGCAAATCGAGAATGCCCTGTTTTTCACTGAAAGCATCAAACAACTGGCGCAGTCGGGGCACGTCGGCCATTTCTTCGTAATCCATGAGATTGGTTTCCCCGGCCATGATGTAATCCTGCCCGGTATCGGCATCATCGAACACTTGGTGTGCCATTTCGATAGCCGAACGCATCAATCGGTCCATATTGCTTTGCGCATTTTCCATTTCCTTGAGCAGGTCACAGCGCACCGTTTGCACATTTTTGCCCATGAACTGCGCATTGAGATAAGCAGCGATGCGCTCAAGCTCCGGCAGTGCATACGGGCGCGGGGTGTGAATCACCCGGTTTTGTACATCTTTTTCGTTGAATACCAGGATCGTCAGCACCCGGTTTTCTGATAAAGGTAAAAACTCAATCTGCCGCAAGGCTGCCGGTTTTTGCGTAGGCAGCATCACCACTCCGGCCATTTGAGTGAATCCCGACAGCAGTGATGATGCCGATTCCACCAGCTGGGAAACATCCGATTGTGGCGTCAGCGTACTGGCCAGGGTTTGCACATCGCTGGAGCCCAGCGGTTTAATGGTCAGCAGATTATCAATGAACATACGATAACCCTGTTCCGTGGGTACCCGGCCCGCTGAGGTATGTGGCGCACTCACCAGCCCCAGTTGTTCCAGATCTGCCATCACATTGCGTACCGTAGCCGAGCTAAGATCCAGTCCGGCATCCTGTGCCAGCGATTTGGAGCCCACCGGTTGTCCCTCACGAATATAACGCTCGATGAGTGTTTTCAGCAGCAGTTGGGCACGCTCATTGATGATGGTTTCATTTGTCACGGACTCGTTGATTATCTGATCGCTCACTGCTGGCTCTCCGCCGTTATCATATAGATAGTAATTGTTCCAGCCTACAATGTTATACGTCCGGGATTTTCGGGTACACACCAACACCGGTTTTTTTACATCGCCTTTTCTGCTTTCCCGGTGTTTTTTTATACAATGCCAGCCCGTACCGCTGACAGGTTGGACACTTATCAACAACATGCTACCGTTGCGCCGTCGGCCCCAGGTGCCTCAAAACAAGAGCAAATCACAAAACATGGCTACAACAACATTCAACACCATCGGCATTATTGGCAAGCATGGCGCACCGAACACGGGTGGAGTGCTAAAAGAGCTGCTGGTCTATTTGCAGCAACGACAAATAAGAGTGTTGCTGGACAGCCTCTCGCTGGCAGCTGACAACCAGCAGGAAAATTATCAGGAAGACTATGTTGAGCGTGCCGTGCTGGGAGAATCCTGCGACCTTATTATCGTTGTCGGTGGCGATGGTACCCTGCTCAACGCCGCACGCAGCCTGGTGGATTACGAAGTCCCCCTGCTGGGCATCAACCTGGGTCGCCTCGGTTTTCTTACCGACGTGGCACCGTCGGAATTGCAGCAAACACTGGATAAAATTCTGGAAGGTGACTATCAAGAAGAGCCACGCTCCCTGTTGCATGCCCGTGTCATACGTGACCACCAGCAAATCGACGAAAGTGTCGCCCTGAACGATGTGGTGGTCCATACCTGTAACGTCGCACGGATGATCGAATACGAAACCTACATCAATGGACAGTTTATCAATATCACCCGTTCCGACGGTCTTATTGTCGCCACACCTACCGGCTCCACAGCCTACGCCCTCTCCGGCGGCGGGCCCATTGTGCATCCGTCACTGAATGCGCTGGTACTGGTGCCCATTTGCCCACACACCATGAGCTACCGCCCCATTGTGGTGGATGCAGACAGCCGGATTGAAATCGTACTCAGCGACAGTAATCAGGCGCGCGCGCAATGCTCCTGCGATGGGCAAATTGATCTCGGTCTGCAAAATGGCGACAAAGTCGTGATC
>Ga0256830_1002097_pt1 | contig 13432 bp, 15 predicted proteins | sample 128326metaG_FD_190537 | JGI IMG/M metagenome (GOLD analysis project Ga0256830, IMG submission 190537) | Hydrothermal vent microbial communities from Lau Basin, Pacific Ocean - 128-326 | ecosystem: Environmental > Aquatic > Marine > Hydrothermal vents | place: Pacific Ocean: Lau Basin | collected...
ACCATGCCGGCGATGCCACGAAACCGTTCGACACTCTCGTTCCTCCTCACCGCGGCCGGCCCTGTCCTTTCCCGGACGACGGATTATGATGCCGCCCGGGCGGCGGAGGTCCAGCACGTTGTGCGGAGAGGGGCGCGAGCGCCCCCGGCTGGCACCGATTTGCCACAGTGGCCGGTCTCCTTCCCCGTGCTCTCGACGCGGCCGCTCGAGCACCTGTGCTGGCGTCGCCGGGGAAGAGGAGGAAGCGATGGCCGAGATCGGGTTCGCGCAGATCCACGAGACGGCACTGGTGCGGCATGGGATGGCGGCCCTCGAAGCGCGGCTGCCGCAGCCACGACCGCCGGCCGAGCTGCGGGCGATGCCGGACGACCGCTATCTCTCGACGATGAGTCTGCGCACCTTCCGGGCCGGGCTCAAGCACCGGCTCGTGGACGCCACATGGCCGGCCTTCGAGGAGGTGTTCACGGGTTTCGATCCCGCCCGGGTGGCCGCACTTTCCGACGAGGATATCGAGGCGCTGCTCGGCGACCGCCGCCTGATCCGCCACCTGGGCAAGCTCCGGGCGGTGCGCGCCAACGCCCGGGCGCTGCTCCAGATCGCGGAGCGCCACGGCGGTTTCGGCAACTGGATCGCCGGCTGGCCGGTGGCGGAGATCGTCGATCTGTGGGCGGAGATCTCGCGCCGCTTCTCCCAGATGGGCGGACGCTCGGCACCCTATTTCCTGCGCATGGTGGGCAAGGACACCTTCGTGCTGACGAGCTCGGTGGTGAAGGCCCTGAACAGCTTCGGCGCCTGGGAAGGCGAGCCCCGGAGCCGAGCCGACCACCGGGCGGTGCAGCGCATCTTCAACCGCTGGGCGGCGGAGACCGGACGTCCGCTCTGCCAGCTCAGCCAGATCCTGGCGATGGCCGTGGACTAGGAAAGCCGGGAGCGCGCGCCGAAAGAGAGCCCATCCGAAGAAGCCCAACGCCCTCCAGCTCCGCACGCTGGCCGTGCTGCAGCTGCTCGCCGCCGATCCGGCGTTCGCCAATCCCCCCGACGAGGACGGCAGCGTGCTGATCCGCGGCCTCCCGGATGCCCACGGCGATCGTTTCCACCCGACGGCCGGGACCATCCGCATGCGCGATGCTACCGGGCTCCACAATCCCGCCGTCTACCGCGCCCTCGTGCGCGAGGGCCTGGTCCCGGGCGGCATGGCCGGAATGCCGGTGCCGACGCGCGAGGGGCTCGCCTACGAGACCGGCCTCGGCGCGCGCATCCTGCGCCGCGGCTGCGGCCCGGACCGCGCGCGGTAAGCGAATGTTAACCCCGGCCGTGACATCAAGGGGCCGGCGCCGCCCGCATCGGCGCCGCGGACTCTGTCGGCAACGGAAGCGGGCCCGATGTCGGGTATCTTTCTCACTATTCTCCTGATGCTGTCCTTCTGGCATCCGATCCCGACCCGCGCCGCCGGGGAGAAGACCCGACTCGCCTGGTGCTATCGCACCCTGGCCGACGTGGTCTGCTACACCGCCCCCGATCCGGGCCGGGAAAACCGCTTCGTCGGCGCCTACCCCTGGCGCCCGGGCGCTGCCCGCAACCAGCTTCTCGAGGAGAGGCGACGCCACGCCGCAGCGCGCGCACCCGGGTCCCGGCCGCCCGGCGCACCGGACCGCCCCTCCACGACGCCGAACGGAGACGGGATGCGCACCGAGCCGCCCCCTGTATCGGCGCCGGTCGCCGCACCGGAGGCAGGGACGAACCCGCCACCGGCGCCGGTGATGCGCCCCCGGCCCGGGAACCGGCCGACGGCGGCACCGATGCCACCGAAGTCGCCGGCCGGATCCGCTCCTCGACCGCCGGATGTCGAATGCACGGTCTCCGGGCCCGCCGGCCCGCGACCGCTCACGGGTCCCGGCCACGCGGGATGCGGTATCGAAGCGGATTGAAGCGCGGGCGTTTTCGTATCACATTGTCGCCCGAAGACAGCCGGCATCCCGATCGGGAGGGACCATGTACACACAAGGGCTCGACGGCAAGATCGGCCCCGTGCGCGAAGCCGAGACCGCCGAAGAGAAGGAACGCGAGGCGCGCTTCCAGGCGAGGATCGACGCCGAGGAGCGCATCGAACCCAACGACTGGATGCCGGAAGGCTACCGCAGGACCCTGATCCGCCAGATCAGCCAGCACGCGCATTCCGAGATCGTCGGCATGCTGCCCGAGGGCAACTGGGTCACCCGTGCGCCGACGCTGCGCCGCAAGGCCATCCTGCTGGCCAAGATCCAGGACGAGGCGGGCCACGGCCTCTATCTCTACTCGGCCTGCGAGACGCTGGGGGTGGAGCGGGCGGAGCTCGTGGAGCAGCTGCTCGCCGGCAAGGCCAAGTATTCCTCCATCTTCAACTATCCGACCCTGACCTGGGCGGATGTGGGGATGATCGGCTGGCTGGTGGACGGCGCCGCGATCATGAACCAGGTGCCGCTGCAGCGCTGTTCCTACGGCCCGTACGCGCGGGCGATGGTGCGCATCTGCAAGGAGGAGAGCTTCCATCAGCGCCAGGGCTACGAGATCGTCATGACCCTGGCCCAAGGCACCCCGGAGCAGCGGCGCATGGCCCAGGAATCCCTCGACCGCTGGTGGTGGCCCGCCCTCATGATGTTCGGACCGCCCGATGCCGATTCGGTCCACACCGCCCAATCCATGAAATGGAAGATCAAGCGGGTCACCAACGACGAGCTGCGCCAGAAATTCGTCGACGTCACGGTGCCGCAGGCGGAGCGCCTCGGGCTGCGGATCCCCGATCCGCAGTTGCGCTGGAACCCGGAGCGCGGCCACTATGACTTCGGTCCCGTGCCCTGGGACGAGTTCTGGCGGGTGATCGCCGGCGAGGGCCCGTGCAACCGGGAGCGGCTCGAACAGCGCCGCCGCGCGCACGAGGAAGGGCGATGGGTGCGGGAGGCGGCTCTCGCCCACGCCGAGAAGCGGCGCCTGCGTGATCGCGCCGCCTGAACCCGGAACGAAAACCGACATCTTCGGGGGAAAGTGGAATGGCGGACAAGGACTGGCCGCTCTACGAGATCTTCATCCGACCGCGCAACGGCCTCGCGCACCGTCACGTCGGCAGCCTGCACGCGCCGGACGGCGAGATGGCGATCGAGATGGCACGGGACCTCTACACCCGACGGGGCGAGGGCAACAGCATCTGGGCGGTACCGGCAGTGGCGATCGCCGTCTCCTCGCCGGACGACAAGGCGAGCCTGTTCGAACCCGCCGAGGACAAGGAGTACCGCTATCCCACCCACTACACGATCCCGAGCGACGTGAAGAACATGTGAGGCGGTGGCGATGGCGGAGGACAGAGCCCGTTTCGAATATCTGCTGCGCCTCGGCGACAACAGCCTGATCCTGGGTCACCGGCTGAGCGAGATGCTGGGCAACGCGCCGGCGCTCGAGGAGGAGATGGCGCTCGTCAACGTGGCGCTCGACCTCATCGGCCAGGCGCGGCTGTTCCTGGGCTATGCTGGCGAGCTCGAGGGCGCCGGCCGGGACGAGGACGCCCTCGCCTACCGCCGGGACGTGCTGGACTATCGCTGCGCCCTGATCGTGGAGCTGCCGAACGGCGATTTCGCCCACGCCATCGGCCGCCTGTTCCTGATCTCGGCCTTCGATTTCGAACTCTACGGGGCACTCCGGGAGTCGGCGGATCGGCGTCTCGCCGCCATCGCCGAGAAGTCCCTCAAGGAAGTGACCTACCACCTGCGCCATGCCGGGGAATGGGTGATCCGGCTCGGGGACGGCACCGAGGAGAGCCACCGCCGGATGCAGAAGGCGCTCGAGGATCTGTGGATGTATACGGGCGAGCTGTTCACTCCGGACGCGCTCGACGAGGCGATGCGGGAGGCCGGCATCGCCCCCGATCTCGCGCGGCTGCGGGAGGGCTGGGACCGGCGGGTGGACGCCGTGCTCCGCGAGGCCACCCTCACCCGACCGGCCGAGGGCTGGATGCAGTCGGGCGGCAAGGACGGGCGCATGCACACGGAACATCTGGGCTACATCCTCGCCGAGATGCAGTTCCTGCAGCGCGCCTACCCGGACGCGAGGGCCTGGTGAGCCCGGGCACCGGGCCGGAAACCGCCGATCCCCGTTACCACCGGATCTGGCAGGCCCTGGCCGAGGTCGAGGATCCCGAGATTCCCTATGTCACGATCGTCGATCTCGGTATCGTGCGCGAGGTCGTCGCGGACGAGACGGGCGATCCGGTGGTGCGCATCACCCCGACCTATTCGGGCTGCCCGGCCACCCGGCTGATCGAGCTCCAGATCCGGGCGGCCCTCGACCGGGCGGGCTTTCCGCATGCCCGCATCGAGACCGTGCTCAGCCCCGCCTGGACCACCGACTGGATCAGCGAGGAGGGGCGCCGCAAGCTCAGGGAAGCCGGCATCGCCCCGCCGGTTCCGGGCAGCGGACGCGCGGCCCTCTTCGGCGCCGGACCGGCGGTCCCCTGTCCGCGCTGCGAGTCCACCGATACCGAGCGCATCGCCGAATTCGGCTCCACCGCCTGCAAGGCGCTCTACCGCTGCCGCCACTGCCGCGAGCCCTTCGAGTACTTCAAGTGCCTCTGAGGCGCGCGGCCCGACGGCGGCTGGCCGGGGCCGATGCCGGCCCGCCGCCCGCAATGTCCGGTCAGCCGCCGGCCGCGGTGATCTGGTCGGCCTTGGCCACCAGCGCCTGGGCCTGACGGATGGAGGCGATGTCGATCAGCCGCCCGTCGAGGCTCACCGCGCCACGACCCTCGCGGGACGCCTCCTCCATGGCGGCGAGGATGCGCCGCGCCCGCTCCACCTCCTTCTCGGAGGGGCTGAAGACCTCGTTGGCGAGCCCGATCTGCGAGGGATGGATGGCCCATTTGCCCTCGCAGCCGAGGGCCGCCGCCCGCCGCGCCGCCGCCCGGTAGCCGTCGGCGTCGGAAAAATCGCCGAACGGTCCGTCGATGGGACGCAGGCCGTTGGCACGCGCGGCCACCACCATGCGGGCGATGGCGTAGTGCCACATGTCGCCCCAGTGGACCTCCCGCCGCCCGTCCTCCCCGAGGGGATCGGTGAGGACGCTGTAGTCGGGGTTGACGCCGCCGATGTTGGTGGTGCGGGCGCGGGTCGAGGCCGCGTAGTCGGCAACGCCGAAATGCAGCGACTCGTTGCGCGGGCTGGCGCCGGCGATCTCGTGCACGTTCTGCATGCCGAGCGCGGTCTCGATGATGAGCTCGAAGCCGATCCGCTTCTTGCGCCCCTTGGCCTGCTCCACCTGGGTCACCAGCATGTCCACCGCATAGACGTCGGCGGCGGTGCCGACCTTGGGGATCATGAAGAGATCGAGCCGGTCGCCGGTCCGTTCCAGCACCTCCACCACGTCCCGGTACATGTAATGGGTGTCGAGACCGTTGATGCGCACGCTGATGGTCTTGTTGCCCCAGTCGATGTCGTTGAGGGCCTCGATCACGTTGCGGCGCGCCTCCTCCTTCTTGTCCGGCGCCACCGCGTCCTCGAGATCCAGGAAGATGACGTCGGCGGCCGATTTCGCCGCCTTCTCGAACAGCTGCGGGCTCGAGCCCGGCACGGCCAGTTCCGAACGGTTGAGACGAGGCGTGGCCTCCTCCACGATCTTGAAACTCATCGGTGCTCCTTCGGCTGCTCATGTTCGGCTGACGATCGGTGCTCGCGGTCCGACCCGGTCTTGCTGCACCGCACCGCAGCCCCCTCTCGGGGCGCCTTCCTAGCAAGAGGATGATGCTGCGTCACGACCTGCGCCAGCCGTTCGGTCTGGAGATGGGTGTAGATCTGGGTGGTGGCGATGTCGGCGTGGCCGAGCAGGGTCTGCACCGCCCGCAGGTCCGCGCCCCCTTCGAGGAGATGGGTGGCGAAGGCGTGGCGCAGGACGTGCGGCGACAGGCGCGCCGGATCGAGGCCGCATTCCGCGGCCAGCTCCTTGACGAGCTGCAGCGCCCGCTGGCGGGTGAGGTGGCCGCTCTTCCCCCGGGAGGGGAACAGCCAGGGGATCGGCCGCCCGCGGGCGTCCCGTTCGGGGCGGATGGCGAGCCATTCGCGCAGGGCCGCCCGCGCCCGGCCGCCGATGGGCACGAGGCGCTCCTTGCCGCCCTTGCCGACGACCCTGAGGGAGCGCAGATCCGGCGCCAGCGCCCCGCACCGGAGGCCCACGAGTTCGCTCACCCGCAGCCCGGTGGCGTAGAGCAGCTCCAGAAGCGCCAGCAGACGGACCCCCTCGGGACCGGGCCGCCCGGCCGCGGCGACCAGCAGCGCCGCCACCTCCTCGGGGCTCAGCAGACGCGGCAGGGGCCGGCGCGTGCGCGGCCGGTCGATCCGGCTCGTGGGATCGTCGCGGCGCTCCCCCTCGAGGAACAGGAAGCGGTAGAAGTGCCGCAGAGCCGACAGCCGGCGGGCGACGGTGGTGGCGGCGAACCCCCGCTCGCCGAGATCGGCGAGCCAGGCCCGCACGTCCTCCGCCGTCGCGGTCTCCGGCCGCGCCCCGCGGGGGTGGAGGAAGCGGCCGAAATCCTCGAGATCACGGCGGTAGGCGTCGAGGGTGTTGGGCGAGGCGCCCCGCTCCACCACCAGCATCTCGAGGAACCGTTCCAGTCCCGCCATCACAGCCGCCAGACGAGGGCGAGCTCGACTGCCGCCGCCCGCGCCGCCGCCTCCTCGCCCAGGGCGACGAGGCCGCGCAGGGCCTGCCACAGCGCGAGCGGCGCCGCACCCTCCGGCGCATCGCCGAGCAGCGCCAGAGCCGCGAGCAGCCCCTCGCCCGCCCGTCCTCCGTCGCGCGCCGCCTCGAGCTCCAGCCACAGGAACAGGGGCGGCGCCTCGGCGGCACCCGTGACCTCGTTCGCCAGCAGCCACACCCCGTCCGCCGGCGGCAGGCTGAGGCCGAGCCCCTCGGCCAGGGTGGCGAACAGCAGACGCCGGCGATCGTCCGGCACCCCGAGTTCCGGCGGCAGCGGCCGCAGACCGGCGAGCGCCAGCAGGCGGGCGATGCGCGCCCGGGCCGCTCGCCCCTCGCCGGTCGCCTCCACCCGCCGCTCGAGGAGCGCCGCCCAGTCCGCGACGGTAGCGGTCTCTCCCGCCGCCAGCAGGCCGAGCAGCACCGCTTCCGCGGCCCAGTCGAGGGCCGGATCGGGGATCAGGGTGCGGGCGTAGGGAGCGAGCACCCGCAGCCAGTAGAGCCGCTCGATGCCCGCCGCCCGCGCCTCCACCGCCTCCACCAGGAGCGCCGCCCGGGCGGCCGGTACCGTCTCGGCGGCGAGCCGCGCCACGAGCCCTGCCCGCTCGCCCGCGCGCGAGGGATCGCCTTCCGTGGCGGCCTCGAGATAGACGCCGCGCAGGCCGTCGGCGTCCAGCCAGCCCGCGGCGGCCGCGGCCTCGGCCGCACGCAGCCGGATGCGGGCCGGCGTCCGTGGGTTGCGCGCCAGTGCCGCCAGCATCGCCGGATCGGCGGCGAGCTCACCCTCCACCGGCGCCTCCCCCACCGGCAGACCGGCGACCAGCAGCAGGACGGCCGAACGTTCGACGGCGGTGGGCAGGGTCACCGACAGCGGCCGGCCGGCCCGCGCCGCCTCCAGCATGGCGAGGAAGTCGGGGGTGAAGACGAGACCGCGCTCGCGGGCGAGCTCGAGACGCAGGCCGGCGAGACCGGCATCCCCCGCCCGCAGAGCGCAGACGATGCGCACCGCCGCGAGGCGGACCGCCTCGTCGGCGGCCCCTTCGGCGAGCGCGCAGGCCTCGGCGCTGCGGCCGGCAGCGGCCAGCGCCACGAGGGCGTTCTCCTCGCGCATCGCCCGCCCCTCCGCCTCGCCGGGCGCGGCCAGCAGTTCCGCCGCCAGATGTGGATCGCCGATATGCTCGAGGGTGCGGGCCCGGGCCAGCAGCAGCGCGAGCCCGTCGTCGATCGGTGGTCCGGGCACGGTCAGCAGCCGGCGGGCGAGCTCGCGCAGGGCCGGCAGCGCGAGGCGTTCGGGCAGCCGCTCGAACAGCGCCAGCAGGCGTTCGGGGTCGGCATCGGGCCAGAGCGGCCCCGCGAAGCCGAAGGCGGGTCTGCCGAGACCGACCGTGGAGAGGGAGGGCGCGCCGATGGCCTCGCTGCGGATGGGCGGCTCGGTCGCGGCGGGCGGCGGTGCCGGCTGCGACGCCGTCTCCCGCGGTTGCGGCGCGGCGGGTGGCAGCAGGCGGCGGGGGGTCTCCTGGCCGCCTGCCGCGGATGCCGCGAGAAGGACGGCCAGGGCCAGAAGGAGCGGGCGGATCGGCATGACGGTGCCCGCTCAGCGCGGCAGGCGTTCGTCCGGGATCACCGTCTCGACCTGCCGTGTGGGCGGCGGGATGTCCCAGGTGACGACGAAGATGAGGCCACCGAGGAGGAGGACGACGGCGAGGAGGATCAGAATTCGGCTGAAGCTGCCCATAATCCCCGAACCGGATGGGTCCCGACAGGCAGGCACCGCCGTGCCGGGAACCCATTGCCGGGACGAAGGGTTGCGTCCGCGTCTCGGCGACGGTTTATATCGGTGGCAGGATGGAGTTGCAACGCGCCCGATGTCCGAGCTCGTCCCCGATGCCGAAGCGACCGCCGCACCCCCGCGGGCGAGGGCGTGGCCGGTCGTGCTCGTGGGTCTCATGGGAGCCGGCAAGACGGTGGTCGGACGGCGGCTCGCGCGGGTGCTCGGGGTCTCCTTCTGCGACGCCGACGAGGAGATCGCCGCCGCCGCCGGGATGGGCATTCCCGACATCTTCGAGGTGTACGGCGAGGCCGCGTTCCGCGATCTCGAGCGGCGGGTGATCGCCCGCCTGATGCGCGATCCGCCGGGCGTGCTCGCGCTCGGCGGCGGCGCCTTCGTGGATCCCGAGGTGCGGCGCCTCGTCAAGGAGGGTGCCGTCTCGATCTGGCTGCGGGCGGATCTGGAGACGCTGCTGCGCCGCACCGAGCGACGGCGCCACGCCCGGCCGCTGCTGGCCAGGGAGGATCCCCGCCGGGTGCTGCGCCGGCTCATGGAGGAGCGCTATCCGCTCTACGCCGAAGCCGATCTCGTGGTGGACACCGGCGAGCAGCCGGTGGAGGTGGTGGTGACGCGGATCCGGGATCTGCTGGCGGACCGGGCCGACCGGTCATGAGCGACGAACCCGCGCTCGTCGTCCGCCTCGGCGATCGCAGCTACCCGATCCATCTGGGCGCGGGCCTGCTGGAGCGGGCCGGAGAGCTGATCGCCCCTCTGCTGCGCACGCCGCGGGTGTTCCTGGTCACCGACGCCGGTCTCCTGGCGACCCCCCATCCGGCGCGCCTGTCGGCCGGCCTCGCCGAGGCCGGCCTCGCCGTCGAGACCCTGCCGGTCCCGGCGGGAGAATCGAGCAAGAGCTTCGCCGGTCTCGAACGGCTGATCGAGGCCCTGCTCGAACGGGGCATCGAGCGGCGCTCGGCCATCCTCGCCTTGGGCGGCGGCGTCGTGGGCGATCTCGCCGGCTTCGCCGCCGCCGTCGTGCTGCGCGGCGTGGACTACGTGCAGATCCCGACCACCCTGCTCGCCCAGGTGGACAGCGCGGTGGGTGGCAAGACCGGCATCAACACCCGCCACGGCAAGAACCTCGTGGGCGCGTTCAAGCAGCCGCGGGCGGTCGTCGTCGACGTCTCGGTGCTCGACAGCCTGCCGGCGCGGGAGCTGCGGGCGGGCTACGCCGAGATCGTGAAATACGGCTGCATTCGCGATGCCGCCTTCTTCGCCTGGCTCGAGGCGCACGGTCCCGCCCTGCTCGCGGGCGATCCCGGCGCGCGGCTGCGGGCCGTCCGCCGCGCCCTCGAGATCAAGGCCGAGATCGTCGCCCGCGACGAACGCGAGGAGAGCGGCGAACGGGCCCTTCTCAATTTCGGCCATACCTTCGCCCATGCCTACGAGGCTCTGGCGGGGTACGGCTCGCGGCTGCTGCACGGCGAGGCGGTGGCCATCGGCATGGTCAGGGCGGCCTCGCTCTCGGCCCGCCTCGGGCTCGCGCCCGAGGCCGATGCGCAGCGTCTGCGCCGCCATCTCGAGACGGTCGGGCTTCCCGTGTCGCCGCGCGACCGCGACCTCGCCTTCGCCCCCGAGGCACTGCTCGCGAGCATGCGGCACGACAAGAAGATCGCCGCCGGCCGCCTGCGCTTCGTGCTCTGGCGGGGCATCGGCGACGCCGTGCTGACGGAGGCGGTGCCGACGGACGTGCTGCTCGAGCTCCTGGCCGCGGACTGAGACCGACGATGCGGGAAGAAGACCACCGAGGGCCGCCGTCCCTCCGGTCGTCCGGCGAGGGAACCGACGGATGGTCGATGTGCTGGTGACCGTCCTTCTCGTCGTGCTGCTGCTGGCGGCCAACGGCATGTTCGTGGCCGCCGAGTTCGCGATGGTCAAGGTCCGGCCGGTGCGCATGCAGCAGCTGGCCGAGAGCGGCTCCCTGCGGGCCCGCCTCGCCAATCACATCGTTCATCGGATCGATTCCTATCTGGCCGCCTGCCAGCTCGGCAACACGATGAGCGCCCTGGGTCTGGGGTGGGTCGGCGAACCGTTCGTCGCGAGCCTCCTCGAGCCCGCGTTCGCGGTGGTGGGCCTCGGCGATCAGACCCTGAAGGCGACGGCCTTCCTCGTCGGCTTCCTCGCCTTCTCTTCGCTGCACATCGTGATCGGCGAGCAGGTGCCGAAGACGATCGCCATCCGCCATGCGGAGAAGATCTCCCTGTGGGCCTCGATTCCCCTCCACGGCTTCTACCTGCTGCTGTTTCCCCTGAACTGGCTGCTCAGCCGCGCCGTCCGGTCGATTCTCCACGTTCTCGGCCTCGACCGCTCGCCGGACATCGAAGTGCCCACCGCCGACGAGCTGCGGGGTCTCATTCTCGCCTCCCACCGGCACGGGGCCATGCTCAAGCAGGAGCGGGACATGCTGGACGCCATCCTCGACCTCTCGGAGGTCGAGGTGCGGGAGGTGATGACCCACCGGCGCCAGATGGTGACCATCGACGCCGATCGGCCGCTGGCCGAGGTGGTCGAGACGGTCGCCAGCAGCCCCTACAGCCGCTTTCCCATCTGGCGCGGCGAGCCCGACCGGATCATCGGCGTGATCCACGCCAAGGACGTGCTGGCGGCGGCCTGGCGTGCGGGGTCGGAGACTACCGAACTCGATCTCGAGCGCCTCGCGAGCCCGCCCTGGTTCATCCCCGAGACCACCTCCCTGCTCCATCAGCTGCTCGCGTTCCGCAGGCGGCGCGAGCACCTCGCGCTCGTGGTGGACGAATACGGCAGCCTGCTCGGGCTCGTGACCCTCGAAGACGTCCTCGAGGAGATCGTCGGCGAGATCGTCGACGAGCGCGACGTCGAGACCGCCGGCATCCAGGTGGAGACGGACGGCAGCGTGCTGGTCGAGGGACGGGTCACGGTGCGCGACCTCAACCGGCGCATGGACTGGAACCTGCCGGAGGAGGAGGCGGCGACGGTGGCCGGTCTCGTGATCGCCGAGGCCGAACGCATCCCCGAACCCGGCGAGCGCTTCGTCTTCGACGGCTTCGAGTTCGAGGTGCTGCGCCGCCAGCGGCACCAGCTCACGCTTCTGCGGGTCCGCCCCCTCGAGACCGCGGTCGGCGGCGGCTCGCCGTCCGGGACGTAGGTCGCGCCGGCGGCCGGCTCAGCGCTCGAGGGTCTCGCCCGGCGCCAGGATCCGCACCTCGCCGCGGGTCACCCGCCGCCGGAAATCCTCGGGATCCCCGGACAGCAGATCGAAGGTGCCCCAGTGGATGGGTACGACGAGTTCGAGGTCGAGGAACTCGTTGCAGGCGACGGCCGCGGCCTCCGGCCCCATGGTGAAGCGGTCGCCGATCGGAATGAGGCCGACGCGGGGCCGGTAGAGCCGCTGGATGAGCGCCATGTCCGAGAACAGGGCGGTGTCGCCGGCGTGATAGATGCTCCAGTCCTCGCCCTGGATCACGAAGCCGGCGGGATCGCCCATGGTCACCGGTGTGCCGTCGCGGATGATGGCCGAACTGTGGAAGGCCGGCACCATCACGTAGCGGATCCCGCCCTCGAGGATGGCGCCGCCGGTGTTCATCGGCTGCAGCTTCTCGACCCCCTGGCCGTTCACCCACATGCAGATCTCGTACTGGGCGATCACCGTGGCGTCGTACTTCCTGGCCAGCCTGACGGTGTCGCCGAGATGGTCCTCGTGGCCGTGGGTGACGACGATGGCGTCCACCCGCGACAGCCCGTCCTCGTAGCCCTGCGGGAATTTCGGATTGCCGGTCCAGAAGGGATCGATCAGGATGCTGCGGCCGCCGAGCTCGAGGTGGAAGGCGGCGTGACCGAGCCAGGTGAGCTTCATGACGGTTCCTCCTTCTCCTGCGAAATCCGACCGGGGCGCCGCCCCGATCATCGATCGCCGGGGCGGCGACGGCAAGGGCTCCGCGCGGGTGCCGGGTCGGCGCCGGACGGCCGGTGCTGCGACGCAATATCGCAGTCCGTGGCCGCCGGTCCGGGGCCGGTGGCGGGCCGCCGCTTCGGGGTCGGCGACAACATTAGCGTATACGAAATCACCCTGCGGGTGAAAACCTTGCCCTTGCGGCTTGAAGCGCTGCTTGTTACAGCCGGTGTAACAATCTGTAACACAACGTGAGTAGAGACAGCGGATTCCGGTGGCTAGAGTTTCGCCGGATCTCGGCGGAAAATGGCATGCAGGGATCCGCGACGTCGGGGAGTGGGAGAACCCCGGACCGGAACGGCGGCGGGCGGGACGCGGAGAACGTCCCGCGGGAGCTGCCGGGAATGCGGTCCGAAACTGACTTGAGGATTGCGGGTCGCCCGGGATTGGCTGCGACGGAGATCGAAACCGCGACCGGCACAGACGAGGTCCGGGGTACGGGGAGAGATGGATGACCGATCCGACGCCGACGACGAACAGATCACTGCCCTTTCGCGTCGACGGTTTCGATACGCTTCTGGACGGCCTCGACTACGCCGCCCGGGGTGAGACGGGCTTCAACTTCCACTCCCCGCGGGGGGAGCTCGTGGCCGTGCTCCCCTATGCCGAGCTGCGGGAACGCGCCCGGCGGCTCGCCGAGCGCCTGCCGCGGGCGGGGGTCGCGCGCGGCGACCGGGTGGCGGTCATCGCCGAGACCCGCCCCGACTTCGTGATCGCCTTCTTCGCCTGCCAGTACGCCGGTCTGATCCCGGTGCCGCTGCCGCTGGCGGTCAATTTCGGCGGCCGGCGGGCCTATGTCGAGCGGCTCCACGGCATGCTCAAGGCGGCCGACGCCCATCTCGCGATCGCCTCCCACGGGCTGCTCGCCACCCTGCGGGAGGCGGCCGCCGGCACCGCCGTACGCGAGGTCTGCGCCGTCGACGAACTCATGGCCCTGCCACCGAGCGCCCGTCCCTTCGCCCCCT
>Ga0256830_1002098_pt1 | contig 13427 bp, 11 predicted proteins | sample 128326metaG_FD_190537 | JGI IMG/M metagenome (GOLD analysis project Ga0256830, IMG submission 190537) | Hydrothermal vent microbial communities from Lau Basin, Pacific Ocean - 128-326 | ecosystem: Environmental > Aquatic > Marine > Hydrothermal vents | place: Pacific Ocean: Lau Basin | collected...
TGATTTGAAAGCCCCCATTCTCGATGAGTGCGGGCATGTTGCGATTGATGTGGCAACCGCCGGTGAATTTGCCCCAGACGGGGTCCATGCGCTGTTGCCAGCGCCGCACCTTTTCATCTTTTGAAAGTCCGTGCTCGCAAAAAATGAGTTCGCCGCCGGGTTTGAGCACACGCCGCATTTCGGAGAGCGCGGCATCGATATCGGGAATTGTACACATTGTGTAGGTGACCAAGACTGTGTCTACCGCCTTGTCCGGCAAAGGAATCTGCTCTGCCGAGGCTGTGATGAAATCTACCGCAAAATCCACTTTTTGAAGACCGCGCGCTGCGATATCCAGCATCTCGTGCGAAGGGTCGAGCCCGACCACCTTTTCGATCCGCCCGCTCTGATACAAGGGCAAATTTAAACCCGAACCGATGCCGATTTCCAGTACCCGACCGCTCGCAAAGGGCACGATTTTTTTACGCTGGTCGGTGACGACCCCTAAACCGCAAGCGAAGTGCAGCAGTTTGGGGAGTATGATTTTGTCGTAGAAGCTCATAATTGACACGCTAAATGTCTTGCTCTGCACGCGTTTGGCACAGCTTAGATTTTTGGCTGTTATGGGCTTTATACCATAGAACGGCATTTCTCTTAGTGTAAAAAAGGCGCAAACCGACTTCCGATCAGTTTTAGATCCACCAGATCAAGCCCTGCCTCACTCATGGTTGTGTTTTAATTTTTATTGAAAGCCTTGAAATTCCCGTGACCCTATGACATGCTTTTGAAGACCGATCAATAAAAACAACGCCTTTTCACTTTAGGCTAAACCGGAAACGCGGGCTGGAATCAAGCAGGCAAACATGGATCTTTTCGAGGAATTCCGACAACTCACGTCAACCTTTGATAACGAAAAGATCGAGTACGCGCTTTGCGGCGGCCTCGCAATGGCCGTTTATGCCTTTCCGCGTGCGACTGTTGATATTGATATTTTAATTCAGCCGGAAACCTTGGAGAAAGCCAAAACGGTTGCAAAAAAACTGGGTTATGCTTTTGATGCAGGATTAATGCGGTTTAAAGCGGGAGCGATTCAGATCTACCGTTTGACGAAAGCAGGAGAAGATTCCGACGATTCGTTGGTCTTGGATATGTTGCTGGTCACACCCGCAATCCGAGACACTTGGGAAAGCCGGAAACGACTCCAATGGAAGGAAGGGGAACTGCCTGTTGTCTCTCCCCGGGGGCTCATCCATCTTAAGTCTTTTCGGCAAAGCGGACAAGACCAAGACGACATCAGATATCTGAGAGAATACATTGAAAAAAGTTGACATGTCTCCCGAAGCCATCACAAAGCGACTTAAAAAATGCAGCGAACTGCGACGACTTTGCCTTGCGCTGGCGGGGGAACGCATGCGGAAACAGGGTCTGCAGAGCGCCGAATCTCGGGGGAAGCGGCTTGGCATATCTATGAATGAGTGACTGGCGCGATAAAATGATCGCTCCGGTCACTCTGCTCTGATAAGCCGAAGCGGATGATTTGGAACCATAGTAGATTTTTCCGGCATAAGATTTATGCTTTGTTTGTGCCGCATTAAAAGCAACTTCATTTTCACTATTTGAGCAAGGCGAAACTGACCCCGCCCCTGCGACCTTCCCCAAGCTCGAATGTTTTCCCGATGGTAAGTCCGGCTTCACGAAGCTGCTCATCACCCAAGATATTTGTTATTCAAGCCCCAAAATGAGCCATTGGAATCAGAACGCTAAAACCGCTTTTTTCTTAAGGCCGCAGGTCTTTTTTGATGTAAAAGAAGTGGGAAAAGACAAGGCAGAGCCATTAGCGAAACCGGGCTTAGGCGCCACTGCAGGGTTCAGCACAAGTATAGCGATCAATACGACTTAGGATGTTACGCGTTGGAGGGGAGGAAATACGCGACGAGAAGTGTTGCAAAAAGACGTGAATTGAATTGCTTGTTGGAATGTTGAGATAAGGTCATTTTATATCAAGGTGATCGCAGGAAGTGGTAAAGCAAACTTTCATCACTTTGTCAGCGCACTACAATCAAATCGCCTTGTCCCTTTCTTGCCCCGACCCTTCCGGGCCGAGCGGTTTCATGAGGATAATCAATTGCGGCAAAAGTGTCATGGCGGCGACCAGCGCAATCACCATCGCCAATCCCGTCAATAAACCGAAATAAATACTCGGAATGAAGTTCGAAAGCGTGAGAATCGAAAAACCGATCACGATGGTGACGGAGGTGTAATACATTGCGTGTCCGATGCTTTCGTGACAACGGCGCATGCATTGGATGTAGTTGCGGTCTTTGGGAAATTCGTGCCTGAAACGATGGATGTAGTGGATGGTGTCGTCCACGGCGATGCCGACGCTGATGGCGGCGATGGTGATGGTCATCATATCCAGCGGAATGCCCAGCCAACCCATCATGCCCAAGACGATGCCGATGGATAAAAGGTTCGGCATGATTGCAATGATGCTGAATTTAAAAGAGCGAAACAGAATGAGAAACATGATCATAAGTGCGGCGACGGTGACGCCCAGGGTTTTGATCTGGGAATCAAAGAGGCTTTGCAGCATGTTGTTGTACAAAACCATCATGCCGGTAATTTGCAGGTTTTCGGGTTTGAGTTTAAGGTCGTGGGTCAGGTCCCGGTAGATTTTTTTTAAGAAGGCATTGCGTTTGAGTGTGGGTTCCGAATCCCGCACCCGGATGGCGAAGCGGGCCTGATTATGTTCGATGGAAACATAGGGCGTGAGCACGAGGGATCGCAGGTCTTTGGGCAGTTTTTCGTAAAGCACGGCCAGTTCGAAATTATCCAGCGCTTTGCCGTTGTTCAATTTTTCGGCGACCTGTAACATTGTGCCCAAAGAGAGAACTTTTCCGGTCTCCGGGATGCTGTCGAGGTAGGCATTTATTTTTTTGATCTGCGCCATTTTATCTTCGGTAAACCAATATTTATCCGCATTTTCTTCGGTTTCAAATTCCTCAAAATCTTCGAATTCGTCAAATCCTTCATCTGCGGTTGCCGCATTTGCGGCGGGTTCCGGCTCGGCTGTGTCAAAATTGACGACGACGTCCAGGGGTGTTGTGCCGCCCAGATTCTGATCGATTAACTTCATGCCTTGATAGATTTCGGTGCTCTGTTTGAAATAGTCGATAAAGCTGTTTTCCACAACAAGGCGTGAAATCCCGATGAGGCTGAATACGAGTGCGAGGGCACTCACGGTCACGATGAGATTGCCGTGCAATGCGGTGAGTTTGGCAAAAATAGCCGTCAGCGGGAAGGTCGGTTTTCGTGAAGAGTCCGTTGCGGGTTTTTTCAAAAAAATTAAAAACACAGGAAAAATGATAAAGGACAGCAGCAGGGAAACCGAGATGCCTGCGATCATCATCCAGCCAAAATTAATCACCGGCAGAATCTTACTCAGGACTAAAGAACCGAAACCCGCAATCGTGGTCAAGGCTGCGTAAAGACAGGGTTTGAACATGGAGGTGACGGTTTTAAAAATTAACGCCTGATTCGTAGCTTCGGGCAATGCGTCTTCCAATTCCCGGTAGCGCACGATGAGGTGAATGTTGATGGCCATTGTGATAATAAGTTGAAGCGAAACAAAATTGGAAGAGATGACCGTGACTTCCCAGCCGAATAATCCCAAAAAACCGAACATTGCCAGCGCAGAAAAGAAACAGGAAGAGAGGGGGACGATAATCCATCGCGTGCGTCCGAAAATGAGTTTTAGCGTAATAATCAAAAAAAGCAGAACGCCGAGGCCGAAGAGCCTGAGGTCTTTTTTGATAAAGGTGATGAGGTCGTCGGCGATCATGGCGACGCCGCCCAAAAAGAGGTCTGCCCCCTCACGGTATTGATCCATGACTGCACGGATTTGTGCGATATTGGTATGACGGATTAATTTCATCTTCTCGTTATGTTTGCTCAGATCTGCGCGGATTTTTAGATAGACGGCTTTTTCGTCGGGGCTCAATTGCCCCGCGCGTTCCTTGTCCCGAAAGGCCCTGCGTTTTTCGAGCAGGTTTTTTCCGATTTGGTCGGTCGGAAAAAGAACTTGTAAGGCGGTCGTTTTTAAGTCGGGGCTTACGAGCAGGTTTTGAAAAATGGGGCTGTTTTGAAATTCGACCCGCGCTTTTTGAAGATCCACTTCCGCGGAGCGGAGGGTGATGAGTGTGCCGGACAATTCTTTAATCGGAATGGGCGGGCTTTCAAGCAGCGGCACATCCAATAAGGAAAAAACCGAAGAGACGCCCTCCAGCGCATTTAAATCGTTTTGCAGTTGGTCGATGCGCTCGAGCGTATCGGGCGAAAAAAGATCGTTTTTCGGCGTATAGGTGACAACGACAAAATCCTGCTCGCCATAGCGGTTCATAATTTCCCGCGTATTGCGCAAGTCCTGGTCGTCTTCGAGAATGAGTGTGTCGGCCGAGGCATCCAGACGGAAGTTTTTGGCCTGATAGGCGAGCAGGGCCATTAAAATGAGGAGGAGCACAAGCACGATGCGCGGATGAGCAAGCACCGTGTGCTCGAAAAGGCGGGCCGTGAGGGATTGAGACGGTTTCATGATGAATCGGGTGATGAAGACCGGTATGTTTTATTGATCGTCCGATCGTTCCAGTTTGGCAAAAAGGTCGTTCATTGAGCCGGTCGCAAGCACTTCGTTGAATTGGGAACGATAGGTGGTGATGAGGCTGACGCCTTCCAATTCGAGATCGTAGACCTGCCAGCCTTTTTTCTTGGATTGATAAAGTTTGTATAACATCGTGATTTTGCTGTCGCCGGAAACCAGTTCGGTCATCATTTGGATTTTCTTTTTGACTTGTACGGGTTTACTGTAGACGATTTTTTCATCGTCATAAAGATCCAGCTTTTCAAGATAGGAGGTTTTCAGGCGTTCGATAAACAAGTCGGTGAAACGCTTTTTGTCTTCTTTGCTGAGTCCGGGCCAGTGTTTTTTGCCCAGGCTGAGTTTGGCCATGGTTGTGAAATCAAAGGCTTCGGTGATGATGGCGACGATTTTTTCATTACGGACTTCTTTTGAAAGGGTTTTGTCTTCCAGTAAACGCATAATGCCGTTAAGACGCTCTTTCATGAAAACATCGACTTCGGTGAGATTGTCCGCGAATGCGGGTTGTGCCGTCAGTATCAGTCCGATCAAAACAAAGACCGCTTTTTTCATGATTCACTCCTTTATTTGTGCGGTGCGATTTCGCTCATAAGCATCCCTCAAAAAGGTATAAAGGTCAAGGGCGTCTCGTCTGAAGCTTTCGTATTCTTCGAGGCTCAGGGAGGCTGTGTTGAGCCTCCGGTAGGATTCCACGCCGAAAGCGATGAGGAGGCGGTCGCTCTCCGATGTGCCGGAAATGTTCATTTCGGGAATGTAGGTAATGGGAATCGAATAGGTGTCCGGAATCAGGCCAATCGTATCCCGCAGGTTTGAAGGACCCAAAAAGGGGAGGACTAAATGAAAGCCGGGGCCGACCCCGTAAAATCCGAGGGTTTGCCCAAAATCTTCGGGATAGGCTTCGAGATCCAGCCATTCTTTTGCAGGGTCGAAAAAACCGAGCAGGCCCACGGTGCTATTGATCAGAAAGCGGGTGGTTTCGATTGCGGCGCGTTCATACTTGAATTGTAGAAAATTATTCACAAAGCGCATGGGGAAAAAGAGGTTTTTGAAGAAACGGCGAATGCCGATTCGACCGCCTTCGGGCACAATGGCATTGTATCCTTTTGCGGTAGGTGACAGTACATAATCGAAGAATTTGTCGTTGAATCGGGTCATTGCCCGGTTATAACCCGAAAACGGGTCGGCGACGGTAGGTGCTTCGGCATCGGCGAACTCGTCTTCGAAGGCATCGAATTCGCTGTCTGTTTCGGTAAACGGGGCATCACTTGCCGTATCGGTCATCACTTCTGCAAGCTGAATCGCATGCGGTTTCATTTGAGGCGACGGCGGCATTGTTGCACAGCCGAAAAAAGAAAAGAGAGAAAAAACGGCAGTCGGAATGATAAGTCGATATCGACAGATCATAAGGCGGCTTGCCGGATACCCTTCTTTGAAACCGAGGCCGCGGGAGCGGTTTTTTTCCACTGCAAATAAGCGACAAAAAGGGATTCGAGTGTGAGCCAAGCCGCGGAAGCGGCCATCAAAAGTCCGAAGTCCGTTGCGGGGGGCAGCCGGATATCGAAAACAATGCGAAGCAAGTAGGCCAGGATGAGGAAATAGGTAATGCCCATGGTAAAACCCGGCCAAATGAAATAACGGATCAGGGCTTTTCTTGAAAGCGGTTCCTCCATCGCCCAGGCATAAGAGAGGGTTGCGACGCCGCCGACAACCAGCCCAATCGCTACGGCTTGATGAATGTGATTGGAAAGCAGCGGCCCCAGAACCGTACCGGTAATTGCACCCCCTAAAAGGGCTGTGCCGACCAATAATAATATTTTCAGGGGGGCGACCGGAAACATTTCACTCAAAGCACGATTGTCGGGGAAAATCGCCATTTTTATGTTTTTTCCGGTATCGCGGGCGCGCAGGTAGCCGATTTCAAAGCCGTCCCGCGCCGCGGCACTGGCCACAAAACTAATCAATGCGGCCCGAAACGCTTGATAACCGAATAAAAATTCGACGATGCCCAGGATCATCCAATAGAGCGCAAAACCGTAAAAAAAGCCGATTTTAATGCCCAGCCATTTGAGTTCCTTCGGACGCTCCTGCCAGAGTATCTTGAGGGCTTTGCCGTGGCCTTTGGCATAGGCATAAAGCACGACGGGGACGCAGGAGAATGCGGACAATAGGCCGATAATGAGCAGCTTCATGATCCGGTCTTCCCCGAAAATCAAGAAATAGGTAATGACCGCAAAGGGCACAAAAACGGCGAAGCCTGCGATTAAAATGACCCGCATCTTGAGCCGTTTTGCTTGCTTATCTTTATTGAGGGCGTCGCCGTAAACGACCTTAAGTTTGAGCCGATGTAACATCATTTTTTAAATCTCTCTTGTCATAAAAAGTAAGGAAATCTATTAAGGGGTTAATTTAATTTCTTTCACTTCGCCCAATGCCGAGAGCGGTTTATCAAAAAGTTTTTCATCGCCCACGGCCACAATAATAAGCCGGTCGGGGTGAAGGTATTTTTTTGCGACGCGCAGGATGTCGTCTTTTGTTACTTTTTCGACATTGGTGCGGTACTGCTCCAGAAAGTCGCCGGGCAGTCCGTAATATTCCAGCGAGATCTGTCTGCCGACAATTTGTGCGGGCGAGGAAAAGGAAAAAATGAAGGAATTGAGAAAGGCCTCTTTCGCGCGTTGGAGTTCCTCATCCGAGACCTGCCCTTCCCGAATTTTTTCAATATGCCGGATCATGGTGTTCATCGCCTGGAGCGTTTTTTCCGTGCGTGTTGCCCCGTAGGCCAGAAAAAAACCGCGTTCGAGTTTGCCCGGCCTAAAGACGGAGCCGACGGAATAGGCCAGGCCCTGGCGGGTGCGTACGTCCTGAAAAAGACGGCTGGTGAGTCCGCCCGCACCCAGGATGTCGTTCATGATTGAGAGGGCAAAAAAGTCCGGGTTGTCCTGTTTGATGCCGAGGTGTCCGATGCGGACTTGCGTTTGAGGGATTTCTTTGAGCACTTTGTAAACAGCGCCTTTTTTCCGTGCGGAGACCTCGGCGACTTTGGGGAAATCGACGGGCTTCTTTTTCCAGCCGGCAAAGGCTTTTTCAAGTTTTTGGATCATCTTGTCTGTTTCAAAATCGCCCGTCACACCCAGGATCATGTTGTTGGGCACAAAATATTTCCGGTGAAATGCGATCAGATCCGCGCGTGTGATGGCATTGATGGTTTCCACGGTGGATTCCCGACCGTAGGGATTGTCTGCGCCGTAAACCTGCTTGAAAAATTCCCGGGTGGCAATGCTGCTGGCGCGGTCGTTTCTGCGCCGTATGTTTTCGAGCGCCCTGTTTTTTGCGATACCCAGTTTGTCTTCTTCAAAAACCGGAAACATGAGGGTTTCGCTCAAAAGTTTCAGCCCGAAATCAAAGTCTTTTTTGAGGGTGTTGAGTGCTGCGCTGCCGGATGTTGTCCCAATGCTTACCGACATGCGTGCTGCGATTTGATCCAGCAGTTCGTCTAATTTTTCGCTGGAATGGCTGCGGTTGCCGCCGGAGCGCATGACACTTCCGGTGAGGGCAGCCAAACCGATCTGATGCGCGGGTTCGTAAATTTTACCCGTGCGGACCATGACCTGAAAATCGATGAGCGGCAGTTCACGGTCTTCCATAAGATAGACGATCATGCCGTTGGACAACACCCGACGTTCTGCCTTGGGGGGGTGAAAGACAATGGGGTCAAAGGTCATCGTCCTGGGGTCGGCCCCCGCCCTGCCGCCCGCAAGCGTGATGCCCGGGGCCAGCAAGAGCAGGGCGAGGCCAAAGCCCAGCGTCATTTGCAGAGGTTGTTTGATGCGATTTTTTCTCATCGACTTTCTCCTTGCACCACCGTTTGATTTTCCTGCTGGACCAAGGTGACGACCGTGCGGTTTTTTTTCTTAAAATAAGTGCGTACAACGCGTTTCACGTCTTCCGCCGTGACTTTCGCAATGGCGTCGCGGTTTCTCAAGGTGTAACGCCAATCGCCCGCGACGGTTTCAAAATAGGCCAGTTGGCTGGCCAGACCGCTGTTGGATCGCAGGGAGCGGATGAGTGAGGCGTCGATATTGGTGATGACTTTTTCGAGTTCCATTTGCGTCGGGCCTTCGGTGCGGAGCCGTTCTAATTCCTCATAAATGGCGGCTTCCACTTCCCGGGTCGTATGCGGTGCGCGCGGTGTGGCGGAAATCGTAAACAGGTTGGCAAAGCGTGCGCCGGGGGAGCCGCTGCGGGCGGAAATACTGACGGCGATCTTTTTTTCCACCACCAGTTTTTTATAAAGCCGTGCGGTGCGGCCCATGGAAAGCAGGGAGTCGATGACATCAAAAACCGGATCATCCGGATGATGCAGGTTGGGTTTATGGTAGCCGATCATGAGTTGGGGATTGGCCTCATCTTCCACCTCGGCGCGTTTTTCGCCGCGCTGCGGGGGCTCTTCGGTGATAACGCGGGGCGGAACGGGGGCTGCGGGAATTTTCCCAAAGGCCGCTTCCAAAAGCGGGAGAACTGCATCGGCTTTAAAATCACCGACCATGCTGATGACGGTGTTGCTGGGGCCGTAATAGGTTTTGAAAAATTCAGCGGTTTCAGTGGCCGAAAGGTTTTGTTCATCCGAAGGCCATCCGAGTATCGGATTGCCGTAGGGATGAGCGGAAAAGGCCGTTGCCAGGAAGGTTTCATAGAGCTTGCCGCCGGGATTGGTTTCGACGCTGCGTCGGCGTTCTTCCATCACCACATCGCGTTCTTTATAAAATTCCCGCATGACGGGATTGGCCATGCGATCCGACTCCATCGCGATCCACAAGGGCAGGCGGTTGGCCGGAAAACTGACGATGTAATTGGTAAAATCCTTGCCTGTTGAGGCGTTGAATCCCACGGCCCCGTTGCGGTCGTAAATTTCCGCCAATTCGTTGGGGATGACATATTGCCGCGCTTCTTCCTGCAGAGTTTCTCTTTGCCTTGTTAATGCTGCGATCCGCTCCGCATCGGCTCGGATGCCTTTGCGTTGTTCTTGTATGATGCTTTCATTGACCCTTTCGATTTGTGCCAGCACTTTTTTTTCTTCAGAATAGTTGTTTGTGCCGATTTTTTCTGTACCTTTAAAGGCCATGTGTTCATACAGGTGGGCGATGCCTGTTTTGCCGTTGACTTCATTTGCGCCGCCCACCCTGTACATGATTTGAAAGGAAATGGTCGGCACCTGATGGCGCTCGACCATCAAGACCCGCAGCCCGTTTGAAAGGGTGTGTTCGATCACACGATCCGCAAGGCTTTGCGCCGAAACACCCGGGGGCGCGAGGATGATCGCGATGACAAAAATAATCCATTTTTTCATTTGCAATCCCTTTTTTTGACGCTAGGCGCGATTATTTAAACAGCGTCATCAATTCGTCACTTTGATCAATAAAAAAATCCGGATTTTCCGATCTTAAGATTTGTGCATCGCCAAAGCCGTAAGCGACCCCGCAGGCAGGCACCCCCGCAGCTTTTGCGGCGTGAAAATCATTTAAAGAGTCTCCGATCATCACCGCATCGGAAGGCGCAACCTCCAGAATCTCCAATGTTTTTAAGAGCATTTCGGGATGCGGTTTCAGCCGGATGTCCGGGCTTGCGCCAATCACAATGTCAAAGCGTGCATTCAGGTTTAAACCCGACATGATTTTTTCGGTGTAGTGCGCGGGTTTATTGGTTGCCAGTGCGATTTTTTTATTTTCGAAATGTTCAAGCACGTCCGTGATGCCCGGAAAGAGTCGGGTTTCATCTAAAAGATGACTCAGGTAATGTTGTTCAAAACACGCAAGCGTGCGGTCGATGAGTGCGTGGTCATCTGAGCCCACGGCGTCAATGATTAATTGCCTCACGCCGTTGCCGACATAGTCGTAAATAAGTTCATGCGGTTTTTCAGGCAGCCCGATTTCCCGAAAGGTCAGGTTGACCGAATTTGCAATGTCCCGTTTTGAATCGATTAATGTGCCATCGAGATCAAAAATCAGTAGTTCAATTTGATGCATAAAATCCAAGCAAGCTGAGCAGTAATATCCCAAAAATATTCCTCCAATCTTATCTTGAAAGAACCGGACTTTCAATCTCTTTTAAAATCCAAGCCGCCAAACAAGCATTGCAAAGGCCAGAACGATCACGCCGAGACTGATGCCTTTGAGGATCTTTTCGTATCGGATTTGAAAGAGTCGGGCCGATGAGTCGCCCGCCCGTTTGATGGCTTTGTAGGGCCGGGACGCATTAATCTCAACATAGCTGAAGAGTCCCGTCGCGGCGGCCATGACGACGGCTGAAAGAGAAAGCGCATTGCTTTGAATGACGTGGCCTGCCAGCAAAGGCAGCATGCCCCAGGAAAAGGCAAACCATGCATCTGTGTGAAACCTCCCCTTAAACCATTCGAGGTTGTACGCAAAAAGGAAAAAACCCTCCAGAATCGCCAACACCGCCAAATAAGGCGTTGCCGTGAAAATATAATAGAGTCCGATGCCGTAGGCGGGGATGAGCGAAAAGATTGCAAGTGCCCAAAGCGTTTTTTTTGAAAAATGCCGACCCCAGGGTTTTTGGCTGCTTCCGCCGATGGCATCCAAAGCGTGGGCCGCGATGCCCAGTCCGAAAAAATAAATCAGAACAATAGCGATCACACGCTCCCAATAGATTTGTTCTGCCAACATCGCCCCGATGACGGTAAAAGAAAGGACCATGCCTGTGTAAGGCAGAAAGAGCAGTCCGATAAAAATACGGAATTTGAGCGGGCCGAATTGCGGGACAAACCATTCGGAGCGGCGGTCGGTGGCAAGTGTTTTCAAGGCGGGTTTCATCATGTCAAAGGCGTATTTATACAGACATTTTTTCTGAAATCAAATCAGTATTCATTCCAGCCCTTTGAATGCCCCCGTTTTCAAAGGGGATTTAAGGGGGATTTGTAAAATTTGAGGAAACGGCAAAGTTGATCTTTCACCAAATCCTAATAATGAGTTTAAAACCGGCGATAGCCAGCACGCTGCCGAGTAATTGTTGCAGGGCGCGCAGCGAAAGCCGCCAGGCGCCCATGAAGGAGCCGATGAATCCGCCGATGTATATTGTTACTGCAATAGACGAAAGCAAGGTCCAATCGATGACTGCCCCTTGCATGAGATGGGCGGAAAGACCGCTGAGGGAATTGAGCACGATAAAGGCTGCCGAAATTGCCGCTGTTTTTTTTGCGTCGGCCCAGCCCAGAAAAAGAAGCAGCGGGCTCAAAAAAATACCGCCGCCCACACCGACCATGCCGGCTAAAAGTCCCAAGACCGCACCGATGGGCAGTATCCGGGTTTGAGCGGAAACGACTGTTGATGTTTCACGGACTTGAAATATGCGGGCGACAAAAAGAAAACGCAGGGCGGCAATGAGCAATGTAAATCCCAGGAGGGCGGAATACATGCGGTCGTTCAAGGGAATCATGCCGCCGACAAAGGCTGCGGGCATGGAGGTGATGATAAGGGGTTTTAATAGCTTTACGGAAAAATGTCCGGCGCGGATATAGTGAAATAATCCCGTGGCGGCAACGGCAATGTTGAGGATGAGCACGACGGGCGTAATGTCGGGTCGCCCGTAGCCCGCAAGCACCAAGATCGCCAAATAACCCGATGCCCCGCCATGTCCCACAGAAGAATAAAGCAGGGCGATCATAAAAAGCGCCGGAAGCCAAATGATCTGAAGCTCCAAATCCGATTCCTCTTATTTGCGTCGGGAAAGCAATCCCTTAAATGCCACACTTGATCCGTTCAAGTAAAGGCAGTGTTCCTTAAGGCAGCCTTGAATTATCAATCCGCTTATGACACCATCACTTCATCGTCGTGCTTATTGAGATTTTTGATATGGATATCGCTGTTGTTATCGTTCTCGCCCTTTGTTTTTTGATTGCGGGCATTGCCTTGGGCGGATTTTATTTTCGTTTGCACTTTCGTAGCAAAAATTCGGAAAACACACATCGGCTTCGCGCAGATTTCGAGCAGAAACTCGCTGTTTTAAATGAACGGCTTTCGGCCAAAGAAGCAGGTCTGAGTGCGGCGTCTGCGGAAATCACAACCTTAAAAGGAGAATCCGCTGCGCTCCAAAATACCTTGACTGCGCTAAAGATGGATCGTGCAAGCCTTGAAGCCCGGCTTGAAAAGGAGCAAAAAGCAGCGGCGGAAAAATTGGCAATTTTAAACGAGGCGAAATCGAATCTTTCCGATGCCTTTAAAGCCCTCTCCGCCGATGCGCTCAAGAGCAACAATCAGACTTTTCTCGAAGTCGCCAAATCCACCTTTGAAAAACTGAAACAGGGGGCCGATCAGGACCTGCTCAAACGGCAGGCGGCGATTGACCAAGTTGTCAAACCGGTAAAAGAGGGTTTGGAAAAATTCGATCATCAAATCCAGGCGCTTGAAAAGGCCCGTGTCGGGGCCTATGAAGGTTTGAATCAGCAGGTTAAAAGTCTGATTGACAGTCAAGTGCAACTGCGCTCTGAAACGAGCAACTTGGTCAACGCGCTGCGCACCCCGCAAGTGCGCGGGCGCTGGGGGGAGATTCAACTGAAACGGGTGGTCGAAATCGCGGGCATGTTGAGTCATTGTGATTTTAAAGAACAACAAGTTCTGAATGCCGAAGCAGGTCAACTGCGGCCCGACATGGTTGTGAATTTACCCGGCGGAAAGACCATCGTCGTGGACGCCAAAGTCCCTTTGTCCGCCTACTTGGATGGGATGGAAGCCAATGATGAAGTTGTTATGCAGGCCAAACGCAAAGAGCATGCCCGGCG